>JAAUXU010151626.1_pt1 | contig 12087 bp, 14 predicted proteins | sample 7278151 | NCBI WGS metagenome assembly JAAUXU01 (sample SAMN14350113, study PRJNA611818) | marine sediment metagenome | isolation source: surface marine sediment (1.8m) | place: French Polynesia: Moorea | collected 2018-08 | reverse complement strand
CTAAAATACTTTGAAGGCAGAGAGGGAACCCAAAAAGTCATTATTTTTTCATTCCATTTGACTAGAAGGTCTTCAAGTAGACTCTTGCAACAAATCTAGGACACCACAAGAGATTAAAAAAATTCACCTCATCTACTACACATCATTGCAGCAGCTATGTTCATACTTTTCTTGGACAATGAGGAGTGCTCACAAAGCTGGCACAGCTGTCTTCAGGTTTTCACTAGAGTGGTTATGGAGCAGAGATAATGTAAGGCTAACGACCACTGAACTTTTGCAGCAGTTGGCCACTTCTATGGTCTTATGTTGTCTCACTTATGGAGTCACAGATGCAGCATTTGGTAGCATCAGAATAGGGCTTTATTTGGAGTTGTAGCGCGCACATACGACACCAATCTGTCAATGCTGTCAGTGGAAAGTAAATGAACACCTCACATTCAGCTCTTTTGTTTTGTTCTTGTTACAGCCTGCTTCTGCTTCAGCTTGCTGTCAATGCCATGTAGGTGGTGCTTGCGTTGAAGGTTCACATGTCAATGGTGACGGCGACACACTTAGTTTCATACAGGGCTGCTCATAACTTGTCCTGGATGTTCTGCTGAAGCTTGGGCAGATACTGACACACCAGCTTTCCTCTAGACAGAACTTAATACTTGCCATTGACTGACTTCATAAAGGTAAGGAATTCTTGACCTTCAATCAGGATGGTGGGCCTCATCCTTGCAGCCCTCATTGTATCAAGTTTCTTTTGCCAAGGTGATGAAGGAGGATACTTTTGTCATGCAACGGCAAAGTCAGTAATCTTGAGCTGTGAAGCACATGCCCTCTCATAGTGATCAGGATGGGGTTTGCTGAGATGTCTCTTGAGGGTGGTAATGATGCTGCGGTTTTTGTACACTGCTGATTACATAGCGAGCACTACGCAGTAGTCCCTGAAACCTTGAATAGGGTCTTATTCTAGACTGATGAGACTGCCTCGAAGCTGTGGTGGAAGATGAGCTTGGCCCAATCTGATGCTTCTCCTGCGCTACATTTTGAGGAGGTTGTTTCTGTCAATTCTGAGCTTGGGATGCATCACGGGATGCATTTTTTCCAATGTCCCGCCTTTTCTGTGGAGAATTTTTTGTTTATCTTTCAGCAGTCAAATAAGGCTCCAAGCGAAAAGTGAAAACTTAGACAGGGCTTCACTCATAGGCAGAATTGGCTGATGAGGCTCCTGCACACCATTTTAAGCCAGCCCAATTAAGTGGCGATGGTTTTACCGGGTTTTTCTTCAATAAACTTTCCTACTCCTGGCCTGTCACCATGGAACTTTGAGGCAACCTCGACATAAACCGGAGGACAGCTGCATGCGACTCATGGAAATTCCCATGTATCCAACAAGTTGCAGATTCAGGTGCTCGTAAAGGAGCTGAGAAAGGATGCGAGACAACTCACCAAGGATCAAAGAGCACTCATCTGCTCTGTTGTATCCTCCAATGAAGAAATTCTTCTCACTGCAATTTGCGGTGGATGTGGAGGAATCCTTACTTCTTTTGGAACAGCCAATCTACGCTCTCTTTCTCCTTCCTTTGACAACAATTAGTGAGTTCAGATCTCTACGAGCCTGACGAGAAACTGTCCCACATGTGACTGCCAGTTGTGCACACTGGGCAGTGTTTCCACTAGCAATAAAATGTCATTGCTGCCAGTTCACCCATACATTCATGGACGAGACGCACCTGTTCAAGTCAAATCAGGAAGGCCTAGCGTTCAGCCACCAGCACAAGCTGATGCAGTGAAGGTGTGCAGGCAGTGTGGGAGTAATCTAGGGAGGGGAGTGCCTCATCCCTGCACCCATTCAGCACCCGTTGAGCTGCAGAATCTTGAAAGAATGCTGACTCCTAGGTCAAATCACCATGTGGCCAAGCAAACCGTCATTGACAAGACTAGTCAGCCAGTCATCTACATCTACAAGAAGGAACAGTTCATGACATTTCTTTGGGGACACTAGAGTTATGCCAAAGGTGATCTCTCTTTTTGGTGCAAAATGAGGTCACAGTTGGTTGGTCAATCAGGTGCAAAAAAGCTTGTTTCAGCTTTCTCATGAAGCAATGGACGTGATTAAGGTCAGCGCAAATTAAACTCGGAGAAGAATGAGGGACCTGTCAAAAAATCTCAGAAGCGGATCTGGTCGCAAGACATTTATACGTAGAGAGCCCACCACTTCCATGTGAACAGTCTGGCGAAGCTACGAGTGTGGATGAGACTCGACCTTGACAGTCTGGAGAAGTCGCTGTGAGTGTAAACAGAGCGGAGAAGTTGCTAGGAGTGTGGATGAGGCTCGTGGCGACTTCTCCAGACTGGTCTGGCTCCGCCAGACTCTCCACACTCGTAGCAACGAGTCCGTCCCAACTGTCTCCAATGGTCTTTGTACATGTCATAGTGTCACCCTGTCGCTCCCTTTTTGTAGCTTCACAGAACCTAGCAACCTCTCAACCTAGACACGATTTATTTGTGTACTTCCAAAGGGCACCGGAGGGTCGGGGGGGGGGTTGAATTGCTCTGCAAAAGGTCGGCCAGGGGGGCAGGATTCCAACATGAAAATTTCAGGCAACTTCATCAACAAAAGTGTCAACAAAATGATCAACAACCCCTTGCAAAAGTCAAATTTCGAACGACTTTGGCATACCCCCCTCTCCTGGTGGCCTCCTTTTGAGCACTCCAACACCAAAATGGGCAGCCTTGACATTGAAGCCATGTACTCAACATTGTGCCCAAGGATCACACCTACATGTTCCACGTCAAAATTTCACCTCAACACGTTCCAGTACAATGTATGAGGTGATGTCATGCTCGATGTAATTGCTTATGGCAAGGACTGTGTGTCCTTGATTTCAGTCTCTTTTGTTCCTGACTTTAAGGACTCTCTAGTTCACCCAATGAGGCCAAAATGGCAGGCAATTTTTTTTGAGAAGAAGTTAATTTCCACACTTCCACCAGCTGTTTGGAAGCCTGGAAATTTGGAAGCGCATACTCAAGCAACAATTTGACCAATGCTTTTTCGTAATCTGGTAGAAAACTTCATGCTGAAGTTTCTATGAGTGCAATGCTACAACACTTGGATTGGCTCGATGAGAGAATAGCCAATGGTGGTAACCAAGCAATGGTACTGAATGGCTCGATTTGCCATATGGATTCGGCTGCTCAGCTGTGCAAAAATACCCTTGTTGATGGTTGACCTCCTTGGCTGTTAACTCCACCGCTCAGCTCATAGAATGGCCATTGAACGACTCTCAAGCCTCATTGTTGACTGTATAAATGTGTATTCTAAAAGCCACTGTGAAGCTTTCTGAGTCATCTGGTTGGTCAGTAAATGCCACGCGTGAAACAAGCTAAAGGTGTCGCTCACTTCAGCTTCAACAAAATGGAGGAGGTTACGACACAAAGAAATTACCAGTTGCACTCCGACTCTTTTCGAAAATTAGCACCTCATTTTATAATGAGAGGTTTCAAGTGGGAACATGAAAGAGTTGCTGTCATGTCATGGTGTCTTGCAAAAAGTACCAGGTGGTCCACATCAAACTGTCCACTCAGACGAGGAATGGGTGCAGATTTCATGCACCAAAAGATACAAACAGTCAAGGTTGAAGGTTTAAGCTATTGATGGCATTACTTGAAATCATCCAAAGCCTCCTGGCAACCACGCATTATAGCAAAAAATCGCAGTACAGTGTTCTTTTTGATGTGGAACCCCCAGAACCTACTTTTTGCAAGTGACTCGATTTAGAAAGCTCGTACGGCTGAACTTTGAATCTCCCCCTGCAATGGTTGAAACTTCATTAATTCCAATTGGAGCATTTTGCCGTATTTTGTGCAGACTTTCAGGTCCAAGATCAGCCCCAGGCAGTCCTATTTTGAGTGCCTAAAAATCTGTACATATTAGGCCAGGTCGAAAATTGCAATTCCCCCGTGGGTGTGTAAAATTTGTCACCACTTACCATTTGAAGACTTTATAGTCAAACGAAAGTGAAAAAAGGAGTTTTGGCAATGCCCAAATGTAATACTGTAAAATAAGTTGAATTTTTGTTCTCCAGGACTTGCTGTAAAATATTTTTCTGACAAACTGGAGCAGGTCAGCATTTTGGTCAGTGATTTTCACCCAGTTAGGCAGCTTCTGACAGAAACCAGAGCTCAAATCTACTTTCCCAGCAAATTTACTACAGTGGCTTACAACATAAATTTCAAATCAAGTTGGGCAGAGGTAAACAGAATTCTTTTTCCAAAGTATTTGACTACATCTTCATCTTTTGAGCCCCTGCCACAAACCCCAGCCGCCATCAGTGAATTTCCAAGGTTGACCCCTTTTCGACCTCGCAATGTTGGCGTCGTTGATGGACGGCATCTTCTACGTAGTAGCACAGAGTACCTGAATCGTAGTAGTGGCGAAGGTAGGGATGGATTTGGGTCAAGCCCGAGCCCGCGAGCCGGCAGTTCGAAACCTGTTTGTGCCCAGCCCGCACAGCCCGAAACTCGCAACACCAGCCCGATTTGCAATAGTTTCTGACTAAATGACAACGGGACAGGAAAAGGATCAGGATGAATAAAACACTTGTCACAGTAATCCTACCATGTACTGGAAAAGATTTGCAATAATCTGTGCATAGGTTGGTTTGACACTTTGTCAACTCTGGTTTAGTGGGGAAAAAATGAACTGCACTTAAAAAGGCAAACATTCCTCAACCAGTCTTTTTGCCTACTGCCTGTGGCCTCAGATTTAACCGGTGGCTGACAACCTGTACTGTATTTGTTCTATACCTGTATAGAACGCAATGCAACCTTATCACAGTGAGCCCAGCATCAAAACTAAAAACAGAAATAGACTCAGCACTGAAATGCTAAGCACAATCATCCGAATTCGCTGCACTCTTCAGTGCAACCCGAAGTGCGGTATTGACTCTAGGCCAAGTGGGCAAATGTTAGAGGTGTTTCTCACCCGACGAATGTACTTGAATAGCAGTCAGAAAGATGAAGATGATCTGCGTGATTTTGTTTAATAACTTATGTAAGCTTGTCACTAATATGCAATAAATTCAGCAAACGTCGTCCAACCGCAGCATTTTTGCTTTTATTGATGTGGCCTTTTTCCGGCCTCCCCCCCCCCCCCCCCTGAAACATTCTAGGAAACCTGGCAACCCCGACTAGCACTTACGTGCTATCCACTTCGTTGGGTAGGAAAAATATTAAGCAATGGCAGACTCGACACGCTCGACACGCGCTTCGCCCTCTACACGAAGCTGATCTCGCCCTCCAAGCTGATCTTGCCTCGACTCGACGCTCGACGTAGGATCTGCTGACCAAGTTTGGTGACGATCGGTGCATGGCCTGACTGGCACACACACATGCACACATATAGACTACCTACGGACACATGCGCTGTATACATAAAGATAATCAAGTGCTGAATGTGCTATTGTTTAGTATTTTTACTAGTAAGTAGAGATGACCTGGAGATTAGCCACCAAAGACTTAAAGTTCAACCGACTTCTGGCGTTTTCACTTGAAAATTCTGAATGTTTGGAAAAGTATATTTGTTTTGCTTCTCGATGGTGTCGCGCACTGTTAATACGAGTTCAGTCTAGAGCCTCTGCTTGCTGCTGAAGTTAATCTTGACTTAGTAGTACGTGTCTCCTGAGTGCCAGAGGCACCTGAAGTTGTCAACTTCGACATGAAAGTAAATATGGCGCACTCAGGACGAGAGCTTTGCCGGCTTTGCTGCTAAGGAAATTGCTTATGAATAATTTTGGTGATATCATTTGAGAGATTTTTGTACCGGGTGAGGCAAAATGGCTGTTGCATATTTTGGGTGTCCTTTTTTGCTAGACCTCCGTTTCCACGCAAAGTCAGCAAAAGTGTCACAATTGGCCTGGACCAAAAGTTTTGCCAACCTTTATCGCTGCACTCACACGATCCCATTTCTCTGCAATGCATAGCGATGAAGTGAATGAGTTATTCATAGTCTTGTGATAAAAAGTAACCGCAGTTCCTTTGCAGAATCGTTCCCAATGCTACACCCGGCATCTGGGGCTCCCTGTTGCCCAACGACACCGGCGCCACCGGGATGGTGGGCGCCATAACCCGGGGAGAATTGACCACCAGCGTGGCCGGCGTCGCAATCACTCAGGAGCGGAGCGAAGTGGTGGACTTCACCTTGAGCGTGGTCTCCGCCCAGTCGGCCATTTTCGTGAGGCGGCCGTCCAGGTCAGACATCTCGGGCAAGGCCTACGGCAGTGAGTTCAGGGTACGCTTTCTCCTTCGATACAAAACATAGCTGAAGTCATTGCGTCCATGACTGGTCCACGACTGGTCCATTGGTCCATGGGGTCCAATCCATCCCATGCCCTGTTTTCTCGCACACATCAAGTGAAAGGTGTGCCTTAAGTACAGTGGTACTTGAATAACGGGGACTGGAATAAACGGGACTCGGATTAAAAGGGTTCAGCTCCACTGCTCTAATAAAACGTTACATCGTGGTATTGGATATGCTTTTTTAGGAGAACACGCCTATTCATCCAGAACAAAATCATCATTGGTTTTAGTATGAAAAGAAACCCAATGTGAAAGTGTCACCTTAAACACTTTCACAGTTTCCTGACGCCCTCTGAGTGACGGCAGCTCTGACGGCAGCGCAATGTGCAACTTTTCCTTAGAGGCAGCAGACAATTACACTTTGCCGTGTGCCGCCAATGACTCCCAAGGATGGCTCAAGCGGTGGCCAGAGTTGCCACATACCTGCGTGCACGCCAGAGTTACTCCCCAAATCAAGCGCTGGGCACCCGGGCACCAACTTCCAAGTATTATTAAACGTCTTTAGACGGCTTTATCAACGGTTACTGCTGTGCGTTTACTCATCAAACAATCTGCATTGTATAGTATTAGACGAGTACGTGAAGTCTTCGTATCTCCGATGAAGACTGCAGCTCACATGTTTCACGCCTGAGGTAGTGAACAAAGCCTTTGGAGAGAAGTGTGTTTTCTTCAGGTAAATAAACAGGGGAAGGGGCATCATTGTGTTCTGACATCAGGTGCATAGTGAAGAAGACCACTGACGTGGCCACTGTCTGCAGCTTCAAAACTGTGGCTCTGATCAAACTGATCAGTGTGCAGGCAGCAATTTGAGCCAGGAGTCTTTGTCACTCGCCACTCGGTGTCCACCTCGTTCCTGTCGGTGTCCGCCACGTTCAAGTCGTTGGTCCTTTTGCCAGACCTTACTCAGCAAGAATTTTCACGGGCAAGACCCAGAGTAAGAGAGCGAGGACTGAATATTCGCCGCTGTTTATATAGACTGCAGTTATGAACCATTTTGCTAGTGTAAACATGTGTAAGCAGCATTGTTAATGCATTCAAAGTGAACATACGACTAGCTTGAATTAGTGATGATGGCTGTCAGAGTGTGAGTTGACTGATGAATGTTTTCCTTCATGTGTTGATCTTGATCGGCGGAATCTAAGGAAGAGTAACTCTTTCATTGCGGTTGAACCTTCTCCAATGAATACTGCTGTCGATACCCTAAATACAGCAACGCGGTATTGTGTGTTCCAAGGTTGCCAGTTCGGGTCCGGCCAGTTCGGGCCCGGCCAGTTCGGGCCCGGCCAGTTCGGGCCCGGCCAGTTCGGGCCCGGCCAGTTCGGGTCCGGCCAGTTCGGGTCCGGCCAGTTCGGGTCCGGCCAGTTCGGGTCCGGCCAGCTCAGCTCTTCTGAAAACTTTGACATCGGAGCTCCGATTTCCATTCATCCTGCCGACTGTTGAGGGAAGACTGGAAATCGTTGAGGAACCCCATGTCTGCCCGGTCACTTGGTTGGTATTTCTTGCACAAAAAAGCTAACACATAAAAAGTAACGTGCATATGAACCTCGCATTTAGTGACACTGTTATTCCGAAAGTCCTGCAATGCTAAGATGTGCCACATCCAGGTAGTCCACAGTGTGCTAGGTTTTAATAGGTCAGAGACATTTTCATCTGGAAGCTGAGAGAGAGCTGAAACTTTAGTTGTAAGGTAAAATTTAGTTGTAAGTTGTAGGGTAATATGGGCCACAAATCACTTGGGTGGCATCAGACAACGAATTTGACCATTCCTTAAGTACTGTAATTGAATGATTTTAAGGTCATTGATGACAAAAATATAGCAACAGGCCTGAAACTTTCATCATTGAGGTAATTTTGGTCAAAAATCGCAGCTCTCTGTGGTACTAGATTTTAAATTTGACCACTCCCTAATTAACAAATTAAGTGATCAAGAGTAATTACTAATTACTCTTAGTAAGTTATGACTTTAGTGCCGGAAAGTACCGTAATTTCTTCACTCATTGCTTGACGGGCAATGTTGCGTTCTGATCAAGAGTCAGATGCTTTCAGAGGAGCTCCTGAAATAAAGAGTTTGTGGAACGCTTTCATGTGCTCCTTTGTGAGTGCGGAGCACCATATCAATAAATTCCTCGCAGTTCTCCCCACAGAATCTACACGTTGGACTTTGGGTCTCCCCCAGCTTCATCCCGTGGTAATTTACGTAGTTGTGGCTAGTAATGGCTTGGATGACCCTACCTAGTGTGTTGCAGTCAAGCTGGGATGCACTGCACCCCAGGACCCATGGTAACGAATCCAGTATTTGGTCTGTCAGCAGGTGGTGGATTCCTGCCATATTTTGTCCCACTGCCGGTAGAAAAAATCTTGTGTCATACTATTGCATGTGGTCTTAGCTAGGGGTGCATTTAAGTCTTGCTTCCCTTTCACCCCAGCCTTAGCTCGGCTATCTACCTCCCCATGGAGCTCGTGCCCTATGTGGGACCTAGTCCAACTAAGGGTTACTTTGTTGCACAGTGCAAGATGGTTCAGTTCGTCTACACAATCACAAACAATTTGGGTCTGGGATTGTAATGTCAATGACAGTCACTGCAGATTGACTGTCAATAACAAACATTATGTAATTATTGAATTTCAGGTTAAGTGTTCTTGCTGCCTGGGTGATGGCATACACTTCCACTCGGAAGGCTGTTGCCAGCTCGCCTAGTCGTCCCTGGTCATTGTATTGTATGTCACCTTCGACAATGCAGCACGCCCAGTCCATCCCTCCTCGTACGTGGGTGCCTTTAGTGAAGCTCTGGATACAGTCTTTCCCCATGGGGGGTTCTTTGCCAGAGCTATCGTGGTCCACTTAGAAGCTCGTGTTCCAGTGCCATGTTCCCCCGGAGTCTATCACCCTTGTGAGGAGCCCTAACCTCTGGAGGGTTCCCCAGGCCCCAGTGGAGATGGCCTCGCCTTCCCCTTGGCCCACCCCATCCCACCTGGACCTGCTGCAGTCCTTCACCGTAGGGTTGCTTGGACTGCTGTACATTGTACTTGTAAGTCCAATGGCATCAGGTCCAAATTCCCAATTGGATGGCCATGATGTCCACTTTACCCTCCTCAATGCTGAGACCTGTCCTCGGCCTGGCTCTGTCCTCCGACCTCTACCCTGTGACAATACCAGGCCTTGGGCAGATAAAACGGGCTTGGCCAAAACTCAAAGGACAAGGTGCTGTAGCTATGAAATATATAATTGTGACGCGAAATTTCTGCTCTACGATGCTGTCTTATTTACAGAGAGTAGAAAATATGAGGCTTATTTATGGTCCCACAAACACTTTGTAGTGGGAAAAAATGCACTCCAAAGGTTTATAGTCCAATTTTGTGGACTATAAAGCTTTATAGTATGGGTCGTGAGAGCAGCAGCCCGGGCCAGTCCATCTCAGCCTGCTCTCTGAATGAATATTTCTAGTGCAGCTACGTACAAAACTTGTAAAATGTGTTTTGCACCAATTGACTAGTGACATCGCCGTAAGTAGGCCTACTTTTCCAGGTATTGATCCTTGTCATTGTCCTCGGCCTCAAATCGTCCTCGGGGCCCGAACTGTCTACTGCTCTGTGCCCCTCCAGTGGCGGGAATCATGCTAAAGATAGAACCTTGAACTGTAAGTTGGAGCGAGTCACCTAAAAATAACATCAAACATATGGACTTGAACTGGCTCTAACGCGCTCCAAGGCTCAGAATCACATGTGTCCTTTCTTTGCTGCTGCCAGCAAGCAAAACTTGAGGTTCTGCTGATCCAACTTGGGCGGTTTTTGTTAGTGACTATGCTGAGCTGACAACTCAACCAATGTTTTGCAATGAAGGATAGCGGATTGAAGCGAAATCCCGGACGTTTGACTCCTTGCTTTGCGCTGTGTTATCCATCTTACAGTGAATAAGTATGGGTGACCTCGCACTCGTGCAACGCATTCAGCGCGAGTAGAGAGCATTTCTGGCAACACTGCCTTTCAGCAGGGTGAAGCATGAGACTAGGCTCACCATCGCTGGCGTCGTGTGCGGCAGCAACACTAGCACCGGCTCGTCACGGTGTATTTGCACTGCATGGGAAGGAGCAACATTCATGCTTTCGTGCCCCACCCTGTAATGCCCGAAGAAGAAACCTGAGCGCTCCATGCTGCACTCGCCTCGCATAAGGTCGCACAAGTCCGACAAAGGCGTCGTAACGCGATTTCACAAGCATGGGCGTGACGACCACCTGGTCACTGCCAGCTTTTGTTCGTCGTGTGATAGTTGGGACTTGGGCTACACCCACATAGGGAAGGAATGAAGAAAAATGTGACAAAACACGCTTGCCTGGGACAATATGAACAAATGTACACGCCAAAGCAAAACAGTAGACTTTAAGTGGTCAAACTCCACATTTTCCGATCGTCCTTACGTCGTTGTTACAGTAAAACATTGCATAACTGAAGAAGATCCTTCTCATGGATCCTCTGTGGTCAATGACATTCATCCGTCTGGGCAAGCAGCACCAGATTTGGGCTCTTGGACGCCAATGGCATTGGTGACCAGGGCCTTCGGGATCACGCCGTGGGTGGAGATGGTGGTGACCGTAGGGTCACGGTGGCCTGAGAGCTACAAGATCCATAAGAGGGGTCCATAACGTCCACGAGGCGCCGGCTTTGCTGTTTGTCGTGGACGACAATTTTTTCAAATTCTCTGTGCCTTGCGCACGTTATCTTGCTCAGCGTGACGTCTCAGGGTGGTGTAGGTGCAGCGGGCAGCACAGCAGCTGCAGCGGGTCGTATTGTGCACTGCTCTGCAGCCCACTCCAGTCGCTCCTCAGCCTGCTGTGTACAGCTACAGTGCTGCATAGTTCTTCTCACCTTTGCTGTCATGAACAGCGTCTGCTAGAGATCAACTGACGTCAAATTCTGTACTTCCAAAAAGGTCACGCAGTCCAGCAATGGGATGGCCTTACCTTATGGGCCTAAGATTCCAAGGGCAGCAGCTTTATGGGCCATGAGCTCAAGAGAACAAAGTGGTTGCCAAATTGATGTTTTGAGAGTGGCCAAATAGTCTTCAATCAATGTCACTCAACTCAAATGTTTGAACATGAAGGCAAGCAGGTGTTTTAAGTATAGAAATCTATAACTTCACCGTACACATTCACAAGTATCATCTAATGCGATGTGCTTTGAAATACAAGGCTAACGAACACAATGTGTTCAAAGAAAAGTGTTCGTTAAGGGAAATTCGTTATGCGGGGTGAAGCCTGAGTAGTAAAGGGTTCGGACAAGAAAATGCAGCTTTTATACATGATTAGTGTCAGTCATTACATGCGTTTTATAAACTAGTCCGGAGGGAACTGTAGACAAAAATAAAGCACAGGCTGCAACAACTTAACAGAATTACCGTCATCTAAATAGCCAATGTTACAAAGGCTTTTGTTTCATACTTGTTTTGCTGTTGCACTCAGAAGCCCCCATGCCCAATCCAACAATTTCCAACGGAAAGAAGACATCGACTGGAGATTGTTCGCACAGTAAAAATCCGTCAACCGCTAAACGAGAAATGCCTGCATCCTTGATGACATAAATACCTGTGCTAAGTTCGGCCCTATCGTAATGAGCTCTATGTTGCAGGGGGAGCTGAAGCAAAGAGTTGCCTTTCTTTTCTACTATTATATGAAGCGCAATTGACCTGTGTACGGGTGTGTACGTGAGTGTGTGTGTGTGTGTGTGTGTGTGGGTGGGTGGGTGGGT
>JAAUXU010115096.1_pt1 | contig 12091 bp, 14 predicted proteins | sample 7278151 | NCBI WGS metagenome assembly JAAUXU01 (sample SAMN14350113, study PRJNA611818) | marine sediment metagenome | isolation source: surface marine sediment (1.8m) | place: French Polynesia: Moorea | collected 2018-08 | reverse complement strand
GCAAAGAAACATCATAGCACTCTGAAGAACTAATGCGTTGTGGCTTTAACTGTGTTTTTCAGCCACCGAGCAGAAATGAACAGTGCAACCGCTGCACTGCAAGGAATCTACAATATGAGCCAGCAATTGTTATGCAATCCTGACCAACTATGCAAATGTTTCCCTGGCAGTGAAGAAGCAGTGACAATTGCAAGAAAGAAACGAAAAAAAGTGATTGAAACACTGATAAAAGGTCATTTCTTCAGTTAACATATATAACTTATTTCTGAATAGAGGGAGTTAAACAATGCCGCAATATGAAAATGAATAAGCTCTAGCAACGAATCCGTCGAAGTGCTGTCAGGGCAACGTCCAACATGGGGCAAAATGTTGCAGCAAGCAGAAAATACCCCAAATATGAATATGTGCCAGTGTTTGTGACTAGTGGAAACATTTGACCCTCTTTTTCATGGCGGACCTCGTCCTTGAAGGCCATTGAGGCCTTTTATGTGTAACAAATATGCACAAGGATTTTCCCGGTACGGAAGGAGCTTCTTATGAACTCCGTAGTTACTCATCCTTAACTGACTGGAAGGATGATATGTGTAAGTAGGAAATTACTCAGACTCTTTTCTCTGTGAGTGAAGCACTTCTGAGGATGCTTCACTAACCCCTCATCCCCTTGCATAAACACATACATATCTAGAGTTGAATTTGCGACCCAATAACTTGTGCGCTCAGTCTCGTGTCTCCACATCCAGCTGGGCACACAGATTGATCTTTTTCTCCGCCGCGGATTCCCATTTTTCTTGCCAATCACAGTTGTCCCCCCTCCTGCCTGCGTCCGTCTTGCCCTCCCTGTCAACCTTGTGGTTGTTGTTGCTGTTGGGTGGGCAGCGAGGGGAGAGAGACGCCCTCCCCCCAACCCCAACCCCAATAGGACTCACACACACACACACAAAAGCCGCCATGCATGAATGACAAGCAAACGAGCGCGTAAGAAAGAGTCAATATTTCACGCTGCCACTAAGCAACGAACGCCCTACATACAGTAAATACAGACCTAGAAAGAAGCTTAAATAATCAGCCACTTCAAAGTAACTCTTGAGGGCTGTTCTTTACCAAGCTTTTTGTCTTCGTCTTCCGTGTATTTGGCAGAGTGACATCTCCATCCATCCAGTCAGTCCGCACAACAGGTCTGACAAATTGTCATCTGACGTGACGAAGCCAATTCCCAGATTTCACGCTCCTTTTCATACCAAAAGGGTTGCTGCGTTATTGGTCACTCTCCAAACAAAAATAAAAATTTAGATAAAGTCATTGCTTCGTCAGATTCTGTTGATTGGCAAGAGCAGGTTTTTATCGACGGACAAATGCGTGTGCGTAGAAATGTGAGCGTCATTCCAGGTGCTTCTGCATCAGCGCGTAGAAGGTCGAGTTCTTGTCGGCCAAGAGGGTCTCGGGGCTGTCGAATTCCATGACCCTCCCCTGGTCCATGACGAGGATGCGATCGTATTCCACGATGGTGTCGAGGCGGTGGGCGATGGTGATCAGGGTGCGGCCGGACAGCTCGCGGAACAAAGTCTCCTGTGCAGAGGACATGGAGCATGTAGAGGAAGCCATTTTGGCAATCATATCGCGTGACGTTACCTGGACTTTGGCGTCCGTGTCCTCGTCCATGGAGGCGGTGGCCTCGTCCAAGACGACGATGGCGCTCTCGCGCAACAGAGCTCGAGCTAGACACATGAGCTGGCGCTGTCCGACGGAGAAATTGGCACCACCTGCGAACATTCACGTTCAGTGTTGCTACGTAATTCTTCTGATCATAATTGCCCCCCCCCCGTTTTGGACCTTGGCAACTTTCATTACGTAATGTGACATCAAAGATAACTATTGCGCATTGGACAAGTTTCCAACTGGCGAGAGCTGTCTAAAGTCACTGACCTCGATCACGTCCGGAAAAGGCAAGTCTGGACAACATGTGCCATGTCTACCTGATCTCAATACTACGTTTATGATTCAGTGTTGACACAAGCCCCCACCTTGGACGCGAATTGTACATCAGCTCCATACTTTGTCCCAAAGGTTTACCTTCTTCCACTTCATGATCAAGTCCTCCCTTCAGACCTTTGACGACATCCTTCATCTGACTCTGCTCCAGCACTTTCCACACTCGCTCGTCCAAATGGGACTCCGTGGGATCGATGTTCTGGCGGACAGAGCGGTTGAATAACAGAGGGTCCTGGGGTATCACTGTCAACTGGGACCTGGAGACAAGACGAAGATGCTGATTAGACACAGAAAGCACGAGAGAGTACTTGGGTTTTCACCATCCACCTTAGCGTATGAAGGCCAATGTTCTTTACTTCTACTCCGTCAAGTCTGATGGATCCACTCCACGACTCCACGAGATTGAACAGCGCCACTGACAGCGAGCTCTTGCCAGCCCCCGTCCGCCCACACACACCTATCTTCTGACCAGCCTCGATGGAGAGGTCAATGCCTTTCAAGACTGGCTCCAACTCAGGGGCGTAACTCATTGTCAGCTCCGTTAGCTCGAGAGCGCCGTCCTTCAGCCACTTGGGATCTTTGGGATCAGACTCCGGAATCCTCCAGGGCCCCTCAGTAGGAGTGTATTTTTCGGTCTCTCTTATCCGCTCGATGGACACAGTGTGCTCCTCCACCAAGGAGCTGTTGATCAGGAGCCAGTTGAATGTCTCAGTTATGCTGAGGGCGTAGCTGATGGTCAAGCCAATCCAGCCGGCCGAGACGGTGTCTCTCTGCGAAATGGCCAAACAGGCTGCTATCAGCACCACCAGGTTGCCCATACATTCACTCCTGAGGCCGAGCCAGCGCTTGCAGATTATAGTCAAGTATTTGAACTTGGAGTTGCTCTGGACGAGATTTTCGGACTCCATGATGAACCTGTCCTGCGCACCGAACGCCCTTATGGTGGATGCGCCTTGAACGGTTTCGGAGAAATGCAAGTTGATGGGCGACTTCGTGCTGGAGTAGAACCTCTGCAACTGTCTGGAGCTGGGTATGTAGATCTTGAGCAGGGCATAGTAGACGAATGAGAGGGGAATGACGGCTGCTATGAATGCAGGAAACAAAAAGCTGATCATAATAATCACTGAGGTCACTTCAATCAGGGTGTACAGCAAAGCGGAGAGCTTCATCGGCAAGGTGAGATCCACGACATGCATATCCCCAGAGAATCTGTTGATAATGCTTCCTGTCGGAGTGATATCGAAGAAGCGAACTCTCGCCTTGATGATGACTTTGAGCAATTGGTCATGGATCAACACGGAGCAGTTGGCACAGGTGAAGTAGAAGAACCAGTTTCGAATAAAGCTGGCCAAGGCTTGACCAGCTCCAAAGCCACCCAGAACGCCTACGTAATAGCCGTTGTTGAATGATTCGGTCGTCGTGCCATTTTCAAATGCTGCTTCCAGAACTTCGGTTGAATGATCCGACCACACAGCCAGCCAAAACGTCGACCCTGTCGATATGGCCTGGTTGCCCAAGAAGGTCAAGATGATGACGACGAAATTCAAGTACCCGAGGGAGGAAATGTACTTGTGGTAGGCCATCAACTTCACTCTACCCGAGAGGACGTCCTCGTCCTTGATGCGTTTCTCAGCTTCCTTTGCCTTGTCAGCCTTGGTCGAGGCCTTGTCATTCCCGCTAGTCGTGACAATGGTTTCTTTCTCTCTTTTAGGGCCTCCATTGGCAACACCTTTGACCTGACTTTTGACTTCATTTTCTGCATCGGATTGCTCCTCTTCCATGAGAAGCAAACTGAGCTCGGAACCAGCGTGGAGGAGCTTGCTCGTGGGGCCGAAATCAGCAATCTTGCCGCCTTTCATAACCTGAGAATGACCGCAATTTTATGGGAAAAAAAGGCCGAGAGAGAATGAAGCTATTACCATACCAAAGTAAAGTCAGCCTTAGCCACTACGTTAGTCCTATGAGTAGCCAGGATCCTTGTGGAGCCTCTGAGGATGCCTTGGTTGCTGAACACCTCTTCAAATACGTGGTTGCTGCAGGCAAAAAGCAGACTGTCTTGCACGCCAACTGTACTGACACTGGCAAGGTTACCTGGTGTGAGAGTCCAGTGCCGACAACGGGTCGTCCAACACGTACAGCTGAGCCTTCTTGAACGCCGCCCTGCCAATGGACACCCTTTGCTTCTGCCCGCCGGACAGATTGATGCCGTTCTCGCCGATGACAGTCGAGTCGCCTGAGGACAGCTGATTGAAGTCGTCCCACAGGGCGCATGCTGATACCACCTGTCAGTGGTGACACCAGAATAGCTACGTACTTGGTGGACTTTTGCAGGACGCATTTGAACACTCTGTACCGCACGACGAGGTAGGACAGAGAGTTGGCATTCCTCACCTCTTCGTACCATCCTTGTTGGTCATCCTTTCCGCCGAACAAGATGTTGTCCTTGATGGTGGCGTTCTGGATCCAAGGCTGCTGAGTGACGTAAGCAATGCGATGGCAGTCACGGAGGTGAACCTAGACAAGAATCGAGATAGTACCAAGGAGAGCCGCAGGTGTACGACGCACCATATGATCCTTGACTTCACGTAAGCGCAGTACAAAGTGTTTACGATGAGGTCTCTTCTTCATTTTTTAAGACTCTCATGTGCACAGGAAAAATATTTAAGAATGACGCCCACAAGGAAGAAATTCGTTATGATATTTTAGTTGTGTCAATGGAAGTGAAAAGTTATTTTTAACTTAAAATACATCTGGTGCATCATATGTCCTTGTGCATATTTCGAAGGCCATTTCAACCATACTTCTGCATGGGCACGGAGACAGATTCTCGAGGTTGGGTCAAGCCTAAGCTTTTATTGGCACTAGAGCATGGACCTTGCGTGGATAGTACAGGTATCCGCCCTCAACGAAGAGAAGATGTACGTCGGTCCAAGTAGTCACTTATGGAGTCACCTTACTGTATAGTGTCTCTCAGTCCAAAAGTCACTTAAAGAGCTGAACGTTACCTCCCCAGTGAGTGTCTCAGTTTCTCCCAGGATGGTGGAGAGCAGAGAGCTCTTTCCAGCTCCAACGCGGCCAACGACAGCGACCAGGGAACCGGTGGGCACGACCAGATTGATGTCGGAGAGCACTGGAGCTTCTCTGTCGCCCCAGCTGAACGAAGCGTTCTTGATCTGCAGTACATTGTCGTCCAGGAAGTCCGTCCTTTATAAATGTAAATGTTTATTGATCGTTACCTCTATCACATTTGAGTCTTCTTCGTTTCCACTTTCTCGCCTCTCTATTCTGTTCCTGGAGAGCTCGTCGGCACTCATGAATTTGTTGATTCGCCTGATGCTGACGGCGAACCTCAACGTCTCGGTGATGCCCATGGGCAACAGGTGCATGGGCAGGCGAAGCAAATTGAACAGGGAGATGCACACAAAGACCTGAAGAACAGGAGAGGTGAAACAATCATGGTAGCAGCAGTTAGTTTAGTCGTCAACCTTGTCTGCGGTGAGCACGTTGGTTTCGTCGATGGTCACGAAGGTGGCGAAGCTGGCGAGGGTAACCAGAATAGGGGCGCTGCCGAACACAAAGTTGATGAAGGCCTTCAGGGTAGCGTTCTTCTTCAGGAAACCGACCTCTTCGGACCTAATCTGTGATACCTGAACAGCATCTTGATGAGATTTATCCAACCCAGGCAAAAGTTCATGGTGAGGTTACCTTATCCATAAATCTCTCCTCCCATGCATTGAACTTAATTATCTTTATGCTGTTGAGAATCTCGTACATGGCGCGGATGCGACGGTCCTTGCACTTCATCTGAGCACGCTGGAACCTACGACACGACGTCGCACGTCAACTCCGACAGGACCTCACACGTCTGGATGCACATAGGCATGTTGGCACCATTGTTTTTGTCTTTACCTCGTGTTGTATCTGCCGGTGACGATGTTGAACGGAATGAGCATGACAAGGATTGCAACTCCGCTGAACACTGCGGACCCCAGTTCGCTGTAGAGAAAATAGAGCGCCACCAGGATCTGCAGCGGCATCGACCACACCATATTCAGGGAGGGCAACGCCTCCTCCAAGGCCTACAATTGGGGGAAAAGTTGGCTTCTACTGGGGCATGCGTAGGATATGCGTGACCCGCGCTACGAACCTGAGCGTCCGTGGTGACGAGACTGACGATCTGACCCTTGCTGTGTGCACGCCTGGCACTATTTGAGAGGCACAACGACTTGCGGTAGATGGCGCCCACCGCGGCAGTCTTCATCTCCATCCCTGCCTATGAATGGCAATCTGTCACATTTAGGCCATGGTCAACAACAACGAGCACAACAAGTCTTGCCTGGTAGACCCGGACCCAGTACTGTTGGAGAAGGATTAGCTGCAGCATGTTACAGACGAGGAGCAAGACGGCCAAGCAGTAGCCCCTCCACGAGTCGGTGTCTTTCTCTTGCACGAACAAGATCAACAGCTTCAAAACCTACTCAAATGGAAACCGACGATGCAGGGCAAGTAGCACTTGTGACATGGGCATCTCTCTCCTTACCTGGGGCGCCACGAACTTGAGCATGTCGTGGAACACTTTGATCACAATGCTCTCTCCGATTTTGCCACCGAAGGCCTTTAGCAGAGCTGGCAACACGTTGACCCCTTTCAGCGCCTCCTTGTCTGACTCCACGCCCTGGCGAGGCGACGACGACGGCTCTGTCAAGGAAGCCATGCGAGCGATGTCCATCATCTCGACCCCGATGCCGTCATCCTGACTCTTGTCGAAGTGTGGATTGCCGAATCCCTCACAGGTTTTTGGAGAATGGAACAGATGCTGGAAATGCTTTCCAAACTTCTTGTTGATGCATTTGGCCTCGAGCTCACCCTTGAGCTCGTACGCATCTTCCATCCGCAGCGGCGGCTGCCGGAAGCCCTGCCACACCAAGGGGTCGAGCCACGTGAAGAAGAGCTCCGCCAGGGGCGAAGCTTTCTCCTCGGGGGACTCCCGCTTCATATTGCCGGTGCTTTTTGAACAAGTTGCTTTATCGTCAGTGACGCAATGAAGAAGCCAGCTGAACAGACCCAGCACGAACGTGGCGATGCGGATGGAGGCCTGGTAGATAAACAGAATGGAAATTTTGTCCTTATCGCCACCTTTTCCTTATCCTTATCTTTCCTTCACGTAACCCCTAATGTAGAGGATGCAGACGACTTTCAAATAAATTGTCCGCAATCATTCATATTTATGTTCATGAGTCTCAATCCTTCTTCCACACGATGATGTTTAATAGTAACATTAAATCTCATGGAGTCATATATAAGAGACTGTGCGATCACTTGACACCTATGCTGGCTAACTTACTGTTATGAGTTGTAACTTTTAACTACAGTGGAAATATCTCTGAGTTGACCTACCTGATCACACGGCCAAGAAGGCAGGAAGAACAAGTATCTTTTGTTGTCTTTGATAATATAATCTTTTTTTTTTTGGGGGGGGGGGAAGCACAATTGGGAACGAATGAAGCGAAAGTAATGACTTTCTATATCCTAGCAGACGACAGAGTAGAAAGCTCACCCGAAGAGCAACGTTCCACTCTCCCTCATTCTCTTGGCGCATCCTTATGCTGGACGCCAGCGTGGGCGTGGCGAGCGCGACGAACAAGGTCCAAAAGGAAAACTGAATCCTGAAGCGAGAAGAAGCATAAGTGACACGCACACATGTTGCTTCCGCACTGCGCGTGCTCTGCGGAGGCGTCGTTACTTGGACGAGACGTGTCCTTTAGCCTGATGCAATGCGACGGCCGCGGCGTCGAAGACGAAGGTGACGAGTAGGACGACGGGCGTGACGTAGTGGACGGCCGCAAGCTCGCCCGCAGCCACCTCGCCAATGAGCAGGACGAGCTCGGACAGCGAGAGCAGCAGCAAGAGGAACTGCTTAGATATGAACAGAGAGGTCATACCTGGAAACATCGACGAAAAAATCATTATAATAACTTAGCACACACTAGCTTTAAGATGGCGAAAATGTGCAATCCTCACCGAGGTGATAAAAGTTTCTCATCATCCCCCATGAGGTCGATTTAGCTATGTTTATGTAGTAGGGTAGGCAACTCCAAAGGAACGCGCACGGTACCCACGCCAACACGGTCGCGTGGAAGCATTCGGAGAGGTCGGGTTCCGATGGGTGGTCTAGCAACTCTTGGTCCCAGAGCGGAGTCTTGCAGAAGGCACTCATGGTGTCCGAGGTGCCGAAGAAGGACACGCTTGCGTAGGGGAGTGACGACTGAGTGTTGCAGGCAGTCCTTCCCACTTGTCTGCCTTTTCTGTGGGAAACCTCTTATAAGTACAAGCAAGTATGGGCAGACCTAAAACCTCTGGACAGCATAAAAAAGAATGGGTTCGTGTCATCGGTCGTGTGTGTCAACACGAAGGAGTCATTTTCTCCCTTTCTCCCCCTGCCTCCGCCCTGTGCCGGACGTGGACGCAATGTTGGAGGCACACACGACCTCCGCCACCTCTTTTATCTTCACCATTCCTGTTTTCGGAGTCTCTGACTCTTTGCGTAACCATTAACAGGTTGGCTTTGCAAGACCTCTGGAGGGGGAGGCGCGCAGGTGGTTTCCTCCGTTTATGTACCCCCCTGTGCGTGAGTGCGAGTGCCAACACCAAACATTGGCCACAACTTTATAATTTTTTCTTTGGACGAGACACATAAATGTTGTGCAGCAGGATCACTATTTTGGCAACTTCGCAATAGCAAAGGGTCTTGATTCACACCACATCTTCCTGACTGCCAACTTGCAGAACTCACTCATGGTCTTCAGCTCATCAGTGAGTCGAGTACAGCACAGATGCTCTACATCAGAGGAGCTGCGACGCATCTGTCATCGTGGTTGTGATCGTAGGGAAACATCACAATGGCCCTGCTGAGGCCAAGAGCCTGGCGGGGTCACAGATTTCCTCAACAAAGAATTAGATATATAGCAATTTCCATTGTAAAGCGTCGTCAAAGCAGGTCCAGAAATGTCATTCTCAGTCTGGTAGAGGTGCCGGATTCAGCGGACTTCAGCTGCTTGCAGACGAAATCTAGACTTCACTGTCTATAGTACAAAAGGCCTCACCTTATAATATAAGTGTCCTCCTTCTGGTTCCCATTTCCCACCTGGATGTCGTCAGACTTGTGCGTTGTGCGTGCGCTTGCAGGGAGGACCTCATCTTTGTGAACCCGACCTCGCCCGACTCGTGCGTGCGGATCAGCTGTATCCCTACCGAGCTTTCTAAGGTCTACTCTGCTTTCGCCGGCCGGAGAATGGAGTGAGCGACCAGCAGTAAATTCATGGAGTCAGTTTTCAAGTTCACAGTAAGCTTTTCTTCCTGACTTCACTTTCCGCTCAAGTACGTTGCAACAGTGACAGCCGCTCGAGAGCAAAGTTCACACACATTGGGCTCCCACTGTCCTGTATTGACTCCCCACCCCTGCTACGAAGCGGGTTTCGTGATAGCTTTTGTGAGGCAAAAGAAAGATGTTCCGACGTCTGAAGTAGGCTCATGAGTGATGTTCGCCATTTTTAAGATCTAGCAGAGATAATATAGTGACTAACGGCTCAAAACTAACATGGGCTGGTGGCGACAGGGATTGCACGCTTCATATAACAAGTTTTGCTAGTTAATTAACGCACACATTCTACTTTACACTCGTGTTTTGTTTACTGGAAGTGTGTGGACAGATAGAACAAATTGTGCTCTTTTGGGGCTGTTGTGCTATACAATACAACCAAATATTGTATGTATCATAAATGCCACATGCTACAGAACGAGGTCTTAAGAAAGTCTATAATATAGCATGTGAAGTATCCAATGTCAACTTCACTGTTCAATGCAGTAGACTAGAACTTGTGAAACTTTGTGGCATTAAAAGTAAAAAAAGTGTACTTTAAACTAAAAACTTACATCAGGGCAAAGCCTATACACACTTTCTTGTATTTTGAAGCCTTCTACGCCTTGACTGCTTTATTTTGGGGGTTGCAACCTTCTATTTTATCCTCTGTGCCACTTTTACTGTTAAATCACAGTGCAACCGGTTCTTGTCTTTGCACCTCCTCCACCTGGTTGAAGTCGTGATCCCTCCTACGGGAGCATTTTGAACGCAGCCTTGTCTAAGTTATCTCACATCACAGAGCATTTTCACTCCAAACTGAGTCCCAGACCTTGGAGCCAACAAATTTTGCTTGGGGTTGGTATGATTCTGGGGAATCCATGTCAAATTGTACAGTGTAGAAATGTTTGGGGTCCACATTGCACAGTTGCCAGGCAACTCCTGAAGTGTTGCCATGGACAAAACCTTTCCAACCTTCACTGTCTGCTACTTGAGCTGATTTCTGTAACAACTCCTGATCAGAGTGTACAATTTCATTTGAACACCCCAGCAAAAATTCTTCAGGATGGCCCTGACTTTGTTTCTCAAATCAAGTTTTTTGAGACTGAAAAGTCGAGACAAAGACAATCTCGTAAAACCCTTACATCATTGCTTTGCAGCCTATGTGTTAAGGCGTTAGTTCTAACTATATGACGTGAATTGCAGGTCCTCTACATCATTCTCCACTGGTCAACAAGCAGTGCTGGTCCCAGCTAAGCGAAATCAGTCGCTCTAAGCCATGATATCCGGCGTCCCTGCAAGCGGAGGCTAGTGTAATTATTGACTCATCATCAATTAAAAAAAGTCAATTATGCTTGCCAGAGACTTGTTCAGCTCAAGTATCTGAGTGGCATCCGTATCTTAATCAAGCTCAACTAGGAATGTGAAGCAGGAAAGGCACAGCAGGTTTTACATTGATGAAAGATACGTATATGTCAACATTCTCACCTAAAAATATGCTGTCCAAAATCGGTCCATTAAATAAATCACCTCGAAAGTATAGCATTAGAAGAGAATGAGACAAATGCGACATTTGTCTTTTGCTCTAAGTCGATGATGCGAGGAAAGAATAACCTGTTTTGACAAAGGTTGACGAGGAAGAGTGAGAAGCTTGAAAGTTTTTGGCAATCCTCTTCGAGCGACGTCTACCTTACCCCCGTGCCCTCCTCCACGCTCGCCGGCAGCGTCGACCCACGCCACGGCGTCAATCACGGCAGCTGCGTTTGAATCGGATCTGTCCCAGGCGACGTGGCCAAGGACAAGGACCTTAGGGTCAGCAGTTCGGCCAGCCATCTGGGGTAATCGCTGAGGGAGTCCGGAGTCTCCGGCGCACCATGCAAAAGAATCGACTTGATAAGATTTAGGTGGCCACATAAGATCTCCACGAGAGATGAGTCATGTATTGCCGAAGAAATGTCGAGGGAGTCGCACGACTACAAAGAAGAGTTTTCGTGAATTATTTTGCGAAGCTGTCGTCACCTGACAGGCCACTGGCATCATGCCCGCCATCATGTGGACATGGGGGGTGACGTCTGGGAGTCCATCCCGTGGTCATCTGAAACAGACGTCCAGCTCTTTGGTCACAGTGACCCCGATATGATCATCATGGTAGAAATCCTGGTTTGATTCAGTGATGATGGCACAATAGCGCTTGTCCAGGCATCAAGGATCGGAAGATTTACTTGGAGAATCTCCAGGAAAACCGATCGACATCGTTCATGTGGGTGCCCAAGTCCCAGTTCCTGCACAAAGGCTGAAAGGCTTAGTAGCACTGAGGTCCGGGTCTTGCAACGGCCTTCACAAAACCGCCATCTTCAGCCCATGGAGGACTTGAGGCTTGGGGTTGATGAAATGAGCCTGGACGACTGTGGACCCCGGATAAATAGGATTTATTTTTTCCTTAGATCTATCTATCTATCTAGCCTGTCAGGCTATGGCTGCCCCAACCACCGCACCAACCGTCACCAAACTCGGTCTGCAGACGCTAAACATCCCAAGCTTGAAATTGATCCCGCCACACCTTACATTTGAGGCCGTTTTGAGGCCGAAATTGAGGTCCAAATCGAGGTCCAAAGTTCCCCATTACCACATTACATAGACCATAGATGGCCATGCAATAGGTATAGGTAAGCCTCTTGGGAATAGCTGTACAGTACCAGCTTTGGCCAGAGCTATCTATGGCAAGAGGAGGGGAGGGAAGAAGGT
>JAAUXU010042790.1_pt1 | contig 12091 bp, 9 predicted proteins | sample 7278151 | NCBI WGS metagenome assembly JAAUXU01 (sample SAMN14350113, study PRJNA611818) | marine sediment metagenome | isolation source: surface marine sediment (1.8m) | place: French Polynesia: Moorea | collected 2018-08 | reverse complement strand
CCCTCTACCATAGTAAGTTAATAACCTCAATGTCCAACTTCATCCAGATGTATAAAGAGTAGTTCTTTTGTCAGCGAGCAAAGTGGTGCAAGACTTATTGACGACCCGGTACAGTGTGAATACTTGGCGGCATGATAGTGCCCCATCTCAGACAAACCGGTCCTCCCAGGCCTGCCTCCCAAGGAAGCTCAGTGTGCTGGGAGTCTGGTTCATCCCAAAGGAAACCGAGCCTCCTCATAGCCCTGACTTAAAAGTGTTAGACTGTGCAATTTGGGGTGTGCTCAAGCGAGAAGTTCAAGGTGCAAGAGATGAGGAGATCCCCGCACTGAAGGGCAAGGTCTATTGGAGCTGGAGAAAGACCTGCACAGTAAAGTTTAACTCCCATATCTCACGGAAGCTACGCTCTCGCCTCCTGTGTGTTATTGCCTTAGATGGTGGAATTTTTGAAGGGAAATGGACGAAGTACTAAAAATTTGAAATAGTTCGTTCAGTGAGGTAAACGTCTATTTATCCAAGCCCTATTTGTGTCACATCAGGTCGGCACACATGAAAAGAGTGGCGTTAGTGCCAAAAAGTTTTGTGCATTCGGTATGTCCCATCAGGTTTGAGCGAAACATTGAGGACATCGATCACAAAAATTGTGTAAGTCACACAAGTTTCGAAAAATTGTCAGATTTTGTGGAGTGTTAAGGAAGCAGAACTGTGCGGGAGCATTTCCAGAGATGCGGGACAACAGTTAAAGAATGTACAGACCTTAAAAAATGTGACAAACAATGTAGCGTGATAAAGATTCCGTTGTCCGCGTCTCTGTCTGTCTTTTGTTGCATGTTGTGAATTGTGGAGGGAGAAGCGGCAACAGCACAAGGAGCTGTACCTAAGTACTAGAGGAGGGAAGGAAAACCAGGAAGGACACAAAGAGAGAAGACAGTGAGACCTGTCTCAGAGCAACAATTCTTAGCCTGACCCTCATGTAGTGAAAAAATGGGGAATAAAAGGAGGTAAATTTGGCCTCACCTTAGCAATTGTATCAACAGGTGCTCCTTGAGCTCCACACTCCTCTGCTGCTTTCACTCTCCTCCACTCTCCCCACCGTTCTGCTCCCCCAAATTCTACTCCACCAGAGGCCAAGCTGATCAAGCTATCTGCAGTCAAAACTTCTACAATTTCAACACTTAGGGTTGAGTCGGAGCAATCTGCACCTTATCAGGGGCACATTGGTTTAGTACAAGTTGCTGGTACAGTGGTCATCATTCTTGTATGCAGGATAAGTTGAATGTGTCTCTTCCAGATAGGGAAAATGAAGTATCTTATGACAACTCCGTTAAAGGCCGCCTTCGATGACTCAAGTGGACTCGAGTCACAAGTCGCTGGTCTGACTGCTCCTTTACAGGATTGCAACATATTTCGGCGATAAATTTAAATATATGCTTAACCACCCATAAATACGCCATGAAACCCATTGAAACTGGATGCACATCTACGTACAAACTAGGCACTCCTGAATCCATGACAACGCCATTGGCATTCATAACTGTGTAAACCGAGGTTGACTGGCAGAAAACGCTGACTTCATCTTAGGATGGAACCTACGTGTTGGTCTGAGGGCATTGAGTAGGACTTAAAAGAACTTCAGTCAGGCCCAGTCATGGTGCTATACTAAAAAACGTCTCTGTTTCGCAAGCATTGTCGAAGTCTCCCTCCAAAACAAGCAGTAACATAAAAAAATGTACTGCATTGAGAGCTTTAGATTGGGACCTTTGACTTCTTTGTATAACAACAAGTGCACAAGTTAATCGACCATAGCTGACTGCGCAACAGAGTGGTCACAAGCTTAGAGGCTGGCTCAAGAGGCTGGTTCATCACTGTGTCCAAGAAGGAGACTCCACCTTCATTCCACCCCAGGAGCAAGTCCTAACATCCACAGAATACAAACCTATTTTCAAAAGCAAACGATGTGTGGTGCAATGGCATCTGACAGCAACAGGATGGACACCATCTGGGTGAAGGACGACCTGTCTGCCCAGGGGGACAACATCATTGTCTGAAAGGTCCTGGACCAGCTGAGGAGTCGGCAGTCCCATGTTTTCCAACAGGATGGGACCCCTATCAACACCTGACAAGCCCATGAAAACTCCTTGGAGAGAGAGCTAGGATCTGGCAGATTCTGGAACAAGAAAAGTCGAGTCCCACCTTCAAGAGCCTGAATGCCCTGGACTTTAGTGTCTGGGTGCATGTAATGAATGAAGCCTGTGCCAGCCCTCAGCCAATTGTGGACGGTGTAAAGGACGCTGCCTAGCCCAGGATGTCATCCAAGTACGTAGTGGCCGCTTGTGGTGCATTCAGAGGCCGTCCGGAGGCCTGCATAACCACAGAAAGCGCTAATTTGAAAAATAATCCATCGCATCCCCTCAAGTGTAATAATCTTTTTCCTAAAATGTCATTTTCTTCAACTTATATTTCTTTTTCTAAAATTCCAAGAAGTGCACATGATGCACGCGAACGCTCGGTACGTTTGTTCGTTTAGAATTTTTCATTTTCCACCGGCAATGTTACATTTCCTACATTGAGATACAAGTGTGACAGTTTACGTATAATATATATGAAGCCCGAGGGTCGAATGTATGTCTGTGTGTGTGTGGTGGTGCGGGGGGGGGGGGGTTGCCTGCCCAGCTTTTGTTCGATTGCCGTGCGCGAGGTGTGCATAATAGTTCTATTAAATAAAGCGCGGAGGCCGTATGTTCTCGTAGTATGTCTGTGTGGGGGTGGGTCGGCGGGTGCATGCGTCTGTGTGTCTGTCCAGCTTTTGTGCGTGGTGAGCGCAAAGTGAGGTCAGTCTACAGGTGGGAGACCCACTGGTTGAGGTTGAGAGTGAGATTGAGGGCGAGGATAAGGGCAAGGGCAATCGCAGCAATGACTTGTCTAGGCACAAGTCACCTAGTCATCATAGGCACAGGTGTGGGTGGCAACTTTGGGGATGACCAGTTCAGAGGAGAGAGACAAATACAGACGGACGGACACATACATGGTGCTTTATATAGCGCGCTCGGTAAAGGAAACGATGTACATTTGTGGCTCTCTCCACTCATGCATATGTGATAGGACAAGAGCTTCTCTCAGCACCAGGTCCACCATCTCAGTGCCTGCACATGCGCTGGAACGGTCCTTTTTGATGAACTGTTTAATACTGTTAGAAAAATATGAACATCTCCCCAAAACGTGGTCATAAAACAAGTAGTTATTGAGGGTAGTGGATCTATCCTTGCATATGCACACATTGCGTTTTGTGTGCCACTTCATTGCACCACGAAAAAAATGCATTTTCTCCATTTTCCTGGATAGGAAGAATGGCAAACATATGCAGTGCTATGCGCGTGTCCGTCCGTCTGTCTGCGTCTCCTACCATGAGCTTCGTGCTCGACACGAGGCCGTTGCCAAAAAGGTGGACGTGGACGGCCCCCGCGCTTCATGTAGTAGAATAGCGCATACGTGATGCCCACTTCGTTGGGTAGGAAGAAGTAAAAAGCGCTGTGTGTGTGCATCTGACATACAAACATAAGGGTCTCGGTGCTCATCACGCACTCCAAGGTCAACACGCCCTCCGCGCTAAAAGTAGGACGCACAAAACGCAAAAGCTGGAAAATTGTGATCCATCAAAACAACGCTTTACCAAAATTTGTCGAATACAAGTTTTGATATCGGTTGGATTTTTCCAGCTTCCTTGTCACAACCAACGCGACTGTATAAAAAAATGGAACGAGTATTTCCGGCTTCACATTTGAAGTCAAAACTTTTCGCGATGTTGGTGTCAAAACTGACCAAGATGCAATCATTGGTGCTCGTAATAAGGTATGCTTGCATGGACTGAATGATCTGGTAGCAAACTGGTAGCGCAGTGTAGAGTTTCGGTTTCGGTTGCACTGTCGATACTGAAACTTTGGTTCGAAAATGACCGTAATTCGGCCGAACTGAAATTTCGGTCGATCGCTACCTGAAAAGCTGGAAACGACCTCGGAAAAGCTGATAAAGCTCAAAGTCGGTCACTGACAGACACACACAAGCAAATATGGCTCTCGGGCATTATATAAAAGATAAATTTCTATCCTAAAACTACTTGTTCAACTACGAGGGGGACAATGAGAAGGACTCATTCACAAGACAACGAAGCAGCGTGTGTGTCTCGTTGGTGCTTTTTATCATAACAAGCATCACTGCGAGAGAGTTACAATGAAAGCTAACAAAAAAGAGGCAACCAAGAATAGTTTTTATCATTACTGTTCCCAAAATCCTCTAGGAGCTTCTTGACCGTTTGCTAACATTGTGACCCTCGACCCGACTTATCCAGCTTCTTTGTATCCCTAAAGATGCAGAACTGAAAACGAGAATCATTTTTATGAAATGTCCACGATTTTAGCAATTAAACTCCAATAATCGGCATTTCATGACATGTAGTGAAAAATCTTCGACAATCATAGAGATTTACAAGACAAACAGCTGACTGTAAATGTGTTTCTGTAATTGCTAGTGTTGAGTGCGATCTCGTCTTCCACATTTGCTACTGCTGAGGGCAGCTACCGAGACTGCCAGATTCACTTCTGGTGAGTGCGATCTTTACTGCAATTTTTTCTAGTGCTGAGTGTGATCTGGCAAACATGGCGCCCCCGCACTCGAAGTCGTTGTCCAGAACTGACTTCCAGGCGCCTAGAAATGCCACCTTCCCACTAGCATTCACCCTTCCCATGTGAGCAATGAATCTTTGACCTGAGACTGTGCCAGGTCCAGAATCTTAGGGTGAAGTGACTGAGCCACTTGAGGACCTTACACCAGCGCCACAGCCGGGTCGCGCGCCATCAGTGCACGGCACACTATCAGCAGGTCACCCAAGACCCTGTGTGGACTTTGGTCTAGGTCAGTCGTGGCACTGTTATGTCCCGGACAACAGGCAGATGAGTCAGGGCAGCCCTTGGCTTGTGGCAGCCTCCAGGTGGTTTGAACTTTCATGTGATGTGATACTTTCCCTGAGCCAGGGAAAGGAGGTAAAAGCTCACGCTTCAGGACAAGCAGCAGCACAAAGGGTATGCAATCTGAGAGACATCTGCGAGATGGACTCAGTCCCGAGATCTTTCTGGGTGAGATGCAGATTGCGCTCAACCCATATCTAAACTGAACCAAGGACTGGTCTGACTTCCCCAAGCATTGTTGACATCATTCATGTTGTTCTTCAGATTGCACCCCCTGCAACTCTGCATTCTGAGGAGAGTTTTGGAGAGACGCCTGCGATCCCAAACCTAAGGAATCCACGAAGGGCTGGCCTCATGGCCTCCATCAGAAAGACCTGGACCACCTTTCTGAAGTCTAATTGCATCAAGAAGTGGACTGCTGCCACCTAAGGCCCCGTCCATAATGTGATCAAGGCCAAGGGTGGATGCCAAATCCTCCTATGCCATAACTGGACATTTAAAGATTTTTCCAAATGTGTGTAAATTCTTGTGTTCTACGTCATGCTACCACTTGTGTAACATTACATATAAATACCCATTACAACTGCGTCAAAATCAACCTCGTGAGCATGGGCGATTCGCATTTCTTGCGCCGCACCCTGTAAGTCATGCGGTGCTAGGTTGTCCTACGAGATACATCTGACTTGAGAAGCAGAGATTACTACTCTCACGCTGTCCGCAAATGCAAAAATCCTCAGCTCACCCATGGACGAAAGCAGAGTCGCACCTTTAGCAGCAATTTCTTGGCAAGCCCCTTCGCCCCTCAAGAGTAATTTTACTTCATCCTTTCCACCGAGACGCTGTCAGTTCAAGGGACATTCACTTTTGTCAAATATCCTGTGTAGCGAGTAGCATCGTCCTCTGGATCATTTCACCAGGATATCTACAATTAAGTCTCTATTTTCTTTCGTTCTTTCCGGGATGTAGGAGTTTTCTATGCTTGTAGAAAGAAGAGAGCAGCATTGCATTGAAACGTAAGAGACGAGATCCTTTCACTTACGTTGTTTATTATGCATCCATATCATGTATACCTAATCTGGGTACACCACACGCCAGTCCTGTGGTTAGTGCCTCTTATCCTCGCAATGCTACTGCACCTCCTGCTGCGTGGACACCAACTGTAACCATGCTCAGCGCCATAGCACGGACGCTACTGACGATGACGATGCAAGTTGATCTTAAAAGCCCGGAAATCGTCATTTTGAAAACATGAAAAACAAGGCAGGAAAAACAAGGCAGCCCCAACAACACCCATTCCATTGCACTTAACCATGCGTTACGTGCTCAGTTAGCTGTTCATTCTCTTCAGCTCTGAGTAGGTACACACGAAAGATCTGTTTGAAGCTACGCCATGATTGTCATGTTTACTCCGAAGAAAAGAAGCAAATGTTTTCTTCCCACTTCAGTAATAGTTTTCGACTAATACGTTTCTCTGGCAGGTGCATCTTGGATATGACAAGCTCTGTGATGGGTACTTTATGTGCTTTACAGCCAATGACTTGATGCAGTGCAACAAATGTCGACCTCGCTGTCCAAACAAGTGCTCGTGGCAACAGTGTGTAGGCTTACCTCTCCGCTCCTTCTCTGGCCCAGAGGATGGTGGTGAGTATCACATTCAGTTCCTTGAAGCACTCGGGCTACGTCCAAAGTACAGCAGCCATAATCTACTTTTTACCGAATTCGATGTCGTCGTGACTTCCAGCGCTTCGCGATCTCATTTCACTGCCGCTGTTTTCAGATGTTTCCCCGCTTTTAAGACAGACAGAGACAGAGAGACGGAGGGGAGGAGAGAGACGGACTGCAGAAAAGAGAGGTTTTGCAAGCGTCACACAAAGTACCACGTGTAGATGAAGGTGCGGACTTGGGAGACGCGTGAAAAATGTTCTCATTGGACGGACAGAATTGGTGCATCTGCATTTGATGCTACGTTGTGCTGCAGTGCAGGTCTTGGGACCTCGAGTCTCCGGCAATTGTGCTGCACAATAGACCCATGAGATGTTACGGGACGGTGCTCGAAATTGCTTTGGGCGGCCACCAAAGCAACGGCTCGCTGACTGTTTTCCCTGCCGACCCACGTTTATCACAGACAAGATTAATGCTGTCGAATTCGCAAGTTCCGCTCCCACCATAAGCGTCGCAAAAACGTCATGTCAGCAAAGTGGGGGAAAGTTGTCCCTAGTCTCTCACATTGCTCTTCATCTTGTTCGACGTGTTTTGCAAGTACAATGGCTGAGCTATTTGTAGGAACCTACTAAAGAACAATTGCTCATTCCATTGCACCGTCCAGTAGTAGCCGTCAGTAATAGGAGCAATTACCCCCTGCCCCCTTCCAGCAGGGGGGAACAGGCTGCATTCACTGCACTGGCAGCTCTCGGTGTGGGGTCTCTGCCTGAACTTGGTCGCGGTGACACTGACGCGCAAGATCCAGTGTCGTGGTCAACTTTGTGGGGGCAGTTTTGGATGCCAAAGTACCCAAACGGGTTGAGTATCTTTCCGGTCTTTTTTATAACAAGGTTGGGCACTATCTCGGGGGGAAAGCGAGGTAGATGCCGTTGCCGCCTCATGTTTTTCTGGGCGCGCTTCAAGTGGGTATAGCATGTTTTGAGTTTCGTCTTGAGCACCTGGTCAGCACTTTTTTGGCAAACCGACATAAAGTAGAAGAGGCTGTAAGCACTCTACGCTTTAATTTGCCGTATCAAGCTGCCAGATCCATCATTTTTTTTCTTCTCAAAACAACATGAGGAACAAATTGAGTGAAATCATTGTCATACGCATTCAAAACAACACGAGGAATCAGCTGTGTGAAATAATTTCTGACCCGCCTTTTTTTGAAACCCAGCGAGCTATTTTTGCAATTTATTGTACGAATTTTGTATGTTGTCTAGCCTGCCTGATTCTCAATCTGCCTCAATGCAAATTCTCCTCCTACCTACAGAGAAGTTGCCAAACAACTCTTTGCCCATCTTTGAACCACGAGCAACTGCTCAGACAACTTCATGGCTCATCTCAACAGTACACAAAACCTGCCTAGGAAGCAGCAGCTCCTCCTTCTCTACCCACCACATACTTACTGGCCACTCTTTTGCACATCTGTGAGCCACACCTTAGCCAAAGTACAAATGCCTAAGATTGGCAACCAAATTCTTTGCCCATCCTTGAACCATGAGCAACTGCTCAGACAACTTCATGGCTCATCTCAACAGAACACAAAACCTGTCTAGCAAGCAGCAGTTCTTTTGTCTCCCTCACTGGCCAAGAATTGGCTAGCCAACCAGGTAGTGCAAAATTTTCAACCCATTGGGGTGGAGGGCAACACACTGAATTGAAGGACAAGCCAACATTGACCCCACCTAAGGTAGATATAAAAAGGGCCCTCCCCATCTTGAGGGCATCAGACCCAGGAGTGAGATCCAGCAGGCCAGAACTAAGTGTCACTCAGTGAATAGTTGAAATGAATGATATCTCCAGTAAACAATCTCACAAATTGGTGGCAGCATTTGCCCCTGGAGATATCTGCGAATTCTTAAAAGCTTTCCCAAGGGTCTGCTGTTGTGTATCATCTCTCATATCCTTCAAAATCCATCATCATGAGTACCAAACCCACCAACACCAGATGCTCTGCTGTCCCTGCTCGTAGAGGAGAAGAAGATCAAATTGCAAATGAAGAGGACCCACAACTCCCTCCCCAGCCAACCAACCCATTTATCAGGCCAACAAACACGGTAAATGCAAATCAACTTGCGGTTCTTGCTGAATTCTCAGGCTCCCCTGAGGAAGATATTGACCACTTCTGCCTCCAGGTGCATCGCTGCAGAGAAGCCTTTGGCTGGACCCATGAGGTCACTGCCCAAATGGTGCAAACCCAACTTAAAGGGGCAGCTTTGACCTGGTTCAGAGGAGAACTCACCCTGGGCAGTGATACTGTAGGGGAGTTGTGGTGATTGGGACTGTCACCAAGGTGGTGAAAAGCTGAGAACATTAGCACCCTGCATGCTCTGTCCATTTTTATGGTTGAGTTTGTATTCTACCCGGTTTACCTTGGCTAAACGTAGGAACCTGTCTCTATGCTAGATGTATCTTCAGTATTCTAGGTGTCCTTGCGCAATAGTCTCATGGGTGAGTTTGACTGTTGAACCCCTACTTTTTACTTATCTACTCCAATGAGTCTATGCCTATGGTGCAGATCACTCGATCCAGCACCCCCTGGCAGAAAGTGTTCAGCAGAGGATTGGTGGAACTTGTATGCAAAACAAAACCATTCCTAGCTCCTGGGATCCAACAGCACTGCTAGCCGCATGTCTTCACCTCTGGCCAAGGGAGTGAGTCACAGACAGTCCATCTTGGTATCGGCACTGCTTACCCACTCGATTCAACCAGCTACTGGGCTGCATTGGAGGGCAGTGATACCAGAGAGGAATCTGTCTGGACAGGATCTCAGATGAGACTTTGTACTCATGCTACTGAGCCACTGTACACATCCAATCACTCAGCCTACCCTTGAAGCTTAGTGCAAGGATTGTTAAGTTACCAGGTCCAGCCAATCATGCTGGGTACAGGGTATTTTCCTTAATTTGTCTGATCTTAACCACTTACTCTGGAACAACATGCCAAGCAATTATGTAAATTTCCTCTTATACTCCTTCCTTTACTCATGGAATCGGATAGGGTGAGGGGTGGTGACACAAGTTTAGTAACTTAGAAGAACATCTTCTAAGTTATCTACTCAAGTCCAGAAATCCGGCAATGATGAGCCAGGCGATGAGATGCCGTCCTCTGAACATGCTCCAGGCAACAATACTAACAATAATGACCCTGGGCAGTCCACACATGCTGCCTTTATAGATACATCGCAGTATTAAGATTGCTGAGTTGATGAATTCCACAGTATCTGAAGATGCTAATGGATCCCAAGATGCTGATTGCGGGGGCAGATGCATTAGGCAGAGATGTTTGTCAGTGCCTTTCTTCTGTACATGATGTCATTGGTACATTTTACATTTTTGTCGCTAGAGGGCCTTGTTGATGAGAGAGCACTAGGTGGCCATTTGTTGTTACACATGTAACTCAACTTTCAATACTTGACAGATTATCACATTATGCAGTAATCAAATAGACTCAGTATATGAGCAGTACAGTTCATCTGTGGTTGTCAACCCCTGAGATGAACCTCAGACATACAACACTCATACGAGGAATTTCACAAGATTCGGTTATGGTGTTAGCGTGTGGCACTAAAAGGTCCTTACTAATTGAATCTTGTTGTTGGGAACATAATGAATCTACAGTTGTTCAACAATCATTCCCAACAATACCACTCACCTGGATGAATGGGAAGTCATCACCAATGATGGCTCGGTTGAACCTGACGTAGGGCTGAGGGCCTTTCTCCTCACCCAGTTCCATGCTGGCATGAATGAGCATAGAAAGGTGTCCACAGATTCCTGGGGTTTTTGTTTTAAGTTGGATACAGGTTCAACAGCACCTTGCTCATTCACGCCAGCATGGAACTGGGTGAGGAGGAAGGCCCTCAGCCCTACATCAGGTTCAACCGAGCCATCATTGGTGATGACTTCCCATTCATCCAGGTGAGTGGTATTGTTGGGAACGATTGTTGAACAACTGTAGATTCATTATGTTCCCAATGACAAGATTCAATTAGTAAGGACCTTTTAGTGCCACACGCCAACACCATAACCGAATCTTGTGAAATTCCTCGTATGAGTGTTGTACAGGGTTATTCAGATCTTTTCGGACAAGATATAATTTTAAGTTACTTAGAGTAGGCAACAGGTACAAGTTTGAAAATTTCAGCACAACTAGATTACATTATAAGGTTCAACTTTTATTCAATGTGTCCTCCACCAGCGGCCACCACTTTCTCCACACGGCGACAGAAGGCCTTGACAGCACCAGTGACTTCTGTGGACTCCAGCTTGGCCATGCTGGAAGTAATGGCCCTCTTAAGTGACTCATCATTCCTGTGGCTGGTAGCACATGCCTCCTCCTCCACTCGCCCCCACAGATAAAAGTCGCATGGGTTCAGGTCAGGGCTGTTGGAGGGCTACTCCTGGCTGGTCCAGAAGTGAGGCACAGACGCCAGCAGCCATTCCTGAACCTTTTTGGCTTTGTGCGCCGGGGCAGAGTCCTGCTGGAACGTGAACTTTCTCCCAATGGCCACTTCTTTCATCCACGGCACCACCACATCCCTCAAGACGTCCAGGTACATGTCTTGGTTGACCTTTAGGCCCTGGGGGAAGAAGTGTGGCGGCATGATGTTCCCCTCAGATGAGATGACCCCCAGGACCATTACGCCAGCCGGGTTCTTGCTCCTGAATACCACGGGGACATCTGCTGGGTCCTGGCAGATCCACCTGCTGTTCTGGCAGTTGTGAGACCTGTCCACATTGAACAATTTCTCATCCGAGAAGAACCGCAGATGCCCACCAGTTGACTTCTGTGAGCAGGTGTCTCACTCGTAGCTGGTAGCTCTTATACTGCAGGTCATATTTGATAGCTCTCTGGATGGTGCTGAAGCTCACATTCCTCTTGGCGGCCAGCTTCTTCATGGTGGTGCCTGGCCTGGCATCCACTGACCTTTTCAGGCCTGCCACAAGCCTGGGTGTTCGAATGCAGTCGCTCCTGCACTTCTGGGGCTTGCCGGTGTCCACCCCTGTCTCATTGTATCTGTTTATGACGTCGTGGATGGTGCTCTTCGGATAGTGCAGCAGCTTTACAATGGTGGTGGCTGAGTGGCCCGCGCGGTAGAGTTCCAGGATGGTCGATCTCCGGGCCTGCTGCATCGTTATTGATTGTTTTGAAACCAAACCTCTCTAAAAGTTTCACGTCTCTACCTTTCATATAATTGGAGTAATTTAGCATTATAACCCGTCCGAAAAGATCTGAATAACGCTGTACATCTGAGGTTCATCTCAGGGGTTGACAACTACAGATGAACTGTACTGCTCATACGACCAAGTACTGTATCTACAGTGTGGCGCAGCAAATCGCTAACACTTTTTAAATGCTAATTTCGACCCCTATTTGAAATCCCCAGTCTTTCCGATTGTGCATGCTTGTGGAGCAACCTTCAGTTG
>JAAUXU010051588.1_pt1 | contig 12092 bp, 5 predicted proteins | sample 7278151 | NCBI WGS metagenome assembly JAAUXU01 (sample SAMN14350113, study PRJNA611818) | marine sediment metagenome | isolation source: surface marine sediment (1.8m) | place: French Polynesia: Moorea | collected 2018-08 | reverse complement strand
TTTTTTTTTCAGAGATACCACAAATATTTTTCTATAAAAAATATGCAATATGGCAACTCTAGCGAATAATAGTGTGTAAACGTAATATATAACTACTCCCACTGTGTGTGTGTACATGTACGTATGTGAGCTCTTGTTCCCTAATCATTGCTCCCCCTTCTCCTTTTTTCCATTAATCACTTTTAAAGAATGCCCCTTCTTCTCCCTTTTCGTACGTAGCATGTAGGTACCTCGGCTGTGGGGCCTGAAAAGGGGAAAAGGAGAAATATGGGCGGTGACGACGGTGGGAGGCCCAAACACTTTTTCCAAAAACTATTTCGTTTCCCATAAAAGGTCTTTCTTCTTTCTACCTGTTCGCATTTCTTGACATTTTCCGAAAAGAAACCCGCCTTCAGCTTCTTTTTTAATTCTTTCTATCCATGACTCTTCCTGGAAGGCATTTAGCGGGGAAATAAAAATGTTTATTTCAAACATTTAGGAATCGGCGGCGTGTGTTGCCTAGGGGAGGGGGAGAAACCGTGGTCGTAAACAATGACGGTGGGGGGCTTCGTAAAAAAGTGTTTCCCCCCACGCCACTCCACCACACGAGGGAAGGGGGGAGGAATTCAACGGAGCAGAAACCCCCCTCCCCTCTCCCTTTTCTCCGCCCGCCCAGAGCCAAAACGCGCGCGCCTAAAATATTTGGGAATGCAGGTGTTTTGTCGCGCCGCCCTCCCTCCCTCCCTCCGTCCGCCTTCCCGTCCGTCAAGTCAGTTTCCCCCCTTCTATCTCAGCGCAAGGGGAGGAGGAGGCGGAGGCGGAGAGAGAAGGAAGGAATGGGAAATTAGGAGGTGTTTCTCTCATTTTACCATCTCGGTTGGTCCCTCCCACTCCATCTCCACCTCAGAGAATTTTTTTTGGTGTGTGGTGGAATTAAAAGTGCAGTGAAGACAGCCCGAGAGATAGCGAGGGAGGAGGAAGAGGAAGGAGGGCGGAGAACGGAGGAGGAGAGAAGCGGAAGCCAAATTTGGATTTCTTCCTCGCCGCCGTCTTAATTTTCCCCCCTTCCGCCTTCTCAGCTCACTTCCCGAGAGTTTAGTTCCGAATTGCGGGAAGTAGGGAGTGTCTCGGACGGCAGTTTTCAGGCCAGAAGTGTGACAGACTCGATCGGATCGATCTGCGTGGTGACTTCGACGCTAGCTCTTGCTCCGAACAGTGAAAAAGAGAAGCAAATCATCATTCAGGTGCTGCAGTTTTGTGTTGGCATGACAGAGCGCCGGAGGACGACGACGACGATGGCAGCAACAGCATCGGTCATCTCCTTCCTCCTCCTCCTGGTGAGATTTCCAGTTAGAGAGTCGATCGAACCGATAGGAAAATAATTCCAGCCTCCCCCGGGCACAGAACTCCACCGCTGTCGTCAACAAACCCTCCTCCTCTTCCCTCCCACTTCCCACCAAAATTCCAAAAAGCCACGATCGAAATTTTCGAAGCGGTTCTTGATGGAAATTCTTTTTTCTGGGTCATCAATCGGCCGAATTTTCCTAGAAAAAACTAATCCTGTTTCACCGTGCTTTTTTAGCAGATCCCATGTGCACCAAATTTATTTCAGATCCCATATATTTTCCTCCTTTTTGGCCTGCTGTTACATTATGCGAAATGCCATGCCTGCAATAAGGGCCGGCGCCGTTCGGTTCCTCACCGCCGATTATATCATCTGATAAAAGTGCAAGGGAGAAAGAGGCACTGTAAAAAACATTCCGGTATAAACGGGAGGAGAGGCTCCCATTACGCGCAAGAACAGATCGGCCTAAGTGATTTACTTTTTATTCTTCATCTTGTTCTCCATTTCTCCCCTCCTGCTTTGTAGACCTACCAACCGGTTGCTGAGTGCATTTTTGTCTCATTTTTGTCTTTTCACACGCCCCCTCGATCCCCCTCTTATTCTCCCCCCACGCAACAAATACAGCTATCCGAAGCTCCGCCTCTAGAAGAGCCTCCTCCTCAGACTTGGCAAAAGGCCCTTTTATTCCTTCTTCGCTGGATCTCTTGGCTGATCAAGAGAGAAAGGCGCGTCCGTCGGCTTCGGTTTGGCCGCCTCCTCCTCTCCATCAAAAGGAGAAGTGACAGCGGCGCTCGGCCCGTCCACAAACCAGCAGCAAAACACGCACGGATTAGGCACACTTCAACACTAAAGAAGGAAAAAAAGTCAAGGGAAAAAGCGGGAAATCGGGGGAGGTTGTTGATCCTTTCTTCCTCCTCCAAAGGGGGAAAAACTTATGGGCCGTGCGAAGTAAAAACTGTTTAGCCGCCGACCGACGATCGCCCGGCGGTCGGACCAGACGAGAAACAAAAAAGTGACCGTAAAAACATCCTCCCCCTAACCTATACCCTTCTTCCTTTCCCCTTTTGTTAATCGAGCTGATGGTTATCTTTTATGGGAGAATGCGGTGAGTAGTAGTATCCATTTATTGCCTTTCCTGAGCTCGTACCAGTATTTAAACAGTAATTCGGTAGTTCGCGAGCGGCATGTCAGTAAACGTGTCAGTAATAATTAAAAAATACTAACAATACTTATACGCAGGGCGCTGCAATGTATAAATAAATGAGTATATAAATATATACTTCTACTATCACAGTATTTTGTCAAGATATAAACTCGCGGAGTCGATATTGCTCTTGTCATTCGTAGATTCAAATGAGGGGGGGGGGTTAATTAAATTTAAATTGGGGCTAGCGCGGCCAACTCCTTGGCGGCCCTGCGCGCGTTTGACAACGTGTTGGCGGACCGCAGGGGGGGGGAACCATTCCAGAGCCTGTAGGCATACCACGCAAAAGTATCACATTTAAATTTGGTGGGGGGTTGGATGCAGTTTGTGGTTCTCGAACGGGTTGGCCTGAGGGATTGAGATTGAGATGGGGGGGCGGAGCACAGGATCTTGCCGATGGGGACCTTGCACCCGTTGCACTCGTAGTTCATCCCTTTCCACGTTTCGAGCGCCACCTGTTCCACAATTAGGCGGTTCAGCGAGGGCAGGCCTGCTTGAGCAAGAAGGGAGGGGATCGGCATCTGGTCCCTCCTGCTGCTGCCAATGATGGCCCTGGCACAGTCGTTGATGGCCGTTTGAATGGCTGCCAGGTCCTTCTGCACTGGGTCCGTGGCCACCAGGCGGGGCCTGAGCACAGCACAGGCGTATCCCACCGTTCCCACCAAGAGGGCCCGCACCACCTGCTGCAAGGCCTGGCGCCGCAGGTGCAGGGACAGTCTCCTACTCGCTCCTGCCAGAGAGCGGGCCGACCTCAACATGGAGGTCAAGTGAGGGGCTGGCGAGAGACGGCTGTCGAACGTGACGCCCAGAACGTCGACGGTGCTGCTTGGGCTGACCATGGTGCCGCCAATGTTGATGGGGGAGGAGGAGACGCCGCCAGTATCTCCTACCCAGACGACCTGGGTTTTGTCGTGGTTGAGGACGAGGTAGTGGTCAGACATGTAGGCGTTGATGGAGAAGGAGACGGACTCCAGGTTGGCCTTGACTGTTGCTGCATCGTTCGCTGCCGCCCAGACGATGCAGTCGTCGGCGTAGCCAGAGCTGCCCACATCGGCGCTGCCGATGCTGCTGTTGCTGATGACGTCGGGGAGGTCGACCAGCAAGCACAGGAAGAGGACTGGCCCCAGCACCGAGCCCTGTGGGACGCCAAACCTGACGGGCAGGTAGTTGGAGGTATGGCCGTTGTAGACCACGCGCTGCTGGCGGCCGGAGAGATAGTTCCTGAACCACTCGCTCGTCCTGCCCCTGATGCCCAGCCCGTGCAACTTGGAGAGCAACTTGTTGTGGTCCAGCGTGTCGAAGGCTGCGCTGAGGTCGTAGGCTGCAATGCCCACGACTTTTCCAGCCGACTTCGCCTTAGCCCAGGCGCCATGGGAGGCGATGATGGCCCCGACCGTGTTGCGCCGGGGGCGAAACCCATGCTGGCAGTTGGGGAACTTCTTCTCCATGAACGTGAGCAGTTGCCCATGGACTACCCGTTCAAGCACTTTGGACAGCGCTGGGAGAATGGCAACCGGTCTGTAGCTGGCCGCCTTGTCACTGGGCTTCTTCTTTTTGTGGATGGGCAGGATGTTGGACAGCTTGAACCCGTCCGGGACCACGGCCGTGGTGATGGAGGTGGCCACCAGGTGCGCGATAGGCCCTGCAAGTACTCCAACGCCCATTTTGAGTACTGCAACTGGTATTTGGTCTGCTCCTTCTGCGCCGGTGTTCCTCAGCTTGAGGATCTCCCTCGCCACTTCCGCCTCAGAGGGAGGGCGGAGAACAAGTACGTCGCCACCATCAGCGCCGTCGCCGCCGCCGCCGCCGCCGCTGCTTCCCCCCTCTGGCTCTCCTTCCCCCCCGCCGCTGCGGTCTATCCCGCTGCGGAGTTTGGAGATCTTGTCAACGTAGAAGTTGTTGACGTGGGCGGCCAGCTCTGCACCTCCCGTCACTCCATCAAGGGAGGAGGGGAGGTCGGCGTTGGTCCCCCTGCCCAGGGCCACGTTCGCCAGCGTCCAGACCCTCTTGGGATCCATCCCCGACTGCTGCAGGTGCTTCTGGTTCGAGTCCAGTTTGTCCCTCTTCAGCAGCCTCACCACGCGATTCCGCAGGATCCTGTACTTCTGCCTGTCCCCCCCTGGCCTGGCCTCCAGGTCGCGCTCCTTCATGGTCCTGATCGTGTCAGGCTTCAGGTGCAAGGGTGTCGGCCGATTCTTGATGAGGGTGGCTTTGTACGGTGCCACTATGTCCAGCGCTGCGTGGATCTCTTTGACGATGATCGTGTTGATCACGTTGACGTTGTCGCTGTAGAAGACTCTGCTGAGCCTGGCGGCGTTGAGGGCGCAGATGAGGTCTTCCTTGTGGAGGGCGGCGTAGTTCCTCCTGGTCAGCTTCTTTGTTCCCAACCGTGGCTGCTGGACGGAGAGGATTGCCAGCACGGGCAGGTGGTCGGTCGCGGAGTAGGGGATGGTGGTGGCAGTGACGCTGCCGCCGCCAAGGGCGTAGACGTGATCCAGGGTGCTGCATCTTTGGCTGACGGTGCCTGAGCCGTCGTCGAAGTGGCCATGTGAGTAGTACGTGGGGGAGCTCGGACAGACAAAGTGGAAGCCCAAGTCGTCCAGTTTGTCCAGGTGGCCTCTGAGCATGCTGTGCCTGTAGTAGGTGGCGTCACTCCCCCTCGAGACGTCCAGGTTCAGGTCGCCAAGGAGGACAGCGCGGCTGTAAGACCCGGCGACCGCCGCGGCGTGCTCGTGCAGGGTGGCCAACCCCTCCCTCTCCGTGGTGGCGGTGCCCCACTGCCTGTAAACTGCACCAATCACGAGGGGACCAGAGCACAGGGTTAGTTTTAACCACAGGTCCAGCCCAGACCGGAAGAGCACGGCCGGGCTGAGGGAAGGGACGAGGGACAGCCTAACCAGCACTATCAGCCTGAACTTGGTCTCGTCGGACAGGTCAGGCAGGAACACCATGTAGTTCTTGACCGCAAAAGTAGTGTCGTGGACTGGCAGCTCGGTCTCTGTCAACACTACTACGTCTGGAGCTTGGGCGTCCAAAAGGTGCTCCAGTTCGAGCTCGCGGCTGGCGGACCTGGCGAGGCTGGACACGTTCCAGGCTATCAGGCGGAGGCCAGCCTGAGGCCTGCCGAGCCCAGAGCCGACTCCAGCGCGGTCGCGAAGACTGCTGCGAAGGAGTTCAGGAGCGGGGCGCGGACGGAGGCCTTTACCACGTCGCTGTACGTGCTGCCCAGGGGCGCTGTGGCGAGGTGGGCGGCGTTGATGTGGGCGCGGTTGAGCTCCCGGAAGGATGCCAGCTGCTTCTTTGCCTCCGCCAGCTCCCTCCTGGACTTGACCAGCTCGGACGCCGCGGGCTGGGGCCGTGTGGGGGGGGCGGATGAGGAGGGGAATCTCCTGTTGTTGGACCTGGCGCTGGAGGTGCGGGTGGGGGGGGGGTGCCCCCCTTCTCCCGTTTCCCTGGGCGAGTCCTTGGAAGTCGTTCTTGGCCATGGTCACGGTCTTCTTCTTCCTGCTGCTGCTCTGCCCTCCTCCTAAGCCGGGCCCGCCCTTGTCCATCTTATACCTGCCGTGGAACTTGGCACAGTTGGGGGCGCGGGTCGGGATGCAGGCGCTGTCAGCGCATAGGTCGGGGTGGGAGTACTCACAGTTGTGCCTCCTGCAGAGCATCCTCTTCCACAGGTATGAGCAGACGGTGGTCTTCTTTGGGGACCTGCGCGTGGCGTAGGGGTGCGGCTGGTGCAGCAGGTGGGCGGCCCCAGTGGCACCAGTTGAGGCGGTGCCAGCAGTGGCGGTGGCGCCCATGACGGGTGCAGCAACAGCGGCAGCAGCAGCAGCACCACCCCCGGCAGCGGCATGGGCAGCGCCCACAATCCGTCTGCCCTCCTCTTCCTCTCCGTCCTCGGCCCCCCTTGCAGCAGGTGCAGTAGTAGTAGTAGCAGCAGCAGTGGCAGCCACAGCGGTGGCAGCGCCGGTAGCTGCGGCAGCACCACCACCTCCTGCACTGGCCTCGGCGGCAGCAGCGGCCCTCTGTGTCGACGCCATTAGGGGCGGGGCGTCCTCCGCCTCCAGGATGCTGCTGTCCAGGGATTGGGCCCTGACCAGGTTCGCCACATCACCCATGGCGATAACAGGGTCAGGGTGCCCGTGCACCAGGTCTAAGAGCCTGGCCAGTAGCTTAGGGCTACCTGGGAGCTCCCGAAGAAGCCAGGCCATACCGTCGGCTGCCGACACGATCTGGGGCTTCGTCCACTTGGAGATGCTGGGGGCGTTGCGGACGTAGTCGTGGGCGTGAGAGAGGTCGACGGCAGTGATCCTGACGGGGCCTGGAACTCCATGATCCGGCGCAGGGGTCCTGCGGCCATAGTTCGCCATCGTCTTACTTATACAGCCTGCGCGGGAGGCAGTTAGGCCGGCCTCCTGGGGCTGCAGGAGACCTGGCAGGTGCGGCACTACCTGCAGGGGGGTCACGGCCAGTGCACCCACGCCTGAGATGGCTCTCACGATGCCCCCGAAGGGGTTGGTGGACACCTTCTTCACGGAGAACACTTTTGGCGCGCCTTTTTTGTTTGAGAGGTTTCGTTGTTCGGTGTGCCTGCCTCTCGACTCTCGAGACAGGTAAGCCACCACCACGGTGTGTCTCGTACTGTACACAGCCGCCGACGGAACGAACGAAGATGATGCACTTTGGACAGCAATTGCAGCAATTTTTGGAGGGGGAAGAGTCAAAGGCACTCACCCCCATGTATCTGGAGCTAAAGGTATTGGACCATTCGCGAGAAGATATGCATCCAGAAGAACGAAAAAAGACTTTTTCAAGTCAGAAAATCGGTTGTTCCACGCACAATGCCGGACGAGTGCAACAGCGCGAGGGCACTTGACTTGACAGAAATTATCCACAATCCTCGAAAAACCCTCTGCTGTATATAAGTTGCATTTTTTCTGGCATTGAACACAGCACATGTTTTTTCCCAGGCCTCCTCATCCTCTGGCCAGCGGTTGTTCCCCGTGGACCCACAGGACCTCACCGCGGCTTCCAACGATCACCAACACCAGCAGCAGCAGCATGGGAGGCCCTACCTGGACAAGGGAAGGATCTGCCAGGAGAGGATGGAAATCATGCAGGTGGGTTCATAAAAATATCATTTTTGAAAGAAAATCGATATTGAATTTTCGCTCATTTTCAGGAGGTTGAGTTTGAGAAGCAGATCCACTGCGACATCGAAATGCAGGAGAAGTGAGTCTTAATTTATTTTCCACCAATACCCCCTTGAAATTTATGGCAAATTGATTTTTTACCCCTTCGAAATTAATTAGGTGCGAGGAGGTGACCGAGGCCTGCCACACTGTGTACGAGCGGGAGTGCGAGGTCAGCTACCGCCCGCAGATGACCAAGGTCAAGGTCAAGGTCTGCCCGGATGAGGAGAGCCACGAGGTGGAGGAGGACGAACAGGACACAGACGAGTCCAACAGCGTCGTCATCGACGTCAGGCCCGCACCAAGGACTCTCAAAGAGACTAGGTAAGAGAACGTCAGTCGCACTTAATTGGATTGCCCATAAAGTATCATCATTAAATCAATTTTGACTTTTTTGTAGGGGGGACTGCGTGGACGGGCGCCGCCGCGTCTGCAGCGAGAAGATGGAGACCGAGTGCAACACTGAGATGGTCTCGCGGCAGATGGAGGAGGACAGGCCAAACTGCAGGGTACACCTGGTGGAGTCGTGCAAGCCAAAGTGAGAAAACTAACGAAAATACCCCATAAAGCACTAACAAAAAATGTTTTTAATTTAAACCAGGACCAAGGAGGAGCTTGAGGAGGAGGCCGGCGACGTGTTCGCCTTCTTTAAGCGTGTGAAGGAGGGCGCGGAGGGAAAGACCTCCTCCAGGGACCCCCGGATGAGGTGCGAGAAGGTGAGGGCGGTGCGGTGCAGGATCGAGAAGAAGACGGTGACCAAGACGAAGCCGGAGACAAAGTGCCAGAGGGTGCCAAGGCAGTTCTGCAGGGAGGTCGAGTGCCAGGCAGAAAGGACGGTAAGACAATTAATTAGCAAGTACAAAGTGGAGTAAAAGAGTTTTTTATTGTCTCTTCTCTTTTAGGAGGAGGCCCAGCAACAGCAGCAGTCGACCCGTGACCCCTGCTATTTCAGGATGCAAGTGGTGAGTGAGAAAGAAAAGAATGGGAATTTGCGTCAAGTGAGAAGCGTCAAGCGGGCGGGCGAGAGAGTGACGCTTCTTTTTCTTACTCCCAGGTCGGGATTAGGATCCGGTTGCATTTCCATCTTCTTCTTCTTCTTCTTCTGATTGTCCATCTCTTTTCTCTACCCCTTCCTTGTCCACTTAGAGTCGGGCTGCAAATATTCCCTTTTTCGGAGTCGACGAGCCAAGACGTTTCCTTATTGCACTCTCGACACAAAAAAGAGTTGGAAGAAACGTGGTGGGAGATCGGACATCGGTTTGTTTTGCTGCAGTAGGAAGAGTTGAGTTCGGTAGCAGGCGAGTGTGTCTTCTTACTACAGTCTTCCTCCTCCCCCATTTGAGGCAACAAAAGGTCACCAAAGGAGTCCTTTTTAAAAGATGTTACCTACTACTGGTGCAAGACGTTTTTGGAATGCAGTTCACAACCTATTCAGAGCAAATAGGGGAAGGGTTACCGTGGCAACACGAAGTGGGTAGCTGAAAATTACGTTTTCCTCCCTTCCCTATTTTTAGCGTGGTTGATGAGCTTTTCAACCCCCCCGCCACCCCCACCCAAACCTCTGGGAACGGGGTTGGCGCAGAAAAAAATAATCAAGATTTGGTTTGTAGCGGGAATATGTTTGGCGTCAAAAATGACTGACCGCTGCGAGAATTTGCGTAGATCGAGTTGACGTGACCCCGGCCAATTTTGGACTTTTTTAAAATGTTGGCGTATCTGATACTTTTTTTCTTTTCCCACTCCGCTCTGCCCCGCCGGGTCTCTCTCCCACACACATCTCAAAAAGGGGGCCACAGTGTACACGCAACAGGAAGTCTCACACTGCGAACTCCCTTATCTAATCTTTCTCTTTTTTTCTTGTTTCGGCCAAACTACTACCACTGCCATCGCTCTCCCCAATGCCTCAGAACTGCAACCCCCCCAAAAAAAATCCGCGAAAAAGGTCGCTAAAAAATTGAGCTTCCTTCTCTTCTTTTTTGTCCCCCCCATTTCAAAGAGACGGAATTGATAAGGGGCCTGCTGCTGCACAACATGTGGAGACGAAAAGGAGGCGGAAAAAATGAGGCTCTTAATCTTTTCGTGAAAAACGGACTAGGGTGGGCAGTGCAAATTCTCAAAGCATCCTTCTTTTTCGCAAATGACTTGTTGTCGGAAGACGAGAGAGACGGAGAAGAACTGACACCCAGCAATTATTTCAATTCGCCAAAAATCAAAGTACTGTCGCCTCTACGCCTAGTTTCTTTTTTCCGAACGGAAAAAGTAAAAGAATAGGAGATCCCGTTCCCTCGTCTCTTAAATTTGTTAGTCGTGCGGCGTAGGAAGAATCCTCCTCCGCTCATGCAGCCGAGACGAGGAGGGGAGATCAAGATAAGAGGAATCCTCCCCCCCATTTCCCTCTTCTTTTCGTGCGATATGGCACCGCGGAGCATCATGCTCTTCCTATCCCAACCAACCGAGTTTGACATTTGGTTTTGCGGTCACGCGTGCGGGCCTTCCGCCGTCCAACCCATATCCGACGGCTGCGTGAGCAGACACAAAAAAACCTCCTCCCGGCACCCATATAAGGGAAACTAGACGGACCCCCTTTTATGGGCTACTTTTGAAAATTTGTGACTTTTCGTGTTTGGAAGCCCTTGGTGGAAAAGGAGGAGGAGCATCCCATGTCCAATTGAGACGTGGATGGACGAAGGAGTCGAATTTTGAGCTGCCACAACACAACATATTTAGCCTCTCCTACAGGTGGAGGTATTGAGAGAAGGAGCCGCCATAAATTATGGCGGCTTCATGTTCTAAAGAGTGCAGCTGAAGCTTCGAAGCAGATCAGTTCTTTTGAGAAAAAGCTAATTCTCGGACGAATTATTGCTGCGTTGAAATGGAACGGGAATGTAATGGTGGAATTGGAAGTAGGAGCAAAAAATGAGGTTTTTTTCACCCTTCCCCCCACTTGCGGGGGTAAAAAAAAGAGTTCCTACGGAGATTGTAGTCACGAGAGCCTACATAGGGGAGAAACGGACAGAAGTGGAGGGCGGAATAATAATGTAAACTTCCTATACGACGACCGTCCGTTCGTCTAAAGAGAACCCACCCATGTCTCATCGATATAAAACGGCCGGAGGATGAAACGAGACGGATTCTCCTCATGCGGATTCAGGAGGCAATTGCAATTTAGATAAGGGGTGGGGTTGTTAGTCTCGCATGTCTGTCTGTCGTCCCTTTTCTATCTTGTTGACTGTTTCTCTAATTTATGCCGCGGCTGATGTACACATACATACTTGCCCTGTTGTACCTGGGGCGGGCGGGGTCGCCCAACAGAGGGGCATGTTGTTGTTGTTGTAGGCAAAAAACCTTCTCTCATGCTTGCTTCTATGTCGGCACTTTTTCTCCGAATCTCTCAGGGAACGAGGGGGGAGGGGGAAAAAGCCGGCTCCTCGAGGATGGGGTAAAAAAACCGAGGGAGGTAAAGCGAACGGGAACTATCTCAGACTGATTCATTCTTCGATAAGGAGCGAGGAGGAACCGTCTGACTAACCCGACTGATGATACACCCACTACTACAATGCAATTATTTTCCACTCTCGAACAAGCTAGCGAGCAGGCACCACCAAACCATCTCTCATATTTGCCCCCTTCCCCCTCCCCAGGACCAACAAACTGTCCAAATGGGCCCCGAAAGATCATCACTACACCGAGATTAATGACGGTGACGAGGAAGAAGCGGAGAGTATTTTTGGGCCCTCCTCCTCGATCCGATACAAGGCCCACCAGTCCACCACCGTTTTTCGAAGCATCAATAGCGCATTCAAATATGACGCCTCAATGTAGGAAGGGAGGGGCGGAGCGTGGTGTAGTTTGTCGGTGTGTGAAAAAAATGGGCTCTTTATCTCTTTATCGGCCACAGACATTATCGAACCCCGTTCGTTCAGTTCTCAAGCTTATAAACGGTTTTGGATTTACGAGAATGGGCCGATCCTCTTATGTTTCTTTTTCTTGGGCATCCACCCGGTCATTAGCTGCCCACACTGCTTCACATTGCGCTGCAATCCAGCATTGGCTACAAGAGATGAGAGAGCCCAACAAAAAGTGAACTAGTTATTGCGCGAAAAAAACCAAAACAGAGCGAAAAATCCGCGTGAATTCGACACATATGCCCCTATACGCCAGCGCCGGCGCTCCTTTTGCGCAAAAATTTTTTTGGCGCAAAATCGTCGCAAAATATCTACGCTGCGACGGTTTCACGGCGAAATTACGCCTATTAATAGAAATGTTGAAAAAGAGAGCAAAAATTGGCGCAAACTATCTACGCTGCGATGGTTTCACGGCGAATTTGCGCCTATTATAAGATTTTTTTACTACATAAATTTGCACAAACACGCAA
>JAAUXU010035850.1_pt1 | contig 12096 bp, 7 predicted proteins | sample 7278151 | NCBI WGS metagenome assembly JAAUXU01 (sample SAMN14350113, study PRJNA611818) | marine sediment metagenome | isolation source: surface marine sediment (1.8m) | place: French Polynesia: Moorea | collected 2018-08 | reverse complement strand
CCTTGTAGTACAGTACAGTAGACCCTTGTAGTACAGTAGACCCCTTAAGAGTGACCCGAGGTCACTCTTAAGGGGTCTACTGTAGTAACTTAGTAACTAGGACTGGCTGGAGTTCTTTTAGGACTTTCTCAACGATCTGAGACCAACACAGAGGTGATAATGTAAAGATGACACTTTATTGTCCTACTGAAGGAGACACATACAAACTATCCTACAAGAATTAGGACAATTTCACACTTCGCCAATCTGCTGCTAGAAGGGAGTGGATTCCTCGAACTGAACCATAACAGTGCAATGAAAGAAGTGTTTAGATAGAAAAGTTTTTCCCAGAAGCTAACTTGATATTGAGGGTTGGGAGCAGCTGCAGGCAGAGCGTTGGTCGTGGCTTGGAGAGAGTGGGAGACCTCATCCAGGATGGCTCTTGATAGATCGTGACCACGAAAGATCGAGTTCCTTCTACTTGTACTTGCTTTGTATCTTCCCCTTGAGCTTCTGAGGCTTCATCCTCGAGCCTCGCATGTCTGTCATGGTGGCGGTTGTGCAAAGGGGTCAAGGGAGAAAGTCGTCTCATCTGAGAAGATGATGGTGCGACCTGTCCATGTTGGTCATCACGATCCTGACCCACTCAAATCTGTTTTGGTCCATCTTCTCAGTACACTCCTGATGCTCTCGCTCGTTGTCATCTTGCAGACGCTCAACTTCTTGGCAACCGCAGCTGTGGACGTCGTTCAAGGCTTTCTCGATCTCCCTCCTCACCTCTGGCAAGTCACGTGATATTGATGAAGACGCAGCAAAACATTCTGACCGCAAAAGTGACACTCGGAAGATGTAAGATACCTGTTCTATGGGTAGAACACCCATAGAGATCTTTTTCCTCCTGCTAGAAATTTCTATGAGTGATTTCGGATTCTGGAAGCTCTCAATATCGACAATACAATCCTTGGACTAAAGTCATTTCCGCTGTAGAAGGTCGTTTCTTTCTACGCCTGAAGGTGATAGCGTTAGTGAGGTTTACTGCAATAAGTTATAACAGTAAAGGTTATTACTAATAACCTTTTTTACTGGGGGGAGGGGGGCGGAACTTTAGCATGTGTCACGCAACCTTCACATCAGCGACAAAACAGCTGTATGCAACTTCTTGCAGTGATTACTCTTGGGTCGTGAGCACTGAAAGCTCAGCTGAGAGTGTGCTTCTTGGAGTTCATGACCACGCCACCGTCATGAGCCTTAGGGCGGCCTCTGGCCCTTTGCGGCGAGCTGTGATGCGGCGCTTGGGATGTAACGTCCCATCCCTGTCCTTCTCCACCACGAAGATAAGGAAGGATGAATTCGAACAGGAGCCTCAGGACTCCAGACCGGACACGCCTCTTCGTCTTCATACGTGGCGCGGGTCCGAGCACATTTCTTTCGACCCAAAGTTCATCCTTCAGGAGGCGTCCGAGGAACGCAAGACTTACAGTGATCTAGTAGGTACCTACGGCGAACATCTGGTCGCACGTCCGCTGCCCGAGGAGCCCGAGCGCGAGTTCCTCATTTCCCGCGACCCCACCGAGTGGCGCTTCGTGGAGCGACTCCTGCCCCTGGAGCTTGTCCCACCGGTTCCAGAACGGTCGGAGTACCCGTCAGGCTTCGTGCCGGTGCGCGCCAAGCCCGGAGAACACCCCTATTTCGTGCGGAGAACCGTGAATCACATGCTGCCTGTCTACACCAAGTACACGCGGAAGACCAACATCTTGGTGACGTTCATACGGCGCGCCGACGGAAACCTCTTCGCTCTGCGCGATGATCTCGATCAGTTCTTGATGAAGCGCTACAATCTGGAGTTCATCTCCCAAGTGGCCGAGGTTTATGGAAAGGTCACATATAGAGGCTACTTTGAGGAAGACTTTAAGGATTTCCTGCTTACAAAAGGATTCTAAGCAGCAGTGAGTGCGATTCAGCCAAGCCGAGGTCCGAGTTGTCGGCGACCGCCGTCGAGAGCGCGGTGATCCTGAAGTCGGACGTCTCAGACAGGAAGTTTGACACAATGAAGGACGTCGGATTTCATCACGGCCTTTGCAGTCCGCATCTGTCTTTTGTTTCTGTACGCTAGTGCATTAAAAACAATGGGCAGCGAGATTGTGAAGCAGTTATTTCCTTTAAACCATAGGCGGTGGTTGCACTTGTAAAGAAAAGATGGTCTTCTCGAGCTCAGACGGAGAAAGCGTTTTGCCGGCTCAAAGTCCAGACCAGGCGTGAAAGGACCGGTGACCCCGAGAGGAGCTCTGTAGGGAGCAGCGAGTACCAGCACGACCTCGTCTGCCCCTCGAAAAAGTTAAAGGACGTGGGCAAAATGAACATTGAACTGTGCAGGACAAACATCGAATTGATGCTGTAAGTGGTAGAACGTAGCGAACCAGCATGTCCGATCGTGTCACTTGGACTTGGGCCCGAGCAGCAGGTCCGCTTCAGTCTGCTTAACTTCGTCTGAACAACTCTTTCAAGTGCAGCAAAAGTGCCAACTGCCTGGAGCTGGAGTCTGGTGAGTGCTCCTCCACCTTCGAGTTTAAGTGGGGCTCGAGGATGACAGAGCCACTGTTTAAAGCAGCTGTGGAAGGCGGTGAGGATGAACTGACACTGCATGAGCTCTACAGCTCTCCTGGCATTTTGCGGCACTTCGCCCTCCCTGACCTGCGGAAGGCCAGGATGGGCTACGTGGCTGGCTACATTGTGCTCGAGCTGCGCCTGAATTGGCATGCATTGAATGAGCTGCGGTTTGGTCTTGCACTCCAGAAGTAATCCAGAGTTGTTCCATAATCAACCAACGACCTAATTCAGTTCTCTTTCGGATATGGCTGGATATACTATACTTTCCATACAACAGCGAGAGGTACTTCAGCATCGACAGCCACAGCGAGTCGGTCGGTCGCTATAGGAGATTCCGTCGTGAGAGATGGCGAGCATTGTCAAAAAGTTTGCTCCACTCACTATTTGCTGGTTAATTGTGATGAAACTGCCTGAGTTCATGACTGTTCAGACTTTTTCACCGACCTCCCACGGCAAGTTTCGACTGATTTTGTTCAGCTATTTCTGGGTCCGGACCCAGTCTTCTCCAACTGCCCAAGCTCGACAAAGACTCGGTCCAACGTTAGGACCCAATGTCTAGGAGTCGATCAGACCTGCATGAACGTGAAGGAAAACATATCCGTGGACATAGTGACACATCCACATTGTCGTTCCAGGACACTGCCAGGCTGTGCGGGGAGACCGCGAGTCCCAGATGAGACAGAAACCACTTGAGCAAGTTCTCCGGCTGTCAGGGAGCAGCATCTTGCTTCACAATCACGACGGAGGCGTTGACGCAGCCTGTCTGCGGTGTAAGCTTAGTAGCAGATAGAGAACCTGACGCTGCATGAACCTGATACCGCAGAATGAAGCTCAAGACAACTGCGTCATCAGTATTATGTATCCTTATATTCTCTTTCCCGACGTCTAATTATACTACAAGTACAGTAGAAGCTAGATTTCTGCGATAAAATTGTGTGCTTATGAAATTGGTACATAATGGATGCAAATAAGTGTCGCAAATTCATATTACAAAGCCGTCCTTGCTTAAAAAAGGGGCCCCGAATAGAAGAGCAGGCAAAGGATTACAAAGTTTCTGAACACTCAGAGTAGGCCGGAGGCAGTGTTATTGCACGACTAGCTAGTCCACATCATTCTGGTCGATGGGCCTCGAGATTTCGTCCTCATCTTCCTTCACGGAGTCTTCTTCCCCCTCATCAGCGGCCGCCTCGATGTCCGACTGATGACCTGGCTCGGCGGCGGCCGCCGCCGCCACCTCCACGGCGTTGTTGGATGTTCTGACAGCCGGCAGGGTGGCGTATTTGTTGCTGTTACGTTGGAAGTTGCTATTACTGTTATTGGATGTCTTGACCATGCCGCTCTTCTTCTTGTAGGTAAAATCTGGCATCCGGAAGACCCAGTGCTCCTGGCCTGAAGACCCGGAACTACTGCTGCTGGAGGAGGATGCGCATAGAGATTGGCGCTGGTAGAAGAGGATGTACGCGTCTTGTGCGACCACCTCTTGCTCGCGCAGCACCTTCGTATGCACGTCGTCGAAGCTGTACCACTGGCCATCGGTGGGGTTTCGACAAAAAGCCGTGTAGTGTCCACTCTGCAGATTAGTGCCGTGGTGATTGCACACCGCATAGAGGTCGTACACGTAGTCGTCGTCGTTCCGAGCGTTAAGAAAGCGCTTCGGGTGCTTCCACACCGACAGCGGATTAAACATCTTGTTGAGGGGGTTGGAATGGTCCGACGAGGAAGGCTGACTACCTGCTGAGGCCTCAGTTGTCCCCGCAGTAGGCGATCCCGGAGACTTGGCAACGTTGGGACTCATATCAAAGCCCTCGAGAGGAAACTCGACAAGAGTCGAAAGTTTATTTGCAGTAGAAGAACTCTGTCGGAAGCGCTTGAGGTGGATGACAAGTACCTCCGGCACAGACCACAGCCCCATACGCTTTACCACCTCCTGTTTCCGGTTGCACGCGGGACAGAACCAAGCATCGCCCTGGCCCAACTTTTCGGCGCTGGTGTACAACTTGAAGCATTCCTGCAGCGTGACACTCGTGGCCTCCTCAGGGGATCTCTGTACCTCTTTGACGCTGGCGTGTTCTTCGACTACATCCGAGTCGTCGTCCACCACCTGACTCTTGGCCGGCATGTCCCACTCCAGAATAAGCTTGACATGAGGGGATCCGCCGCCGGCCTCCACCGTGCACAAGTTGATTGCCTGCTCCACGGACTCCACATACAGAGGTAGGTCGACGCAACTCTCCAGGTACGTTGGTTCATCGAAGCCATCGAGGACGCGAATCTTGAACAGAGGCACCTTCTGCGCCGATATGAGAATGTCGTCGTGCAGAATGCAAGCCATCTCTTTTAGCAAGAGCTTCTGCAGGTCGGTGTACAGAGTCTCCCGCGACACTTGAATCGTGTAAGGGCTGCCGAAGCGCTTCTCGATGGGCCCCTCCTTGAGCACGTTCACCCACGTAAGAACGACGTATGCCCCGTCGTCCTCACTGGCCTGTCGATGTACTGGAAGTTCAATGCAGTAGAGGGGTTCTTTCGAGTCTTTCAGCGTAGACACTGCCTCATGATTGCGTAAAGTGCGTCCAAAGCCTAGAGGTCCAATCTCGGTGAGCAGTAACTGTGACTCGGCAATGCCCGTGTCCTTGGCTAGAATCACCCGCAGCTCCTCGACCGTCTCGTGCACACCAACCGTGAGTCCGAGCTTGACTTGCCGAGGAGACTGGTCGATATAGAGCACAGTTACATACACAGGCATCAACTGCTTCTGCGGGATGGGCAGTGAGACGCAGAGGAAGGGGTCGAACGTGTTGCTCTGTCTCTGACAGGTGGGACACGTGAGTGAAGAGCGAAACTGAGCTTGGAACACCTCCATTACGAAGCTGTTATTGCAGCGCATATGGTTCGCCAGCGACTCAGACGCCAGCTGCTCGTCTGTGCGCTCGCCAGAGTGAGTCTTGTATGGCTTGTATTTGCGCTTCGTCGCCGTGTTCAGATCCTCATGTACCTGGTCCAACAGCCAGAGTAGAAATTCTTGTGCGTCGTGTTGACTGCTGCCCTTGTATTGGCTGGCGTGCTTATCTACTAGCGACTTGAAGCGGATCGAGATCTCAGGATCGTACTGCAACGACCACAAGCTCTTGAGCAGCGTCGCCAGCTGCTCCGTCACCTCGCCCTTGCCTCCAGCTCGCTTGTTAAAAGTGGCAGCCACGTTGTAAGGGCGCCGCCGTTTCCGCCGCAGGTCGGACTTGTACTGGTCCAACACAAAGTACTCGGCGATGATGTCGGTGTAACTGAGGCATTGGAGAACGGCATTGATGAAGCACGTGTTGCCGTGGTTACTGATTCCCACGACGCCGGGCACCTTTCCTTCCTCCAGGCGCCGCCGCCACTCACGTAACCGTTCTTCGGACACCTCACTCTTAGAAGGACGACTCCTGGCAGCGGCGGTCGCGGCTGCAGCCGCCGCCGTAAGAGGCAGCTGAGAGACCACTCGCTGGAGCAGGTTGCGCACGTTTCTTCTGCTATTGCCGTTGGCACTGTCCTCGGACGATTTGGCCTTTTTGGCCAGTTGGGACGCAACCTTAGAGGCGGAGGCCCCCGTCGAGGACGACGACGAAGAAGAAAAGGGATTCCTCGGTAGCGTGATGGTGCGTTTCAGTGAATTAGTCTTTTTGAGTCGACTAGCCAAGATCTCTCCAAGCCGGCCTTTAGAGACTGGCTGCTCGGTGGACTCGGTAGATTCAGGGGACCCAGCCGTCATCTCTTCGTCGTCCAAGTCCTCCTCTTTGGCGATGCTGGGAGTGGCCGTCGCTTCCGCCACGTTCTCGCAGCCGCGGGCGGGGTCCGCCACAGGCCGCGCTCCCGCCGCCGACACCGACCGGGTCATGTCACGGACTCAGGCGGAAGCGGCAGTCTCGCCCGTCCTCTTCGAGGGACGGTTGGCCGACACTCCTCAGACCAAAGGTTGCACTCTCGCTGCCCTCGAAGTACCCGAATAACTTCTGGACTGGATGGACACACATACAAGCACAAGCTCAAATGGTCTTGCTGCCAGCTGCATTGGCCTGAGGTCACCTAACACAGTTTAAAAAGTACCCCTTGCACCGGCGAAATGAACACCTTGCTGGACTGAAGACGTCACCAGGAGGCTTGAGAATGGCACCCATCATCTCACCGAAGTTATCGGTGCCGTACCTGTCGAAGGACGCGACTGCAGAGTCAAAGTGGCCATCATGACCCTCCCCGGTGACGGACTCCTGGTCACACGAGATTGCTCGGTCCACGTCCTGCTCCTCCCTTCCTGGTCCCCTCCCTTTTATTGTGGGCCTGCCTGTCGTCTGCTGCCTACTGGCCGAAGCCGCCGAGGTGGCGGCGGCCGAGGTGGCGGGGGCCGTCACCATCCTGGCTCCAGGAGGGACAGAGGAGGAAGAGTTATCGTCAGTCGCTCCTGGTACTTGATGAACATGAACGTGTGCCCTCAAACACTGTTGAATATTATTTAATTCCAGACAGGCAAAAATGTGCGAAAACGTTTTAGAGCGGTCAGTGGCCGAACACGAGGGGTCGGTGAAAAGTCCTGGGACTCCAAGTTGGCCACGCCGGTGGCAACTTTTGCCTTCTCGTCGCCACCTTGACTGCCCCCGCAAGCCGTCTCGGCCGGGGATAGACGACTGCCGCCTGGCGAAGAACAGCGCTAAGGTGGCCTGGGCGCTCTCACTGTCACTCTCTCTCTCTCTCTTCTCCGTCTGGTTGGAGGCATCTCTTTCGGAAGTGGGCCACGGACGGCCCAGGGGCGCCAGCTACATCTAAAGGAGTGACGTCTCTCAAGTGCCTGCGCTCCTGCCCAGCATTGCTGCCATTTGAAGTCGAGTCACCTGAACGACGTCGGCACCTAAGCTACAGCCCCGAGAGGCGAGAGGCACCTTCCTGCCTTTGTGCCTATGGGACCAAAAGAGGAAGGTGGAAAAAGGTGTTCTTCTCGACCGAGTTGAATCGGTAACCGCGGTCTCCTCCCACTCCCCGGCGGCGGCCACCGACTCGGATAAATTTAGTTCTTGGCTCGTTTCCAGCGATGGCTCCTTCGCGGTCGCCTCCGAGCCGACCGGGAGTGATTCTCTTACTGCTGCTGCCCTTGCTGCTACTAGCGACGACGGCGGTGTCGACGACGACGCCGGCAACGGCGACGGCTTCGAAGACGGCGGCAGCGACGACGAAGACGGTGGCAGCGGCAACGAAGACGGCGAGAGAGCGCAAGGTTCCTGCTACGTCTCCGGAACAGCACCAGCGGGAATACAAGACGCTGTACGATGCCACGGAGGACAAGGACTCGCTCGAGGCTATACGGGACCTTCACCGGCAGCTGGACGACGACAACGACGGCGCCATCGAGCCCTCTGAGACGGGCGACTTTATCCGCGCTGACCTGCATTACAGCGGGGATCGCCGCCGTCAGCGCGCCTTCCACGACAAAGACGCGGAGATCACCGTGAAGGACCTCTGGCTCACCTGGCGAAGATCAGAGGTGTACAACTGGACAGTGGAACAAGTAGTGGACTGGTTGGAGAATAGCGTGGAACTCCCTCAGTACGCCGACCTCTTCGGCCGTAGCTTTGTCAACGGCACGCAGCTTCCGAAGGTGGCAGTGAGTCCTCATTACCTTGCCAAAGTGGTGGGAGTGACCAATCCAATTCATCGGTCAAAGATTACCCTCAAGGCCATGGACGTGGTGTTGTTTGGTCCGCCAAGGGACCACAGCAACTTCTGGAAGGATATGATACTTACGAGCCTGCTTATGGCCGCTGTAACTGGGCTTATGTATGCATACTGGCAGAACAAACGCTCCAAGGCTCACGTGAGACAAATGATGAGCGACATGGAGAGCCTGGCCAAAGCCGAAGAGACTTTGAAAGAGCTACAGGAGCAGCTAAACCAACGCTTCTCGGAGATCGATTCACTGTCTTCCACTCCTCCGTGTGACATGCCTGACGCCATCCAGTCCGAGATCTCGCGCCTCAAGGAAGAGCTAGAAGTTCTTCGTGGAGAGCTTCACCAGGCCGAATTGGAACTGGAAGACAAATGCTGGTTGGCGCCGCCAGTTCTCCAACATTGGCTGCAGCTCACGTACGAGATGGAGTCGTTGACATACAACACGAAGAAGAAGGCGGCCGAGGAACAGCTCGAGATGGCAAAGGACATGTGCGAACGACTCAAGCGCAAGAGCACGAGTCTGGTGGGGGCATTCATCTCCACCCATACACGTTCCATCGAGGACGTCGATCGCTCCATCTTGGAAGCACGCCAGGCTCTCACCGAGCTGACCAAGGCGCTTTGGGAGCGCACCCAGCGGTGGCGACAGATCGAGATGCTCTGCGGCTGCCCTATCATACAAAACCCTGGCTTGGCTGTTCTGCAGAACTTGGTACGCCACGTCGGTGCAGGAGGCAGCACCAGTGACCCCAACGCTGCCAGGCTGTCGTCCAGGTTATCGAGCAGTGTCTCACAAGATGACCCAGGCACGCTGGATGACTTAGACTCTCGCTCAGTGGCCGCGTCCGCCATGACTGCTATATCTTCTACACATCGCCCACCCAGTCTGTCGTCCTCCGGCATCAGCAATCAGGTTCACAAGCGGAGCCTCAAGGCTCCTGGGACCGGAGAAGAGTCTTCCTCCTCTTGCGAGGATTTACCCAGACAGATTCAGCAAATGACAAGAGCAACGACACCACCTGCGCCTAGCAAGTCTCCCGCGGCTGCCGCGAAACGCCTGCACATGGTCAAGTCATTCAGTCAGGATGCAGGCTGCTCCATCGCGGTCGCAGTCACCGCACTGTCAGAGCAGGACAAGATGGCGGCCAGTCGGTCTGAGGGGCACCTGCAGAAACACTTGACTGCGGCGTCAAGTGGACTTAGTCTGGACCACCAAAAGTCGCAGCCGTCCATAGCCGAAGAGTCCTGCTCCGCATCTGACTCAGGATCGCTGAGTGACCTGGTCGCGAAGAAGAAGCGCCGATCGTTCTTCAACTTGAAGAAGAAGAAGGATAAGAAGAATGTCAAGTAGTCTTCTAGCACCATTTGTTGTAGTTGTTAGTTACGCTTGTCATTCATTGTTCTTCCTCCCTTTAAAGACGCAGATGAAGACGTCGTCATTGCAGACTCTGTGGGTGAACTGGATCCTGTCGGCCTAAGACGCGAGGAACTACTTCAATAGCATCAAGCAATAGTTGTTATTCATTTCCATTGATTGCAGTACTTATGCAGATTGTGCTGCCAGTGCTTCAGTCCTGTGCTGGCACTTCCATAAACGCATTATTTTTGTACCCTTCACTTCAAGGACTTTTTTACCTTTTGTAGTGTTTTTCTCAGTGTCATCGTTTCAGTGGTTCCAGGTGAAGGCTGTTCAATCTTCTAAGTTCACGACTTTGTGCCTGCGATGAGCATTGTAATAATATGATTATTTAAGGTAATTATATATCTGAGCACTTTTATAGTTGCACTGCTGGAATTGTTGCTTCGATGAAATCTTAATAAAGCTCTCAATTGAGGATCATGCATTCAACGTGTAATTTAGTGGCACTGACAAAGCTGAAGTAGGAAAGTACACGTGTAATAGCATTTGCTGTCCCATAGGTGCGTTAGAAGTTCCTCCAACTGGCAAATGTCGATTGCTGATGGCGAGAACGTGCTCATGGAGTTGGCGAGCATTTGCTTCTTCACGTAGGAATTGGTCACTTCGGTGACTGACTTGAGGCTGGGCGAGTGGTCGAGGCTACAGTGCATGTAGCCACTGGGATGCATGCATGAAGGGTAATCCATGCAAGCAGAAAGAGTGGAGTCAGCTGAAGGAACATAAAGATGGATAACTTATGGAGTGCAGCACTGCAGTGGAGAAAGGTAGACAGTCCCAAGATGCCACTACAACTACAACACTTAGGGAGATCGGATGGATCGAAGGGAAATTCTATTGACTCTACGAGGAGGAATCGCACAAGCATCCAGATCCTGGACGACCACCATGAGTCAGGAGGAAGGCAACACAAGCCATACACGAAGAGCTTCAGATGGCAGCCTGCTAGGAGGAGACAATGAGAATGCTCTGGAGTGAACTGAGACCCTGGAAATCGTTGAGAACTGGCACGAAGAACGACACGAGATGTGGAGAACGAAACGAGTGCATGTTACATAACGCTACGAAATTGTCAACGTCAGATGTCAGCTAAGTCATCGAGAACACACTGAGAGCGCGATATCTCCAGGCTGCAAATGTGTCAGTCCAGGAAGACGCATCTAACGGAGTGGAACGAAAGCCGACAGAGACGGAAAGCACAAAAAGAAGAAGAACATCATGGACAGCAAGAACATGATGGAAACTGGGGAAGGACACTCAAGGAACATCGGTAGGGACGAAGAGACTAACAGAGGGACGAGCATGATGGAAAATAGCGAGCACAGATCTCCTTGTCTATTCTGCGTCCAGACCTCTGTTGCTGAAAGGTCCTTTCGGCCACGGACTCCTCGGCAACTCGTCCGTCCCTCTCATTTGCTATGCTATCGATCAATCTCATTCCGGGATACAACTTATCATAGTTGGACACGCTTCTGCAATCCGGACATTGAGACTCCTTGTCAAGGACTTACTCAGCTCTCCAGCTTTCACGGCCCGAGGGACTTCCCTGTGGTTCGCGTGACGGACTGAACCATACCGCATACTTTGACTCATCAATATTCGCTGAAGTCGACCTAACCGCCCGTAAGTTGAACATCGCTGAGCCCTCTGTCCTGGGTTGGGCCTGGCTACTCATGAGATTGAGTACGTAGGCTGTGGAGATTACGTGCCATGAGCCCGACTAGCCTCAAGGCAGACGTGCCCACCTGGCTTAACTACTTCAGGTTCCCGAAGCAGCAGCCGCGACGACGTTTCTTTCGAGGCCGCCGAGACTAGAGGAAAAGAATTTCTGGTCCAGCAGCTTGGAACTGGCAGATGCCTATCGAATCTTGACGAACACTGCTCCCTGCTGCAGCTGCACTGTTCCCTCTTCTCCCACATTTCTCCCGTGCTGCTGGACTAGAAGCAACTGCGTGTGAACCTGTCCTTCTCCGCCGTGAATTCGCTTGTCCTCGCCCTCGCCTCACCCGGAGTCAGACCTGAGTGAAAATTCCTCACAGCAAATATCAATGGGCTCAAGGGACTCCTTGTTATTCCCATGCACTGCCCACAGGATGAACAGGCTGGCAAAGTCCGACTCCCTCTTTGTGATAGCCATTTATGGGGGGTACAGATGCAGTGTACGAGTACCTCAGCATCATACTGAATAACATCAAGGTGTTAAGGGTGCGTAAAGAAGATTATTTATTCACTTGTCGGATATTACGACAGTGCGTTCTCGTTTGACATGCAGATGTACTTCTTTAAGTTATTTCATGACTGAGTCAGTTTGGTGAGCTGAGATTTTGTCGGTCAAGGCAGTTTTGTGTGATAGATTGACCTATGATTGTTTTTTAGTCGTGATTTCAAACATCTTTCGG
>JAAUXU010050856.1_pt1 | contig 12098 bp, 9 predicted proteins | sample 7278151 | NCBI WGS metagenome assembly JAAUXU01 (sample SAMN14350113, study PRJNA611818) | marine sediment metagenome | isolation source: surface marine sediment (1.8m) | place: French Polynesia: Moorea | collected 2018-08 | reverse complement strand
TACTGCCACAAGCTGCTGAACGGCGACTACACCACTGTGGTTCCCGACAGCCCGATGCAAGTCATGGAGGAGATAAACAGGGAGCAGACGCACGAGCTTGAACTCATGATCAGGGAGCTAGAGTCGGAGAACGCAACACTGCAGGAGGAGTACCAGGTGAATTAAATTCAAAATATTGTTGCTCCCGATTTGACATAAAAATGTATTTTAAATTTTTTTTCAGCAACACCTGAAGGCGTCAGCCTCTGCCTCCTCCGGCTCTGGCAACTCCTCCTCCGGCGTCCACAGCAACGGGTCCTCCTCGTCCTCAACAGGGGCGGCACAACCGGGCTCTTCCTCCGACGCAGAGATCCTGAACGAGGCTAAGATGCTGAGGGAGCACAAGGAGAGGCTGGAATCACGGATGAGGATCCTGGAGGAGCACAACCAGCAGCTGGTGTCGCAGCTGGGGAAGCTCAAGATGTTCATGGAGCCGGGAGAGACTCCCAACGGAGGATTGCTGGCTCCAAACTTGAGCTCCCAGGCCTCCGCCATGATCACCACCAACAAGACAGGGACGCTCAACACAAAGTCTGTGACGGCATCTCAACTTGCTACAAACTCTCCCGTCATGACGCACCGTATGGTTGCCGCGGCGGCTGCGGCGGCGGCCGCGGCGGCCTCCGGGTACAACTCGGCGGCGGACCCCCCTGCGCTCCCTCCGCGCGGCATGCCGCGGCCGGGGCAGCTCAGCCGCGAGGGGTCGCTCTCCTCCTCCTCCTCCAAGCCCGCCCCTCCCGCCGTCCCGCCAAAGAGGAGCAGCCTCACAAGGAGCGACCTGGCTCTGTTCGACGCCGTGAGTTTGACACATTAGCCCATAATTTTTTTCAATGTACTAGTTGATTTTTTTTCTCCTTCAGGGCAACACCAACTCTTTGCCCCGCGGGCGAGACCCCCGCGGCCACAACCCCAGAATGCGAGACTTCTCCCTCACCCGAGGAGGAGGACAGCAGCAGCAGCAGCAACAACAACAAGGCTTCTTCTCCGCCTCCTCCACCGGCCTTGGGATGGGGGGTTCGGCCTCCGCCTCAGGCTCCTCAATGGCGGTGGGCGGGGGAGGGTCGGCGTGCTGGACAGACTCCCTTCCCAGGAGGGACTTTTACTCGATGGCCCCCACCTCCACCGGGTCACTGCCCCGGAGGGACAAGGCAGGCCTCGGGCTGGGCCTCGGGCCCCCTGTTCCGGCATCGGGAGGAATAGTGCCGCCATCCGTGTTATTAAACGGGGGAGGGAGAGTAGGAGGAGGGGGAAGAGGGTTCTCACTTGATGCCTCCGCCTCCGCGGCCAGCAAGAGGAGCTCAACGGGGAACCTCTATTTAGGCGGAGAGGACTCGTCTTCTTCAGGGCCACACCCATTGGCGGCAGCCTTTCTAAACGCCAGGGGAGGCGGTGGTTCTGTGATCGGGACCACGGGGAAGCCCCCCGCTCCCCTCCCCCCAGGCCAACAACAACACCGCCCGGGCCTAATGCGGGCGAGGAGCGAGGACTTCAGCCAAGACCAAGACATTAACACGCACGATCTGGTGTCATCGGAGCTGAAGGAGGCAGCAGGTGAGGAAATACTCGATCTAAAAAATCACGTACAACACCAAGTAACTGCTGCAGCAGTAGCGGTAACAGTAGCGGTAGTAACAGCTATACAATAGCAGCAACAGCAGTAGCAGCAATAGCATATACCAGCAACAAAAACAAAACCAAGAAATGTGTAGATTTCGTATAGGCGCGGAGATTCGATCTGATGTGTCTTCTCGCTTTTCAGGCGACGTGGGCAAGGAGTTGAAGAACCTTATCACTCTGATGGATCAGGAGGAGGCTGAGGAGAGGAGGCAACAGCAGAAGTCTTCATTGGCGCCAAAGGCCTCCTCCAGGTCAGGAAACAAGAGCCCGGCAAAGATAGCGGGAAAGAGCAGGGACAACAGGGAGTCGCCAGTGTGATTTAGACCGCTCTCCGCTCGCAATAAAAGGAACGGAAACCTAAGCATATCGAAGACGAACAGAAAAGAGAAAACAAAAGCATATCCGAGAGACCCTTGTTGTAACTGAAAAGAGGTTAAAAACAGAAGCAACTTTTGTGCCAATCCACTGGGGGAAGATAATTACTTGAGGAAGAAAAATGGAAGATTGTGTTCCATGCCTGAATACGTTAAAAATCGCAGCACAGAGCGACGGAAAAAATTGAGGGATTTCGAAACCCCTACAATCCTCTAAAACTCGTTTTAATAATTATCCTGTACTATATATCAGCAAAGTGCGGCAAACGCTCGCGGGTCAAAAAGAGGAAAAACAAGAATGAAATATCGCCAGAGTAATAAGAAATGCAGGAAAAAAAGAGTTTTTTCTATTAAACCATGCAGGTTTGGTTGTGGCGAAGGCAGAAAAGGAAGCAAAAACCGCAAACTTTTCTTCCAATTTCGGACCTGCTTTTTCGATCTAGCCGCGCACATACACTCGTTACAAGTAGACGACCTTTAAGAAGAGAACAATTACTCCGAGAAAGAAGAAGGAAGAGTTTGATGTTGACAATATTTATTCATATTCTTTACCTATTACATTATAGTACTCGTCCGACTATAGGAAGGCGCACAGTTTTTGGTCCTCTATTATTACTATAGCATCTTGAGACCTACGTAGAGAATGCAAAGCCCCGAAACTCCCACCCAGCTGAAAAAACTTGTTTCTGTTCGTCCCCCTTTGCCACTCCCCAATATTGTTATTGGTATAAGTCGTTTCTCATTATATATACCAAACCCATCCCCTCAATATGCCGCAAAATGACAGTTTCATTATCACCCGGGTGCCATACTACAAAACCCTGAAGAGATTATTGCTATTACACCAACTGTACTACCGAGGATGTTTACCCAACCCAGTTTTCAAAAAATGGTTCTCATAAGAAGACAAAACATACGGTAAATCCCAGTCATGTCACAAAAGGTCAAAGGAAATCGCGATCGGAAAATAAAAAAGAGCCTGTTTTCCCCCCAATATAACGTATACTAAGGTACGATATCTACATACATTTATTTCATTTTCTAATTCTTCCATCTGACATTGTGAGCGATTGCACGAAGATGAATACCCGTATATGGCAACAATAATTAAAAAATAAGTTATTGTTCGTTTATGATATGTCAATTAGAAATAGTTACTCCATAGCTGGTAGTTCACTGCGGCGAATACCTCCCTGCATAGCTTCTCCGCCACCGGGGTGAGGTCTGCCGAGGTTGCCTTGTTCTGAACCAGGGTGGCTTTGACAGTCATAGCTGTCTCCAGTCCCTTCTCCTCCTCCTCCCTCGGCTGAGGCGCCTCCCAGCATCCCTGTTGCCTGAGCCTCCGCTCTTCCTCCGTCGGGTTGGAGGTCCAGAAGGAGAAGAAGACGGCGACAACGTTGGCGGTGCCGTCAAGGACGCAAAAGTGGCGGATGCCGTCGCTCGTCACGAAAGACTGCGAAGAAAAAAAATAATAACACTGACGTCACACATTCCCACAAAAGCACAGTGTTTTTGTTTCACCCTGCATCTCCTCGGCGTCATCTTCTCCGCCACCTTTCTGGCCATTGCCCTCCATGCATCCATGGCCATCTCGTCAGAGAACTGCTCCCTGGGCCCAGCCAGGATGGCGGCGGCGGCGGCGGCGGCCGCGTCCCTGCTCCTCCCTCCCGAGGCGGCGGCGGCGGCGGGGGAGAGGACAAGCGCCTCCGCGGCCCTGGCGAATGACCTCCCGATATCTGGCATGTCCCGCACCAGGAGCAGCGCCATCAGGCTCCTCAGGCGCTCGGTGGGGACGGGGGCGCCGTCCTGACCTGAGGAGGAGCGGCCGTCCACAATCACGAAGTCCCATAAGAACTCCCGCTTGGATCTGGAAAAGAATAAATTGTGTGTCTAGGAAGCATGATACTTTAGTCGTCAATGCCAAAATACCTTATAGTTGTTGACTCCAGCGTTGTGAGCAGCGCCCTGCGGACGAGCTTCTCCCTCTTGGAGGCCTCCTCGTCCACCGTCTGCTCGTGCGCCGAGTAGTAGCCGACGTACAGGACAGACTCAGAGTGGAGCGCCTTCTTCGCCTCTTCCTCGTCCTTCTTCTTCTGTTCGGCCGCGCCGCTGGCACCGTCCGCTTGATCCTTTTGGGTGATGGTGGCATCGTTCTCGTCGATGGCGCCAGACACGGGCTGGAACTTGCCCTGAGCACCGTCGCTCTGGAAAAATGTTGCCAAAAAATTTTCAAATATTTGCATACTTTCAGCGCCTGATACAGCTGTTCTTGTTTGTTCGATTTCAGAAACTACTGCAGAAAAAAAGTTGGAAGCTATAGGTGTGCAATTTTAACTTCTTGTCGTCATGACAGTAGTACTTTTGCCAAATAAACGTCTTTTGTAGAGGATTCAACGATTGTGACCTCTCGAAACTTCCGTCGCTAAGGCTAACTCTAACCTCGAAGGTCGGGTACTGCTCCCTCCTGCTGACTAGGAGGACAAAGTACTTGAGCGAGAGCCTCTTCTGGTCGCTTCCCTCCTGGTCGTAGAACACGACGGAGGCGGAATCGTACAGGGAGAACTTGTCCTCTTCGCCACCGCCGCGCTTGGACTGGATCAAAGCGGAGTTCTGCTCCCATTTGCGGCCCTCGATAGCGCCCTAGAAAAAGAATTAAACATTATTTTTTAAAAATTATTCGAGTGCAAAAAAAGTTTGCGAAATTGCAATATGGTATTATGGTACGTCAAGTAGGGATGGCTTTGAGCCTGATTTTTAGGGGCTCGGGTCGGGTTTGACAATGCGAGCTGCGGGTCGGGTCGGGCCAGACATTTGCGGGCTTTTTCGAGATTTTTGCTTTTTTCCCAAACATTTTTGTGTAATTTCTGGCTCTTTGGTGTGGATCTGCTTCCATCAAAAATGAACTCAGTTTGAATAAAAAAATTACAAAATATGTGGAAAAATATGTTTTTCCCGTGAAAATTTAGGCTTGCCAGCCAAGGTGCGGGCTGTGGGTTGGTGCGAGCCTCAAAAAACCAATGCGAGTCTGTAAGCTTTCGGGTTCGGGCCAGGCTCGATGCCATCCCTATGTCAAAGCCTTGTAAGTCAATAAATTTTAACTTTGACAAACATAATTCAACGATCTCAAACATTTTACCAAGTGGATGACGTGGAAGCCGTGCTCCTCGCTCCTCAGCAGCAGGTTCTCCAGCAGTTCGATTGGCTTTATGTATGGCTCGCCCTCGCGCCGGTAGTCCGCCAAAGGGAAGACGACGCGCCCGAACAGAATCCGGTTCCGAGCAAAGTTGGGCGCCTTGCTGTAGTATTTCAGGAAGTCCTCCAGCATCGACTTGATGTCGTAACCGGGTCTGGAGGAAAAAGAAAACAAAGATGCTTCAGTGCAAATTATGAAAGTGTTCAAAATGCCCTATACCTGAGGAGAGGTAGGTGAGACAACGAAGACCACCTCGACTCCAAGAATGTGTTGGCCGTCCTGACGTGGAAGTCGTATGTGTACGAGTGCATGTGGAGTAGGTACTTTACGCAGTCCGCCTCCTCCACAAGGTTGGCCCGGATGTCCCTCGGCGACTCAAGCGTCCTCGTCCCGGCCGGCCGAGCGTCCTCAACAGCGAAGAGACGCGAGTAAAAGAAGGGCTCCGTGATGCCGATCTCGAAGAGGAGGATCCCGCCCGGCACCTCCTTCTGCAGGTAGGTCTTGCTGCCGACGCAGCTTCCGCGGTCGCGCGTCTTCTTGGTCAGCACGAAGCCCAGGGTCTGGATGTACTGCTGGTACTCCTGGATGAAGCATTCCGTGAGCTGGCAGGCCCACTCCTCCTTCGTCTTCGTGGCACTCTCATTTTCCTCCCCTCCACATTTTTCTCCAAAGTAGGCAGACTCTGCCCTTGTCTCGAAGGTGCCCACTCTCCACTCTGGCAGGAAGAGCAGCGGCGTCAAGCAGAAGTGAAGCATCCGCGAGTGCCTCTTGATGTACTCCAGCCCCTGGTCCCTGAGGACGCCACCGCCTCGCGCAGACCAGAGGCGGAACACGTTGGACATCTTGCGCTCGATCAGAGAGGCCTCCAGGGCATCTCTCATGTGGCGACCGTGAGTGGAAAGGTCTCCAACATCTTCAGCAGGTACTTTGGCAGGAGCGTAGGGGTGAGTGCTTCTGAAGCAGACAAGGGCCGCGGTGTCTGGAGGTTTTGTGGGGTCCGCTGCCGCCGGAAACCCCTTCTCCCCTGGATGGGCTGGATTGTCCAGCAGGAGGTTGAAAAAGTCGGTCGAAGCATGGCGCCCGGCCAAGGGACCCTGCGGCGGTCGTGGTCGGACGCTCCTCTGGTCGTGGAACAGCCCCAGCTTCTGCCCGCACAGGTCCGACAGCAGGTCTCCCCTGTAGTTCATCCAGCAGACGACGGCCGTCCACTCCCTCCTGAGCTGCTCCAAAGATTCCTTCACCACGTTGTAGCAGATGAGGGTGGCAGAGTCGGGGGAAACAGACAACGACACGAAACACTTTCTTGGCACGATGTTGGAAGTGGTTTTCTTGGAGCTTTCTCCCTCCTTCTCGCTGTCCCTCCTTTCCGACTCTGTCCGCCTCTTCTTCCCGCTAATGAAGGCACCCTGGTCCTCAGAACCGAATTCCACCATCAGGACGTGTTCTCTCCTCGGCATCCTTGTCTTGGCCAGCCTCTTCACCTCCTCGTTCGCCTCCACGTAGCTCCCATCCCTGGCCTTCAAGAAGGCCAAGACCGGGAAGGGAGAGAACGCCGTTTTCAATTTCTCCAACAGCTGCTCGGTCATGGAATCGGCCTCGCACTCTGGGCTGAGCGGCAGGGAGTCTTTGAACAGTGATGGGGCGCTCACTTCTTTACCACGGCTCAGCCAGGAGTCCTGCACCTCCTGGAACTCTGCGCCCATCCTCCTGAACCTGCTCCGGATCCTGCCGGCCTTCCCAAGGAGCACCTCGTGCCCTGTGACTTTGTCCACGATCGGACGTGTGAGAAGCAGCTCCATCCTGAGGTCCCACAAGCTGGAGAGGAGGAGGTGGCAGAGCTTCTCGGTCAGCTCGCCAATGTCTACCCGGCCGCGCTGCAGCAGACGGAAGTGGACGGCGGCGGGACAGGAGGCTTCAACGATATCTGGTCCCTCAGTCAGGTCGCTTATCACCAAGTCCAAAAAGTCCACATCGCTCAGCTGAGAGAAGTCTCGTGGGAGTTCTTGTGCGCTAAGACTTGAGCAGGATATCTCGATGGTAACGATTCCCCTGTGTCCGCCGAGCGTCTTCACTTGGTTGAAGATGTAGACCTTGCTGTTCTCCGAGGTTTTGAAGGTAGGCATCGCGGGACCGAACTTTGGCTTGATCAGCATGTCCTCCAGCAGGCCCTGCACGAAGTAGTCAAAGAGGGTGGGCAGCCAGGGCACCAACTTGTCGCTCATGGTCACGGAAAATGTGGAAAGAGACTGAGATGGATCCTGCAGGAATGCCGCGTCGTCTGCTGTCAGCCTGGTCCTCCTGTTCCTCTGCAGGGCAACCGACAGTTTGTCGACCACCAGCTCGTCCAGCTTTCTCTGCAGCATGGCCGTCAGCTCCTCTTTGAACCTAGGACTGGGATCCCTGACCCCAAACACCTGCAGAAGGACGCTGTCTTTGGCAACCGACGCCGACGACGACTTGTGCTGATGCTGCTGTCCGGCGCCTCCCAGCGTGCTGCTACCCGCCAATGAGGGTGAGCTGCTCTCTGGAATCCTGGTGCTGCTGGAAAGGTGGAATCGGCTGCTCTCGGTGGCGTGGGAGCTACCGGAGGAAGTCCTCGACCTGATCTCGTCTCCTCTGTCGTCCGCAAAAGCCTTGCTTCTGTTCAGCTCTTCCTGCACCTTCATGTAGAACACCTCTTTCTCGTCGTCCATGTACACGTACATGTTTTCCCTGTTGGCGACGGAGAACGGGAGCAAAGTCGCCCTGAACGTATCCACTCCCAGCGACTTCGTTTCCGCCGCTCCTCCTACCGACAGTCGTGGGTGCAGAGCAAAGTTGGCGCTCCACACCTCTTCACAGGCAAAGTGGCCCTGTTTAAACCTCAGGTTGGCCTCCAGGGTCGCTCCCCTGTTCTCATCTTGAGTCATCATGTCTTCGTCGACCAGCCAGGCGTCGTTGCAGTCGTCCTGCTCCTGCTCCAGGAGGCGGCTGCAAAACCTAGTCTCGTGCAGGTCCTTGAGCAGCATCTGCTGGTTGGTCAGTCTGGTCAGCTCTCGCACCTGGTTGCCCAGGCTCTTGAGCCCCTGCCGCCAGGGCAGCACGTGAGTGAACTGGCCCTCGCGGTACTGGAAGAAGATCCTGGTCTCTCGGCTGGAGGTCTGGAGGAGGAGCCAGTACTGCGGGCGGCCGTCAATGTCGTCGTTGGAGATGAGGTAACGAAACTCCTCCCCGCACTGGACGATCTTGAAGCCGTCGACGACCAGCGTCTCCATATGCTTGGTGAACAGGGTGAAGCTCGGCTTGTGGGCCATCACGAACGTCATGGGGAAGACCTGTATGGTGCAGCCGGGACGGTTCGGCGAAGTGGAGATGTGTTCCGCCACTTTCTCCAGTAGTTCGGCAGTGACAGGGTGGGTCTTGGTGAGGGCGAAGACGGTCTCGTCCTGGACCGCCCACTCGATCTCCTCTTCCAGCTTGGACAGGGCGAGCCTCTGCTGATCGGGGAGCTGCTCTTTACCGCTGGCGCCGAGGTCGATCGCCTCTCCTACGGTATCCTGAGCAGGGCTGCCCAAGGCTTCTCTTTCCTCCTGCATTGAGCTCTCTGTCCCATCCGCCGCCGAGCTCTGCCTAGAAGGAAAGGTGATGTAGACCAGGTCTACAAATACGGAGAGACTCTTCCGGCGGATCTCCTCCTGCTCGATGTCGAACTCCCCCAGCAGGTCCGCCAGGCAGGTCGGAATCCCGGAGAGGGGCACCGGTTCCTTGAGGTCCTCCCCACACTTGACCGAGGCCGTGATCTGGAGGAAGAGCGGGCTGCCTTCGCCGTCTTCCAGACCGTCGATGGAGAAGCTGGACTCGCTCGTCTCAGAGTCGAGGTGGGACATGAAGCTGAGCGAGCCCTGGTCCATGGTGTTGAGGAGGGGAGTGGCGTAGCCCGAAGGGTTCTGGCTGGCGAATCTGGCGGAGGTTTCGGCAGGAGTGTTGGAGGAGACGGTAGCCAGGTCCTCGGACTTGAACTCCACCACCACGTTGTCGTCGGAGGCGGCGGTGGTGTCACGGGTGTCACGACGGTGACGCAGGGAGAGTAGGGTCTCCCGCCCGCCGCTGCTGCTCAGGTTGGTGGGGATCCGGTCTGAGCGGAAGAAGAAGAACTTCTTGAGGGCCGGCACAGGCTCGAAGGAGCTCCGGATGAGGTCTGCGAACTTCTTCTTGATGAACCTGTGGACGTCAGTGGTCTCGGAGCAGGAGGCGGTGTCCGTGTCGGAGCTGGCCACGTGGTAGCAGACGTTCTCCAGGAGCTTCTCCACCCTGACGGGAGCGGCGATCTCGTTGTCACAGTAGTCGATAGCCTGCTGCACGTCCTGCTCGTGGACGCGGTGGCCCTGCTGCAGGCAGTGGAAGAGGACTGACACGCGTGACTTGTTGAAGGCGGAGACCAGGTCACGGATCTTCTCGTCCTGGTGGCAAGACTCGGCCTCTTTGCTAGTTTCCTTCTCCGCGCTCAACCTGAGGTCGACTGATTTGACGTTGCTGTTGGAATCTTTGTCTGCTACGCCTCTTAGCAGCTTTGGCGAGGGCACCAGGAAGGACCTCTGCAGCTTCTTTCCGTCGCAGCAGAAGGCGTACACAGGGATGGAGACTGAGCCAGTGGCCGTCATCCGCGGCGGCGGAGGAAGCGGCTCCTTTGTCCCTCCGTGCTGTTCGAGGTCCCTCCTGGCGCCCCTGCCGCGCCCGAGACCGAGGCCGCTCCCGCCTCGGTGCACGTAGCTGAAGGTGTGTGTTCTCGGCCTCATCTGCGGCCGGTCAGGGTCTCCACTCCCACCGGTCCCTCCTCCGCTGGCGACCGCTATTCCTCCCCCTCCTCCTGAGGACATGGAGTTCCTCCTGCCCCTTCGCTCCGCCGCCTCGCTGTTGTCAATGCTCTGGGTCCTCTTCCTTGACTTGAGGGCCCCGGCGGCCGCCAGTCCGGAGGCAGTCGTGGGGCGCATCTGGAATGGCCCTCCTCCTCCGAATCCGAGCTCTTTTTCGTCGTCAGCTCGTATCATGACCTGCTGCATCGAAGGCATTGGCTCGGAAGTCACGCTGAAGCAGGGGTTGTCCTTGCTCTTCTCGCTGGCAGGCCTGAGCTCCTGGCAGGACGCTGGGATCAGCACAAAGGTGAAGCAGGTCCCGCCCCAGCTCTTCACGTAACACTTCCACTTGATCGTCTTCTTCTGCCCCTTGCTGCTGTCTTCTCCCGTCGGCCGCGACGGAGAGTTGAGGAAAATAGCCGTCTCTCCGATGACCTCCGTCATCTGGCGGCTGTCCTCCGGGCTGAGAGGGAGTTCTCTGTCGTGTATCTTCGACAGCTCCGAATGGAATGCCTCCAGCAGTCGCTCGTTTGGCTTGTCGTTGTGGTCGTGGGAGGACATGGGCGGGAAGGAGAACTCCTGCACGAAGGAAGAGAAGACCAGCTCCGTCCGGTCGCTCCTCCTCAGCAGCCCAGTCAGGTCGAACCTGTACGGGACGCGCAGTACAGTTTGGATGCCGGAGTTGAACACGGTCTCCTCGCTTCCGCTCTGCTGCTGCCCCTCCGCCGCCTTCGCCTCCTCCTTCTCGCCCCTGCACGCCAGGCTGACGTTCTCCAGCGTGGAGAGCATCCTGATGGCCTCCCGGTCTGCTGCGAAGATGGTGCCCATCACCTCCTGGTAGGACATCCCGGTGAAACCCAACTCGTCCTCACCCACCACCCGACCGTTCTGAGGCTCTGACCACAGCTCGGTGACGACGGAGGAGGCGGTGGGGGAGGGCGGCGCCTGTTTGAGAGTTTCCACGGTGCCCTGCTCGTGCAAATTCTCGACGCTTGCCGCAGAGGAGGGCGCCTCGGACCCGCTGTCGACGTAGGGCGCCAGCAATGGCTGCTGGTTCGGCGGGAAGAGGAGGGACTGCATGAGCAGTGTCTGCTCGGCGGCGTCGGCCCCGTCGACTTCATTTCCTACCACCCTCATCTGCTTGGCCATGCTCTGGGTGCCGTTGTGAGAGTAGACGAACATGAATCCGTCGACAAGCCTCCTGCGGATGATGAAGAGCAGGAGCCTCGGCAGGAAGCTTGAGGAGGCCGCCAGGGCGCCGTCGTCATCCAGGTCCCAGATGCACCTCCTGCAGTCCAGGTAGCGAGACAGGGTTATGTAGGCCCCCACCCCCGCCCTGAGAATTTCCATGGCCTCTTCCGGGGAGGGCCTCTCCTGCGGCGTCGGTCCGATTCTGGAGATGATGGGGCTGAGGAGGTCCTCGAAGTCCACTGGGATGCGGTCGTACCTGCAAAGGACGAGATGAAACAGAAAATTATGTTCGATGCTCGTGTTCACTTTTCCGTGGAATCAAAAAATGAAAAAGCAAGACTGTAGCGTTACTGCTACAGCCTACAGAAACGGCAGCGGGCAAGCGGCAATTTTTTTAAGGATATTCAACTTGCCGTTGCCTCTGGACTGAAGGGAATAATTATAACCCTGAGAGCAAATTTAAATTCAAATTTTCATTGCTTCTAGGGGTGGAACGAGCCTAGGCTCGGCTCGATCCCAGGTTCGAGCTCGAGGGTTTTTTGCCAGGCTCGAAAAGCTCGAAGCTCGACGTCTAGGCTCGACTTACAGAGAAAAGACGAAAATTTTGCAAATTTCCAAAAAAAATGAACGAAAAAAAACAGGAAAAATCGTAATTTTTCATGCATATTTTTTAATATTGTCCGTACTTGTCTACCAAGATTTTTTTTGTGAAGTTTAATTAGGGCAGAGAAAAAAAATCAAGAACTTTTGGGACCTCCATTTTTTTAATAGTCAGGCTCGGCTCGACTTAGGCTCGAGCTCGAAAGCTCCAGGCTCGGGCTCGGCTCGAGCTCGAAAATTTCAGGCTCGTTC
>JAAUXU010128518.1_pt1 | contig 12102 bp, 9 predicted proteins | sample 7278151 | NCBI WGS metagenome assembly JAAUXU01 (sample SAMN14350113, study PRJNA611818) | marine sediment metagenome | isolation source: surface marine sediment (1.8m) | place: French Polynesia: Moorea | collected 2018-08 | reverse complement strand
GATAATCCACTTGAAGCTGGGGGGAAACTTGAGTTCGCGTCAGTGTGCTCTCTTTAGTCCCCACCAAATGTTGTTCAAGTGTGGGTCCCCTCATTCTAGCTCCATCCACGTCACTTCAGCAGACCCAGACAAACTGTAAAAGATCTAAAATCAGCTTTAAACTTCAATGTCTCTAGAGCCAAAGTCTCTCTGTCCTTGGAGCCCCACGTTGGGCATCGCTTTGTCAGTGCTTAGTGCATCAGTGCTCTCAACTACAGCAGACCCGGACAAACGGACTCCAATCCACTGCTGCTGGGGATTAACTGTTCCATGTGGCTGGGCTCGAGAGACCCGAAGACTATGGAGATGCCAACACTGAAAAGGTTTCCGGAGCAAGTGATGTATTGAGCTACAAGATCCAACAGTGTCAATTCCAGCATATATATACACTGCGACTCGATCAGTCTCCTGCTATGTAATGCCTAGAGATCAAATGTGGAACGCTCTCCGACCTTGGCCGCCATGGCGGTCGTCATGGTGATGACGGACGGGTGGTCGATGCCGCCGGTGGCGGGAGAGTCTTCTAGGCACGAGTGCACACCTCGATGTGGCACCCCAGACTGGGCCCACTGTCCAGCTCACTGGTCGGGACCCTTTCAGTACTCATGAGGACAACAAATTCTGGTCGAGTCGATCAAACAGAATCACAGAACAACCTGACTGAGAGGGCCCAGAGACGCTCGATCAACAGCAAAAGCTCAATTGGTCAAAGGACGCTTCATTGGACGCTGAAGCCTCGCTGCGAACGTGTGCGTCTCGTCTCGACATTGATGGCACACAATTGTGGTTTAGCATAGGCATCTTTAACAGTTCTCTTCAAGCACTAGTGTTTCTCGCTTCAAGGGCAGCATTTAGAGTCTCTTTCTTGGAGCTAAGTGACTAAGAGCGAGGAAGGAAGCGGTCCTCTCTTAACCTTCGACGTCTTCTCTAGAAATCAGCTGGGGGAAACTCCTTGGGCGTAAGATCCTTCCCAAAGTTGGCCGTCCTGACAGCGTAGGGGCGCGTCCTTGGGAAGCTCGTGTGCGGGAAGTCGGGCGACCACCTCAGAATTCGCAGCCTTGGCTGCTTGGTCGTCGTCAGTGGCGTCCCCGTAATCAAAGCCCTCTGCCGCTCTCGGTCTTTCAAGTCTTCCGCGGGCTTCATCCTCATGCTGTCCGGGTCCCAGGAGGTCGTCTTCTTCTGCAGATTTTTTTGCGGCGTTCTCCAGACTCTGCCACTGCTGCTGATGTTGAAGGAGTTCTTGGGCTTGGGCGTGACCAAGACCAATGGCCTCACGCCGTCTGAACTCCTGACTTTCTGGTCCTTGATTCCATTCTTTGTCGACGGTCCCCAGTTACTTTCTCTCGCCTTGTTCAGCTTGATTCCAACGACTGAAAGCGGCGTGTGGGGTTCTTTCTTTGGACCAGATTCCCAATTTCCGTGCTGCTCCCTGGCCGGTTTGACGTCAAAGAGCTGCCTAGTTGTTGTGCTACCTTCGGCCCCGTTCCAATCTTGATACATTGGAACACTTGCAAACCTGGTAGCTCTGGCTTCAGAGGCCGGTCGAGGCTTCTTTTCGTTCCAGGTGTCACCACTCCAGCTTGGCACAGCCTGGGCTTCTTTGGGATGTTCACTCAATGCTGTGTCCCAAGGAATATCTGTCCCAAAAGGGTTGCCCAAAGGAGGAGCAACAGCAGAGGTACCGGTACCACTTATGATCTCATCGAAGAGTCCACTTTCCCCGCTGAACGAAGGCCGAGTTTGCAGTTGGTCTCTTCTCAGGTCATGACTGTTGTATGACGATCCCGGATCGTAATAGTGGTCATAGTAGTCTTGAAAGGGCAATCCTGGCTCGGTTTTGTCTGGCAGAGGCTCCTCCGCGTCCACGTTGTTGTCTACAATCTTGGTCAGCTGCTTGTGGTACCGATGCCAATTGTTCAAGGGTCTGCAGAGGAGTGAAAAGTTCCTTTGAAAAGACCTCACCAATCACAAAATTAATTTATACTCACTTGAACTCTGTCAAGACCTGCTCGATGAAGGTTCCATGCTGCTTGTGGATGAAACCAGTGTCAATCCAGCGCTTTTTCCCCTGGGGAGCTTCAGTGACCAGATCGTGCTTGTCCAGATCAGGCTGAAAATGCAGAGAGTTGCTCAAAAATTGCGGAAATCTAACCTGACATTTTCCAGGGCAAGTTGATACCTGATTTCCCGCAAGAGACTTGGGCACAGCCGGGAGAGTCTCCTTCGTCTTCTTCTTCTCCACCATCCCGAGCACGTCCTGGACATCGTCCACATTGGACTTGCCATTGGTAATACCTCGACTCCAACGACTTTGCCTGTACCATCCAAGACCTGGGCGATTGTGATTTCCTAGGTTGAGGCGTCCTTGAGCAGGTCCTCTCGCGTCATTTTTTCCTTTGGGAGGTATGTAGTCGTAACGAGGGCCCCGGAATCTTCTCCTTGAACGCAGTCGCTGCTGAGGCCTGCGGTGTCGAGACGCCTGTTGGTATCGAGGGACCTGTGGGTATCTGGGGAGGCCATAAGGGTGAATTTGAGGACTATCCAGGTAGTCCTGAGGCCCACTTGAATAGTCCTGGGGACTAGGAGAGTAGTTTTCAGGGCCGCCAAAGTACTCTTTCTCCTTGTCATTCTTGCTTAAGTCGTAGCGAGTGAAGTCCTGATCACGGTTCCCCAAGTCTAGCTGTGTGCTGTAGTGTGAATGTGGTGCCTCGAGATGGCTGTGTGACGGTCCTGGGTGTGAATAATGGTGGTGATGGCCTTTGTCATCCTCTGGGGAATCAAGATGTGGGTCACGTGGAATAGCTCCATAGGGATTGTCATAAGGCGAGTGTCCATCACTGTAATATGGCCGCCTGGACCGCCGCGGGGGTCTTCTTGAACGTCGTCCAGCGGGGTTGAGTTGGGAATCCTCATTGAAAGGCATGAAGGGTTCTTTTGGAGGACCGAGAGGTTCTTCCAGTGGAGGAGCATCTGGGAAGGGGACAAAGTCATCCGTGGCACGAGGCTGCTGTGGGAACAAAGCCAGCTCTGGATCCTGGAATTGTTGCCTCTCCCCAGGAGACCCGAAACCATTGTTTAGGTTCCTCCTGTACTGCCTCGCGTCCCCATAGGGACCTCCAGGATTGCGTCGATAGTTATAATCTTGCCTTGGCTTGTCCCAGTGTGGCCGGTTCTGGAAGTAACTTGACGTCTGACGAGACATTTCCTAAAACTTCCCCTATCTTTACCACACATTTCAAGATTGTGCTGTCTGTTGCGAAGTTGTCGTCGTGAACGTCAACTTGGCACCATTCTTGATAAGAACTCTGGCGTTCTTGCCTCAAAACGTGAGGAACAAGTGTGTAAGCGGCCTCAGTGCATCAAAACTCACCTGTCTTCTCCACCTATGACCGCGTCTTCCGTAATTATTGTAGTACTGATGGAAGACGGCGGCTTGCGCGGCTGCTTCTTTGTCCTCAGCAGAGGCAGAGAGGTCATTGGCAGGCTTCGTTACTCTCCCATCCCGGATTGTTACGGCTTCCTGGGCCCTACTAAAAAAAAGGGGTATGCGTAAGTTTGGGTGTTACAGTTTTGCACGGCTTTAAATACCTAACATTCGTCTCTAAATGTGAGTGATCGTTGCTGCCTTCAGAGCCTGACCGAGGGTGAGGTCGCAGTGGTCTCCGGGTGCCATTCGGGTTGATTCTATCTCTCAAACCCTACGTGAAAATCAATTCAAGGGTGGAATGATCTAGTGAAGACCCGTTGATGGAACATCGGTAGAGCAATTTAAAACTGGTTCACTTTAAAAGAAGGCCCAGGTCAGCATTCAGGGAGAGATATTTGCTTTTCATAAAGCTCGCAAGCCCATAATTTTGATTTTGCAGAGCACGAAGTCTTGATGGGAAGTCCCTACACTTTTAGGTCATTCTATGAAACAGTGCAAAAAAAAAGTGTTGGAGCAATCAACTTTTAGAAAAAATATTTCATGCAAAACTTTTCATCACTTTCATGGGTGAACACGAGCCATCTAACGACACGCTCAATATTAAAACAAGAACTTCCAATTGCATGTAGCATTGTCAGCTGAAAAAAATCAGCTCATTCCCAGTGGAAAAAAGTTTAAGGATGAACAAAGAAGCAGCACAAGGCGTTGTTTATTCAACAAACAACTCCTTTAAACACCTTAATAATGCACGTGAGCTCTGTTGCCACGTATATTAATTTAAAGATGTTATTATTGTTCCCGCTGCCAACGAGGCTGGGGAGAAGATCGCTGGGTGGGTTGGTCTATTCTTCGACGATGCCTCCTTGAGTGTAGCCATGCAGTCAAATGTGCGACCATGGGCATACGTACACCTTGACGTATAGCTTATTCAGCTGGCCGGGGTCAACAGTGTTTTTGATGGGGTTCGGGTCAACGTAGCAGACTTGTCATCACACAGCCGCCTGATGCAGACCATGCTGTTGTCGTTGCGGTTGCCAGTGCTTGTAGTTGGTCTTTTGGAGGAAGTTTCTGGCGGTCTGCAGAACCAAGCTTAAGTCCAGAGTGTCCTTTACTTTCTTGGCCGAGATGTCAGTGGTGACAGTCCTAAATGGTCCTCTCATCCTGTGCGGACAGTTTCCCGTGCACTTACACACTGCCGTAGCATTCCGGGTCTTCAGTGCAGTTGTTCACCACAGTCTTGCTGCACCCGATCCTCTCAGCGGAGGCCCTGACAGAGTTACCCTAGCTGTGGAGCCCCACGATCCGGCCCCTCTCAAAAGAGTTCAACGCCGATGCTCGAGGCAGGCAGTTCCCTTGACTGGGATTAAGATGCTAGTTGCCATAGTTGCCTTGTTTCATAGCTACTCTTCCTGTACGCAAGAAGAACCTGCAGAAAGGAGAAAGTGTCCCTGGTCCGTTTCGGACCGGAAATCAGCTGAAAATCAGCCATTTCCGCCCAAAGAACTACTTGCTATAAGAATTCCTTACCTTCACATGTGGCTCATGCTCATCCATATCAGATATTAAGCTAAGTTTGGTATGAATGATTCTTCCAAGATTGTTTGTCCTTATGCTTCTTTTGGCACTCAATGGTTGCGCCCCTCTCCAAGGGTTAGAGTAAAGCATCAGCAAGCAGAGGAGCTTCAGCATCCTGGAAGAGGTCAGCGAGATTTCTGACGTGCGGGCGTCTCGCAGCTCTGATGCTTTTACCGCATTTCACCGCAAATTTGCTTGCAACTTTATGTCATTTTTAAACACCCAGATGAAAAGTCCTCTAAATAGAAAGTGTCATCTGTTTAGTGCTTCGTGCTGTGCGATGCTTCAAAGAGTTATGCGTTACAAATGTTATGTACGGTGTTACTGCATGAGCTGCGGTAATGGCCTTCCAGTGATTGCCTATTTCACCTCGATCATGACCATCACGGACTGCGACAATTGCACGTGCGTGTACCAGATGCACTGACTACTCTTGCTACGTAAATAAGTAAGCTGGTACGATTACTAACTGTTGAGGCTTGCAAGTGACTGGATCGTGAGCCGGATCTGAACCCGGACTCGAACTGATCCGAATCGGATTTTGTCAAACCGACTTGGACTGACTCGACTTGACTTCCACCCGACGGCAGCACTCGCCAAGGCAGCAGCAACCGCTGTGTTCGGGAAAGAAGAACATTTTTCGAATAAAAATTTGGCGAACTCGAGATCTTTCCTGACTAAGTCGGATCAAAACCGGGTCTCAAGAATCAGACCGAACCGTGAAGAATCGTGATCGGGGTTGGTCGAACCCGACTTGTTTATGCACGACTCTTCGGGATTTGTCTAAGCCTAACTAAGTACCCAGCAGAGGACAAACTTGGTCAGCTTTGATCGAGTTAGTGAAGGTTTTGCCGCTGACGCAGGAACTTCACTAAATCGGCATTTTAGTCGACTTGTACACGGTTGACACACCCAAGCTGGTACAGTGGAACACGCTTATAACAATCACGGTGGGACCAGAGAATTTGACCGATTTATTTCCTGTGACGGCTGTAACCGTATGGTTTTAGCAGCAAAAATGAGTAAAACAGGGGCTAAAACGAGGGTGAAAAGGGCTGAAAATCACTAAAATTTTCAGGCACTTTCCACAGCACCCACCCATCCACCCTTTTGGGCTTTGCCCGTTGCTTTCCCACTTGAAAGGCAGAATTAAAGTTGACAGCTCAACAACAAACATTCTGTTGATCTTTGTAGACATGGGAGGAATAGCATAAAATTTCAGTTGGACACGGAAAAATAACGCTCGATGTCGGCCTGGCTCAATTTTTTGCCCATGGTTTTTGCCCACCTCTCACAAAACAACAAAATCCAGGAACACACAAAAGATATTCCTACAGTTGCAGTTCAATCTTCCTGGGAACCAAATGACCGTTATGTCCGTTTTGCAGGCCGCAAGTGATCCCTGTATCCATAACATAATCAGTACAAAAATGCTCATTGGGATTGGGACACGACTTGTTGACCGACATGTCCGTTTGGCCGTTGTATCCGGTGATCGTTATAAGTGTGTTCCACTGTACACACGTATTTATGTGCACGTGAATTAAGTAAGTCTGGTTATCGTTGACCGAGACTTCCTCGTCCACTCGAAAAAGGAGACATTTCTCCAGTACCTGGAGATACTGAATGAGGACCTGTGAAGAGGCGAGTCAAATACGTCTGAGAGAAAAGCTTCCAATGAGTCTCCGTGACTCTGTCGGTCAAATCTGACCTCTCCGTGCTACTGGGCTCAGTCATGGAGACGCGGTGACTACGAACGTCTCCATGGACACTGACCGTGTCTGTACTGTGGCAGCTACGTAACTTTTGTTTCTGCCCACCACCTCTTTGGATCCAGTCTTCTTGATTCACGGTCGTGACTGACGATCCCAGCCACTCTGAGCTTCGCCTGTGCAATCCCGATAAGCAGGAAGCTTTGGCAGCCGTGACTTTTCCAATCAATTGGCTGAGCTGAGCTACTTCGAGGGGAGAGGAAGAAATTGGTTGTTTTCGTCGGCTGCTGCAGCTGCAACTGCAGTTTCGGCTCCGGCTCCAACTGCGTCCCATCCGGCTCCAACTGCGGCTTCGGCCACGGCTCCGACAACAGCTTCTGCTCCGGCTCTGGACGAGAACCGAACAATTTTCTCCCACTGGCGAACAAAATAACTTCTTCAGCCATCGTTTCTCAATCGTAATTAATCTTGTCGCAGCTTGACATGACGTTCGTGTGAGGTTGGACAAGTCAAACGGACTGAGAGAGGATGACTTTTCCTTTCTGCTCCCGACGCAGTTGACGCTGAGACTCGTACGACAAAGTACGCACAAAAGCTGGCGTGAAACTTCCTTGATTTCTCCCTTCATCCAGCTCTGAACATCTGTGGAACCAGCGCTTAAGTAAAGCTTCACTTCTTACATCAGTGGACCAACGATGTTTTGTCTGTCGCTGCACGTGCTCAGTTCAGTAGTTTCGGCTCAGAGTGCATTTCATGCAATAGCAATAGCAACGGAGTCACAGCTTGACACATTCTGAGTCATGCAAGCTTTCAACAGCACGAACGTTTACTCATTTTGCTGTGGCAACTGCAGCAAAGCCTTGGTTCTGTTCATTTGCATTTAACTTACGCTGCGGATTCAAGATTCCCTCGGTCTAGTGACCCCTTTGGTTCTAAGGTAAAGTGCGCACTAAATGCAGTTGATAAGCGAGGTTAGAATTATTTGCGGGGAGGAGAGACTTCATCAGCTTAACGACTTCTGTCGAAAGAGCTTCCAAAAGATGATTGAAAACGATTCCAAAGTCATTGATCGGTTTAGCTTCTCTCAAACATCCTTTTTAGCTTTACAATGTTTTTAAATCTGCACCCCATTCTGCACCATTCGCACACTTGATTGACATTTGGAGCTTTTTCTTTCCCCCTTTCAATTATCTATTCTCCAAAACCAACAGCTTCATCAATGGCCTCCTCAGCAACTCTTTTGGTGTGACTTTGTGCTTGAAAGTGGTCGTTTTAAGCTGGAAGGCTGGTCATTATGTGTGGGTGAAAGCTCTAAATAACCGCCCAGAATGCAGTGGTTCCACACAAAATTGGTCACAAGAGCAGTGTTTACGTGATGACTCCCTATAGTAGGGAATGGTGCGTCACGACGTGCTTTGTGAACCGAGAAATCGTTATGTTTGATCAGTACTATTTAAAAGTGGTCTTTGAAGCTGGGCTTCATGGACTCCCAGACCCCTTAAGGCCACCTCATCGTTGTCCTTTGGACTTTTGTTGCTCTTGGGCTTCCCTTGTCAAGTCATGACTCTCCATTTGGTCGGTCAACGTCGTCTGGCATGAGAGTGGTCTTTTGTCACCAGCTTTGGAAGCACGAAAAAAGGCCGAAATATTGTCATAATGGGAAAATCATCTCTATGTTGAATGACTTTTTAGATGCAGAACTCATGACCCAGGAAAACGTAACTATTGGACAACCACATTCTAGGTGTCTTCACTCTCATTAAACTACGAACCTTCTATAGGTGCTCAGAAGGCGCTTGCAGCACCTAATCTCAGAGGCGTTGAACAAATCAGCTTTGGTCTTAGGACTCGGCAGTGTCACACTTAGAAAACGGACAAAGCATAGTTTTTTCTCAGGGAAATCCAATAGTTTTTCACCAATGACGGCTGATTGATGGGGAAAAAGAAATATTTTGACGCCAAATGTTCGCTTTAATGTAGCTTTTTTTCCTACCGGTCGAAAATATGAAACCACTTTATTTTAGCGATCATGCTTCATTGGAGCTCCTTTGTACTTTCTTGGAGCGTTTCTCTACTTTATTGGACTGCTTCTCGACTCTTCTGGAGCAGCGTTCCACTTTATTGGAGCGGTTTTTTTTATCTCAGCTGAGGAGGGAGAGATGTCAGCTACTGCACTAACACGAGTGGGTAATGAAGCGTAGCGTGCTTGCGTCGCCACCGAGAAGTACAAAGTACTGGAGTACTCCACAAATGTACAGGCGAATCTCAATTTCTCAGAAGTGTATGACAAAGCGAGAATTCGGCGTCAAATTACCGTGCATGGCACAAATGAGCCTAATAAGGGCCTTATTAGACTGTCAGCTGCTGAATCCCCTGTGTTTAACCTGTCGTCGGATTCAGCAGCTAAAAAACTCGCCCATGGCGCCTGCTTCGGGGCACAATATAGAGTCATTCTTGTAGAAACTATATGTTGGTGTCCAATGGTTACACTGGGATGAACTTTATGCGGGAAACTGTTACATTTCGAAACGCTGCATTGAAATATTATGCGCTCACCAACGCGTGGTTGAAGTCCCAGAAAGTGTGGAGGATGACGAACGCAGCAAGCACAGGGGATCCCTGGAAGAAATGCAATCATTTGTTCAAGTGCCTCAGGCGTTTCAATCTTGTCTTATGGCGACTCCGTCATTTTTTAGACATCATTTTTTAGTGTCACTTGTTTACCAAGAAACATGATCATCATTTGTCTATGTGTTGAGAAATGTGCAAAAGGAAATCAACTCTCGAAAAAATGATCGACGAAAGTTGAGTGGAAAATGCACCTAAAATTGGCAAGGAGATTTTCCCTTGAAAGACGTGGATTAAGGCTTAATATTGCACCATTATACTGAAATCATTCCAGGGTAGACAAGAGTTGGCCAAGAACGACGCAAAAAAGTCCCTGGACAAGCTGGACACGTGGGTTTCATCACTGAGAGTCAGGCAAACCGTCAGTGATTGGCAAAGGTGCAGAAGACGCAGCAAGTCCACACCGGGTGATTGTGAATCAGCCTGCAGTCGATGCTCGGCACCTCAGGTCGATCTAGTGGCAACACATTATGCACTGCACTTTCAAAATTGGGCAGACGGAACCGAATGCACACTCATACTCGTCTGAATTGACACATTTTAGCCAAGTATGCATGAATGCTTTAGAGCACATGAAAAAAACACTAGCTGAGGATGAGCTGGGACGTGAAACGCCGCTCCATTGGCGGTGACTATGAGCATTTCTGTGCAAGAGAGCCACGATCATCAGAGGTAGAAGGCAGGGATAGAAAAGTTCCCTTGTCTCAAAACTCTTTTGCACTTCTCTTAACGAAATAGTGGTTACGGGTCTTCGTAAACGCTGTGGAACTGATCCATATTTTGCCTCGGAACCTCTCATGCAGGGGGTGCTGACACCACTCATGACTTTCCACCGGCTGGACCTACCCACGTGGTTGGCCCCTCTACAGAAAGCTCAGGGTCTCCCCTGAAACTGAACTAATGCACACTTTTGCTCCGGGATAGATGACCCATGTATGTTCACAATATTGACCCAGGAGCAGTCATTTTTACTCGAGACCGCGTACTAGACCTTGTTGCCAACTATATTTGCTGTCAGTTGATATCAATAATGGCACAAAAAATGCTTTTCTCAGTCTGAACGACTTTTTTGTCGTGAAATTTCCATCAAGATAAGACTTCATTGTTCTCATTTTACTTTTCTGTCCTCATTGTTGTTCTAACGATTTATGTCACTAGGGAACCCCAGTGTTTACAAAACTGTGGCCCAAGTTAGCATTATTTAGCATTCATTAGCACTGTGACTAAATTAAAAGCACCAAGACCAAAAGAGAGCACGACCCGGTGGGGCTTCAACCGGAGCACAGTTGAATGACATAAGAAAGAGACATATTAAAAAAGTGACCTTTTATTGTCATGCTTTATTTGTAAGCAGAGAGGCTTAAAAAGTCAGTTTCAGGCCATAAGGAAGCAGACAAATAAGCAGGGCAAAAACCTTTTATTTTGCTATAATGGTAGAATAAATAGCCTTCATTGTGGAGTTGCTGGTCCACTTCCAGTATGACAAAAGTTTGGTCCCAACCAAAGCATCAGGATGACGAATAAAAAGCCCCCCAACGTAAATTGTGTCAAGTCGCTTGCGTCGTCTTCTGCTCCTTTGGTTGAGTTATTGCCTTTGAGAGACTTGACTTTTGCCCAGTGATTGCCTTAAACTCTCCTCTCAGGACTCAAAGTCAATGGACAAAGTAAAGCCAGCTGAATGGACTTGATATTGTTGCCTTGCTTGACATGGAGAGACCGCCCAACTTACTCTGGTCACCATCTTTGGCGTCAACACCAGCTTTGATGTCGAATGACGCTCATTTCTCGCAGTTCCTCTGTTCTTCCGCCGGCTTCCTCTAGTTTCCCACCTTTTTGCTTGTGTCGACCGCGAAATCGGGAGTTTCACATCTGACCACAAAGAGGACTCCGACTGCGACTCCGAGTTCGACTCTGACTCGTCCCTCCCCGCTGACGGCACAAATGCTACTGGAGAAGAGTCCGGGGAAGGGAGGAAGGAACAGAAAGAGGGAGAAACTGCACTTTCCGGGACAGTGGACGCCGGATATAAGCGAGAGTCTCTCAACAAAAAAACATTGGTGAATTCTGGTGACATCTGATTCGTGCACCTGGTGACACCTTGAAGGGTCAGGATTTTGCAGGCCTTGCGTGAAATCCATGAGGGGGATCAGGAAAAAAGTGCTGTCAAGCTTAAAGTACAGTGCAAAGTTAAGTTGGTGCGTGAAGGAAACATGATCATTTTGGTACAGTCGGGTCACCCTGTAGAAGCACCTGTTGGCATGTGCCAGGCAAGTGAGAAGAAAAACCAAACACCAGAAGATTTTTATTGTTTGCCCTGTTTTCCGACTAAAGCTGATTATTTCAGCTCCGGTGAGTTCAGAGCCAAGGGATGTCTTACAGCTGTTTTGACTCACGTCGAGCTCATATCTATCAGTTTCAATCGACTCGAACTTCCAAAACGACAGCTCCAAGCCATCTCTACAGCTCTGAGCTGACGGACGCTGTGAAAAAAAAAATCATCTTTTAACGCCCCTTCCGAAAATTGGAGCTGGTGTTCGGGATTGCCATCAAGGTTAGGTCTTGTGAAGTTGGGTTAATTCAGATCTGGTTCGGTCCGGTCTGGTCAGTTAGGTCAGGCTACGTCTAGTCAAGTCAGATGACGTCTAGTCAAGTCAGACTATGTCCAGTCAAGTCAGGCTATGTCCAATCCAGTCCAGTCAAGTCAGGCTATGTCCAATCCAG
>JAAUXU010034361.1_pt1 | contig 12107 bp, 21 predicted proteins | sample 7278151 | NCBI WGS metagenome assembly JAAUXU01 (sample SAMN14350113, study PRJNA611818) | marine sediment metagenome | isolation source: surface marine sediment (1.8m) | place: French Polynesia: Moorea | collected 2018-08 | reverse complement strand
TCATGATTGCCCGGTGTCGCTTACGTTTCTGAGCCTCGTGGTCTCCAAAGGCGTCATTACACCTCGCGTGTTGCGGGATCAAGAGGCCCATCTGCAGCTTCTGCAACAAGAAGTCCTTCCTTGGGCGAGCAAGCCTTTCCCACCGAACTCTATGGTCTTCCAGCGGCGTGGTGCGCCGAGCTACAGCGGCAAATTTGTCGCAACTTTGCGCCAGAATATGTCAAGAACGTTTGCTTAAGGTTCCAGGCATTTGGCTGCCGCACCCTGCATATGGACACTTTTGACCTGTATGACTCAATTTCTCCTGCTCCAACTGTGCTATGACAACTTGCGTTAGTGAGGCCACATTGGCCATGTCTGTTTGACACCCATGACTGACCTTTCCATCAATGTCAGCTATTACACATGTGTATACATGCAAATGCTCTAGAACGCATCAACAGTTTCGTCAACACGCGTATTGACGACCTCGTCGGCAACACGTTCAAGTGTGGACTGAAGAAGAGGCTTCGACATTTGCAGCCGCCCCCATGAAATTCCAGTGCAATGTACGCACGTACAAGTACAGGGTGTCTGGAAAATCTGGCTTTCAAAATGATCTTTCCATGCTAGAAAGCATCTTCTTCCTCTGGACATCTGATCAGGATCTGTCAGTGGCACTTTTGGTTCTCAGTTCAGAGTATAAATGGTGGATAAGAGTGACAGCTTTTACAACACTATATATCAAGTCCTGGACGAGCCCGGACTTACAGCAAGTCCAGCTCCTCACTACTCACCCAGACAACGACTCCGTGTGGAGCTTCTTGGGAAACTGCAAATATCAAAAATTCTTCTTCCCGGGAGGAACATTAAACACTTTTTTTTGCGCGCTTCGCCAAAAAAGTGTTCGGCCCTCTCGTTTGAGGAAAGGGGGGATAACCTGCGGCTGCTGCCTCGGATAACGGACCCCATATTTCTCTCACCTCTCCGTTAGTTGAAGGGATGGATCAGGATGCATTTCAGCAGCAACTTGTGCTGTTTTGCCTGACACAATCAGCAATACCAGACGCTCTCAAAACTGCGTTGCAGGCGTTGCCGTGGATGACGCCTGCGCCGTGGTAGGCGTTGGAGGTTGAGACTCTGCTTTGTATTGTCGTGGGCAAATGCCTTTGGCACGTCTGGCACAAAAGGACTGTACAAGTGTTGGCACTTGACTGCTGATTGGCATCATTGGAAAAACCGAATAAAAGGGGAAAAAAGCAAAACTTTACAGGGCGGCATCTCCTTCGTTGGGAGTGAACTCTGCCGCAGCCGCAGCCGTCGTGGCTGACCGGAAGGGCATCACCTCCCCCGTCAAGCTGCCCCCGCCGCCGCTGCTCAACGCCATCAGTCGCCCGTCGGCGCTGTTGGTGCGGGGGAGGCGTTGATGGCTGTTCGAGGCGGCGTTGCGGCCAGTGCGTCGACTGCAGCACCCGCCGCCGCCGCGGCGTTGTCGGCGGCCAGTTAGGGTAGAGTCAGAGTCCCCACCGCCACCTTCGTCGTCGTCGTACTCTTCGTCACTGGCTAGCGGCGGTTGAACGACAGCGGCCACGGCCGCGGCGGCGGCGGCCGAAGCGGCGCGAGCCACCGTCAGCTCCACTTTGTCGCCGGCAGCCGCGATCAGCGGCACCGCAAGGCAACAGTCCAGATCTTCTGCGCGAGCATCTCCAATGCGCAGCACTCGATCAAGCGGGCGCAACAAACCACCCCCACCGCCATCGGCGGGGCCGCCGCGGCGCACGCCTGCGACGAAGACGCCGCGCCGCCGCAATCCATCACTCACGCTGAAGCCAAAGTCTTCGTAGATGGGATCTTTAAAGAGAGTGACGCGGTGGATCTCAACGGGGTCGCCGCCGCCGCCGGTTGTGACGGTGGTGGCCACGCTGGAGGACGTGGAGTCTCTCCGGCTGCTGTTTCTCTGTGAGCCACCGCCGTTAGGAGGTAGCGATCGTGGCAGTGGCGGCTTCCTGCAGCAGTAATGACTGTAAATATCTTCGCCGTCTCCTTGATCTGGCCGCCGTCGCCGTCTTCCGAGCGTCGCAGCAAAGTCCCTTTCTGGGATGCTGATGAGCCTGGAGAGCTTCAACTTCGTCACGCAGACTCCACCGCTCTTGGGACTCGGCTGCTGCTGCAGTAGGGGAATCACTTGGGCAAGACTCAGGTCTCTAACCTCTTTGCCGTCCACTTCAACGAGCTGATCTCCCACTCGTAGCGTGCCCGTTCGCTCTGCCAAGCCACCGGGCGCCAGCGCTGAGACGAAGATGGGGCCCGGGTGGGACGCATCGGGAGCCGTCGTGGCCAACGTGAGTCCGAGGGCGCCACCATCGACGTCGCTCTCGTCGTCGTCGTCGTCGTCGTCGCTGTCTCGCTGCAGCTCCACGGTGAAGGACACCGACTTATTTCTCTGAGGCAATTGGCGGCGGCTGCCTTCGCCGCGCATTGACGAAGGCAGTGGAGAGTGAGGTGACAAATGCCGAGGACAGACGTGGTCTCCTCCACCCAGGCGGCGGTCTATCTCGGTCATGGACAGGTACCGCTGGCAGCGCGCTCTGGACCTGACGCTTTTGTTGAGATACGGTCTGCTAAGGCTCGATGAACACGGAGAAGAGGGCATGGACGACCGGTAGTAGTAGTGGTTGCCTCTGGAAAAGATACCCGGGAGGATTTCCAGCCTTACGATGCATGAGCCGCTTCGAACTGTCTCCGTTGCCTCCTCGGGGCTGAGACTCCTGACGGGAGTGCCGTCGACGGCAAGGAGGAGGTCGCCCACATGGATCGCGCCACAACGGTCGGCCAGACTGGCCTGGCGCACGCTCTCCACGTAGATGTGGCCGCTGCTGTCGCTGGCATTGACTCCACCGTTTGTCGCTCCCCTATACAAGAGCACAACCTGTACCTATAATCCAGATCGTGGAATTGCCCTGGTGTCACTTACGGTGTGTGGCTGTGTCCGATTTTGTTCAAGCCGAACCCGAGTATGTCGTCGGGCCCCTCCCTCCGAATCTCGACGAGTAGCGGCCCCTGTGAACCCCGAGACCATGAACCTCGAGATCGTTCCATCAGGCGGTGCTCGGCGACGTCGTACTCCACGGTGAAGACGGTGTCACCCTCCTGTCGGTAGATCAGCGCCTGCAACTCCGGCAACTTCATACCGCGAAGAGTTGCGCCATTGATAGCGCGTATGCGGTCACCCACGCGTATGACGCCGGCGCAACTGGCTGCGCCGTTTGGCGTAACATGCGCCACCACAAAGGGACGCCGCAGACGCCGCTTCTCGTGAAGACCCCCTCGAATCACCATGCCGAAGCTGCCGGCCTGCTTGCGGAGGGTTACCTGGAGGAAGGAGCCATTTGTGTACACCAGGTAACAAAGAGTGTATAACATGCTTTATTGACCTAATCTTTTAATGGGTACATATGAGATAAGAGTGTGATTTCTTTCTACCTGTATGACTTTCTGCCTGGTATTTCGGGCCCTTCCCGGCGATGGCAGTGGGTATCTGACCTCCAACTGCACCCTGTCTGCGACTTCCAGCGCTTGGGCCATCTGAGCCAAAGACATGGCACCGGCGTCGGCGCCGTTGACGCTCACCACGGAGTCGCCCACGCAGAGAACGTCGCTCCGCTGGGCCCAGCTGCCTACGCTCAAGGAAGAGATCTTTGGCAAGGCAGCCGTGGCTGCGTCGCTGCTGGCGCAGATGCCGGCGCTTATTTTGCCACCCTCCGTCACCTCTACACCAAGTCGGGTGCCGCGTCGCTTGATCAGCTCCACGAAGGTGGTCCCGTACAGCGGCGCTTGGTTGTCGGCGGCCGCCGTCTCCAAGGAGAGCGTGGAACAGGTAGAGGATTGCGAAGGCGAGCGGCTGGCGGTGGCGGCGGCCATTCGAAACTCCTCGTACAAGGAGTCATCGACGTCATACTCGTTGCTCCCGCCGCCGCCGCCGCCGCTGTCCCAGTAGTAGTAATGCTGATTGTTGTTATTGTTCTGCCTCCTAATATTGCTGGAGGCTTCGTTGCCCTTCTTGCCCTTCTTCCTGTCGTTGCCGTTGCCCTTGTCCAGGCTTCCCAAGCCCCTGATGGACTTCCAGAACTTCATCTTGACGCCTTCATTCACTCAACGTCGCTGGAAAGTGCACCCATTTTGTTTTTTTAAAAGGAAATGATTGTTTTTCTTCTTTTTTCTTCCATCAGAGCTTTACTGTTGTTGCGCTCGTTCAGACGTTTATAGACAATGGCCACTGCCTCGATGTGGGCAGCGTGCACGCATTTTAGGAGACGCCGCTCAAGATATGGCCAAGCTCAAAGACTTCCATGTGCAGGGGGAGGGAGGGGGAGGAGAAAGGCGGGTGCAGCAAGAGACTCTTTGCGTGAGCGCTCAAAATTTCATCTTGTTGCTTCTTCCCATTCAAAGGTAGCGAGGGCGCAATTTTGGGTACATCAGAAGTGGGGGGTTCTCTTTTTTTTTGGGGGGGGGGGGGAGATCAGGTCGATCCCCCAAAAGATATGTTGAACGGAACGTCCACCCGGTCTGATATTAGGAAATGTGCACTCCAGAACATTCTTTTTGAATCACACTGTTGGGATAGTTCAACTCTGTGGAGGGATGACTCGACCAGACAAAAATGTTCTGAGACTTATCTGATCTCCTAGCACGTACGAGGCCAGACTTGGTGGTGATGGTGGTGGATCTGGCCATGCGGACGTCTCTGGTCCAGCTCCAGATGTGGATACATAACAGGACACATCTGATTGAGACAGTTGACCCCTTTTTTTTTTGGAGGGGCGGCTCGATTACATCTCTACTACGCTGTGCTTCGTTCGCCCGTCAAGTTCACTTCATGGGTGAAATATTTTCTTCTTAATATTGTCTATATTACACATGCAAGTAAGCAGAGTCGATCCAGCCTGAGCATCCAGGCTTTTGAGCTGGGAGAAGAAAAGTGAGCGTTATGATGGCGTCTTCCACATTTTGTCCCGCGTAGAGAGCTGGAGGAATGTCGCACTTGCGTGCTACGAGGCCAAGAGCCTGGGCAAACTTGGACAAGACAAGCGAGAGCGTAAACATGGGTGTTGTTCAAATATTCTGCTACTCCTAGGGGGGAGCGAGAAAAATTAAGGGCAGTACTGGAAAATATTAATACAAGTCTCATTTGCAGCGTTTAAAGACAAAGTTTTAATAGAAATCGGAGGGGAAAGAAGAAGAAAAAAATCTTGGCAACGTTCGCCAGAGAGAGAGAGAGAGAAAACGACTTCTCCCCTGTGGGGAATTAGGCCAACATGCTGTTAAGTGAGAGCAGCTTTGACACTGCTTCCACCTCCACGTGACATTTCCAAGCTCCAAATGCTGGAGAAGACGCGCACTTGGACACTGCGACAACGGCATCGGGGATCAGGAAGGCTGTCCAAGAGTCTCCAGCTGGACTTGCAGACAACAAACATGTTAGTTCGACTCTGGAGCTTTTGTCTGGCGGAGACTCGAGCGTTAATATGCAAAATGGCGCTAGCTAGAGGCAGGACAAGGAGGTGCAAGTGGAAGATTTGGGCAGTTGGGGAAAAAACTGCTCCAAGTAGTTCAAGCATCTTTTAAAATGATTCAACAAACTGTGCATTAGTTGCAGTTACTTTAATGACCACGACCTGTGTGAAATGCAATGGACTTTGTCACAGATCTCCTACAACGGCACCCAGCTGTCGGGCTCAAGGACGATGACGCCGCTGTTGGCGGAGACGTCGTTGATGAAGGGAGCAAAGCTGAAAGTTATTGAAGTGTTCCTTTACCCTTTTCTTCTCCTCCTCCTTCTGTAGCCGCTGCTGCTCTCGACTCTGCTCACCCTTCCTTGTCCTTGTGGCTTCCCAAAAGCTTCTTGCAGAAGCAAATGCGACAGCACAAGGAAAAGTTGATCAGGGTGGTCAGGAAGACCACCACGAACAGCGTCTCACCTGTGCCAAACATCTTGGGTACATTTGCTGGGTAAAAGACACACTTTCAATGACCGTTTTGTGCAGGCGAATCACTGTACGCACAATGACTTGCTTTGTGAGTGGCCAAAGTCACTCAAGTGACGCTGCCCATGTTGTTCATGCTGCACCTGACCACCACCTACACTCCCATCCTGGCGCACTTGGTCGGGTACCGCAGCAGTCGAAATCGTTGCAGATGAGAGAACTTATCCGATGATGGAGCATAAGATGAGCTGATCGTCTTTCTCTCCTACACGTAAGAAGCCGTTCATCATCTTCTCCCTCCACATCGTGGTCTTGGCACTTGGATGCCTCTTCAGAATTTACCTCGGCAAGTTCCTCAAGCAGGTGAGAGGTGTAGGCGGCGGTCTTCACCTCTGGGAGGTACTCTCGACGGAGTCGATGTTATGCTGCGACGAGCAGGCTGGGACAGCCCGGACACTCCATGACGACATCTGACATTCTGCTCAGTCACCTAGTATTGTTCTGTGACATTTTGCGTGGCTGCCTCGAAGTGGCAGAACTGTTTCGAGATCTCCTCCTTCGCCACCTCGGAGACCAAGGTTCTGATGGAACCCCCCCCCCCGCGGCCGGCCACAGAAAGCCCTCGGCCAAGCCAGGACCCTGTATTTCTCAAGGATTATTGCCAGGATGAGCTCAGCATGTACTTTGTGATGATCTTGAAGAAACTTTGACATGGTTCCGTGCACTTTGACAGAGTTCTTGGAAGCACCAAGGTGCTGAGCAACGGGTTGCAAGATGTCTTTCAAGAATATGAAGTCAAGGAGAAACTGCTGGCCACAGTCACGGGCAACGCATCAAGTATGGTCAAAGCTGTGAAGGACCTGCGGCTGAAACACATTCCTTGCTTTGCTCATACGTTGAATCTTGCCGTCACAGATCCCATCAAGGCCACTGCCAGCTTGGAGTCCACACGGGAGCAGGCATCGGAGATTGTCAACCAGGCAGTGTGCAGCAACAAGGCAAACGACCTGTTTCAGGACTTTCACAAGAACTTGGGCCGCAAACACCCGAAGAAGCTCATCAAAGATGTCAAGGCCTTATGGAACTCAACATATGACATTCTCCAGCGGCCTTTTTTACCTTGATTCGTGAGACAACCGAGAGAAGCGAGCTAAAAAGATCAGAAGACCCAGAATCGGAAGAACCCGGAGACAAACCAACCGAAGAATCCAAAGTCACAGACAGTGAGCAGAATATTTTCTTTATTAATAAGGATACTGTAAAATAGCTGTTTTACACAAAGTGTCATGTTCCTCTGCATTTTCTTGCGCATCCTTTGGCCGATGTTGCCTCTGAAGGTCTGCTTTAAATGCAGACCGATAGGTCTCGGGCATAGAAGATCTCTGTGGTCTCGGGCGACGACGACGATGACGCTTGGGCGCCCCTTGGGAATGCGAAGTCGTAGGAATCAGAGAAAATACTCCTCTTCTACATGGTCGGACCAGGCGAGTGTTCCCTGGCCAGCATGACCATCGCGGGTGTATGAAGGAGGACCGCAGAGAGCTGATTTAGCTTGACCATGCATCGGCAAGTTGGTACTCACAAAACCAGGGTTGTATAGGTTGTCAAGGCCATCAATGAGGCCTTTCCCGGCTTGAAAATGAGCAAGCTGGACGGGAATACACGATCAGAGTACACGAGCCCTTTCCGGCTGGTTCACCAGAATGATCCAGTCAGAAGTTCCCCTTACTCTAGAGGACACGAACATGAGATAGAGCGGAAGCTCAACACGAAGCAAAGATCACACGCAGAACATGGAACTTAGACTATACGATAGAAACGATAGAAAATAACAGTGACAGTAACACTAATCACTCTCTCTGAGTTCAGAACGAACCGAAATGGAACCGAATGGGAAGGAACCGAAAAGGACAAATCGTCCAGTCGGCAGACCCCGGCTAGACCCTGACCCTGAGGACATTGGCCGTGTCAGGAAGAAGGTGGCCGTCTTCCTGGTGGAAGACGACGCGGCTGCCCTATTCAGCTTGGACATTGCGGAGACGCCATCGCTGATCTGACCAGCATGGACCTCGCGGAAGACGTAGAGGACCGCCGAAGCGTCGTCATCGCGATGTCCGAACAATTTCCGCGCGTCCGGTACGCCAAACTCGCCGGCAACCCCGACAAGGACCAGCCCACCCGCGTGGTCTGGCACGGGTTGCGCCGGAAGACCGTGGGGGGAGTCGGCGACGACGACGGTCATTTGCGGCACCTCCGTGGAGCTGCTCCAGGCCATTCGTCCGGCCCTGTGGCGAATGCTCCCCCTGGCCTGCGATGAGCCGGACGTAGCCGAGGCCTTCGTCGGAGTCTCCTTCGGGGAGCCGAAGGTCTGCGTCAGGCTGACGTTTACGTACGGCGCCGTCAAGTACGTTGTGTCGCGCTTCAGGAATCTGAAGGTGATGGTGAAGGCCGGCCATTGTGCCGGTCCCTTTCACGAGGGGACCGTGGTCGTCCTAGACCGCGGTTTCAACGCCATCCAGGCCGGGGGCGAGGTGGTCTGTTATGACCGCTACAACAGGGAAGCTTGGTCCCTGGAGGCCAACTTCCCCTCGACGGCTATGCGAGACTTCTCATATCGTGTAAGTATGAATATCAAGGAAACACTGCAGTTTCCATACTCCTAACGTAATTGTCTCAGAATAACAGTATGCAATGCTTCTTCCAGTTCCAGGGAGAACATCGGGAGGTTCCCATCGCACGCGGTCCCATGACGAGTGGGCCGGTGAGAGCGGTCACAGGGGAGGACACTACGACGGCCTACGACTTCGAATTTGCTGGTAAGACTTACCTTTTGGGATAATATGTAAGTCATGGATGACAATGGGGACTTGTAATAAATGGTTCTTCTCCCTCCACGTAGGAATCGTTTGCGCCTGTCGGAACGCAGGATTTTTCGCGCGCGGGCAGTTGACCGCTGTACACGTGGTCACGGACCACCTCGAGCTGCCCGCCTTCGTCTGGTGTCTGGCCGCGTTTCTCCGCCAGGCCTTCCAGCACGTACCGTGATCAATGCCTTTGCATTTGTCGTCTTTGGCCAATGTTTCTTTCTGTAGCCCCCGACATGTGCACTGACCTCTTGTACAACTATGTCATTGTAACATCTATGTAAGGACAACTTTGACATGTATCGACCCTTTCCAAGGCTATAATTCTAGCCATTCGAAATTAAGAGTGAAACATGTCTTATGCCTCGGTTATGTTCTTTTTGATTTGATACTCTATACCTGAGAGTTGTGACCAGTCCGTCCATACACTTGAGTCACGATGGCCGTTTCGGGCTGGGAGAATCAAGACCGAGATGATTGATCCCTCATTCAGAAGTTGTGTTCTCCATTTCCCCCAGCCTGAAAACATACTGACTTAACGGCTCTCCTTGGAAAATCAATGTCCCAAAGCATCTGCATCAATTTGACGTGTCCACTCGAGGGACACTGAGAACCTGCGGGGCGACCCCTAGAACCTCACCGTCCACATCGACGCCGTCACCCATCTCACCGTGAAACACGACTGTCCATGTCATAGGGGTGAGATCGGGCCGAGGAGGCCTGGAGGAGGTCGGATTCCCTGCAGGCACATCGACAAATCAGCAAGGTCCTTGCCAAGCAGAGTTTCAATGTCCTCAACATCTTTTAAAAAGCAACATAAGTTTTTGCCCATCTCATGCATCTCTGTTAACTGCAGTTGTCCGCGGTCGCCATCCAGTGGCCCGATGAGATCAGCACTGTGGAAACCAATCTTGGCTCAGGCACTTACACTTGTCCCGTGTCACCCTCTTGAAGAACATTCCTGCTCGTGCCTGAAGAGCCTTAAGTCCAACATCTACAAAGAATGAGGCGGGGAGAAAGTCAACAAGTCCAACTATGTTTGCGACCTCACATCTAAGAAGAATTCTCGGAATTGCCGTCACTCGCCGTCGTTACGGCCAACACCGGCGCGGCGCGCCCAACCGCCGCGTTATCAGCGAGCGAGCAGCACTTTGGCAGCGTTGTTATGAAGTTGTGGAGTGGCACCTTCGGCGGGTGGGCCCGGACGAGCGGAGGCTCTGCAACGAGGCCCACGATCCAAACGTTGCGAGCGACGCCCACTTGCGGCGGGAGAGAGAAGGAAAGTATGAGTCAGCAACAGCGGCAGCGACGAAACGTTTCGCGCTAGTGACGTGGAGAGCAGGATTAGGTCCGGGCCGAGCTTTTTGCACTTCTCGCTGTCGATATTCGCAATCAGTAAAATTGCAGCACCTGAATCTCCAGTACAGAAATGCCAGCAAAAGCCGAGCCGAGCTAATCTGCTGTAGCAAGAATATTTCTCCTCCAAGGCACATTCTTTGGAACATAAGGTTTTCATAATTTTCAACTGTGGCAAGACATACTTCAGCACTATATGTCCCTGTAGAGCGGCAGCCGTTTCTCCATCATACATGACAGTGGGAATCAAATTTTGCAAACTCACTTCTCCTGCACGGCATTTCGCAAATTTGGATTGCACGAAATTTTTTTTGAAATGGAGAAACTTTGGGAAAATTGTGCGTTGAATTCGAAAGAACGACACACCATGTGTACTTATATGAACCCTCCTAGGACTTGACAGCACCCGGGTACATATAGTATTACGATATACGTCATTAATATATAGTTACGGTCTCTTCAGCACGACCCAGCTACAGACGCAGGTTGGATGTCAGGTTTTGAGGTGAATCGACTTTGCAACTGTTCGGAACCAAGTGGGGTTGATAGCTTCTGGTTCAGGCCTGCCGGCGGGCCCAGTTAGCCCGGATGACGCTGGGAAAAGTGTTGTTGCAGAAACACTTTCGATCTGCATCACAAAATGTCAGTTTCCAGTATGGAGACTGAGATATCTCCAGCCGTTGTGACTCTCACATGTCCAGATCGCACCCAGCAGTAGCCAGCGTTGCTGACCAAGATCCAGCGTTGCTGACCAAGATCCAGCGTTTCTGGCCAAGATCTTTGTGTTCCACATCAAAACGTTACAGTGATGTCGCGCTCGCGGAGGAAACTTCCGAGAAGGACTGCAGTAGTGGACGTTCGGACTCGACCCGAGGCCATCACTAACTGCAGCTGAAGTGTCTGACTCATGCCCAAAGAGAAGACAGACAAACAGTATGTGTACTTCACTCTGCTCATGCCTCTCACGCGTCACCCGATCTCCGACAGTCACTCACACCGACAGGTCGGAGTCGGAGGATCTTCGTGAAAAGATACGGTCACAAGACAAGCAAACGTTTCAACTGTGGAAATGCCGTTCGCCAACCGCTTCCATCGCTTCCCCGCGGTCGAGTGCGGCCTCATCTTCTACGTGGACTCCTGGGTCGCCCCTGTTCCTCTCAAGTCTGTTGATGTCTCCGCCAGAATCGTGGACTTCGTCGCCGAGGTCACGGTAGAGCAGGCCTACGTTAACCGCGAATCCAGGTCAGTTAGTGTGGCACCAGCTCGTGTCCAATGTTCACGTACAGCGCGTATAATTACAGCATTTTAAGCAATTGTCAAACAAGATAATTAGTGACAGGCTTAGTGATTAGTGACATTAGTGATCTTAATGTGATTGTCAGTTCCATGAGCAACTTGACCCTGACGTTAGTTTGTTCCGGAGATATGGATGTTGCATCTGGGTTGACGGTTGCACAAAGTGAGCAAGTCCGCACTAATATCAAAGATATTTTGCTTGTAGAAAATATTCCAGAAATCGTGCATTAAATTACAAATTAACAACGCACAATGTTTATTATATTGACCCTGTTTGGACTTGACAGCACTCACGTCCTTTTTTTATTTCCCTCGTGCAGTCAAGTCCAGCTCCGGTTCATAAAGTGCTACAATATGCATTGTTAATGTGTAGTTATAAATTACCTCACATTAGCACTTTACGTCACCTACGTCCATTCCTCATAAAAGTTGTAAATGGATTGATCACGTTTGCATAGCTTCATTCTTGATTATGGTAGGAGGAAATTGCACTCCTTCATTTCACAGGAGAAAGAGGAGAGTCAGACTGACAACAGCAATGGAGAGTCTTGTGCTGTTGTACCTGGTCCTTGATCATGGTTCCCCCTACCCTAGACTCGACTTGGAGAATAAGTCTTTGCCTCAATGG
>JAAUXU010011763.1_pt1 | contig 12108 bp, 10 predicted proteins | sample 7278151 | NCBI WGS metagenome assembly JAAUXU01 (sample SAMN14350113, study PRJNA611818) | marine sediment metagenome | isolation source: surface marine sediment (1.8m) | place: French Polynesia: Moorea | collected 2018-08 | reverse complement strand
TTCTTGAATCATCGAAATCGGATCATGCGGTACTTTCAAATCGACCTCGGTTTCCTCCATTGGCTTGAGCAGCGCCCGCTGAACACCTGTCCGTGATACATCTGCGCCAACCCAGTTGCGGCTCGATGCAATTTTATCAATTTCATCAATGTAGATGATGCCATACTGGGCCAGTTCTATGTCGTCGTCAGCCTCTCGAACCAAATCCCGCACCAGGTCCTCCACATCGCCACCCACATAGCCGGTTTCACTGAATTTGGTTGCATCGCCTTTGACAAACGGGACGCCGATTTTTTTTGCAATCAATTTTATGATGTAGGTTTTGCCGACTCCGGTTGGACCGATCATGAGGACATTATTCTTGATCCGGCCGACCATATCGAATTTGACCTCGTTAGAATCCGTTGCATGTTTGATGCGGTTGAAATGCGTGCAGATTTTCGTTGCCAGGATCGCTTTGGCGGTGTCCTGCTTGACGACATACTGATCCAGATAAGCGATCAGTTCTTCGGGAATCAAGTCGAAATTAAGCTTTGATCTGGCTTTGCCGGAATCTTTAGTTTTATCGAGAACGGCTTCCTGGGGCATTACAACCGGAGAGACGATTTTCACGTCCTCTCCGAACTTTTTGGCCAGGAATTCACTGATTTCTTTTTCGAGTTCCTGGGGAGTCGGTATTTTTTCATTTTGTGGCTTCATAAGTTAGAAATATAACAATAACCGGCCGGGAATTCAAGGGAGCAGCGGGATTCGTCCAAGAATCTGTTGACGGCGGTCACGGCATCCGCTTTGGGGTCCGGGATTTGGATCAGAAAGTTATTCGTACTGAAATTAAAGTTTTATGATTTATTTGGCGATATAATAGATAATTGTGAAATATTCGGTGCCGCCACCCGGTATCGGGTGAACCGGATTGAGATTCAACTATCATTTAAGCGGTGACAGTCAATGGTCAGAGGCATATTACAGCGGGTTAAAAGTCGCATCAAAGTTGACGCCGAATTTCCGGCCAGATACAAAGTACAGGCCTCTTCGGTGATCGGACCGCTCTCGAGTATGCTGGGTCCATCTGGACGGATCACGCTGGCGTCATTAAAATGGTATTTCCAGGAATCCGACCGGGCTGATTTTATCGAATATGCCCAGAATCCGCTCCTGGTCGGATCGGCCTTGAACGCGGAGAGCATTTCAAGTGCCAATCATCCTGACGATGATACCGGCGCTAATGCCAATTCGGATAAACTAAATAAAACCCAGATCGTTAATCTGGATGATCAGATCTCCAAGAAATCGGGGCCGGGCACGAGCCTGCCATACGCTATTTATCCCTTGATGAAGCGGACCAATTCCGAATCCAATGACGATCGTTTCAGTATCGGCCGCATCAAAGGCAACGATATGATCATGAAGGATATGGCCATCTCAAAGCGGCACGCCATTATCAGAATCATCAAAGGTTCTTTTTATATCAAGGATTGCGGATCAACCAACGGTACCCGGCTGAATGGTCAGACCGTTAAAGGCGAACCGGTCAGGCTCAGCGACAAGGATATCATTCAGCTCGGCAACTACAAATTCACTTTTCTGACCCCTGCTTCATTGCATGATTTTCTGAGTAGTGCCTAATAATTAATCCGCCCCCCAAAAAAAATAATGATTTCAATATATTAACTCCATTGTAATATTCCATTTGAAATTGATGTTAGCGGATTAATTACAGCCGCTGTATCAGGTATAGGAAAGTTGGCAGGCGGCTTAGGCTTTTTATTTCGAAAAATGTTTGCAGCAGTTTGCGATAGTTGCGGCTGGAATCTAAAGGGGACAGATAAATTCCGCCTCTGCTGTGATATCGATCCAGATGGACACGAATCAGGTTGACCAGGGAACGGTAATGGTCAGTTGTCAGCTGATCGCCCAACAGAAAATTAGCGGTGACCTCAACCTTGAGCCGACTGCGGTTTATCTCCAGCATTTTCTGAAAGGCGTCTTTAATGCGGCGTGAATTCAATGGTTTGCCGAGTTGGGCCAGGGTTGCCGAGTCGGCGGATTCAAGACCAATGTTGATATAGGTCTGATACGGGCCCCTATCGAGGGTGTCAAACAGCCGATCTTTCGCCAGCAGCAGCGAATCGGCGCTGCCGAAAAGATACAGGGCAGGGGGGCTAACGTGCGACCGGTCAAATTCGAAGACCTCATAGGCCTTATCGGCCGTCCGGCAAATGCGGTTGACGCCTGCCGCCAGCGCATCGTGGCTACCGAGAAAAAGTGCATTAAAATTGGGTAGATTGGCACCGTAGTAAGATTTTAGCTGCTCGATCTGGGACTGGATATTATGTTCGGACCGATTGCGGTAGCTGTTGCCGGATTGGATGCTGCAGAAACGGCAGTGATACAGGCAGCCGTCGGAAACCATTATCGGAATGACCTCGTAATCGACATGACGGGTATCCGGCGGCAGTACGGTTACCCAGCCGCCGATAATATCTTTCATTTTTGTCTCTTTTCGATGCAGTGACTGAGAATCATTTCTGATAACAACATCAAGGAAGCGCTTCAATTTAGACGGTAGAGGATATTGGCAACATCTTTGCAGACTGGGAATCAATCGATCGAAGGCTAACAGCGCATCTTTGACACCGGTATCGAAAAACGGATTGTAGGTCCATATTGTGTTCGAGGAGTAAGAGAGACAGGGGAGGTAATATTCTCCCAGGGTATCGAAAATCCGATGATAGCCGGCAATGGAGTAGTATACCCAATCATTTGCATCGGTGCGTTTCAACCATTCCGAGGGATGCGGCCAGTTGCCATTAACTCCTTGAATATATTTAATTTCTCCTGACAAATTGAACTGGAAACAATGGTCCGGTGACCTGATCTCGTTTATTATGCCGTATCGCACGGGGTAACTGGCTTTTGTGTACCGGTTGGCCCCTGTCTTCCCGAGGATAATTTTGAAATCATTCAGACGATAATAGTCCATTTCCTGCCCCATCAGATCTATAGCAGGATATAAAAAAATCGGTTCCTGTCGCAATGATCTTAACTAACATAAAATTAATTATTGATCGATAGGTATCTTCGGCAGCAATGTCAGGGTCGGATAGTGCGGGTGCAACACGAGCGCCGCCTCTGGCTAAAAAACAGCCGGTCTGATCTATAAGGAAATTAAGGAATTCACCGCAGAGTTCGCTGAGAACGCCGAGAAAGACTATTTTAAATAATCTCTGCGTCGCTCTGCGACCTCTGCGGTGAAAAAGTACAATGATGATTCATATAAGCGCCCCCTACTGAGGAGGAATCAAGGGGCGGACATCGTTCCCGGGACGGCTGTATATCTTGCAAATCCAAAATCAGGAATTACTATAACCTAATTGTCAGGACAGCGTTGATTCTCATCAATCCCATATATTGAGGGCTGCTTGGGAGTTGACACCTTCCCACCCTTGGGGTTGATCAAAGCCAGGTCATCTGGGCAACGGCTATTGACTCTGCCGCGTCCGGCTAACCAGCGGCATTTCCTTTTGGTTGAAACGGGGCCAGGTTAACAACACATAACCATTTATAAGAAAACATGCCCAAAGTGGATAGAAGTGACATGAATCCGATTGTTCTGGATATTGGCGACTACCAGCAGAGCCTGCGCTTGATTGGAGTATTGTTGAGCTGCTTTTCTCACACCACCAATTGTGCCGGTGGTCTCTGATTATAAGTCTGGGTATGTTCCAATATGCGGTTTTCTATGCCGATATATGAGATCAAGTACCACGGTAAAAGTGAGTGGGTAAAGATTTCCGAAGCCCAGGTTCTGGGCACCCTCCAGGAAATTTTTGACCCAATTACACCCGTAATTCAGGAAATGTTTGACGGCAAACAGGTTTCGACGCCTTATGCGGCCATTCGCGTCAGGGAATTTCATCAAATGCCTTTCGAGTCGTCATGAGATTCAGTTTACGTTGTAAATAATTGGCGGCTTAGCGTAGATTCAACATCCTGTATAATTTTGTTCGAGTAAATTATCCTGACCGAAAACCTGCTTAAATCCTGTAAATTAAATGTGATAGAACGATCAGCGCTTTCACTTTGCAAAAACCGAAAGTTTGAACCGCTTGACATCTGCATTTTCCGCTGGTAAGCGTACTGGCTAGGTAATGGGTCGTAAATCGGGGTTGTGTTACGCGCAGTTACTCGATCAAAAAGGGGACCTGATGGATTCGACCAATCCATATGTTTACATCAATGATGATGAAATCGAACTGAAACAAATCTTAATTCTCTATGGCAGATTAAAAAAGCAGCGAAAGTTTACCGTGAGCGAGGCAGAAAAACGGGGCCTGGTTAGGGTGGAGCCTATATCGTCGAATGTTCAGGCCGAAAACTTTTCCAAATCAATTGCAATTCTCGACCAAAAGGTCAGACTGTGCCTTTCAACGAAATGCAATTGAGCCCCTGACATGCCTTATAGATAGGCGGTCGGATTTTCGCAGCCGGTTGAAATACACGAGATGATTTGCCAACACGGTTTGTTACCGATCTAGTCCCAGCCTTCGGATGCGTGTTTCTGCAAGATCCTGTGCTGGATGAGCTATATTTTTTGGCATGATTTGATCCGCATCCGAACCTATACTCCCGCCCGGGCATTTCGCCAGTTATTATCCAGCATCGCCTTGACGCCCTTTGTTTAAATTGATAGAGATTCCACTTTTATTTGACAGTTTTTACAAGTTCATGTAAGTATTAGATATATGAATGAAGATCCTTATCAGCAAATTCTATCTCAATCCAAACTTAATTTTAAACAGATCAATAATCCGCCGGTAGTTGTTTATAACTCCCGCAATAAAACCGTATCCGTCAAATATGATTTTGCCCTCGGGCTCATCAAAAAAATAAAAATAATCGCGTCCTGCCATGCCTGGCTGAATCTCCGTCAGCAGGAGGGCGCCGATGCCTTGAACTTTGAACATATTGAGCCCCTAATTTACCGACCTGCCAGAGAAAAGGTAAAAAGCCTGCGGCAATACGCCATTAACTACCCGGGAAGTTTCTTGGCTGATGTCAGGGATTGTGTCAAATGGTCCCGCTCGAAGAATCCCCTGGTGAGAGCAGAATCGCTATCCTGATTTCGTGTATCCGTTATGATGCGTTTTCAAGTCGCTACTGGCCGTAATCCTATCCTCGATCCGGCAAATCCTGAACCAGTTCGATGATGATATCTTCGGGTCCCCTGAAAAATGCGATTCTTAAGTCGGGCAGATTTTTGGGTTCCATAAAAAATGAAAATCCGTTGGCCTTTAGTTCCTGAAAAGCGGCGTCAACATCATCGACCTGAAGTCCGATGTGATCGTAGCCGAACCTCGGTTGGGATACATCACCGCTCATGTCTTCGTCGTCCCTCGCAACTCGCAGATTGACCGTTGTTCCCTGAAGATCAAGCGACGCGCCGTCCGCAGTTCCAAACTTTTTGCGGCCAATCAGATTCGCGCCAAGCTGGCCGGTAAAAAAATCAATCATATTTTCAAGATCTTTACAGATCAGATGGATGTGGTGAAAACTGTAGATCATTGATAGCCTCCTAAACAGCATCAGGCCAATATAAATTGGATTGCGGGTCAAATAATCGATTTTTCCACCGCTGCTATACCAGTGTCAGACAGGGTCCGTCAAATACAAACGTAAGCCGTGCTTTCAATCCTTGCGAAATGACCTGCATTGCAGTAAATAGAGATATACCGCTAATATAATCACTTATTGACCGGACATGATGCTGAAAAAAATTATTTCCGGCGGCCAGACGGGTGCCGATCGGGCCGCCCTGGATTTCGCAATCCGCTGGAAAATCCCCCATGGCGGCTGGTTGCCCAGGGGCCGGTTGGCTGAGGACGGACCGCTCCCGGATAAATACCGGCTGGACGAAATGCCGTCTGAGAGTCACGCGGCCCGAACGCAGCAGAATGTGATCGACTCGGACGGCACGCTGATTATCGCCAGGGGAAAGTTGACCGGCGGAACCGATTTGACCCGTGAAATGGCCTTAAAGCACAGGAAACAATTGTTGGGAATAGATCTGACAATAACCGATCATGCCGCGGCAGCGTCCCTGATTGCGTCCTGGATCCGGATGCGGCGGATCGCGGTGCTGAATGTTGCCGGTCCCAGAGCAAGCGAGGACCCGGGCATTTATGATCATGTACGTCAAATCCTGGAACTGACCATCAAAACTCTAAGCACGCCGCAGCCGGAAATCATATCCCATACGCGCCGGGCGGCAGCTTCCGGCCGGCCCCAAACCGTCACGGAGGCTGTGGACCGGTTGATTGGCGACATGCAGTTGAGAGACAAAACCGCCCTTGCCAACATGAAAGCACATGAATTGAATCGGCTGCGTTCATCTTTGGGAATTAGCATCCGGAACCAATATCTCTATCCGAGAAACGATGTGCTGCTGGAATCCTGTCGGCAGGAAGCCAGAGATAAATATCTGCACTGGGATCAAGCTCCGGCGGTCATTATCCGAAAACTGTGGGAGAGATTGCAGGAAACCCATCGGCTGCGGGTCGTAAAGTGAAAAGGCTCAAATGAAACTTCATCATTTTAATTTTTCACCGCAGAGGTCGCAGAGCGACGCAGAGATTATCTAAAATAGTCTTTCTCGGCGTTCTCAGCGAACTCTGCGGTGAATTCCTCAATTCCTAAATCCCTCAATTCCTAAATACCTCAATCCCTCAAACCCTACCTTTCCATCGCCTGCCGGCAGCGTACGAGGGTACTCAATACCGCAAATGGCTCTTCAATCAGTGAAAAGGTTGGGACGCCTTGGGGCTCCAGATATGCCTTGGCGGCATCCATATGCTTTTTCTGGCCGGAAAATGTGACATAGAGTGGTTTGTCCGGGTAGCGTCGGGCCAATTCGACAACAAAATCAAGGGGCGGAACGCCCGTCTCATCGGTTATCATCAATATCATGACGACAGCATCGATATTGGCGTCCTTCAGCACTGCCTCGGTTCCCTCCCGATAACCGAACTCGACGCCTTTGACCAGGGCAGACGGCCAGATGTCCACCGGATTGCGCATCCGGATGTAAGGCGGGCTGATATCCTGGAGGTACTGCCGGGTATTTTCTTCAAGGTCCGGCACCTGCAGCCCCCAGCGCCTCTGGCAGAGGTCGGTCATGCAGACCAGCATGGCCCCGGACGGCGCCAGAAAACTTACCCGGTTTCCTCTGGGTAGCGGCATTACCGCAAGGGCTTTCGCGGTCAGGATAAGGTGAGAGTAATCGTAAATTCGCACAACACCGGCCTGGCGCAGGGCACCATCCAAAAGCCGGTCGTCCGATGCCAGGGCGGCGGTATGGGCCACTGCCGCGCTGGCGCCGGCTTCCGTGGCCCCGCCTTTCAGCAGAATGACCGGTTTGGAGCGGGTGACCTCCCGGGCTACCTCCAGGAAGCGTCGCGGCTTCTTGAAGCTCTCCAGGTACATGAAGATGGCGCCGGTCTCGGGATCCCGGGCGTAGTAGTCGAGCACTTCGCTTTCCTCGACATCCAGCTTATTGCCAAGCCCCAGTACCCGCGCGACCCCGAAGTTTTCGGCGGTCTTGATATAGCGCATGGTATGGGTGGCGAAATTGCCGGTCTGAGCAATATAGGATATCTTGCCGCGAGGGATTTTGCCGAGGGGAAAGAAACTGGAGGTGAACTTGTGTGGCGTGGAGGTATGCCCCGAGGTATTGGGGCCGATGACCCTAACGCCGGTCTCGCGAATGGCATTCAGGGTTGCCTGTTGCAAAATTTCGCCCTGTTCATCCACCTCCGCAAAACCGCCGGCTGCCAGGACCACAGCCTTAATGCCTCTGGCGGCGCAGTCCATGATCGCTTGCGGAGTTGCTGCCGCCGGCAGGATAACAATTGCCAGATCAATGCCGTCCGGAAGATCGGCCAGAGAGGAATAAACCTTAAGCCCCAGAATTTCCCCGCCTTTGGGATTGACGGGATAGATGTTGCCTTCGTAGCCATTGGCCAGAATATTCTGGAGCACGTCGTTGCCGGCTTTGTGGGGAGTGGCCGATGCGCCGATGACCGCGACCTTTTGCGGCTCGAAAAAGTGTCGCAGGCCAACGGTTGGCGATATCGTCGGTTGCTCCGGGCGCAACGGTTTTTCGAGCACGGCAAGGGCATCCACCGCCACCGGCAGACCGTTGCGGATAAGCAAGGGGTTGACATCCAGCTCTTTGATTTCCGGATTATCACGACCGATTTTCCCCAGTGCCTGCAGGCAGTGGCCCAACGCTTTCATATCCACCGGTTCCAGCCCGCGGATACCTTCTAGAAGCCGGCTGCCCTTTATTTCTGACGACATTTCAATGACATCCGTATCAGTCAGCGGAGCCATTCTGAATGCAACATCCGCCAGGGCCTCCGCAAATATGCCGCCCAGGCCGAACATCACACAGGGTCCGAGCTGTTCATCCCGGATCATGCCGATGGCCAGTTCACGCACTCCGGATACCATCTCCTGAACCAGAATGCGGCCGTCGAGTTCCCGGGCTGCGGGCAGCAGTTGGTCTAAGGCTGTAGCTAATTCAGCCGGGTTGGTGATTCCGAGGGCAAGCAGACCTTCTTCGCTTTTATGGGCAGCGGCTGCAGAACAGACTTTCAGTGCAACCGGGTAGCCGATCTGTTCGGCAGCGGCCAGGGCACCGTCCCGGGTCGCTGTTGGGACCTCCGTGGCGGTTGGAATTCCGTATTCGGCCAAAATCCGTTTGCTGTCAAATTCATCCAAAGAATCCTGACCGGCCTCCAGGGCCTCTGCAATGATGGTGGGGGTTGATTTCATGATGTTCTCCCAAACGCCGGAACGGCAATCATTTCATTAGATTTTATTTTGGTTACTGCGCTGCCAGGGTACTAAAAAATGGATGGAAATGCGGATTTCCGGAGAGCTGTGAAACTTCTTTTTTATAAAAGGTATTTCCTTTCCGGTCCGGATTTTTGCAGGCGACGTTACGGTCCGGTCATCCGGCGTATTGATCCGTCAGAACAGTGACCATTCGAATATCGAAGGCCGGTAGGATTGTCAAGGGAGTTCGGGTCGTGACTCTTTTCAGATAAACAAGCGTATTCCCTATACCTGCAATAGCTCGCCTGAAGGCGAACGCATATATATATATTGATCAGGACATGGCGGCATTTTCAACCACTGGAACCCAATTTCCCGTCATTCCATCATCCTGATAAACAAGCTGTACAGAGTTCGATTCAAAAGGCATCCCCGTCGTTCAAAAAACCAGGTTGACAACAGGTTGGCCGTTCGCTATCAACACATCATTCAATTCACATTTTACCTCGAACTCTAACAACCGCTGACTAAACCGAATACATATACACAAAAATCGACTCATCCGACAACACACGGTAATTTCAATTTGATAAGGTATCTCAGTTATCTTCGGGCAAAAGGGCGGTACCTTCATATAAATACTTCGAAAAAGGAGGAAGAAAATGAGCAGCCTGCGTATCAGAGGACTGAGTTGTACGGTCATGGTGGTATTGGCCTTTTCGGTTATTCCGACCGTATTTGCAGCCGATACTGTTAAAATCGGGGCCATGTTCATCTCGTCGGGCAAAATGGGCGGATACGGCAAGCACGCCGACCAGGCCATCCGGCTTGCGGTGGAACAAATCAATGCCGACGGCGGTGTCCTGGGGAGCAAGATCGAGGCCATCGTCGAGGACACGCAACTCAAAAAGGATGTTGCCATGGCCCTGGCCCGGCGTTTCGTGCAGCAGGATAAGGTGGATTTTTTCATGGGACCGACATCGAGCGGCCTGGCCATGGGGTTGACCGAGTTTGCCCGGGAGAACCGAAAGATCCTGGTGCTGACTCAGTCCGCGGCCGACGCATTGACCGGCTCCAAATTCCACCCATACGTTTTCAGTACCTTGAGCAATGCCATGATGCATTCCCGTTCGGGAGCTTATCTCATGGCCGGCAAGCCATACAAACGCTACATGTGCATTGGCCCGGATTACTCCTACGGGCATTCCTCCTGGAAATTGTTTATCTCCAAGCTCCGGGAACTCCGGCCGGATGTAGAAGTCGTGGGTGAGCTTTTTCCCAAGTTTCTGGCCAAGGACTACACGGAATACATCAACAAAGCATTGGAGATTAAACCCGACGCCGTGTGGTGTCCCCTGTGGGGCGGTGATGCCGTTAAGTTCATCCGGCAGGCCCTGCCCACCGGGCTATTCGATAAGGTCAAGTTTGCCTTCCCGGTTGCCGGTGCCCTTGAGGTTCTGGTGCCGATGGGCAAGGACATGCCCGAGGGGGTTTATGTCTCTTCGCGCTATTTCTTCACCTCGCCGGACTCTTCCATGAATCAACGATTTGTCCGAGAATATTACGAGCGCTACAAGGAATACCCGGATTACATGGCCGGAGAGACCTATGCCGGCGTATACTTCATAAAAGCCGCTGTTGAACTCGCCGGAACCACCGACGCAGCTAAGATTATTGCGGCAATCGAGAAAAAGCCCCTGTCCTGGGAAACACCGGAAGGATGGAAGGTCATGCAGGCTGCCGACCACTCGGTCGTCGAAGACTGCCTGTGGGGTCAAACCGCATACAATTCAAAATACGGCTTTGCCATCCCCGCCAGCTTCGAATCCATCCAGGGCGAAGAAATTGGCCGAACCGCTGAAGAACTAATGAAGGTCCGCGCGGCATATGAGAAAAGGGCGAAGTAAATGAATGCTGAATCCCTCAATTAATGAGCGCTGACACCCGAAACCTAAAACAGGCAGTTGTCACCGGCTTGCCGCCTGACGGCCGCAGCAGGCATCACCGCTGTAATATCTACATGTCATGCAGGCCTGGGAGCCGCCGTCGGGCAGCGTGCGGCGCTCGTTCTTCAGAAATGCGTCCAGCACGCGGCGAGCGTTCGAAAGTTTTTCGAGGTCAACCCCCACAGATATTTCTCCTGCTTCCAACGCTCGAACGACCGATTCGGTGGAGACATTGCCGGTGGCGCCCGGTGCAAACGGGCACCCTCCGAGCCCCCCGACACTGGCATCGAATATTCGAATACCATACGAATGCGACATCAAAACGTTTGCCACGCCCCTGCCGTAGGTATCGTGAAAATGCATGGCTATTTGCCCGGATGGTATACCGGGTAAAATAAGTTCGAGAAGCTTGGCCACCTCTTCCGGTGATGCCTTGCCGGTGGTGTCGGAAATCGACACCTCGTCGACGCCGATGTCGAACAGCCGGTCAATCACGTTACGGGCGGCCTCCGGCGCGATTTTACCTTCGAAAGCACACCAGAATGCAGTTGAGACATATCCGCGGACCAACAACCCCATGGGTTTGGCACGTCCCATCAACGGCAGAAAGCGACGGATGGATTCCTCAACCGAGGCGTTGATATTTTTACGGTTGAAGGTCTCGCTTGCGGCCGTGAAAACGGATACTTTATCGACACCGGCGGATATGGCACGGTCAAGTCCTTGTTCGTTGGGTACGAGTGCTGAATACATCACGCCCTCTTTGCGGGAGATGTCGCGGAACACCTCCTCGGCATCAGCGAGCTGCGGCACCCGGCCGGGAGAAACAAATGCACTGACTTCGATTTCACCGACCCCCGTTGCCGAAAGGGCATTCACGAATGCCACCTTGGCATCCGTCGGGACCGTGGCCGTCTCGTTTTGCAGACCATCTCTAGGTCCGACTTCGACGATTTTTATCATTTGCAGTCTTTCGGATTTACGCTTGATCTTCGTAAATTTTTTTGGCAGCCCCATCCTTGTTTTGTATTACCCCAATTGAGTTAAAAACCAATTGGTCGTTATTAGTTATTCGTTATTGGTTAATGGTTTAAAAGGAAAGAAATCTATTTTTATAACTCCCTGGTGGTTGAATTATAACATCAGGGGCTCAGCCTATTCTACTAACGATTAACAAATAACCAATAACTCCTAAATGAATGCGCTTTTCGCTCATTTAGGGTATTAGCTTCAAGGGCATTTATCCAAAAAAAGTAAACATCCGTTATCGGTGTTTCAATCCCATAGCCTGTTCGAATGGCTGACGGTCGAAAAAAACATTCAG
>JAAUXU010017206.1_pt1 | contig 12109 bp, 11 predicted proteins | sample 7278151 | NCBI WGS metagenome assembly JAAUXU01 (sample SAMN14350113, study PRJNA611818) | marine sediment metagenome | isolation source: surface marine sediment (1.8m) | place: French Polynesia: Moorea | collected 2018-08 | reverse complement strand
GTTGGACCGTGCGATAACGGGTTGGTTGGCGCCCGAAACGGTTGATGGGTCGTTTGCGAAATCCAGATGAATATGTTAGAGACCGCAGCAAATGTCAACCGAATTCTATCCCGCCGGGCCACAATAAAATATGAACAATTTTCAGCCATTACAGGTGATTGGCCGCCATGGTCGTGCCGGTCGTGGACAAGGCCAGTGATTGTTCAGATCTACGAAATTCAAACACCTGCCGAGGCCGAAGCCGTCATGTCCCTCGGCGTCGACCACGTCGGCAGTGTGGTGCTGTCCGCGCGGAATTGGAAAGACCGTGATATTCGTGACACGGTCCAACACGTTCAGGCCGCGGGCAGGATCAGCAGCCTGATCCCCCTTTTCAGCGCCATCGATGCCCTGCGACGCGTTCTTGATTTCTACCGGCCGGACATCGTTCATTTCTGTGAAATTCTGCCCTGGCCGCCGCATGACGACGACAGGCTGTCGAACCTGCTGGAAAACCAAGGCACGATCCGCGAAGAATACCCGGGCGTCAAGATCATGCGCTCGATACCCATCGGCAGACCGGGCCTGGCGGACACCGGATCGACCCTGGCGCTGGCCAGCCGATTCGAGGATGCCAGCGACTTGTTTTTAACCGACACGATGCTGCCGCCGGAGACAACCCGCACCGCGGGCACGCAACCGGTCGACGGCTTTGTGGGTATCACGGGCAAAACCTGCGACTGGGAGACGGCGCGTTTCCTCGTGGAAACCTCGCGGATACCGGTCATCCTCGCAGGCGGGCTTTCGCCCGATAACGTTCGGGCCGGTATTCGAGCGGTTGCGCCGGCCGGTGTGGACAGTTGCACCGCGACGAACCAAACGGATACCAACGGAACCCCCATCCGCTTTCGCAAAGACGGTGACCGTGTGCGACGCTTCGTCGAGGCGGCGCGGCACACAACGTGAACCCCTCGAACGGGAAGCCAGCCGTTTTCTCGGCGGGTGTTTCGAACCGCATAACCTACTCTACTTAATTTGGAGGCGTTCGCATGTATGAGTCCGGCGATCTGCGCAAAGGCCTGAAGGTGGAAATCGACGGCGACCCCTATGTCATCACCCAGTTTGAGTTCGTTAAACCCGGCAAGGGGCAGGCGCTGTACAAGTGCAAATTGAAAAATATGGTCACGGGGGTCCAGTTCGACAAAACCTGGCGCTCGGGCGAGAAAATAAATCCGGCCAATCTCGAAGAGACCGAAATGGAGTACCTTTACCAGGATGGTGACAACTACTGTTTCATGAACACGTCCACCTACGACCAGGAGTTCCTGACCGCCAACCAGATCGGGGATGCCCAAAGCCTGCTAAAAGAAAATACGGTATGCAATGTCCTCCTGTTCGACGGTAAAGCGATCGGCGTGACCTTGCCGATTTTCATCGACCTGCGCATCGTCAGGGCCGATCCGTGGGTGAAGGGGGATACGGCCTCGGGTGACACCAAACCGGCTACGCTGGAAACCGGTTACGAGCTTCAAGTGCCGCCATTTGTCGAAGAAGGCGAGTTGATTCGCATCGACACCCGCACGGGCCAGTACGTCGAGCGGGTCAAAGAGTAGAGGCGGCTAGATCCAAACACGATGGAGACGGCGCTGGGCGGTGCGCACATCGTCGAAGGGGGATGGGAAGGCTACCGACGGCGGCATCCTCAATTTTGACGGATGAGATATTTCTTGATGCGCACGCCGTCGACCTCTTTGACGGTGATGCTGAAACCATCCACGAGAATTTCCTCGTTTTCCTGCGGTATGCTTCCTGTCTTGAAAAGCACGTATCCCGAAAAGGTGTCATACTCCTTTGAATCCGGAATGTTGATCGGGATCTTCTGATTGACCTCATCGATATCGGACTTCCCGAGAACGATCCATTCCTTGGCCTTGAGTTTGACGATATGCGATTCTTCCTTGTCGGTTTCGTCGGCGATATCCCCCACGATCTCTTCTAGGGCGTCTTCGAGTGTAATCAGGCCCGACACACCGCCATGTTCATCGACCACGATCGCCATATGATTGCGGCGTTTCTTAAATTGCTGCAGGAGTGAATCCAGCTTTTTGTTCTCGGGTACGAAATAGGGGGCCCGCATGAAGCGGCGCACATCACCGGCATTGTCGGCGATCGTGTGCAGAAAGAGATCCTTGATATTGAGAATGCCGACCACGTGGTCGATATCGCCCTCGATGACCGGTATGCGGGAATAGCCGGATTCCAGAATCGTCGCCAGGTCCAGTTCCTGGTCCACATCGATGACGAACATATCGCCGCGAGGGGTCATGATTTCGGAAGCGGCGGTATCATCGAATTCAAAGATGTTGTGAATCAGCTCTTTTTCTTCTTCCTTGATTTGCCCTTCCTCTTCGACAGCCTCGACGATGGTCATCAGTTCCTCTTCGGTGACGCGCGGCGACTTTTTGATCCGGCCTGTAATTCGCGGAATGAAGTTGAGAAAGATCAGCAGCGGAAAAAAAATAATGGAGAGCCAATAAACCGGATAGATGGCCAGGCGGCCGATAAAGACATTGTTGCGGGTGGCAATCGATTTGGGAAACACCTCGCCGAATACCAGAATCAAAAGCGTCATTACGCCGGTGGCGATCCCTACGGCATAACCGGGAAACATTTTGATGGTCAGCGAGGTCGCCAGGGCCGAGGCGCCAACATTGACGACATTGTTGCCAATCAGAATGGTGCTCAGGAGCCGGTGGGGATCCTCCTTCATGGTATTGATGAGACGTCCCGTGCGATCCTTCTTGGCCAAATGGCGGGCCTTGGTACTGCTGATCGAAAACAGGGCGGTCTCTGCGGATGAAAAAAATCCGGAAAGCAACAGCAGAATGACCAGAATAATAATTTGAAGTGACATGGGGGTTAAAGGAACCGCCTCGGGTGTCGTCGAGCCGGCGTTAAGGCGATCCTAAATATGGATAGACTCCATTCGTTCAGGCGGTCGTCGACCGCAAGGAAAAAGTAATGTCAATCAGCCTGAAATTATAGCGTCATATTTACGTTTTGCAAGCCCCCTCAGCGTTCCCGGTCACCCTTTTTAAAATCGGCCGAAGGTTATCGGAGCCTGCCGATTATGGTTTTTGCGGGGGCGTCGGTACCCCCTGCATGTCGACCTCGAGGATTTGCCGCAAGTCGGTGACCACCAGATCGGGGGTTGTTCCCTCGCTGGCGGGATCATCGGCACGCAATCGGAGCGAGCGTCGGTCACCGGCGAATAGGGCGGTCTGAAAGCCTGCCTGGCAGGCGGGGTGGATGTCGTTGCGCATGTCGTTGCCCACGTACAAAACCGCACCCGGCAGGACTCCCCGCTGTTCCAACCGGCTGAGCGCTTGATTGAAAAGGGTCATGGATGGCTTGGCATAGCCGTGTTCGTACGAATAAAAAGTCAAGTCGCGGGTGAATCCCAGCTTTTCGGCGTCGGCGCCCAGAAAGGTTTTGAACAGCAGCGGTGTGAAAAACTGGGCGTTGGATATGATGCCCATGAGAATCCCCCGGCCGCGCAGGGTGCGGAGAACCTGGTCGAGACCCGGCATGGGGTAGGTGGGATTGACGATCCATTCATACGCTTCCGCCATGTGCCGAATACGCCCCATGTCCTGCCATCCGAGAATGCTCTGCCAGATCCGGTCGATCTCGATTTCCGGGTGATCGACACCGGCCCTTTTTTTTTGTCGGTGGGCCCTCTGGATGGCTTCAAAGAGTTTCCGGGTCATTTCCTTGGGCGACCACGGGACGCGGTAACGCTCGCACAGGCGATTCAAAGCACTGGACGGCTTGAATCGTTCTTCGGCCACGCCGACATCCCCGGAGCCGCTGATGAACAGGGTGCCATAGATATCGAAGAGGACGGCCGCGAGAGGCGATTGGAGGCGGCCGCCCGGCGATAGTCCGGTCGGCACAGGGGCCATGTATTGGACCGGGGGCATCGGAACTTCATCCATCATGTTCGGTTTTCCATTTTAACAAACTGAAATTGCTATAATTAAAAAACTTGTCCATCAACCGCGGTTTGTCGATGCAGTGCGTGACATCCTGCCGGGTCACTTGGCGATAGATGTGTTCAAGACGTTTCGATGCCGCCTGGTGACTGTAGTTTTCAAGGATGCAACGACGATTGTGGGCATTCGTTCGTTCACTGGTGCTTCGGTCTCCCATGCGCCCGATCGCCGGATTCAATTCCCGGAGATGCTTTCGCTTGTCTGGATCGTGGCTGACCTTTGCGATCACCTCGGTCTGCAGGGCTTCATCGAGCATTCCGAAATCAATTGTGTCGGCCTCCTGCAGCGCTGCCGTGAAGGCCTGGGAAAACGTCTCGGCATCCACCGCGCCGAACAAACGCCGATTGTGCGCGCAACACGCCTGGAAGCGCATGATCACGCGGTCGCGCCCGACCCAGGCCATCGGTATCTGCAGTCGCGGGTAGAGGTGGTCGAGTTTGACACCGGCAGCGGTGAAGTCGGCGCAGATTTCCGGTAAAAGGCGACCTTCCACACTTTTACCTGCCATCCAGGGTTCCAGAAAAGCAAAACCGAAGCCTTCCGAAACGCTGGTGGTGACGACATGCTGCGCGCCTTGCAGCAGGGCCTGAAACTCCTGTTGCAAACCCATTTCGAATTGAACCGGAAGCGTCTTGTCCGCCGCAAGGTTTTTCCAGTGACGGTAGGCTGGAAAATCGCCCGGACTGTTGGGCGGCAGGGTGATATAGAGTCGATTGCGCGGGGGCAGAAAAAGTGAGAGCAGTAAGGCTTCGCCGATATTTTTACGTCGAATGGCGCGCACCGGATACAGGACGTAATCAGATGGTTTTGCCGCATTTGCCGCCGGCTCATCAGCGGCCACGCTGTTGGGCAGGTAGTGCAAGCCTTCGGGTTTGAGTCCACATTCCAGTAAATACCGATAGTCGCGACGATTGATGACACTGTAGTGGCAGTCGGAAGGGTATTCTTCGTGGCGGAAATAGACGCCGGGGCGGCCGTCCTCGGCAAAATCGTGGATCTGGAGCAGCAGCGGGTAACCCATCGACTGCAACCGATGGATAATTTCTAAAAATTGACGGTTTTTGGCCAGAATCGGATTGTGAATATGGATCAAATCGCATTTTTGGCCTTCGCCAAAAGCGCGTTTGATGGCTTTGTCGAGCATGGCCGCGATGGAAGCCGCTGGCTTATCCGTGCCCGGGGATCCATCGTAGCCGATTCCCGGCACAGTGACGACGGGGGCCGGAAAAGAAGTGGCTAACGGTTCGCCACACAACACCACGGATCCCGTTCCGCGCGGCCGGTGTTGTACCTGACGGCGGATAACCGTCGTTACCCCGCCGGGCTTGAGGTGAAAGTGTAGATAAGCAATCTTCAAGTGCAATCAGATGTTTCCCCACCCCATGCGGCGGGCGATTCGTGCGGCTCGAATAGCCGTTCCGGCCCTTACCGGAATGTTAGTCCTTGGTGAAAAACTGGAGCTTTACCGAACCGATTTCAATCACATCGAATTCGTTGAGGGCTACCGATTGTTTAACCGCCTTGCCATTGACTTTGGGTTTCGAAAGACCGGACACGTAGCTCAATACATAATTCTCAGGCCGTTTGCTGATGGTGGCGGACGTAGCGCCAACTGTCAGCCCGCTGACCACGATGTCGCTGGCGGCATCCTTGCCGATCTTGATCAATTTGCGCGCGAGTTCCACTTCTCCCTCGCCGCCGGCAAGGTAGGAAAGCATGCCCACAGGCTTGCCGGATGCCGGCCCCGCTTGGTCCGTCGCCCGGCTCTTGTCCATCAGATCGCGATAGCGGCCTGTATCCATGACCATGGTTTGATCCCGCTGACCGCCCTGGGACGCGGCCGCCTGTTTTTCGCCCTCCTTGAGACTGAATTCCAGCGTGTGTTTGCCGACACTGACGATATCCCCATCGCTCAACCAGTGCGAAGCCACCATTTTCTCGTTGACAAAGCACCCGTTCTTACTTTGCAGATCCGTGAGCAGAAAACCATCGCCCACCGAATCAATTTTGGCATGATGACCGGAAACGGCGAGGTTTTCGATGACAATATCATTGTCCTCCAAACGGCCGATGGTGACGGATTGCCCCGAGGCCAGATCGTAGCTTTGAATGGGATTATGCTTGAACTTGAGAATGACTTTAGGCATCTTTTCTCCTCTTTACTGATGGGGGTGACGTGCCGGGCCTGCACCGGAGGGCAGAACGCAGCACGCCGCCACTTACCGCCAAAATTCCTCGATCATGTGCCGGAACCGAAACCAAAGTCCCATTTTCTTCCCGACGGCCAGTGCAATCACGGTGGTGTTGTCATCCCCACCGCGGTCATTGGCCAGGTCCACCAGGGTGCGGCAGGTTTTGCGTGGCCCGCCTACCGACGCAATGTCCAGGATTTCATCCGGGCTGACCTTATCGCTCAAGCCGTCGGAGCAGATGATGAAACGATCGCCCTCAAAATATGGGGATTCGCAGAAATCCGGCTTAACCTCGTTCTCGATGCCGATACCGCGCGTCAGCAGGTGCTTAAGATCGGGGCCGTATACCTGCTGGTTTTCGGTGGCCAGGTCGGTCTGGGCGACCACGGTGTGAGGAACGGATAATTGCTCGATTTTGCTTTCATGAATCAAATAGATTGAACTGTCTCCCACATTGGCGGCCACGAAGGTGTCGGGGGTGAACAGGAGCGCCGCCACGGTCGAGCCCATGCCACGGTAGTCCGGTTGCTCCATGGAGGCCTGGTAGACTTGTGAATTGGCATAGGCAACGGCGTTTAAGAGGTGGTTGGCCTCCGAAGACAGGGAGGCTTCATGCTTGGACTGAGGCGGATGATTGCGATTGTCTTGGAGGGCGGCAAAATAGTTTCGAATCGAATCGACCACCATCCGCCCGGCCACTTCGCCGGCAAGATGGCCCCCCATACCGTCCGCCACGACATAGAGATTCAGATTGTCTTCCACACAAAAGCAATCTTGATTTTCTTTTCGCTTGCGACCGACGTCCGATAAACCGGCCGAATCAATCATTACCATGACGGATAGGTTCCGATTTCGCTCTTGCGCGCTCCCCAGATGACGGCGAGAGTATGAAAATTTAGAAATTACAAACAGTTCGACGGTTTATATAGACCTCAAATATAGCTAGATAAGGAATTCAAGTCAAGCGAACGACGCTGGGGTCAGCAGAGCTTCTCAATCCGCCGTGACCACCAGAGCTTTGCGTCTCAGATAGGATTTAATGCGTTGGTCAAGATGCGCCAGATCCGCAGCCATCTGGCCGGCCCGCGCATAACGTCGGTCGGCCTGTTTTTCAAGTGCCCGGTCGACAACCGGTATGATCGCCGGCATGACCCGGGGGTTGATGGCGCGCGGGTTGGGATGCGGAAAGTTCATGATCTGGTTCATCAATACGGCCGGACTCTCAGAAAAAAACGGCAGGCTTCCGGTCAACAGCTGAAACAGCATGGTGCCCAGGGAGAAGATATCCGACCGGCCGTCGACCTTGGTGCCCGAGAATTGTTCCGGCGACATGTAGTACGGGGTGCCCTTTACGACCCCGGTCTGGGTGTGGGAAGAAGCCGTTATGCGTGCGATGCCGAAATCCGTCAGCTTGATGGCGCCGGTTTTTAAAACCATGACATTGGCCGGTTTGATATCCCGATGCACGATGCCGCAGCCGTGGGCGTAGTCCAGGGCTTCGGCAATCCGCGTGACGTAGCGAATCGTTTTGCGAACCGGCAGGAGGCGCTTGGCCCGCGTGAACCGCAATAGGGTGACACCCTCCAGGTATTCCATGGCGATGAAAGCCATATCGCGATCTTCGCCGGCATCGTAGATGGTGACGATGTCGGCGTGCGAAAGGGTGCCGGCGCTCTCGGCTTCACGGAAGAACTTCTCTTTGATTTCGCTGATTTCATCTTCGGCAAAGTTGTCTTCAAACCGAAGGGTCTTGATGGCGGTCAAGCGGTTGATCCGCGGATCGCGTCCCAGGAAGACTTCACCCATGGCCCCTTTGCCGATAAGGCGAAGAATCTCGTAGCGCCCGATTTTCTCCGCATGACGCTGCTGGGCGACCGGCGGGGCGGAACGGGCTGGATTTCGGTTCCGAAGCATTGATTCGTCTGCAGCGTCGTCTTCATCGTGCAACACAGGCGGCGCGCGTGGCGCGTCGGCGATCGGATCGTCAATTTGGGGGGCGAGGGCTTTTTCCGCGAGATGGTTTTCATATTTGCCGTTACCGTTACCCCCCTGGCTGCGGCTTCGTACCCATACGGTGGCCAGCAGCGCATTCAGAAGCACGGTCAGAACGACCGCACCGATTTGAATCAGGACACCGCTGGTCTGCCAGAAGGTTGCCGCGGCGATCATCACGAGCACGAGCACACCCCCCGTTGCGCCCCAGGCAGCGGGTGAGGCCAGGCGACGCCACAAAAGGGCCGGCAACAGCGCCAGCCCCATGATCAGGCCCGCCTCGGCGCCGAAGGCCCAGAACGGCCGGCTGGCGGTGGCGGCCAGTCGGCTGAAATGGGGGATGCGGCCAAGGAGCTGGGTCAGTGGGTCGAGGGGGGCGGGCCAGCCCCACCAGACCAGCACCATCACGAATCCGGTCAGCGCGCAGGTCATCGTCACCGAACGGTGAAGGTTTGCAGTCGGGTGGGGGGCTGAAGGGGTTGCCAATGAATCCTCTCCCTGTTTGCCGGAATGTTGGCGTTTGACATGCATATTGCCCGAGATTTATGTTGGCTTCAATATTATTTGCAATTTTAAAGTATTTATACCGATTGAAAGGGGATATGAAATGGACATTTGCCGGCCGTTCAATCTAAAAAATCCCATTCAGAACTACGCGTGGGGTTCGCGAACGGCGATTGCCGAACTGCTTGGCCACCCGGCGCCGACGAATTCGCCCGAGGCCGAGTTATGGATGGGCGCCCATCCCAAGGCCCCCTCCCTGGTCAGAATCGCGGATGAATGGATTTCTCTGGCCGATCTGATTGGATCCCATCCCGAGGCCATTCTCGGCCCTGCGGCTGTCGATCGATTTGGGAGTCGCATGCCTTTCCTGTTTAAAGTCCTGGCGGCGGCCGCACCCCTGTCGATCCAAGCCCACCCGGACGAAAGCCAGGCACGAGAAGGATTTGCGCGCGAAAATCGCCTGGACATCCCGCTCGACGCTCCCCATCGCAACTATCGCGATCCGTCCCACAAACCCGAAATCATTTGCGCCCTGACCCCCTTCTGGGGATTGAACGGGTTTCAAGCACCGGAGACCATCGCTAAAAATCTGCACGACCATGCGCCCCGTACCCTGCAAACCTTGACCGCACGACTGGATGCGCCCGATGCCGACCGCGCGCTGAAGGCGTTCTTCACGGCGCTGGTGGAAATGCCGCAAAAGCAAAAGGACGATGTCATTGCCGAGGTGACGGCCGCGGCCCGCACGCAACGCACGCCATCGACCGCCGTGGACTGGGTGCTTCGGCTCCAGGACGCCTATCCGGGGGATATCGGCATTCTGGCACCGCTTTTTCTCAATTTGGTCTGTCTGTCGCCGGGGCAGGCCATGTTTCTGGCGGCCGGGCAGCTGCACGCCTATCTCGAGGGGGTCGGCATCGAGCTGATGGCCAATTCGGACAACGTCCTCAGGGGCGGGCTGACGCCCAAGCATATCGATGTGCCCGAGTTGAAACGCGTCCTGCGGTTCAACGCGGTCGAACCCGAAATCATTGACCCGCAGGCCGACGCGGCGACGGAAAAGGTTTATGCCACCGACGTGGAAGAGTTCGCTCTGGCGCAAATCGAACTGGTCGCAGAAAGCGCCTTCGTTTCGGCCGTGAAGCGCGGCATGGAAATCCTGCTGGTGGTCGAAGGTGAACTCATCCTGAGCACCGAAAGCCAGAAGACGGAACTGGCCCTCAAGAAAGGGGACGCCGTCATGGTGCCGGCCTGCCTGGACGGCTATTCGCTCCGGGGGGCGGGGAGGATTTTTCGCGCCGCCGTTCCGCTGCCCGACGCCTGAGCCCATTCACAGGATCACAAGGGACAAACCCCATGAGACCAAAGATACGCTACACCGGCATCAATCACCTGGCCATGGTCACCGGCGATATGGACGCCACCATTCGTTTCTGGCGCGATCTCTTTCGGATCTACCCGGGTGAGGGACAGGCGCTGTTGGCACCGCCGCCTGCAGACATAGCGCTTGACAATGAAGTGGATAGCCTTTAAGCAAAGAAGTCTTGTCATCCATGGCCGAACAGGAGCTACGTTACGTTTGAATCATCGCCGCTCTGGAATTTTTGGTTGCCGCTATCGTTTCCGAAGAGACATTCGAAGTCGCCTTCGGCCTGACTGACGCATTTCTGACGTACCGAAGCCGTGGGCGGATTGGCCCGCGGCTTTTTTTATACGCGTTTCCCCGAATCAGCGGCTTTGGCCGATGCGTGTGTGCGGATCATGAAGCAATATCCGGAAATTGATGCCAACACCCGCCTGTTTGCGGTTTTTGGCGACCCCGTGGGCCACAGCTTGAGCCCGGTCATGCATAACCGCGCCTTCCGGCAGGTTGGCTACAACGGGGTTTACGTGGCCATGCGCATCAGGGACATCGAGACGTCCGTTGCCGCCATCCGCTGCCTTTCCATCCAAGGGGTATCCGTAACGGTGCCTCACAAGACGGCGGTGATGGCATGGCTGGACCAGATTGATCCCCTGGCCGCGGAAATCGGCGCCGTCAACACCATCGTCAACCAGAACGGTCACCTCTGCGGCTTCAACACGGATGCGCATGGCGCCATCCGGGCGTTAAAGGACATGGTCAATCCCGCCGGCCGCGAGGTCGCCATCCTCGGTGCCGGCGGCGCCGCCCGTGCCGTGGGCTTCGGACTTGCCGGCGAGAACGTGCCGCTGGTGATCGTTAACCGTACGGCGACCACCGGTAAAGCGCTCGCGGACAAACTGGGTGCCGATTATCGTTCACCCATTGCCTTCCGGCCGGCGAAGGGAAGCATATTGATCAATACCACCCCGGTGGGCATGTGGCCGCATGTCGATGCGCTGCCATTACCGCTAAAACACCTGCGACCGGACATGATGGTCATGGACATCATCTACAATCCATGGCGAAGCCGCCTGCTCCGGGAAGCTGCCGACATGGGCTGTCAGGTCTTGAACGGCGTTCCCATGTTCGTCCACCAGGGCGCACTGCAATTCAAGCTGTGGACCGGCAAGGAGGCGCCCCTATCCGCCATGCACCAGGCGGTCAAGGCGACCCTGTCGGGTCAACCCGAACCGTCAACCGCTGCGTTCCTGAGAGACCCTGCCGATGATCGCCATTGAAACACGCCCCATCCGCAACTGCGCCGTAAGGGTTCCCGGGTCGAAAAGCTATACCCACCGCGTTCTGATTGCCGCCGCCATGTCTTCCGGCAAATGCACCCTTCTCAATGCCCTGCGCAGCGAAGATACCGATTTGACGCTGGACGCCCTCCGCCAGATGGGGGCCGACATTGTCGAACGCGGCGACACCATCGACATGGTCGGCTGCGCCGGACGGTTTCACCCGACGGCCGATCCGATCTATCTGGGCAATTCCGGCACCTCCATGCGCCTGCTGATGTCCACCGCCTGCCTGGGGGAGGGGGACTACCTGCTCACCGGTACACCGCGAATGCAGGAGCGGCCCGTCCAGCCCCTCGTGGACGCGCTGGGGCAGGCGGGCGTCCGGGCGGAATGCATTAACGGCACCGGATGCCCGCCGGTGCGGATTCATGGCGGTGATGCCACTGGGGGCGAAGTCGCCATCGACTGCTCGGTGAGCAGCCAGTTCCTCTCCTCGCTTCTTCTTGCGGCACCCTGTTTGAAGCGCGGAATGGACATCCGGGTGATCGGCACGGCGGTTTCCAGACCGTATATCGACATGACGGTCGAAATCCTGGAACGTTTCGGCGTCCAGGTCGAGCGCAAGGGCTACGACCGCTTTAGGGTTGCCGGCGGGCAGACATTCAACCCGGGGCGCTATTCGGTCGAGCCGGATGCATCCAATGCCTCTTATTTCTGGGCGATCGGCGCGATCAGCGGTCG
>JAAUXU010090235.1_pt1 | contig 12113 bp, 15 predicted proteins | sample 7278151 | NCBI WGS metagenome assembly JAAUXU01 (sample SAMN14350113, study PRJNA611818) | marine sediment metagenome | isolation source: surface marine sediment (1.8m) | place: French Polynesia: Moorea | collected 2018-08 | reverse complement strand
ATCGGGACACCAAGTGACAACCATTGAGGAGTCTCCCTACATAACCCGATGTCAACTGCTACCAGCAACCAGAGGGGAATACCACAACTGCAAGCATGAGATTGTTTATGTTGATCACTCTCACACCTTTCTCAGATTCACAGATGCTATCACATACAGCCTGACCAATTATGACAGTCATTCGATGTGACCCTATCACACAGCCAAATTGATACATTGACAGGAGGTGGGTTTGTGCAAACCTGAAAGTCATTCCATGTCCGTCATCCACTGAACTCAAGCCAGGAAATCAGGACTTCCTAGATGACGACTTCACATGCAGCCCAAGTGGAAGAGTCTGTACAACAGCTAGAGGACCACTGTATGTCTGAACTAGTCCTCCACTCTAAGGAAGTCCAGGCCACAGTAGAGTTCTACCACATCAATTCCCATGGAAGCAGGCAGCTGGATGGCACCTGAAGCTTTGGGCCAGGCATCCCTGACAAAAAACCTCGCCAGAACATTAGCACAATTCAAGGACAATATCTTTGCTAGAGTTTCCTTCCTCATCCCCACTCCAAGCTGAGTGCAGCCCTGCATCACTGGGCTCACAATGCCTTTTGCTCTCTTACAGGCTATCGCAGGATGTGTCATTTGTATCTACAGGGGGTCCCAAAGATACTCTAAATAGTTTGACACCTGTTATCTCAGCTCCTACTGAATTGATTTTAGTTCTCTCTTTTGCAATGTAGAGCACAAACAATGGGATTTTAAATGATCTTGGACATAGCATTTTGATGGGAAACTGCATTACGACAAAATGCCCAAAACCAAAGCATTGCAAAGAGAGAACTAAAATCAATTCAGTAGGAGCTGAGATAATAGATGTCAAACTATTTGGAGTATCTTTGGGACATGCTGTTCATGGTCTACCAAAGCCAAGGACCAGGACCCGAGATGATGCCTGCTGCCTTTGGAGTGGCCTTCACCCTTCTCATTGTCCCCACAGCAATCCTGAAGCATGTCTGGATTAGAATGGGACCTGAAGGAGCATCATAGGTTGTCAGGGAGACCCCTGAGGATCTAGAATGCAATGGCCCCTGCTCCCAACATGGAACAGCAGATTTAGGACCACAGTCTATGACCACCAGGAGGCCAGCTCACCCATATTGATAAGGAAACTGGCTGATACCCGGAGATATGTATGAGTCACAGTATGATCTTCAGTTAATACATGGACCTCCCCAGGAGAACATCTCTCCAGAGTGTATCTTGAGTTCGAGAGTTATTGGTGATATGGCCCCTGTCAGACACAATGTAGTAGATTGGGCACATGGAGGCCCCGCAAAGCTGCATGCTAAAAAGCCCCCTCAGTTGCAGGTCTCTACTCCTGCACACCTCACCTGGGATCTCCTTTTGTAACAGCTCCACATATTTCTCACGCCTTGATCTACTATTACACTGTGAAACAATCCACGCAACCAGCTTTGGTCTCTTGGCCAATGCAAAAAATGACTTTGGCCGAGATGGCAAGTGGAGCTTGAAGTCAGTCTCATTGTATGGCAGCCATAGTTTATGATGACCTCCACCAATCTCCTTTATGTGTCCATAGTTCCAGAGGAAGGAACTGTCTGACTTGTATGTCATGGTCCAGTTGAAAAAACCTACAGGATGGATAAGAAATAGAAGCACTCAGAAAAGAGATGCAAAAAATCTGGAAGAGAACCAGAACAAAAACAATTAAGGTTGCAACCTAGACCAAACTACTAAAATTAACATACATTACATGTACATGATGAAACCTCCAAAAAACTGACCATGACCTGAGTTATCCTACAAATTTCAGACCATTGGGCACAACAGAAATCCTGTAATGTTCTCAAAAATGGGCAGTGCACCTCTAAATCCAGTGTGCCTTTGCAGGAAGTCTGGTTCACCTTACTGAAAAAAGACCCTTTAATGGATAGAGAGCTGTGTAATTCAGTGTGGTTTATGGTCTGAAAAGCAGCAACCCTCAAATGATAAGACTTGACCTGACTTCCCTGACTTCATTTCCTGTTGGGATTGCAGCATGGGGCCTATCAGATATGCTCTAGGTGATATCAATCTTGTTAATGATATGGGGGGATGAAGGGTTGGGGATGGGGGGTTATTATTTCTTTCCAATGATCTATATTTCACGTGCTGGGTTTCACCAGGGATGTCTTGTTGATTTTGAGTTTGAATTAGTCAGTCTCATTTTCCCGGGTATCACTAGCAGCATCACATCTATTGAGCCTTCTCCCACTCCCATCATCCTTGGGGTCTGGGGCACATGGATCTGGCCCATACTGCAGTGCAATTCCCCCTTGTGGCACAGGAGGCTTCCTTTCCCAAACACACTCAACTATGTCTGCCCTATTTCCATTCAACTGTGCAGCCATTGTACTCTATCCCTCCCTTACTAGATTTTCTCGCTGCACCTCATAGTGTCAACGCATCAGTCTCTCATGAGTATCAATATCCCGTGTCCCCTCGTCATTAGCTAGCCATGGGTCATTTAGTCTCCATGCCCCAACTCCTCCAGGACAATATTCTCTGCCCTCCAGGTTAGTTCATGATCCACCACATGCTGGAGCATATCCAACATATTATTAACAATTGGAAAAAGCATGGCTTCTCAAGAAGAAAGAAAGGTCTGCATCTCTGCTCTCCTCTGTGCCAGTGTCAGCAAGACACCCATCATGCAAATGGTGGGGGTGGCCAGAAGGATGATTTTCAACACTAAGAAGTGTGATGCCAGGGCCAAGGACAATGGCCCGACAGCATGGCAGTGGCACCTACACCCTCATGTGCAATGATGCCATCATTAACGATGTCATCACCCAGTTGCCAACAATCCATCAAAATCGATGATGCAGCTGGGGCAGAAGGTGGGGGTGAGCAACTGGTCTGTGTACCAGGCAATTGCAAGGCTTTGTCTCAAGTCATTTGTGAGATGAAAGCAGCAACTCATCACTGAGGGGGACCAGGGACAGGACGTTAGAGAGATGTGGCAAGCTTCTCAGGTACCTGAAGCACAATCAGTCCATAGTGAAGATCTTCTCTTATAAAAAGATATTCATCATGGGTGACTACCAGAACTGTCGCAATGATCAAGAGATTGTGATCAATCCCTCAGATGTCCCCAGCATTAAAATGACAAAGCATCCAGCCCAAGTAATGGTGCTTCAAATCATAGCAAGTGATGGCTGCTGCATGGACCCAATCTTCTTCAGGCCTTGTGAAACATGAAACAACAACAATTATTACAGCATCATGTGGTACTAGCTGCTCCCCTGGCTGAAGACAAATTACCCACATGGTAATTATGTCTTTCAACAGGATGGGGCTCCTGCACACACCTCAGGTCATGTCCAAAAGTTTTGCAGAAAGAATTGGAGCAATTTCTAGCCTGACTTTTGGCCACGCAGCTCCGGTGGTCTCAATTACTTCCGGTGGGGCATGGTAGAACAAAAGGTCAACATGTCCCCTCATCCCAACCTTGAGTCCCTCAAGGCCAAGATTGTCAAGGAGTGGGCCTTGTACCCAGCTTAGGGCATCACCAAGGCATGTACCAGTTTGAGGAAGAGGATTGAGGCCGTGACTGTGGCAGATGGACTGTACACATAAAAGAAAATAGCCAGCACCATGAGGACTCTGCAAAAAATCATTTGAAATCTTGCTTTAGTCTCATAGATACAATCCCTCGAAGACAGTGTCCTTGAAGTGCAAAATTCTCCTTTGTACCCTGCAGACTTATTAAGTCCTTCTTCACCATGTACCAGATAGTGTGAGACTCACAAAATTTGCAATTTCTCATAAAAAATGAGTCCATCATACTCAGACTTTGTATTGTTACTGACAACATTTCTGTGAATGATAATCTTAAATCTTTGTAATGTAGGTTCTCTTGGCGGCCATGATGGACTTGAGCCTGTCATTGACATTGCCACAGGCCACATGAATAACTTCAGGAGAGATATCAGCCCAGTCTTTTTTGGACCAGCCTTGAGGGCCTCCACAGACTTGTGGGACTTAGTGCAAGCCTTTTGCTGCAGAATTGACTAGATGCTGTAGTCTATTGGGTTGAGATCTGGGAAGATGGTGGCCAGAACTCCTTAGACCTGAAGTGTGAAATGTCAGGCCGTTCTTGTAGACGGCTTGGGATGGTTTGCTGTATGTGCAGGTGCACCATCTTGCAGGAAGATGATACCATCTCCTTGACCTAGGGGGCAACATGCTGCTCCAAAATATTGGTGTAGACCACCATGCTGATCTTCATGCCAAGATCAGGGGTGTTTTTTTGTCCATCAGAGGTCTCACACGCCCAGACCATGACTGAGACTGGGCCCTAGCACCTGGTGACAGTCCTCACATCCACAGGAATGTCCTTGAGTGACTTGGCCGGCATCCTGTTATTTTGGGCATTGTGTATGGCCTCAATTGTGAACTTCTCATCACTCCAGAGTACTGGCAGGAAATGTGTGGCAGCAGAGCTCACATAGAAGCAACTTGACTCTTGTTAATCTTTAGAACATAGTGGAAGCCGGAAGGAGCTGCCTCTTCCTCTTTTTAAATGGCTTCATTCCCAAGTCACTCTTGAGCACTCTAGACACAGACATGGGCTCACATTGTGGTCATCAATGCCAGCTTCTGGATGCTCCTGTCTTTGCTGCACCTGATCTTTTCCTGAATATTTTTGATCAGGCTTGTGGTCTGAACTGTCTTCTTTCATGGCTTTCTTGGTCCTGGATGGACGCAAGTGAAAGATCTCTATTGCTGACTTTCCTTATCCCAGGAGCTTCTCCACCACATTGATCATAGCTGATGGAACCATGACGATCACAAAAATTGTTTTCATTTTTACTCAGATCGAACCAGTCCATCCTAAAGTACTCATAGAAATCATTAACTGGCTCACTGTACAATACTGTAAGCACAAGATGAATGAGTCTCATGCTATCTGGTACACGGTGTAATGTCTGATGAGAAATGCTCTGTTTCAGTTCGCTCAGCTATTTGTTCATGCTCATTGTATCATCCTCTTCTTCCATTCTTTCTATTTGCATCTCCATGTCCATATTTGCAGTCTGGTTGGTCATTGATCTTGTCTTCTTCATCACATTCCCCCTTTCTGGACTTCTTAGCCCATTTGGTCATCTGCACTGGCATCATGGCCTCTTCTGCCTCCAATGACTTTCTTTGTCATCTTGCTCTCTGCACACTCCTGATCTTAGGCACAAGCCCTAGCATTGCTTTTGGTCTAGCGTAACCTTCAGTATCGCCCTATTTTTCCTCACTAGTGGGTACTTCTATTGGTCCAAGTTCGCTGTCAGCACCTTCCTCTGAGAGAACAATATATTCTTGCTCTTGGGACTCGCCCTTGCCTGCCCATAGTTGACCTCCATCCTCACTTGGAGACACTTGCCTTTGGCTAACACCATTTGGGCAATGATTTGATGTATTGCTGTCATAGGGTTGTCCACAGCTACTTTCTCCTTATTTTCTGTATGCTTCCGACTCTTGAAAAGAACGCTCCACATCACTGTAGCACCAGCCAGTAAGTGGCAGGTTGCTCTTACGTCTACCATGTAGTACATGGACAGAGTAGCATGATACCGCGGAGAAGAAGACATGATTTCTTTATTCTTGATGAATGTACAAGTGAAGTCTACAAAGGTTTAAGAACAACTCTCATGTATACATCCTGGGGAGCGCTCGTACTCTCGCGCCCCTGCGGTCGCCATTCCCCTGCTAGCAGTCAGCCGCTGGCGCTCCTGCCAGCTAGCGTCCACGGCAGCATAGCTGCATAGAGTTGGAGGGGAAGGGTAAGCGTATGGTGCTAACGTATTACTACGGGATCCTATCTTATGCGAGCCCCACTTCATCACTCTCTCTTCAATAGGCATCTCCTGTTGTATCTGTTCAGTCTCCAGTCTATGAATGCCCAATACTCACTCATAAGTCACCTGTAGTACCTTTCTAGATATCAGGTCCCAGAATTTGATCTTCAGGATGGAGTCTTTCATGACCAAGCTGCTCTCCCTGCTATATCCACCTTCGTTGGTCACTGTGGCATCTGCCCCTGCTCCAACTTGCTGTTCTGTCTTTCTGTCTCTTGATCATTTGGCATCATGTATTGCACTTTCATGACTTCTTGTTCTGCACCTGGTATATCCACATCAGCATTTCTGTGAAGATGGTCATGCTTGCTAATCATAGTAAACTCCTTTCTTTATCACCTTGGCATTGGCTAAGATCTGCAATCCCACTGGGTGTCTTGATGGCTGCTTTCACTGTGTTTGCATGAACAATAGCTGTTACACCAACCTCTTCAGTTAAGAAATTTTGCCAAAACTTTTCATGTAGCTTTTGTCAGTGTTGATGTTGTGGTGACATGAATAGTCTCACTTTTTGTTTATTCATCTGGTCACAAACTAATCACATAGTAGTATGGTGAGATTAGGCTCTGCCAAAAAGGCACTGGCTGTGCTCTCTTTCGCACATTCATTCTTGTCACTTGCATTGGTGTGCTAATCCTTTATTTTTTCATCCTTTTTAAGTTTCTTTCTCATGCAGATGATGCACCATGTTGATTCTCATAAGTTCAGTGGTATATTTGATGTGTTTTAATATTAGAGAAGAAAAGACAGAGCAAAATCAGAAGGGGGTCAAACAGACAAAGGGGAGGAATTCAGAGCTAGCCTCTTCTTGTTTCATCTGAATCTAGTATTCCACAAAGATAGTGGGTTTGCAGTCAGGGATGCTGCAAAATATGGTATCTATGGTTGTTGAGCAGTCCCCACTGAATAGAAATGGCATGGGGCTAGTTCTGTTGACCTACAGGCTGTTGTCCTCAGGGCAAAAAGGGTATTTGGGAATAGATCCTCCCATGTGCGGGGTATCTGCCATTAATGCCCCTTGGTTTAGTCGGAGGTCCCTGTGCATCATTTCTACCTACCCTTTTTTGTTTGGGTTGTAGCCAGTGGTGTGTCTGTGGCCTGTATACCTAGCACCAGCTCTAGGCTTTAACAAATTAGGCAAGAACTGGTCCCTGGTCTGTGCCTTTGGCTTCCAGGAATCTGTACCTCATAGGGATTTTCTATGGTTGTCATGATCATTTCATGTAGGGCTCCTCTATGGTTAAGTGTCCATTGCTGACTATTGAGCATTGATTGCTTCCTGTCTTTGAGTTTGTTATGTCATTCGGTGTTTATCAGTCTTGCTTGAGTTTGACCCAAATCGTTATTTGATTATACTGTAATGCCAACAGGGGGACAGCGACAGGCAGTCCCTGGCTCCCACATGGTAGAAAGTGTCCTGGACATGATCTTCTAGTGATGTCTGAGCAAAGTCCTTTTATTTCTTGCAAGCTCCTTCTCCATGATCAGTCAGGGCCAAGGGAGAAGCCACAAGAGTCTCTCTATTAGCCTTGCTGTCACTTATCTGATCAATTCAACCCAACTACTGAGGCAGTGCTGGTGGACTATGAGACCCAAAGTGATCACTCATCAGACTGGTGTTCATGCCAGACTATTCCATGACTATGCTATTGGCATTAAGGTCTGGAGAATCTGTCCGTCTGCCCTTGAGAACAACAGCTTACATGCAACTATTGTCATACCAGCGTAGTTTCCATATGATCCAAATCTACTCGGTACAAGATCTTAAGACCCTGGCTGGTCTGTTATGGCTGTTTGTTCCATGTAAGACACAAAAAAGTTAGGGAACAGCAGCCAGGGTTGGGTCACCTTTAGTCACCTTAGCCAAAATGGTCTTCATTATCTGGATATAGAAACAAACACAAGAGATTAAGAGTACAATGCTGACAGTCAATTACAGCCCCTATCAGTGGAAGGTGGGCACTTTTAAAAGGTAGGGTTCGTGAGGGGGGACCAATCATGGAAATGCATCATAAATTAGGGAGAAGATGTTAGCAGTGCTCTATGTAGAGCCAATCAGCAGGTGGGGTCAGTTGTTGCTGAGTATGCTGTTATGGGGCAAACTGCATCCTCTTACAATGGAGAGGACTACATGTCGATAGAGGGCACTACATAAGGAGTCAGATTCAAACTGTTGCCATTTGGCAGTGGCTCGTGTAGATGTACAGAAATTAATGGGGGGTACATAAAACTTACGCAGACACACACAAACTCATTGAAGAAGAATTATATGTTATAATATGCATGACAAAGTACATGAGTACAACTTCTGGTCAAAAGTGTTGATTGCCCAAAGGCTAACAATTTTCAACTGTCAATTGTTACATGAGAACAGTGGAGGTGATGGACAACAAGTACAATGCAATCTGCATTGGCAAGTGCACACTGGTACTACAGTTTGCCGAACTAGATGTCAGGTCATCCTGTGTCTATGGTGACAGGCATGTGACTGCTTTTTGCCCTTACAGACACTTCAACTACATTTCACAGGATGATACACTGTCACAAGACTCCTCTGATTTACATCTGACTTGTAGTAAGGTTGTGCTAGTAATAGCAGTCGTAATAGCATGTGCTAGTAAAATCAGTCCTTGCTGATTTGCGACCTTACTCATTGGGAACACCAAAAAGGCTAGAGCTGACCACAAACTGGACAAAGCCATTGTGGACAAAAAGCTGGATACAGCCATAACAGACAACAAACTTGATGCAGCAGTCCAGTGAGCGACCACCCAGGGCCAACCCTTGATATTGAAATGCTGCTGTTCTGTATCCAGCCAACCCCAGATATCGACATGAATAATGACTTGGTCTTATTTGACTCAAGAGCTTACTCCTGATTATGCCAAGCCAGTCTGTTTCCATAGGTCTGATAATCATATGGTCATATGATCATATGGTAACGTGTTCCCACCATTCAACAGCATGTTGAGCCATCTTTTCAACATAGCACCTTTTGGCTCCATAGTCCAGATGCGGTGCAGAGCCATATTATCTGCATGCCACTTGAATGTAGCATGCTGCAGGTAATAGCTGTTCTTGTCCATCCATGTGATGCTGGCTTATAGCCAGACATGAGCATGGGGGGGAACAAAATGCCCATTTTTTAAGGGGGGTACATCTCTCCCCGTCCACTGCACACATGTTTGTTATACAAAAATGTCATATTTCTTAAAATGAGGAAGTTGTCAGGGGTCCACCTTCAATATCATTAATATTTAATAAGTTCTACAACATAATGAAAGACATAATTAACATTATATTTATTGGGGACTCAGGCCTGTACAATTTTTTTTAGATCAAACTTATAGTCCTTTAGATGCTGAATGCGGGTATGTGTGTGACTTAGTGAATTGACTATTATCAAGTAAGTTATTGACATTTGAATATTGAAGATCATTGACTCTCTTAAAACCACCAATGATGCACGTACAGTCATGGCAAGAACACAAAATCCCCATAATATCCATGCTCTGTCCAAATCTGGGTCCACACTTGGTCCAAACACATTCTGTTAGGGAAATGTCATGAGCAAAGATTATAACTCACTTAAAATCAGTACCTGCACACCTAGAGTGGTGAAAACAAAGCAAAAGTGTGTCATTTCTCCTGCTGAGTACCAGTCTGGGTGCATATTTCACTCACCACCATTTCTTAGGTTTGAAATTGAGTCAAATTTGCAAACAGACTTGCATTCACCAGTAGAAATGACACAACTTTGTCTTGTTTTCACCTCTCTGGGGTCCCTAGGTACTGATTTTTAATGAGTTTATTACCTTTAAAAACAATTTATAACAGTATAAATAAGGGTAAGTCAAGTGGCAACCCTGACACGGTGCTGTAAACATTGCTTCACGGAACGTGCTGAGTCAGGAGTTCAAGAAAAGTGGTTTTCTTAAGTGTACATCAACTATTAATGGCAAATCAGTCTCCCGGGCAGCCAGGAGGGGCACGTGGTCTGGGTCTGGGTCTCGGTCCATCAGGGCCAGGTCTGGGGCTGGGTGCCGGTCCGGCTGGGCCGGGCACAGGTCTGGCCAGGTTGGGGTCATCACTGGCCAGGTCGGGGTCATCGCTGGCCTGGTCGGGGTCATCGCTGGCTGGGTTTGGGTTGCTCCCGGCTGGGTCGGGGTTGTCCCTGGCCGGGTTCGGGGGTGCTCCTGGCCGGGTCAGTGTTGTCCCTGGCTGAGTCAGTGTTATCCCTGGCTGGGTCGGGGTTGGGCCCCTCTGGTGTCACGGAGGGCCCCTCTGATGTCACGGAGGGCTTGCATGGGAGGCTGCTGGGTGACAGAGCGGACGGGGTGAGTAAGGAAAAGGGGGCGAGGACCCTGGGACTGAAAAGCCGCCCAACCCAGAGTCCAGCAGTGGACCAGCATCGCCATACAGGGACTATCAAATCCCACTGATGGCTCCCTGGCGAATAAAGGCTATGAAGGCATCAAAACAAAGAGTGGAACCTGTGGCAACCAAAAGGGGGCCACAGATGGCACCAAAAGTGGCACCAAAGTCATATGCGACAGCAGTAAGCCGGAATCTTCCTCATCAACTCTCAGTACACCTAGGCACTGAGGAGAGGACATTTATGGACGAGGCAACCTTCACCACCCTCATGGAGGAGATGGAGAAGCGTACGCTCGCTGCTGATACCAAGGAGGTACCGCCCATCTGGTGTGCGTACACACGCTGGGCCGGTGGACGAGGGCTTCTTGGGTGCCTTAACCAAGCAACAGCTGACTATATAAGACAGACTATTGCTGGCATTAAGATAGATGGAAAATCCTTTAAAGCCTGGTGCAGGGGGGAGCAAGGAAGGCTGGCGAGGGTAACGTTCTACACTCCAGCTCTTAGTAGTCTCCCGGCAGGGAAAGCTGTCATGGACCAATTGATACATCAGAATGAACTGCCAGGAACCTATGTGATTCCTTCCTTCAAGGAGGTCAGATCAAAGGACTGAGTTGGAGCGGACAAACAGGGGTGGTACTATCACATCGGCATGTCAGAGGAGATGAAGGATAAGATTCTTTCACAGAACTGCACCCTGTTTCTCCTCTTTTGTCTAATATCTGTCTTCATTACAGGCAAAAGGTCGATTACCCTGGCACCTGTGGGACTCTCCTGTGCTAAATGCCGGAGAGATGCACAGAAGGCCAAAAAGAAGGAAAGTGGTCAACCCATGAACACTTCAGGGGTATCAGGCGGTCCTGAACCACCTTTGGTCCCACCCAAGGAGAAAGGGGGAACAGTTGCAGAGACCCCAAACGAGGACTCTGTTGCAGCTGAGAGTACTGCCAAGGCAGTGCAATCGGCTTCCCCATTGGAGGGCACTCAGCCTTCTCCCTCGGAGGAAACCCCGGAGGAAAAGGAGGAAGCCCACATCCTAATGGGTGAGGAGTACTGGCAATTTATACTTCTCCAGAAGCAGGAGGCCAATCGCAAAAAGGCATTGGGGACCAGCTCAGGTGTGGAACGAGGGGTCAAGCATGGCCCAGGCAGACCGAAAGGGAGTCATTCCAAGTGCCAGGGAAGTCAAGCTGGCAGAGGTACCACCAAGGATGCCGGCATCTCTAAGTATCTGTCCTAATGGCGCAAATAAATACAGTGGATGGGGAGGATTTTGCTTGGAAATGAGATTTACCTCCCAACCACTTAAAAAAACTTGAGTGTAAGACCTCCTCTTTTTTTCACTCAATAGCCAGCACTGCCAGGCAGCAGCCACAAACCTCCGTGAGTTCCTAACAGGCTGGTATAGCTTTATCTGCTTTCTTCAGGAACCCTTCATTAGAAAAGGAAAGGTAGCAGAATTCAATGAGCTAAACTCTATGTTCGCGACAGGTACAGAACCTCGAGCGGCTCTCCTTACCTCAGCAGATGTAGATGTGTGGTTTTCCCCAGAGTTCTCTGGACGGGATATCTGCACTGCTATGTGGGTAACTGGTACAGGAAAGGATGATAATAGAAACAACTCTTCCAGAATATATCTAGCTTCTGTGTACCTGGACATCACAGTCCCAGTGGAGGACATGTTCCCCAGGGGCTGGAAGGAATTGGTAACTCACTGTACTAGATACAGAGTTCCATTAATTGCATGCATGGACACAAATGCTCACAGCATCCTGTGGGGCACAGAAAGCAATGCTAGGGGTGAGGCCCTTGAGAACTATCTATTCACACACT
>JAAUXU010014983.1_pt1 | contig 12113 bp, 13 predicted proteins | sample 7278151 | NCBI WGS metagenome assembly JAAUXU01 (sample SAMN14350113, study PRJNA611818) | marine sediment metagenome | isolation source: surface marine sediment (1.8m) | place: French Polynesia: Moorea | collected 2018-08 | reverse complement strand
TGTACTACGCTACATACTGTATCTTCTTCTCTCTCTTTCTCGCGCGCGCGCGGTAACTTGACTACCGCCCTTCTTCTCTCGATGTCGTGATTCTTCGCGCACGACAATTGTTTTTCGGCGTTTTTCAAGCCTGGCGCCTGGTCACAATGAGACAGAGTTTGGGAGGGAGGAAGCCGCGGTCTGTCTTTCTCCTCCTTTTCTTCCAGGTACGAAGCCGTGTTGTTATATGCAAAGAGGCAACTGAGGATAATTAGCAAGTGGGAACCTGATGGATGGAGGAAAGGGGGGGGGGGGACTGTTGCGGTTTTCTCGCCGGGGAACAAAAAAAACAGAGTAATTTGCCCACAAAACCAAGATAAAAATACAATTCCAAAATGTGTTGACTGATACTACTGTTGTAAGGATGTAGACTTTGGTAATCCTGATGAAGAGATTGGTGAATTCCGCACCAATTGTATTCACAAAACCTGCTTGTTCTGAACCAGTAGCAAGGTACCCTAACTTGCTCGCCGCCCCACCAACGCACCTGGCTGGATGTAGGCATGCACAGACGACAATTTCACCATTTTTAAAAAAAAAACTCTTGACTCATTTTCTTACCGGTACATTAATGTAATATTGTGTTTTTGTAGACGCATTTTTAGGAAAGTACATATATAGTCTGTCGAATCTCTTGCGTCCACCAACAAAGGTAAAAAAAGCTCCTCTGACTTTTTCGGCGGCGCCAGCGGTTGGATAATGAGGATGGAAGCATAAAAAGCGTGTGTCTACCCCTAGCTAGTTGACTGACTAAGTAAGCCTAAGTAGCCACCGCCTCCGCTCGTAATAATAATAAAGAGATCCTTCCTCTGACGACGGATAATCGCACGCGGGTAAAAAAAGTTTTTCTGGCTACATAATTGCTCGCGGCGGCCGACGGAGGCAGGCAGAGTTTTTGCACACACAAAGAGCTCCCCTTTCCCATATTTAGCGAAAAAAGGCAAAAAAAAGTAAGAGGAAAAATCCAGTTCACTGACAATTATTTTTTCGAGGCGAGAGATTTTTCTTCCATCAATCGTCAGCCCTTATAAATTTTTCCACTGCAGGTTACATCTCCCAGATTCCCGTAAAATGACGAGAAGGAGGGTGACTTGGCGACAATGGTGCAGGGGAAAAAGTGGGAATTCTCTTGCGGCGGCACGGAGGAATAGGTGTGGGGATGGAAAAGACGATCATTATGACATATCTCGGCTTCCCGGAAAAATACGGACATTAAATGATTTTCCAACTCCTCCTCGGGACGGGAGCGACGCCTTTTGATTATACACATCTTAAGAGATCTTAACCAAAAGGAAACGGAATTGGGAAGGAGAAGAGAAGGAGAGTGACTTGACAAAAGGAAAAAAAGGCGGAATTTTTCTTCCCTCCCCCTTGAAAGGCCAGATTTGGGGGGAAAGAGGAAAACACCCAAAAGCTGTCTTTTTTCATATTCCACACGGGGAGATGGGGATCAGTAGAGAGAAAACGCCTATTTTCAACGAGGCTCCTTCCCTCTCCCAAGAATTAAGTATAAGTGAGGAGGAGGCGCCGTATCCAATCTGGATCTCAGAGAGGATTGGAATTAAGGAAGGGAAAGGAGGAGGGGATTGAAAAGTATGTGGAAGAATTTTCACCTCCTCCTTTCTCTCTCTCTCTCTCTCTTGAACCATGACAATGGCGAGTGAGGTCCAACTTGCTCAGACCCATGGCATGGGGGAACGAGTATGGCTTTCACGAAAAAAATGTTAAAGAAATTTAAAAAACCGAAATATCCTTTTGAGAGAGTAAGCCTTTACAGTGAAGAACAAATGTTCAAGACAAGCAACAAAAAACTTTGATTTTTTTGTCATTGTTAATGTGGGAAACTAGGAAAGTCCTTGTTGAATTTCATTCCCAACTGCAGTCCACCCCACTCATGCGATCGCCCCCCCCCCCCCTCAGATGACGGCGTGTTATTCACCCCAACCCTCCTTTCCCCCCATTCTTATTGGAATTTTTTCTCCCAGCCACGTAATAATTAAGCGGTCTCTCTCCCTCGCTCGTAGGATGCGGCGGCTTTTTGAGTTTTCCCCCCTCTACCCCCTCCGCCCGCCCGCCCGACCCCGTCGGGATTCTAGAGGGAGATTCCTGCATGTATACTATGCGTGCGTGCCAACATATCTGTTCCTTCCCCTAAAAATTAATCTTTTTTCATCGTCAAGCAATTATTACGAAAGTACAAGAAAATCATCGATTTTTTTGGGGAAAACGATTGCATGTCCTAGTCCACTTAATTTCCAAAGATATCGGGAAGAAAAACATGCATTTTCGTGATCGTGATGATATATTTTTTCGGAAACTTGAAAAGTTGGGAAAGCATGATAGGGCATGGAAATATTCAGGACAAGATACGGTGGGAATAGGATGAGAGTGTGTGTATCTCGATGATAAGGCAAGATTTGGAATTCCTGAATATTCTCTCATCCTTTGTCCGCGGGAATGAGTAGCTTTTCCCCTCCCCAACATCCCGTGTATTCCCAATTTTCTTCTTTTCCCCCCCTTCCCCACTCCAGGGGGAAAAGGGAGAGAAGGAGAGAGAGAGAGAGCGTGACGAAGTAAGTTTTCGCTCCTACTCAGAGGGGAAAAAATCTCTCTCCCTTGGTCGTCGTTATCAATGCATTCAAATTTGGGCTTTCCCCCACTCAAAATCACCCCCTAGCCCTGTTGCTGCAAGATGTTGTTGATGTTGCTGCCTCAGCAGACGCCGCTGCTGATAAGAGCCTACTATACCCAAAAAGTTTTCTTCTCCTCCTCCCTTCCACCATTTTTTTGCCCCGTCACCCAGTCAAATTCCCCCCTCACTCACTCCTCGCTTGTTTTCCCGGATTTTCTTGGAGAGAAAAAAGAAACCTTTTCATTCCGAATTCTCTTTTATTCTGTAAATCTGATTCCCTCTTGACACCTTTTTTTCCCTTTTGGCGCTTAAAAAGCCATTTTTTCCTAATCATTAAAAACCTCACGCGGGCGTGAATCCTCCTCCAAATTCGAAATTCGAAATTTCCCGTTTTCTTTTTTCCCTTTCCCTAATCAGATATGGGAAAAGGGAAATTCGGGGGAGGAAAAGGGAAAAAACAGATACTTCTCCTTCCTGCTCATCCGAAAAGAAATTCTTTCTCCTGGTCCCGATTTTTATCAAAAAAGTTCTCCCCCCCCCTTTCTTAATGGGCAGGGGACCGTGAAGGGTGGCGGAAAAAAGAAGAAAAAGGACTTTTAAGGTGCCATGGACAAAATTTCACAAATTTTTGTTACATATTCGGAATATATGCCAAAATATGTTGGTCTCAAGATTTTTTTTTAGTTATACCTTCTCCCACAAAAAAATGGGCGAATCTCTATTTTGGAATCGGCCATATCTGTGCCTACGAAGAAGGGGAAGGGAGGAAAGGAAGTTCATTGAAATATTCCCCGCAAAGTGAAACTGACAGGGGAAATCTCACCTTCCCGAAGAAAAAACCGAATAGAAGTGTGTCCATTTCCCGCCCAAGAACAGAACGGAAAAAAATGGAGGCTGACCATTTATAAAAAAAGAAGAAAAAGGAGGCGAGAGATTGGTCTCGATAGGGGGAAGGAGGGGGAATATCAATTGTCCTCTGAGTTCCCAAAAAAGGGAAGTAAGAATTGAAATTTATTGTTTTGCTGGGCATGGGGAAAAGATATGTGTTACTACTGTCTGAAAAAAGAACGAGAAAGGCAAGTTTGCCTCAAACTTAAAATGACAAAAATACTATGACAACTATTTCGCACGCACAAATGTAGCCCCCGCTTTGCCAGAAATTTAATTCAAAAGCCCAGTCAGATTGAGGCGAATAATTCATCCCTCCCAAAATATCTTGGCTCCGAATTGGACGAGCGATATATGACCGTCCGAATAAGGAAATAAGGCAAGAATCCGATATCAGAATAACTTTTCCTCCCCCCTCCCTTGGCTTGTTAGCACGCATATCTGCGGTGGGGATCTCGGGAGAGAAAGACAGGAGGGGGGGAGACTGAATAATGGTGGGCGAGAGATGTGTTTTTGGGGTGGGTTGGAGGAGGAGGAGGAGGAGGCGGCACCCGATTTTTCAATCCCCGAAACAGAAAAAGCGAGCGTCCAACATGTCTCAATCTCGAGCCCAAGGATGATAAACTTGTTAGAGGATCCCCTCCGACCAAAAAAAAAGTCAGACACATTCTTTTCGCCCCTCCCCCTCCTCCTCCCCCGACCGTCATCTCAAGAGAACGTCCGATCCAACTCCCTCCCTCCGATGTCCAGAAAACGATCGGTACGGGATCCGACGATTAGTCAAATTGAATTTGACGTCCAAGCCCACAACAAAATGGGGCGCGCATAAAAGAATTGCAAAACACTCTAGTCCACATTTTTGGCAAGTTGGTAAATTCCCATCTTTGGCATTCCTGCCACTTTGCCTGGGCTTCGGAGGCCAGACTGACTGTCCCAAAACCCTCCTCATCTGTGGACTGCATATTTCTGTATTACCGCTCAAAATTCATCATCTTGGCTCGTTTTTCGGGAGGGGAAGGAGCCACATTTTTGGTCCCCTCCCGTCCTTATTGGACATTTCGGCGGGGGTACGTACAGTAGCTGCAGATACCTTCTGTCAAATGCGCCCTTTCCTTGGGGGCAGAATATAACAAAGGAGAACTGTAGCTTAATCGAGATACCGACTCTCGTTTCCCATATATGAGCGAGGACACAAGGTGGTTTTTTTTTGAAAAAATGGACAAAGAGATATTTCCGCTTCCATCAGTAACTTTTGGAGGGATAGGGAGTGGGGGAAAGAGCCTCCTTTTTTCGAGTCAACTCACCTCATTTTCCCGCATTGAGAAGTCGAAATCTTCGAAAAACAGACCGACCTCTCTCGTGTCCCGCAAAAAAGTGTTGTAAAAATCCGCCCCAAAAAACCCTACTACTTCGACCACAGATTTCCCTTCCTTTTACGGCCCTTTGAATCTCATGACCATTTATGCCCATACTATGCACACACGGGAGGGAAACCCTAGAGTCACTCTTTGGACTGGGCAAGAGAGGAGGAGCATATTGAGTAATGCCTTCTTTCTTATCGCCCGGGGAGATCTTTTCTGGTTGACAATGGGGAAAGGGAAGAGGAAGGGGGGAAGGGGGGAGGAGACATCGCATCTCCTTACGTCCGAGCCACCGAACAAGTCAAGAATATAATTCGCCAAATCAAGCGAATAAATCAGTATTATTGTGCACGTTATTCATCTTGAGAACAAGAAGTTCACAGCTTTTTTTAAAGGAAATGTCAAGTATTGACGATTCCCGTACCGTCGGCTCCCCCCCTCCCCTCCTCTGCATTCCCCCTATGCCGCCTGTATATTCCTGAGCGAGGAGGAGCTATGGTCTCCATAGTTCCCTCATGGGCAGAGTAGGGGTGTACCTGGACTCTGACCATTTTCTGATCCGATATACGGGAAGGAGGGGCCGAAATGCGGCAGAATTCGATCCTCCCCTCGCGGCCCCGCCTCCTCCCTCCTCAGAATTCAATGGGAATATTAATGATGGCGGGGGGGGATCCATCCCTTGTTGACTTTTCGGTTGCGTGATCTCACATCACCAAAAAGATGCTTTTTGATTTTCTTTCCACTTTTTCTTTTTCCCAAAAACTGGCGGCGACGATGGAGGAATTTTAATGACTTCTGATCCATTACTCCAATATTCAATCCGAAAGGAGGAGGAGAAAGAGAAGGAGGCTCAAAAATCCGCATCCTATGCTGCTCACCAAAGGAGGAGGAGGCGGCTTTTGCCATGTAGGCCAAAGCAGAATGAGAAGTGGGAGGATGCAAGGTGTGGGATTTGCCAAGAACACAATTTTGTTGAGATCGATGAAATGGAATAAAACATGCTTCTTTTTTTAATTGTGTATGTATTAAAAAAGCAAGCAATATCACCGCGAAAAATGGGGAATCTTTCACCTGCCAGGTTTTACCTTATTCCTCCTCCTTCTCTTTCCTCCTTCCTGATTGAGAAAAGTCCCGCGATCGATGATAAATGGTGGATTCGGGAAAAGGAAAGAGGAGGAGAGGGATTCGGAATAAAGTTTTTGAGCTGGCGAAGTCATGCGAGAGATTCTTCTTGGAGGATCGAGAGAGAGGGAAAAACATATTTTTCTTGGGCCGCCGGTTCTTCTCGCCCAAAATCCCAAATCTCTTTCGATTAGACTTTTTGCTTCTCGGGCTCTTTGACTGTCACTGAAAGTAATGTCATTTCGCTACTGACTAAAAGCAAAAAAAACTGCAGTTTTCCAAAACAGCAAGCTGTGTCATTGTTAGGCGTCCATCGAAAAAGTGCAAAGTGGCATATACCGCAGGATAAACATTACCATGCGTTTTCTTTCCCCTGCTCTCAATATACAATCCAAATCCAATTGGTGACTCTACATATTCCCCCAGTTAAAAGCCCTAGTGGTGACAGAGAAAGTGCTTTTTTGCCCATTTTTTCTGTTTTGACTCATACCACGCGAGATAGAGACGACAAATAAGCCAACTACTCTCCCTTTTCTTTCTCCATGGATGGATATCCGACACCATCATTCCGTTTTTTGCCCCCTCCCCTCCCCCTTCAAACAAGTCAACAACACCCCTTTTTTCTCCCCCTCCTCCTCCTCTTCTCGGCTGGCGCGATTAAGCACACCTCCTCCTCCTCCTTCTTTTCCCTTTTCTTGCCACCTGAAAAAGAGCAAAGGAGGGAGCAACAAGTGTCACTTCTCCCGCTGCGAGAAACGATCTCCACGAGCGCCGGCGATCGTCTTCCAACGGCGAACGGCGCCGCGATCCCCCGTTCAAGAGAGGCGCGGGCGCTTCCACAGGTAAGCAAAGAAAGAAAAGAGGGGAATTGATGCACTCCGCACCCTCCCTCCTCCTCTTTCTAAGCGGCATCGTGCGGGCGCGGGAGGGAGTGTGTGTTCCTACTACCACCACTACTTCCATGCCGCTACGGTCAAGGTAGGGAGGCAAAAAAAAACACAGAGGAGACCTTCCACAAAATTTGCCTCCTTTTCCTCTTTGCTCCGCCATCGCCGCCGCCGCAGATCGAGGTTTCCTCAGTCGCCTTCCGCCGCTAGAGAGGGACGGACGGTCGAGAGAGAGAGAGAAAGAAAAGAAAACAAAATACACTTCGGGACTTGGAAATATTTTCGCCCGTGTGACTTCTGTTTTGTTAACTTTTGTAGAAGTGCTTTTGGACAAGACTTAAGTTATTTTGAACAGTCAGTGATGCCCCACTCTGCTGTCGGTGGCAGTGACAGGAGTATCTGCATCGTCTAGATGTTGCTCCAGGAGTCCCTTCCGCAGCCGCCGCCCTCAGCAGCAGCAGCAGCAGCAGCGCACTTCTTCGCAGCAGCCAGAGCAGCAGCAGCATCTTCCAACGAGGAGTCGTCCTCTCAGTCTTCCTCCTCATCCTCCAACTCTCCCTCGCCACCGATGGACGTGTCCTCATCGTCCTCTGCCGCAGCCGCCGCCGCCGCCGCGGCACAGCTGGACAGGTTCGCCGCGCTCGCCGCCGCGGCCGCCGCAAACAGCAGCAACAGCAGCACCAAGGGCGAGAGCCAGAGGAGAGACATGACCCCCTCGCCGCGCCCGGATCACAACGGCAACAGCAGCAGCGACGGCGGCAAGTCGGCCCCCGCCTCCGCCGCTGCCGCTGCGGCCGCCGCCAGCCTCATGAGTCAGCACCCGGCCTTTGCCGCGGCAGCCGCCGCCGGGGCAGGAGCGGGAGCGGCCGCCGGCCCCGCCGCCGGCTTCCCCTTCCACCCCTCCATCTTCGCGCAGATGAGCGCCGCCGGGTTCCTTCCCGCGGCCGCCGCCGCCGCCGCCGCGGCCAACCTGAACAACGGCCGCGTCGGCAGTCCACCCACGCCCAAGGAGGTCTCCCCTCCGCCTCCCCCTCCCCTTGTCAAGGACGCCCCTCCCCCGTCTTCTCCGCCTCCGACCAAAAAGGATGAGGAGATGCCTCAAGAAAAGGACCGAAGAAGTGTCTCCCCCAGGGATGAACGTAAGTGCTCACATTAAAATTCGTAGTCAATAATCATGCTTCCCAGATTTTCTTCTGGTTTTGCACAATTGCCTATAAAGGAGAATACAAAGGGAAAACAGAAGCAGCAGCTGCTGTTCCTCCTCCTCCTTTAAAAACCGACTGTGAGAAAAGCGGTTTTACAGTCATGATTGATCTTTTGTTGTGTCTCCCTCCGCCGCCATTAGCAAAGAGAAGACGAAAGGTGCGGTTTCCCCCGGACAGGAAATCCAAATTAGAGACCCTCCACACTGACTCCGCTTTCGCGCATGCAAATTACGAGACCAAAACAACATTTTGCGGGAAAGGACCGACTGCTGTCGTCTGCTCAATCACCAAACGACCCCTAATTATTATTCAGAGGTTTGGGAACTTTTTCGTGTCTTTTCCGTTCGTTCGAATTTCCGAAGATGATGATGAGTCTCTTCCGCGCGCGGCCGCTCTCACAATCATCATATTACAAACTTGCTGGAGGGGAGGAATTCAACAATCCAAAAGTTACTTTCTTCATCTCCCTTTTCCGACGTATGCCGTATCTTTTGTAGTTTTTCACTTATTATTTCTTTGAAACCTTGGCGAATCCCCTCGCCTTATGTATACGCAGAGGGAGTAGGGAGGGGTGGTACCCAACCAAATTAGTGTTTGCGACTTTGGCGGCAGCGTTTGATGATCAGAAACAACGTTGCGGTAATGATGTCTGATTGGCGCCCTCCCCTCCCTCTTCCGCCGCCAAAACCCCTCCTTCCTTCCTTGGAAGAGAGCGAAAGAAGTTGTTTCCCCCGTAGTAATGAGTTTTGGAGCTCAAAACTCGAAACCGCAGACTCCCTCCCTCTTCCGAATGCATACATATCATTACCTGTCACAAAAGAGATTTATGAACTTCCATCTATCCTTTGTGCCTCAGTCGGTTTCCCGTTTTTCCGCGAAAAACCGTTTCTTCCCCCCCTAGGAAATTTTGATATTCCCTTTTCCTTCGCTCTGAGATCTGGGGCTTGATGATCGAAATAATAACGTTTGGGTGGCGTTGGTGGAATGGGTATGCTTTGATGGGCGAGCGGCATGGAGGGTTTTCTCCCCGTAAATGGATTTGAATCCCCCCTCCTCCCCTTCTTTCCCCCCAGAGAGCGAAAAAGAAGGAAAAATCCATTTTTCTTCCTCCAGTTTGGTCGGATGGTTGGTTGGTTGGGGCGTTTCTTTTTGCCTTCCTTTTGCTGCAAGGCCGAAGCGATGAGAAATGGACCGGACGCAATAACAGAAAAAAATCGAACAAAAACGGGCAAAAGAGAAATCCGAGAAGGATGCATGCATGTATTCGCAAAAACATTTTTCTAAATGGAAATGTTGCTTCTTTCCTTGTCCTTTTTGGGAGAAACGTCCTCAGGAATTCATCCATTGTTTTCCAGTGGGGAAGCAAAAAAAGACAATCCTTCCACTCTCGTTCGGTGGTCACTTGGAATATGCGAGGAGGAGAGGCTTCCAAAGAAAGGTTTCGGTGACCATCGACTTCCCCTCTCCTCCAAAGCATGCATCACCATAAGTTGAATCGTAAACTCCTCCAACATTCTATTATCTCCTCCTTCCCCCGAGAGTCGCATATTCAAAATTCCCAAACCCTCCTTCCCCTTCCCTTATGTACCCCCCAAAGACCTTTTGCCGAATTTCTTAGGAAAAGAGAGGGGAGGTGGACCCTCCTTCGCAGAAGCCGCAAAAAGTGCTAAAATGTCCGTCAATTTTCGGGGAGGGAAAAAAGGGAGGGAAAAGGAAAGGATGCCCTCCCGCGCTACCGCTTAAAATCTTTTTCTTTTCTTCTCTTCCCCCTAAGAGCCCTCCACCACCACCGCGTAGGCACTCTGAGTAAAATTGGCACTAAAACTGGAAACTTTTCTCCTTTCCCCCAACTTTTCTGTGCAAAAATGGACTTTTAATCTTTACCTTTGGGTCATCTGCATAAAAAGTAGAAGCTTCCGTTCTTTTTTGCATGAGACGTAAAAGAAGTTTATAAAAGCCCTCCGGGAAAGGTACCAGAAGCACTACTTTTGGCTGTAGAAGGGAGGAAGGAAGAAATTATTACCCCGGCCACAGTTTTCGCGTATATGTAAGCACAAGAAAACAGTCACGTATTCTTCATTAAAGCTTCCTTTCGAGTACGTGTGCAGAGGGGGGAAAATGAGGTTCCTTTTTTTCTTTCTTCTTCAGCAAAGTCATCAAAATATCTAATTTCCCTATTTCTTAACATTGGAGGAGGAGGGGGGAAATCTTGTTGGGAGGAGGCAAAAGTTGGTTACGGGCCAAAAAAAGAGGGAAAAGGAAAATGTAGGCATGGGGGAGGGGGGGAGGTTGGGCATGACTTGGAAAAGCCTCTTGGCAAGGCAAAATCTTGTCTTTTCCCTTTTATTTCCTCCCGCGGTGGCTTTTTTTCTAACGGTAGAAAAACCTTTTTATGAGGGCTAATGATGGTTTTACAAATTCGGGCGGGCCAGGGGAGAGGAAATTAAAGCTTATTATATTTCCCTCCCCCTCTCAATTTTGCTAATTCGGAAATCCACTCGTGACTCGTGCGCTTTCGTATAATTAGAACAGTAATAATACCAAAATAACGTTTTTTCTTTTATTTTGGAGCATTTTCTTAAGGGGGAAAAGGGAAGGCAAAAAAAGGCACGCTTTCCGTTTAACCCGTGGGGTCCATTTTCAACAAAACCTTTTTTACGACCAACGGCGCTTTAAAAAAGGGGGGGAAATAAGGGGAGGCTCAAACCTTTTTTGCTTTATTTACGCGGAATGCATTTCTGTCTCGCATTTAGGATGAGACTGCACACACGCTGAATTCCTTGGCCCATTAACAGGTTTAATGGAAATATGAAATTTGTTTTCCCTCCCCTTCCTCTCCTAACACACCACAGTCTCCCGCTATGCCAAGAAAAGGAAAGAAAGAGGAAGGAAAACCACTCACCTTTTCCCCCGGCGTCTCTGCCGATGGAAGAAAAAGTGATTCAGAATTTACGAGTTTTTTTGTGTCCGAGAGAGAAAGAAGGAAAAAGGAGAGGCTTTAAGTCAACAGGTGTGAGGAGGGAAAGAGCATCCAAGCGTGTTTCCCGAAAGAGGAATTTTTCACGGCTCCCCTCCAATTGATGCATATTGACACATGAATATTCTTCTCCTCCCCTTCCACGGTTTGCACAATACATTTCCACCTACCGTATGCGGGAAACCAGGGGGAAGAGAATTTCGAAAAAAAGATGCCTGTGAAAAAGGCAGAGTGGAAGAAGAAACTCGTCAGTCGTCGTCAGCTGGGAGACGAAAAAGATGCTTCCCCGCCTCACTCACTCCCAATTCCCAAGAATATATCCATACACAAATATGGCAAAACGCCGCCGCCGCCGTCGTTGGGAAATGGAGAGAAGTGAGAGCGAAAAATTACCACCATCCATCCATCCATCCATCCTTGAGAAAAACGAAAAGTTGAAGGAAAGAGAAAAATATCTGCATTTCTCTGTCGGTCCGTTTTCCCCCTCCGACTCTTCCACCTCTGGCGTTAATTGAAATTCCCATTCAAATTAGTCCTCTCTTCTCACGGTTTCGAGACCCTCTCTCTTTCCTCTGGGCAAGATTTCCCCCCGCTTCATCTTTTCTGCATGTTTACGGTAACCCGAGAGTTGGACGGAGGCGAAACCCGCTCCACCTCCTCCGTCTTCCAACCCTCATTAGCGGCCAAAGAAACAAGGCGGGGAGGGATTCACCATATTCAGATATTGATTATACAAAAAGCAACCCATATTCAATTGGAAGTGCACATTTCGTGTTACGTTAAGAAGTTGGTGACGTTTTACCCCAAGGAAGAAAGATGCTTAGGTTATTTCTCCTTCCACTTTCTTCCCTTCTTCTCCCGTCTCACCTTTCCCCCATTGAAGGAGGAGGAGGAGGGAAGCCCCTCTCATTATGCTATTATATGCATAGCTAATTCCTCTCCCTCCTCGCAAACTGAAAAGGAGAAGGAAGACGGGGGACTCAAATTACCCCTCCTCCTCCT
>JAAUXU010043331.1_pt1 | contig 12117 bp, 12 predicted proteins | sample 7278151 | NCBI WGS metagenome assembly JAAUXU01 (sample SAMN14350113, study PRJNA611818) | marine sediment metagenome | isolation source: surface marine sediment (1.8m) | place: French Polynesia: Moorea | collected 2018-08 | reverse complement strand
TGATTTACTATGATATGCTATGATATACTATATGGTATGATTTACTATGATATGCTATGATATACTATATGGTATGATTTACTATGATATGCTATGATATACTATATGGTATGATATACTATGAGCAGAATGGTTTCTATTTCCACGTTTTCCTAATTCACTGAGCTTACTTTTGAAGAGAAGTTTCAATTGGCCCGTGGTACGGCAAACTTTATTGAGTAAGACATATCTTTGAACGTTCAGGTCCTGCACTATGCCCAAGAGTTGTTTGAGGGCATGAAAGCATATCGTGGTGTAGATGACAAGATACGAATGTTTCGCCCCATGCACAACATGGCCAGGATGAACATAACAGCTGAGAGGTGCTGCTTGCCAACATTTGATGGTCATGAGCTCATCGAGTGCATTAGGAAGTGAGTGCATGACTCTCTCTTTACGTGTCCTTCCATCATGGGCTAATCTGATGTGCCTTGTATTTGTCTTAATGCATTGCTTGTAGGCTGGTGCAGCTCGACCAGGAGTGGGTTCCTCACTGCACATCCTCCTCCCTGTACATCCGGCCCACCTTAATTGGGACTGAGGCTGCATTGGGAGTCTCACCATCCACTGAGGCAGAACTCTTTGTGCTCCTGGGTCCAGTGGGACCATACTTTGCCATGGGGGTCAAGCCTGTATGCAAGCACAGATGAATGAATCTTGGGCGACAGCTACTCTTAGCATGATAACAAATTTCAGGTGAATTTGTTGGCTGATCCAGCATTTGCTCGTGCGTGGCCAGGAGGCAGCGGCTTTGCCAAGATGGGTTCCAACTATGCCCCCACCCTTTGGATTGCGGTAAAGAAGAAGACTCATTCCAATGACTCATCAGGCCAAAAGAGTATGATGATGATGGATTTCCTCTGTTAGAAATATGCAGAGGAGCGCAACTGTCAGCAAGTTCTCTGGCTGTTTGGTCCTGACCATGAGATCACTGAGGTGGGCGCTATGAACATCTTTGTCTTCTTGGACAAGGGTAACAATCAGCAGGAGCTTGTCACACCTCCTCTTGACAAGGGCATTATCTTACCTGGGGTGACCAGAAGAAGTATCATTGAAATTACCCGAGAGTGGGGCAAATTTGAGGTCAATGAAAGGGAGATCACCATGAAAGAGGTAAATGTACATACTCTCAGTGCATACCCACTCCCACATATTTAATTTTTGTTTGTCACTCCACTTCATCACTGTGCAGTTACTGCAAGCTAAGGCTGATGGCAAGTTGCTGGAAGTCTTTGGTGCTGGCACAGCAGCTGTCATCAGTCCAGTCGGTGGAATCTATTACCAGGGTCAGATGCACGAGATCCCTGCGCCGCAGACTGGCCTTTCCTCACAGTAATATCTGTTATATGTACTGATTCATAAGGAAAATCGTCAATGTTTCATTCTTAGGATCCTTCGTGCTATGACTGATATCTATTATGGCCGCATACCTCACTCCTGGGCACTAGAGATTGAGAACTGGAAGATTGATGCCAACCAGGAGCTGAAGGACTATGAGATTGCAAAGAAGCAGATGGAGCTTTCAGCATAATCAAAGTGAAACTTTGAATGAGGAAATGTGCTCACATTGGTGAAAAAAATACCACGCACCTTATTACTGTATCATTTGTGTTAATGTTAATTTTGCAGTTTTTGCTTTCTTCCAAAGACATTGGGTTGCCCCTAGGAACTGAAGCAGAATGCCAAGGTTAGAGTTTCAAGGCTGAGTGAGGGCTTCACAAAGTTTGCCCAGTAGTTATGTCTCAATAGAAGTTTTACTCAATGGTCCCCTCAAAATCACTCATATATACATACACTTATATTATTGTGACATTGCCAAGAGATAATTAAGCATATCTCTCTCTGATACTCTCGCAAGCATAGAAACCAATGCCATTTGAAAGCACACATACCACATGTAACTTAGAAACAGTACTTAGGATTTCTGTCACTTGGTTGTGAATATTGCAATTATGGCGAGCACGCCGAATACATGTTTCCTTTTTGGCCAAATACATGAGTACAAAAGAGAACATTCCCATTTCCCAAGTGCGAACTTCGCATGAGTACACAAGCATTTGTGGCCATGCCTCCGGATCTATTAGGCTGGTTTGAAAAGATGCTTTTTCTGGAAGTTAATATTTTTTTCAACCTGAGTTTGTGGCACAGGGTCAAATTATGAGGATTTTACAAAAACAAATTCCTAAAAGGGCCTTTACTATATGCTCTTTTAAGTAGAAATCTTACGAGAGCAACACATGACATACAACTGTGTAATTTAGTAACGTCAAAACTGCTATGTTGTAAAACTGTCTCTAATGTAGCTGAATTTTATATGTCAATATAAGGCAGTATCTGTTTTTTTGCATGTCAAATGTCTGCTAAATCAGAGAGACACTTTTGTAACGTAGCAGTTTAAGAGTTTGTTATGTCCCTTTGCCACTTTGTCTTCATACACGCACGTGTTGAGTGTACCTTTCGTGTCAGCAGCAAAAAAGGCAGTTTTTACCAGAAGAAATGATAAGTAGAGAACTATCATATCGAGAATCAGTCCTCACATTCTCGCTCATTGAGCTGGACTTCCTACTAACTTAACTGAAATTTTGTAAAGGTCATACAAATGCATAAGAACAGATCAGGATCTCGATCGGCCGTAGCTTTTTGGTCACGCACCGCAAAGACAAACAGCTCCAGATGATTCCTGATCGAGTGAGGATCACTGGTGTAGCAAGTGAAGGGACGGAGGGTGAACAGCTACATGTGTGAAGCATCCAGCATTTTGTCCTGTGAAGGACCTCCCTGTGATCCAAGTGGAGGTCCTTGAGGCTCTCAGACAGAACAGCCTGGACAAGCTCTTCATTGAGTTCAATGGTTACTTTGCCAATCACCTCACTCTGGGAAATTGCACTCATCCATGCGGTGCTGGAGCTGGACATAGTACGTAATAGTACAGCTGCGGCCTTGTACAAGTTGTGTGCGTCCAAGGAGAACTTCACTGCTTTTGTGGAACGTTACATCTCAGCTCGAGCCTGCTGAGCAGCTGCTCCCTCCTCATTGCTGCTGCCAATAACCATTTCTGATACTTCCGAGGCCGAAGGCCTGCTGCAGTCATCACCGGTTGGCGTCGTTGTCATCCAACAAGTAGGTGAACTTCGGTCATGACTTGAGGTCATGGTTCCTTCCTTGCATGTGGCGCCATTTGTTAAGTTTATTTCAAAGCTGTGACCAGTGGATCAGTTGGAACGCACAACTGCAGTGCTGCCTCCAGCAACTATCATTTTCTCAAAATTTTGTCACAATCATAGGGAGACACAGTCCTCACCCTCACACTTCAGCAAATAGCAAATGTTGTAGTTAGGGTGTTGGGACACCACTGAAGTAAAGCTTTACCTGATCTGGCGAATGGAAATGTCATAATAAAGATTGGAGGAAAAATCGAGTCATGCCAGCTTGAAAAAGCTTAAAAAATCAACCTAAAATGTCGAGCCGAGTCAATGTGAGCCGCTGATTTCTCGGACATTGAGATTTAATGAATCTAAATATGTAATGTAAATCATCTAGCAATTGGTTTCTGGTGTCTTGAAAACGGTTACACCATCGTCAAAATGACTTCTTTCCTTTAAAAAATTAGACGCATCTTAGAAATACTGGAAACACCGAAATTATCTTCATGTCCGGTTTAAAAATCTATTCCGTCTGAAGAGGTCCTTCCTTTATCTTCAACTGGCAACACGAAGGCTCAGTCTAACCCATCCTTCCTGAAAATTGGCAAGGAATATTTCATCAAGTCATCTGGCTGCACTTTGCATGGTTCCCTTAAAATAATTGTCAAGAAGTACTGGTCACTTCTTGCCAAGGGGAGTTGCAGTTAGTTTTCTGATTATGAACAGTGCATGATATCAGTTTGGAAAATCAGCAACCACAGTCCCGACACATTTGCATCTGCAGCATGCACCTGTCAAGACCATCTAAAAAAACATGCGTAAACACACATATGGTCTCACTGTTCTTCTGGACTATTTTGATGTGCCCCCTGGAACTAAAGCAATTTCTCTGGGGATGAAACCAAAGCGTGGCAGACCTGCAAAAGCCAAGAAGGCATTAATTTTGCAGTAAAGTCATTTTATATGGAGGTGTACGCATGCATTGGGCACAATTGTCATACTTTTAGACAATAAACCCATTTATGCAAAAGCCAACACTTCTTTAGAGGTTTCTTCAGATCTTTTTCTTCAGATGACTTTTTTAGACAAAGCAGTTAATTTGAAGGCAAAAAATTATCACCATACGGTCGCTAACACTTCTTTAGAGATAGTGAACTTTTTCTTTAGATGACTATTTTAGATAAAAGTAGTCAATTTGAAGGCAAAAAAATGCCTCCATTAAAAAATGTAACGTCAAAATTGCACCTTTTTGGTGATACAAATATTTGGTTGAGTTCACCGACTTTTGACACGCTTTGTATCCTGGCACGAGCAAAGAACGAGGATACTCCCAAATTATCGGATAGTGTAATTGAACCTCCGCCCTGCGAGCAAAATGAAGAAAACAAAGGTGTCGTCGCTGTGTTCATTGCCGCACTTGACGGAATTTGAACTCTCTGTGCACAATGGCCTTGGTGAACCTGGCGTCGCCCAACATGCAATGGTGTAGCAACATCGCCACCATTGCCAAGGCCACGTGCGCCCTGGCCTGCGCCACGGCCTTCTTGCTCACCGCCCATGAATCACTGAAAGATTATCGCCGAGGTTTGACCACAGTCTTGTCCGAGATGCAAGTGAACCCCGAGGGCAACATTCCCCCAGCTCTCACCATCTGCAGCACGAAGGGCTTCAAGGGCTTCAATGCCAGATACTTGGCGCTCAAGGACTTCCTGGAGGGCACCTACGAGCTGAACGAGTTGCTCTATTCCTATGGAGAAGGCTACTACGGATTCGACATCACCGAGTACAAGAACATGACCACGTTGTACACGCTGATGAGAGGCAGATGTTACTCATACGCTTATCCCTACCCGGTAAACGAGAAGTAGCAGCATACTGTAGTAATCGTCCAAGCAGGACAAAGCAACCTACAACGTAGTGCAACTTGCGCAGCTTTCTCAACTTAACGTCATCAACTTCACCCTTTCCGACAATGCCGAGTTGCTTGTCTTTGCCCACGAACCCGGCGAGGAAATCTGGTTCCACCTGGCCTGGTTCCCCGGCCCTACTGAGTACGTCAAGGTGGAGAGAGACGTTTTCCTCATGGATGTGCAGGTCCACAAGGAGACTGTGATTCAGCATGACGACTGCAGTCGTAACGCCAATATGAAAATGTACTCAGGTGGACGTACGAGGTGAACTTCATATTTTTTGTTCACCATATTAAACCTTCTTTTTGATGCAGAGTGCACCAAGGCACAACTATTGTCTTTCTATGAAGAAAGTGGCAAATTCTCCAAATGCTCGGTCCCTTGGATGCAAAACCTACTGTTCGGGCTGCTGGACTATGACGACAACAATACGTGTTCTCACGAGCAGGCCGACCAGGAAATGTTGGCGCTGAATGAGTTCATCGTCAAGGCCGGACAGTTCGGACTCAATGAATGCCAAAGCAAGTACCACTGAGCAGATTACATGATTCAGACACACGATGCTGCATAATGACACTCTCGTGTACTACAGAACCGTGCACCAGAGTCCGTTACAAACTGACCACCCAGAAGTACTCGGCCCAGGACGGCATCCTCCACACGACCGGGTTCTTCGTACGGGCTAGCGGCTCTCCCAGCAGGCACGTCTTTTTGTTCTACATCTCAGACGCCACGACCAAGCTGACGGAGACCTTAGTGATCAGCAGGAACGCCTTCCTCGGCACCATAGGCGGAAACCTGGGACTCTTTTTGGGCATGTCATTCCTTTCAATGGCCAGTTTCGCCGTGAATGCCTTGAAGAGAGTGTGGGGGGTCAAGGAAAAGTCCATGGCTCACATTCTTACCAGTCGGTCGCTTGAGTCAAGCATTTGTCCAGCGTGAATGACTCCAGAAATTAACGTTCACTGACCTAAGACTACATAGTCTAATATACGTATATACGTCCTAAGACATAGTTATACAATACAGGCGCAAGGTATACGCGTAATATATGCTCACTGATGCAGTGCGATGTTTTGGCATGGACACCAACATCGAGTATTCGCAACCCACCAATATTGACAGGAGGAAACATTGATGTCAATGTTCAGATATGCAAAGTGTGTTCTGATTCTGTCCGGAAAAGGAAAGTGTCCTGTTCTTTGAAAAGAAAAGTAAAAAAGCCGAATCAGCAGTCGACCGGGAGTGAAGATCTCATCCTACCCCGGCCGCACTTCCAACTCTGGTCGCATCTCCTACTTTGGCTGCACCTCCTGCTCCAGCCGCACGTCACTCCAAGATTGTGGAACGGCTTGAAAGTAGGCAAAAAACATTACACTTTAAGAAGTTTCGTCCAGCATTTCAATCTGCAGCTAAATACCGAACATTGGCACCGACATCAAGTGTTCAACCTAAACATTGAGCCTACTTGGGAATGTCCATGTTTTCCTGAGATCGCACAGTCTCAGTGCTCACTTACGCAGCTTCAACAGTCGAGAGCAATTCAAGTCGTAGTCAAGGAGAAAACTGCCTTCAACCACATTGGTGATTATTGATATTTACAGAAGCGATGGACTTTGCATTGTACCTTGTCTCCGTTAAACCACAGGCGCCAGAAGCATCAACAAAGAGCCACGCATGGTGCTTCAAGCTCTCTAATAGCCCCTGTACGTCGGAGTTTGATTTGTTTTCCATTCTGTCCAAAGAGGCCTGTGGTGCCCAAAAAGACGGGAAGACTCTGCGATATCCGAAATTGCTCGATATCGCGATATTCGACGCGATACGTGCGGAACCAGAACGTACACGCGATGACCCAAAAGTTGTGCATCTTTGTTGATTTCATTTGAAATGACAGGGCTAGTAAAATCACACTGGTGGTTGAACGTGATCCATGGAGTTGGCCAAAAATGATTCAGAACGTGAAAGAGCCACCTCTTTGCTTTCCAACCCCACTTGGTACAAGGTAGTCATTTTCGACCTTTTACACGCAATTGATAAAAACCAGAGAACTAGGCCCACTGAGAAGTAGGCCCACGTGAACTGGGCCCCCAGGGAACTGGTCCCCTGAGCCCAGTTCTAATGGAACCGATGAAAACACTCCCCCGGGATCACCCTGTACAATTATCCTTAGTGAAGTAAATATTGGAGTAGTGTTTTCGTGGACCTATATGAGGGAAAGGTAAAGCTGAGTGTCGGCGAATGGGGAGAAGTCACGTCACACTCGAGTAGGGATATTGACAATGCAGTGGAACACGGATGTCAGAGCAGAGGCAGCCTTTTTGGCACCGCTGGGTAACTTCTTCTGAGTTACAACTGTGTGGGTGAATGCAAGCAGTAGATGGATGTAATTTCGAAGGAGCTATCTCATGTCTGTCGCATGGAGACATGGCCATAACTAGTGCCAAATGTAGCCGTAGAATTTAGCCATTTGTTCCTCAAAGTTTGCGCTTCTGCTGGTGGTCACAGCGTCGTCGCAATGCGCATTGAGCTGCTCCGTTGGGGTCAGTTTCCACTACCGCGATAGGACCGTGCTGAGAAATATTGGACCGCAACATCGGCACTTCATTCGACCACCTGTTTTCTGTCAACGTCCTGCAGCCATTCTTCGTCGTTGGTTGGGCACTTTAGGTATTCTAGTTGCAGGACATTCCAGATTGCCTCAGCTGTCTCTGACACGATCTTGGAGGTGGTAGGGTAGGAGACCCTGAACAGGACCCTTCTTCTCGGACCCTGTAGGTTGCCCCAGTTGCCCCAGATCGCCTGTGACTTGTAAACGGGATCGCAGTCCTGAACTGCGGGTCTTCATTGGTGACGAACGGTTCTGCCCTTGACAGGAGGCTGTAGAAGGCAGGAACACTCAAGGCATGGCTGACTTTATCCGGGTGATTCTCCTCGAGTGCCTGGTAAAGCAGCTGTTATGCACCGCCAGATGGGGCTCAATCCGGACTGCAGGATGAGGATTTTCTCCCTGTTGCTTTCTTTGAAAGCGTGTACAGCCTGAAGAGCTCCCGGAGGGCCTCCAGTTCCCCAATGACCAGTTGGCCTTCACTGAGATCATCATCCGCGTTGTCATCAAGGTCAAAGCTGGGAATGAGCAAGAGGCTGTTTGTCCTCCCTGGGAGTCCTCCCTGTTGCCACTGGCAATGTTGGCTGTCACCCCAGGAGGCCAGTGCACAGCGGAAAAGCTTATTTATAAATTGACTGTTTTCTCTTGATATTGTTTACTTTCTGGGCAAATTCTGCCGTGTTGGTCTATTTTCTGCGCTGGAAAGTTAGAAAATTTTCCATTTACTCAACCTGGTCAAATTCCGTCGAGAAAAACAGTTTTTTTCAAGCGCTAACAAATTCAGCAGTCAAAAACGACCCCTGACGTTACCAGAAAAATTGCTCAGGTTTCGAAGTTCCTCGTGCTCTGAATGCAAGACAGTTTAATCACGAGCTGGCTCGAGTCACGTTCGATTTGTTGTGTCTGCATCTCTGCTTTGCCAAGTAACCGTGGACGTTTCAAAAATTTCGTACCATTTGTGGTACTTTTCGGAAAGTTACTCCGATCCAGCCGGAGTCATGAATGACTGCACATCTCCACTGACGCCGCAGCCTTGTTGCACCTGTTGCAGTGCTGGACAGCGAGGTTGCAAAGCCACAGATATGACCCTTGGCGCCATCTAGCAAAGCAAATATGACTCACCACATAGAGCTGTGGGCACTGCGAGTTCTTAGTCTAGAAAGTGGGCATTAATGAGGTGGCATTTTCTGTTTCGAGATGAAAAGAAAGCTTTGAGCACCATGACTCGTTAAAGGGTCTAAATTCACAATAACTTTTCAGTTTAAATATGTTGAGCTGGGTATTTGGAGTTCACTATGGCGAACAATTACACCCACTAAAGGAAATGGAAGAGCTGCTTGAGTCAATCCATGGGTGGGAAAATCAAAGCAACCTTGGTAAAAAGGAATCATCATGGCGATTCATTCGCTGAGATCTCTTTTTGATGATTTGAAGGCATAGTCCGACATCTCTTTCATCATGACAGCATATTCTAACTTTATTTTTTTTCATTGAATTAAAATATTTAGAGGAGGAAGTGGGGTCGATGATGAAGGGCTTACAATCTAACTCTGATCCTGCAAAGACTTTCTCGATGTACAGGTGGACGTCAATGTTTGGGCTGCCAGAAACGTCCTCCTCGCCAAGAGGAGCTCTGACATCAAGACATTGACCTAATCAACAGCAGTCAGGCGATGCCCTGCAGGAATCTGGTCGGCGCGTCCGTTTGACGCCACCAAGCCCAGGGACATGAGGCTGGTTGGATGTTTCATCGTTGTCCAGGTCCGGGCAGTCTTGTTGACATTGCCAAAGGTTAGGTGACGATCATTCGTCGTGTTGCGGACTGGGTCACGGTCCTGGCCTTTTCGTCTGAGAAGATGATGACGCAACTGGCAGCTGCACTCTTGAGGTTGTTGAAGTAGAAGATGTTGACAACGTTGGAGATGGGTTGCTTTGATCAAGGGCCTCTCCATCCTCACTAAGCTCTTCCCCACCAGTTTCGCCAGCCTGTTCCTGAACTTGTGTCTTGCGTGCGCTCGCATCGACTTGACCATGTCCAGATCCGGGGAACTTTTTCCCCCACTTCCCAGACGTCTCTCGGTGCTGCCCTCCTCTTTGATCCTCTTGGTCATATTCTGACCCTCTCATTTGTTCACAATGTCGACACTTTCAAAGGGCATCGATTCTAGCGGAGCCTTCTCTGTACGTAGTTGTCCGGCAACCACTGTAAGCTATCGATTTCTACGCAGTCGACTGCGTAGACACTGCAGGAAACCGGAGAAATACCAGCCGCCAAGTAGAGAAGGGTGTCGGGAACCTGACTCTCTTCATCTTATCTTCGTAGCGCCTGAGGGTTAAAGAATTGCCCGGAATGCACACTTCGCATTCAATGTTTTGTGGTAAAGTCCCAAAGGATCACTCTGACGAAGGGCGCGGCGAGCTTGGTCCATTCGTAGTCCTGCGGCTCACCACAAGTCCCAGTGCAACGCTTCCAGCAGTGCAGCACAGACGTTCAGTGCAGAAAAAGTGCGCGTCGTTTGTGTGCTCAGTTAGTGCTATTGCGAATAAAATTTCTCGGATTCACGAAACATAGATAGTCAGAATATTGATTAAAAGTATCCGTATTGCCTATTCACTCATCAAATACTAGAGTACTCATTTTTTCAGTTATATTTGCAAGAAAGAAATTCGAAATGTTCAAATAATATACATCCTCAATGCTTCATGTAAGGGGAATCTATTCAAATTTCACCACAGCACTGTGCACGGTATTTTACTCACTTTGTGCGAGTCGGAAGCCGACCTCTTATCGAGCTGGAGTCGGGTTGAACACGTGCGAGTTCAGACACACCACCGGGCCGGATGTAGCCCGCCCACTATTGTTCTACGGTGGATCATACACAAAAATCTTGCGTCAGTCTCAAAAACCCTCCTTGCCAACGGTCCAAAAATAAAAGGGCTTGGACAGTTCCTCGGACATTTCCTCGTCTGAGCCTGCGGGCTCGGCCCGTGTCCATGCCTAGTGCAAACGAGCGCCCTGAGATTTGAGTCACATCCGAATGAATGTGAAGGCGCGCACCTTTAGAGCCCATTTACAACTGTTGCGCGGGAGACGCTTGGCACGGAAGTGCTGATTTACGCACTGCCTCCACCAGGAACTGGATTAGGAAGGTACACACATTGTCTGTTGTGAACACTGAGACTTGGTTTTACGCTGATAAAACCAAGCCTCAGTGACCACAGCTTTTTTTTTTCAGAAAAAAACTGAAATTATGTTTATTCAGGATAGACGTTAACACGTAAAAATAGTCTATTTATAAAACGACGATCTGTCTGCTAGAGAAACCATTTGAACGAGGACTGCGATGTGTTGGATCACAGTTATTGGAGCTCTATATAGAACGCCTATAAAGTAAGATATGACAGAAAAAAGTTTGTAAAATAGAAAGGGAAACTCATCAGTAAAATAGAACAGCAATACGATAGAAAGAGAAACACTGGGTATGATATTTTTGTTCGAGCTTCAATAAGGGCTCCTTCACTGTGAATAATGGTTTCCATCCGACCTCTGACAGCACCACATGTCTTGACAATAAAGTCCTGGCTGATATTTGACGCTGCGGAGGAGAATGTGCACAACGTGACTGTTTTTGGTGCTGCAGTCTTGAAATTTTCTACGGAAACAGGTAAAGGATGAAGCCCGAGCTTTCATGACAGCATCTTTCCAACTTTCTATTTTATTCATGAATAAAGCACAGCAACGCTATATCTGTCGCACTCACGACATGCACAGGGTGAGCTATATCTGGCATCAGGCGGCTTCATGTGTGCTGATTTTTTTTTGGTGTGTGTGTGTGTCGCAACGTTGTGTCATTTAATGTCGTTGAAACATACTCAAGCTCATGAGAAAGTCCTCCATGGAGAGAGCAGCCGAACAATCAGCTCTCAGACTACTCAGCGCATTTTGCATGACAAGCAACAAGGAGCAACTGGCAGCTGCTGGACTGACCACAGACTTAGCAGCTTACTCGGACCCTTAGCCTTACAAAGTCATCTATCGGATTCGTGACCAGCAGCTGGGAAATGACAGCTTGAGGGAAGGAAAGTGGACTTGGTGGTCTGGCAAAGGTGTGGGGGCTGGTTCAACCAGGACTGAGCATCAGGTAGCTCGAGTTATATGAGCATGGCAAAAATACAAGTCAAACTACTTGAGTTGATTGCACTTCCAGCCTTTGTATGGACTTCTTCAGCGGTTCAGCCATTAGAGAACGAAAGATAGCACAGAGGGAAGACCCTCTGCCGGGCGCGCCTGTTGGTCAGGGCAACAGTGCACAAAGTGTGCCAATGAAAGTGAGCCAAGTAGGGTGACAAAACTGCATCAAGATATTTGACTGATTCAAAATGATTAAGGGGGGATTTTGAATTCCAAACTACATTTTCC
>JAAUXU010124954.1_pt1 | contig 12118 bp, 8 predicted proteins | sample 7278151 | NCBI WGS metagenome assembly JAAUXU01 (sample SAMN14350113, study PRJNA611818) | marine sediment metagenome | isolation source: surface marine sediment (1.8m) | place: French Polynesia: Moorea | collected 2018-08 | reverse complement strand
TCTCGCTCTCGCTCTCGCTCTCGCTCTCGCTCTCGCTCTCGCTCTCGCTCTCGCTCTCGCTCTCGCTCTCGCTCTCTCGCTCGCCCGTCAGCAGCAGCTGAAATCTCTCTCTTTCCCCCTCTCTAGCTTTCCTTGCGTGCGTGCGCGTCAATGTATGCACGCACACTAACAGGGCACCAACAAAGATTTAACACACTTGTATATTAAGATTGAGAATTGTTCGGTGCTCGAATTAAGGACGGGGACATAATAGACTCTGGTCTGTCCACAAATTTTGCCTATAATAAGGCTGCACAAACGCATTTTTTCCTGTCTTTTGGCGCGCGCTCGGGAGAGAAAGGGGTTCTGCTGGCGCAGAGCTGAAGCTACGGCTGCTGCTGATTCCCCCCTCTTTTTTCCCTCATGGAGGAGGTGGGTTGGTCACACATTAGGCCACTGTAGAGGTGGGCTGAGCCGGCGACGTCTCCGGGCGAGCAACAACACTGCAGACAAGAGATATGACAAAGCCGAGAACGCCGAGCTGACCCCACGACGTGATTTCAGGGCCTCCCTTCCCGGTGGGCGCTCCCATCCACTACCACAGCTTTCAAACTGTCGACCTGCACGGACAACTGATGCGTGGTGTGAGCGCCCAACGCGCTGTCCGCCTACCCGTGCCAGGAGACGAGGTTGGAGGGCGCCAATATCGCCATGCATCCAGAGGCTGGCGGCGGCTTCCAGGATCCCAGGGCTTCCGGAGCTGCAGTCGCGCTCCGCAGTCGCCCCCGTCACTCCGGAAGATGCTCAATTTCATCACGCCCGCCCCGACCCACCTCTAGGCAAAGCCGCCGACCTCTCTTTTGCTCCGCTGAGAGCGCGCGCGCGTCCTAAACGCGTGAGGGCCGGGACCTCCGGACTCCGCGATCGACTCTCGATCTCTCTCTCTCCGGGCGCGCGCACTCGCACGCGCGCGCTCTCTCTCTCTCTCTCCACTTATAACTTGTGGATGTCTCCTCCTCTTTTCAGTAATGTCGGCCAAGCCGCGGCTGGGCCGATGGCGGCGGCTGCCTTCGGCGGCGAGGCAAAAAAGTGTCTGAAAAATATATGGGAAATACAAAGCGGAGTTGAGAGACTCGAACTCGAGGACCTCTATGAGGAAGGGCCTTGAGCAAGACAAAAGTGTGTCTGTGTTGTGCATGCGCGTGTGTGTCGTTGTTCACGACGGAGCGGAGAGGGGGGGGGAAGGCAACGAAGGCCGGAGGAGAGTAGCGGACGACGGACGGAGCCTCTTGTCAAGCAGCCAAAAAGGATATGGCACAATTGCCACATTTGACAAGTCTTGAAGGGCTTACGAGAAAAGCATAACGTCTTGCAGGCGCCCTCAAAGGTCTCGTCCGCTCGCTCCCTCGCACCCACCTCCCTCCCTCCCTCCCCCCCCAGGAAGAAGTGACAGAAAGTCCTGGTGCAGCAGTAAGAAGAGAAAATAAGGCAAACACCGTTTGACACTCTGAAGAGATCTCGGTGTGGCTGCTCGTTGACAGGCCTGGCCAAGAGAGGACCGCTCACAACGAGAGCGACGAGGACGGGTGAGGTCGTTATGAGTCCTCGCTGCGCCTTCAACTCCATCCTGGAAGGCCTGAACAAGAGAGGCTGCGCACTTGCGGAGAGGCAGGGAGCTGACAAGCTGAAGTTAGGTGAGACGCCACGGAGCTGCTTTTGGAGCATTTCACCTAAAAAAAAAAAAAAGAAAAGAAAAGAAAAAACTGGGGAAAGTAAATGGGGCCTTCGCAGTGCACGAAAGTTTTCTTTCTTTGTAGGAGGGCTCAACTGTCCCATTTTAAGTCAAGACCTTTTGCGCCACATCGAGGAGCCTTTTCCTGGGAAATGATCAAGAAAGGCCGCGGCGGCGGCGGCGGTAGCGTCAAGGGCAGGAAGGGTGGCGGCGACCAGAAGAAGAACACGACGCGGGACCACCAAGACGGCGGCGGACCCGGCGGACCCGGCGGACCCGGCGGACCCGGCGGACCCGGCGGGGGATACATGAATGGTGGACCCGGCGGGGGAGAGGGGCCTGCAGGCTACCAGACGCAACACAAGCCGCTACCATCTTTCCAGAAGTAAGTCTTTAGCAGCAACTCAGTTGTTGTTGTTGTTGCTGCTGCTGCCGCTGCTGCTGCTGCTGCTGCTGTCAATCTGTCACAGCAACACGGTGCTGATGATGATTACATTGACATGCATGATACCGTGTGAGTGAACAAAAGCGGACGTCCGCCGTCCCGTCCGTCTTCAACGAAGCCACCTCGTTGATCCTCCTCATGTCGCTGTTGAAGCCCTCCTGTTGACCTCTGACCTTTCCATTGGACGTCTGAATGACTCAAGCTGCGTCGACGCCTCCTTCCCTTTATTATTACTATTTTCCACTTGCAATTGGTGAATTTGGTTGCGTTTTGCAGTCTGACTGGCAATTCCTGGATGCCCAGTGGAGACGTGGACGCGCAGCAGAACAACAACTCGAATAAGGGAAGTGGCCAGATGCAGCCGAATCAGCAGGGAATGGCTTCATCGCCCATGATGCAACAGGACATGGGCTCGGCCAACCAGATGCACCCAGGAGGTCACATGTCAATGGGTCATCACTTCAATCAGGTGAGTTTGGGGCAACAGAAAAGGGCTTGAGAGATCTGTCAAACGTCACTAATCTCTCCTAGATGGGCTATCACATGGGTGGCGACAATATGCAGATGAGCCATCGACAACAGCAAGTCTATTACATGAATCAGGTATGTGTGCTATAGCAATTCTTAGGTGCACTCAGACTTTTGTCAAGGATATCACCATGTGGCTGCTTCGCACCCACACTGTCTTCTTTTAATCACGTTGAGTCTCGACACAACGTCACATTTGAGCTGTACTTTTCAAACCAAATGTGTGCGTATATATTTTGTATCTACTGAAAGGCTGCGCGTACAGAGCAAGAGGAATAAAAGAAACTGAACCACCTGAGTCAGGTAGACAATACAACCAGAATCTGGGTAGTTAGGGAGTGCTTGCAGCCCCGCTGGTCATAGAGTGATGAAGAACGAGACTCAAAAGTGTGTGTGTGAAGCCAAGGAAGAGACCAAGGTGACGACAAATTTCCTAAGGAAAAAGTGACATTGCTCTCAAAACGTTACTTCACAAAATGCTCTTAAACAGTGATGGTCCTGCCAAAGTGTGACAAAAACCTCTTGAATGCCATATTTACCTTGAATCTTCACTCACGTCATTCAGAAGTCTATCTTGAGTCAACTTCACACATGAATAAAATTCAACAATAAATATGCATATTTTTGTAGATGAATCAACAAATGGGTGGTGCAAGCAACAACCCACGACTAATGAGGCCCATGATGGCGAGCGGAGGTGGCGGGCCCATCAGGATAGCCAATGCGGGCTACAGCAACATGGGGAACGGCGGAATGCAGCATCGAAGGCCTATGCCCTACCCCAGCCACACCATGTATATGATGAACAAGCGCCAGCAGCACCCGGCCATGTTCAGCCAACAGATGAGGGCAAGTTTCGGCGGTTTCGGAGGTGGCGGAGGAGGTGGCCCCGGCCTAGGTCCTGGTCCTGGTCCTGGTCCTGGTCCTGGTCCTGGTCCTGGTCTTGGTCCAGGTCCTGGTCTTGGTCTTGGTCTTGGTCCTGGTCCTAATCCTGGTCCTAATCCTGGTCCTAATCCTGGTCCTAATCCTGGTCCTAATCCTGGTCCTAATCCTGGTCCTAATCCTGGTCCCAGTCATGGCCCTGGCCCTGGGAATGGTCCTGGTCCTGGCTCAGGCTCTAGCAGTGGCCCTAGTCCTGGGCATGCGCCTGGCTCTGGCCCTGGCTCTGGCCCTGGCCCTGGCCCTGGCCCTGGCCCTGGCTCTGGCCCTGGCCCTGGCCCTGGCCCTGGCCCTGGCCCTGGCCCTGGCCCTGGCCCTGGCCCTGGCCCTGGTCATGGTCATGGTCATGGTCATGGCCCTGGCCCTGGTCCTAACCCCGGCCTTGGACCTGGCCCCAGCCCTGGACCTGGCCCAGCTCCTAGCCTTGGCCCTGGTCCTGGCCTTGGCCCTGGTCCTAGCCTTGGCCCTAGTCCTGGCCTTGGCCCTGGCCCTGGTCCTGGCATTGGTCCTGGCATTGGTCCTGGCCCTGGCCCTGGTCCTGGCCCTGGCCCTGGTCCTGGCCCTGGCCCTGGTCCTGGCCATGGTCCTGGCCATGGTCCTGGCCATGGTCCTGGTCCTGGTCCTGGTCCTGGCCATGGTCCTGGCCTTAGTTCTGGCCTTGGTCCTGGCCTTGGTCCTGGCCTTGGTTCTGGCCTTGGTCCTGGTCCTCACCCTGGCCCTAGCCCTGGCCAGGGCCATGGTCCTGGCCTTGGTCCGGGTCCGGGCCATGGTCCCGGCCTTGGTCCAGGTCCAGGTCCTCACCCTGGCCCTGGCCATGGCCCTGGCCATGGCCCTGGTCCTGGTCCTGGCCCTGGTCCCAGTCCTGGTCCCGGCCCTGGTCCCGGCCCTGGTCCCGGCCCTGGCCCCGGCCCTGGTCCCGGCCCAGGCCCAGGCTCAGGTTCCGGCCCAGGTTCAGGCCCAGGTTCAGGCCCAGGGTCAAGCTCAAGCTCAGGATCTGGTCATGGTCATGGGCCCGGATCTGGTCCTGGACCCGGACCTGGACCTGGTCACGGTCCTGGTCACGGTCCCTACCCTCCCGGAAGCAACGGCAACATGTACGCCTATGGTCAGCAACCACAGGTGGGGCGATACCAGGGCAACAACTTTCCCTTCGGCGGGGGCAACCCTCCTGGCGGAGGACAGATAATGCGGGCAGGGAACCCGATGATTGCCTTTGGAGGCATGGGTAGCCCACAACAGCAGATGAACATCAGGGGGGCAGCAACGTCACCACAGCAGCAACAACAGATGGGAGGAGGCCCTACCGGTTCCGTGGGAGTCCCCGGAGTCCCTGGAGGACCCGGAGGTGGAGGTGGCATGACTGTGAGGGCTCCCATGAGGCAGCCAGGTTTCCCTGGACAACCTCAACAAACCAGCAGTGACGGGATGCAACAGCAGCAGCAACAACAACCGCAAAAGCAGCAACAGCAGACTGAGGTGGCAAACGTCTCTCCCAGGAACAATGGGTCCAATACCAGCAATTCCAAGACCAACATAAGTAAGTCAAAACTAGCTTTAGTCACTAGCATTTCATGGGACGTAATTGATATGGTCAGACGACGAAATGTCAGATGTAAAAGAAGTCTCAGTGAACATAAAAGTTCGACAAAAGTTTTGAAACAGGCAGATTTGAGGAGGTTTTGAGGTTTCGTATTGTAGTTTTTAGGTTGAAAGAGGTTTGAAGTACAAACCCCCTTCCTGGAACAATGGGCTTCTTGGCACTTTGTTAAAAATGCGATTGGTGCCTGTGGTCTTGGAGAAATGTCCCTAATGATTGGTTCTTACCTTATTGTTCTTTTTTCAGTAGTGCCATTCCATCACAGTCCGGTTCCTGGAAACCCGACCCCTCCACTGACCCCAAATGGACCCAACGGGCCCAATTCCTGTGGGGGAAATGGGAGTGGAAACGGGAGCATTGGCATTCCCTTCGCGTCCCCAGCCTCGGACGCGTCCTCCGGGATCGCCGCGTCCCCCAAGCCGGCCCTAATCAACAAGGGATCTTCCCCTTCGTCCTCCTCGTCGGGAGTCTCCTCAGGGACCCCTACGGCTGGAGGTCCAGCCTCCTCTCCCAAGAACAGCAGTTTGGACAACAGCCCCAAGCTGAGTCCCGAAGCTCGGCTAACGTTTCCGGTGCGAGACGGTACCGTCCTGGCCCCTTTTAGGCTGGAGCACAACCTAGCAGTTTCCAACCACGTCTTCCACCTGAAGCCCCAACTCTATCAGACCCTCGCGTGGAGGCCAGACCTCGAGTTGCAGGTACAACACATGACTATCTTAAAGAATTGTGCGTGCAGTACGTAAACAAAAATAATACAACTGACGTACTTAGTATCCTCTGCGTAGACGTTTTGCCTTTATATTGCTTTATTGTATCATAGCACGACGAGTTTTGACTTGGGTAATCTGACCTATCCGAGGCCGTAGATTTTCAGAGGTTGAGCGGAGGCACGAGGACGGGGCAAAACCTCAGCCAATCTCAGATGTATTTGTAATTTAATGCCAAACTATGCACTACTCGTTCCAGTTGAAGTGCTTTCACCATGAGGACCGCACGATGGCGACGAATTGGCCGGCCTCGGTTCAGGTGTCGGTGAACGCGACGCCGCTGCCCATCGAGCGGGCCGTGGGCAGCGACAGCAACAAGACCGGACATCGACCGCTCTATCTCAAGGACGTGTGTTGCGCGGGCAGGAACACCATCCAGATCACGGTCACCGCATGCTGCTGTGTAAGTGCTCCTCCCTGGCAGGTTCAGTGTCTCATCTGGGCACAAAGTACGTGCATTTTTTTACCACTGACCTACTCCCTATGTGCAGTTGATCTGGATATAGTAGTCTAACAAATTACTCAATGTAAAATACTTGATTTAGGTAATTTCAAGTTAATGGAACTCTATTGTATCATGCTCAAAATGACAGTTTTATATTTAAAGCAAGGGCTCAGTCTCAGTCTAGCTATGAGTGCGTCTGCCTGTAGAGTACAAGTGCGTATGTAGCAAACACAGTTGCCACTGGAAGCTTACATAGTAACAGCACGACTTCTTGATGCGTTGTGAATGCTACTTGATATTAGTGTAACATTGCCTCCGATGGAGAATATTCTTATGACGATGATCGATCAAACATACCAGAGGGTCCGGGGTAGACTTCAGGAGTTTAGGTGAAAATTTTTAGCAATCATAAACGTGCAAGGGCAAGGTCATAGCTTGGGGCGCAGATTAGGGTTTTGCAATACTCCCGTTCCTATAAGTATTTGGGAATGAGGAATCCGGAAACCTCATATTTCGGGTTTTTATCGGGAATTTTGGGGAACGGCATTTGTAGACCCGAGTGCGAACATTTTCGCACTCGAGTATTCATGAATTTCGGTTCATGATTCGGCTCGGATACTCGAATCAGTGACTTAATTTTTGGGGGAGAGTGAGAGGACTCGAATCGTTCTGCCACCATTCGAATCATTCTGTTGGGATCTTAAAAGTTGCCACACCGAAAAGGAATAATTGGCGAAAATCCTCTCGCTGAACTTTGATGGTTTCCTCCAGATGCAGTAGTCAAATAAAAAACCAAGGTCTCAAGTGACGCCTATTACTATTATTCAAATTATTACTCTTTTTCTCTGACTTTTTCCAAGTGAAGTCTTGAGTTTCGAGCTTTTTTCTTTTGCATCCGGGCCCTATTTAAAACCGATATTGGTCTCTGGGCCGAGTTGGGTGGAAGCATTGACGGCATAAACTGATCTGATGTAAATGCCACACAAGATGGAAGTGCTGAGAGTGCATTTTGGCCAGAGATTTCACTCAGAAAGTCTGTTGTTACCCTTAAATTCTGCCCTCTTTTGGCTGTTTCTTCTTCCCTCAGAGGCCTTCGGTCGAAATGTGTAACTACAAACGATATAATTTTGCCTTTCTGACCTGTAAGCAATAGAATTTAAACATTGGAAACCAATTACTATAAGCGAATAATGACTAAAACCCTTATGACTAAAAGTCCACTGTTTTTGCGTAAGCTTTCGGTGCACATCTTTTCTCATTTACTTTAACTTTTAGTACCGAAAGGGACATTTCCAGTTATTAAACAGTGCGTCTTCAGTGCGTTCCTGCTGTTGTTATGTCGCAGGCTCAGTTGTTACTGGCGGTCTGTTTCTCTCCGCAGTCTCACCTGTTTGTGCTCCACCTGGTGCACCGCCCCACGGTGCGGTCGGTACTGCAGGGTCTGTTGCACAAGCGCCTGCTCCCCACGGAGCTCGGGGCCGCCAAGGCCAGGCGGATCGTCCAGGGCTGCTGCCAGCAACAGCGTAAGGAGGGAAATGCCGAGAAATCGGGGGAGAGCAAAGTCGATCAGACATCGATGAAGGTGAGATGAACTTGGATGATACTTTCAGCACTGAGCAATTCTTGTGAGGGGGAGGGGGGTTCTGAAAGGACCGGGAGGTCGTGGTCAAAGGCATGACAAGGAACAGGGACCACGTCAGGTGCGTGGGAAGAGTACGTACAGCAAATGGGAAGGCAATTGAAGCACGTCGTCAGTTTTGCTCACATTGTATTGTCATTAGTATCATGCTGTAATTTCCCCTCTCTCTCCAGATGTCCCTCCGCTGCCCGTTGACGTTTCGCCGGTTGACGCTGCCCGCCCGTGGCAGCGACTGTCGCCACCTTCAACCCTTCGATCTGGAATCGTTCCTGCGCGCTAACGGCGAGAAGTGCGCCGCCAACTGGCGCTGCCCTGTGTGCAACCGGCCCACGCCGCTTGATGCCATCGAGGTCGACCAGTTCGTCTGGGCGGCGGCCCAGGCCTTGGCTGACGTCGAGGAGGTGCGCATCGACACCATGGCCAGGGTGTCGCCGGTCGTCGTCAAGGTGTGTACCGATTCGCAACTTTCAGTTGCTCTTCTCATGGGGAAGAATCGTTTCCATGAATTGTCTGTGCGTAGTCGTAGATGAAGAACTGGCAGAACTTGGAAAACCGAAAAATGGACAATGTTCAGGACGCGCAAATTCAAAAGAAAGCAACTGAATGCTTGAGACACCCCGTAGTACAGAGTGACACAGCGGCCAAGACACGAGAAGAAGGACCAACTTATCTTGTGGGCGCTGTGCAAAATTTGTTCTGGACAATTCTAAAAAGAGTCTTGTGGATAAAGTTAGATAGTTAGATCCGGCTTTCAAGGCCACCATAGGTCTAAACATTATTCGGGAACAGCGGAAACAAGTCAGAAGCTCTCAAGGTAGTCTAATCTTTACACTTCACCACAGGCTCAGTTGACTCAGTTATATTTTTTTTTTGTAAATGATGGTTCTTTCCTCTTCCAGAACGAGCAAGGTGGAGAGGACTCTTCAGCCCTTCTCTCCCAACCCTTGAGTCCTGGGTCCTTGAAGCAGCCCAGCCTCGCCCTGTGGGAGGTCCCAAGCGCGTTGTCCAAGTCGTCAGAGCTCTACGAGCCTCCAAGCTTAAGCAGTAAGGACAATATTGAGACTCACAGAAACTTGGTCGAAACGTTACAGCTTTTTTTTCCTTTCTGCAACAGGTATTGTGTCAGGTCAGTATCCACTAGAGGAGAGCAAGGGGCCCCTTTCCCAGATGAACGAGGCGGTGAACAACATCGACAGGCCGAAGAACATAGAGGACCTCAGCAATAGTCAGATGGCCCCGATGAACAAGGTGAAGTTGACGGAGCTAGCCTGTATTTCCTGATTGTTTGCAATGACCCCAATCCAATCCCTTTAGATGCGTCCAAGGACCCCAGCAGGTGGTGGTGGCAGCAAAGCGTCGCCCCCTCGTCCTCAGCTGCCACCTCAACAGCAGCCATCACATCCTCATCACTTGCCACCTTCAATGCCTCCGTACGGCCCTCACCACATGTCTCACCCCTGTGGGCCACCCCCGCCCCAGTCCATGGGGCCGCTGCCCCCAATGCACCAGTTCTATCACCAGATGTCGCCACACCATCACCACTATCCAATGCAGCCACATCCTCATCACCAACAGCAAATGCTCATGATGATGAATCATGGCAACTTCCAAGGAGATCAGTATTCTTCAGCTGGCTATAGCAATCATCAGGGAGTCATTCCCCCTCACCACTACCAACAGCAGCTGCCAATGCCACCACAGCAGCCCCCGCTGCAGCAGCAGAACAGTGGAGGTGCTAATTGTGCAACTCAGGATAGCTCGTTCTCCCTCGAGGACATCAACTTTGATCCCTTCAGTACTGAGGCCGACAATTCGGAGATAAATGTAAGTTCTTCTAAGGATTAAAGCGCATTTGCTCTTAATTCACACCCCTTAGAAAGTGAGCCCTATACCCTGTGTCAAGGCCATGGACTATTTTTGAAAATTTCCACATTTCAAGTTCGCGCTGGCCGAGACTGGGAGGGGGCCAAATGTGTTTCAGGCATTAAAATTACATTAAAAGAATAGATCAATACGCGACAGTCGATTCCCGATAGAAGAATAATTCCAATAAAATAACTCTTTTGCCGCTGATTGAAGCGTCCTACAGTAGCAGTACTTTCCACAAGAATAATTGCTATAAACCCCGTTATCAGATAAGACAATAATACTGTATTGACCCAGAATACACTAGAAAGTGGTCATAAACTTCTGTCAGATAATATGCAGGCAAGCGCCAGAGGTTCCAATAATAATATAGCACCCTTGAGGAGTGAAAAAATAATCTGGGTGTTCTAATAATCCTATGCATTGCTTTATTTAACTCTTATTATGGGCTTCTATCTTCATTTCGTCTGATTCATCGTCACCAATATGAGTTGAAAAGTGGTTCGGTGGGCTTCAGCAGCAAGTCAGGCTCCAATGATCCAGCATCCTCGAGGAGAACTTAAAAAACAATTATGTATGTCTAACTTTGAGCGCATTTACGGTAACGAAAGTATGAAAAATTTTGCCATTTTGTGCCGCCAATCCGGCCTCTGGCAGAGGTGAAGGAGCTCAGCAGTGAGCCACTGAGCGTCTGCCAACAATTTGGGCCGCAGCCTTGAGCTCTTTTGAGTGTCTTTGCACTCACTAAAAAGTCATCATAGTGTCACACACACGTGACGGAGAACCAGAAGCAGCCCGGTATCATAAAACTGTGCCATGTTGAAGAAGTATCGCATCGCTATTACTCGATATTTTCTTCGAGCATCATCCGATGTTCGATTCGATACTCGATGGTATCATCACCCAAAAGTATCGAGTGTCGTGTCACCAAAAGTGTAGAGTATATTGGATTTCAAGAGCAAAATTTATTGCCAACTAGTTGGCCTTCAATTTTGGAGTTGGCTTACATTTTTCAGGCAAATTAACTACAGTGTGTCCAGGAATCACTGTGAAAAGTGTAGAGGTGCTCACATCTATCTCTTTGTTGGGTTGACTCAGGGAAAACAGGTGAAGTAGTCATGCATGTTAGGTTGGAATTTCAGAAAGGAGAAGTGCATTCGTTGTCTCTTGAGTACTCTCGATACCTTTTTTAGGCCGTACGATCGATACTCGAAAGTTGAAAAATTGTCGATACTCGATCCAATACTCGAATATGCCGCCGTCTTTCTGTGTCACCGACATGACTCTGTCAAATGAGTTGGCTATGATGACTCATAAGCCAAATGTGGACTAAAGCTGAGATTTAACATCTTGGACACGTTCGAGTGCTGCGTCTTGTGCCCACTCCACGTAGGATTACACTGCGTCTCATTTTGATAGCGAGGTACTCAAATCAGCGATATCTGGGCACACACATTGAGTTATAATGCGTGACTATCAGTGTGATTGACATGGGGCTAGAGTCACTCAGACATGATGTCAATGAACGCATAAGTCAACAATCATGTGTATGAGTTTTAACAAAAATGAAAAATGACAGTGCGCGAGTGTCCCATTTTGATGGCAAGCCTTAAAAACATAGGAGTAGAAGTACATCTGATTGAGCTCAAATCTTTAGTATGAACAGGAGACGTGGAGACGTACTCCACGTTTGAGATCAATCAGACATACTTTTGGGGCATAGCACTGAAAGTCAGGCCTACTGTACTCCAGCGCTACATAAGTAAATGGGGATGTACAATTGATGCAAAAGCTTGATTCCTGAAACTTGGAATTTTAACAAAAAATATGTAATTAATAAGACATCAATCTCATAACGAGGGCACCTACACGTGTTTACACTTCTTTTGTGACACGTCTTTTTTTGTCCATAGCTGGGAGATATGGACCCTGATGATTTGCTGTCATTTCTGGATGGTGCTGGCAATGGTGAGGCTGACTCCTCTGAGGTTTCAACCCCCTCCACGTCTGCCGGCGGTGGCTCAACCTCGTCATCTGGGATGCCCATGGCGAACGCTGGCAGCAGTGCAGCAACAGCTGACCAAGCAGTGGCCTCGACCTCAGAGCCACAGCCGCAACAGCAGCCGCAACAGCAGCCGCAACAGCAGCCGCAACAGCAGCCGCAACAGCAGCCGCAACAGC
>JAAUXU010136067.1_pt1 | contig 12119 bp, 14 predicted proteins | sample 7278151 | NCBI WGS metagenome assembly JAAUXU01 (sample SAMN14350113, study PRJNA611818) | marine sediment metagenome | isolation source: surface marine sediment (1.8m) | place: French Polynesia: Moorea | collected 2018-08 | reverse complement strand
GGACGATTATATCAAGGATGGTAGTGAAGGTCAGCAGTTCCAGCTTGGAGCTATAGAAGATGATATCTTTTATGCCAAGTCTACATATAATGATTTTGGTGGCACATTTAGTGGTAGTATGAAGACTGGGAGGCTGTACTTTGACAATGAAGAGTCAGAGAAAAACTTTACCCGGTTGTGGGTCCAAGCAAAATCGGCTCAAGCATCCAAGGACTTACCGGTCAAGTGGTATGTAGACACTGAGACAACTGAGGTGGGCACTCACACCTTTAGTACAACCACGGCAGCCGCACACTATGATTGTGGTTTAACCGGCCAGGGAAGGGCAATTATATTAGAGTTTCCCAATGTTGAAGATGTTGAGATAGCTGAAGTTATAGTAGAGTACGAGCCAACACCTTCAGATGTAAGAGATGAAAGTTAATGGGTAGATATGGCGGCTCATTTAAGGACGGTCAAGAGCAGGTAGCTATAGACCGTATCAACCATGATGTTGATGAACTCAAGGCTAGGCGCTCTGTGTTCCAGGCTGTTAACAAAGAGGATCAGGATTTCTCTGTGGCTGATGTAAGGGTTAATTGGCGCGAAGCACAGCTAATGGATATTGGGTACTCACATGACTTTGCTAACACACCCGACATTATAGTTATAAGTGAAGCTGGTTATTATAGAATAACTCACTTGATCAATTATGTTAGCAATAGAAACAGAAGAATCATGTCTAGGTCATACATTGAGCTAAATGGCACCGAGGTAGAGCATTCGCAGTGTATCTCTTTTAATTATGACGATACCGACTCTAATAGAAACACCACATTTTCTTCTTTTGTTATAGGGGTTGATGCTGGCACGCAATTAGTTGTTCACTGTGAGATAGCAGAGGAAGGCACTGCCTTTGGAGACACTACTGCTGATTATAAATTAGAGGCAGAAAAAGGATCACTTACGATAGAAAGGATTTACTAAGGAGGAGACATGCCTTATCGCAGAAACTATAACAACCCAGGAGAGCAGATGGTCGGGTTGCCTTACGAAAAAGGGCCGACAACTACTGCCCCACAACCCACAGCTTCGTCCCCCGGCACATGGACCAAAAAACAATGGCGGGAACAAATGGTGCGAGGCAAACAGTCTGGTGGAGACTGGGTTAACAAAAAACAGTGGATGCAAGCACGCAGACAGGCTCGTCGAGAGGCAAGCAACCCTTATCAGGGACAGGGGTCTTTTGGTGCAGTTTATGGTCTAGCATCCGACAAGAAAGATGTCCACAACACTTCTCCTAGCGCTCAGTATGGTAGGACAATACAGGCTGTTAGTCAGATGGGCAGGCCTGGTCTTGACATTATGGAGCAATATACCCAACCAGCTTTCAGGGAGGCCTATGAGTCTGCGCAGGGGCTTGGTAATTTAGCATCCATGAGAGGGGGCAGGGCGTTGGCTATGCAGGATTTGTCTGACAGGATGGCCAGGTCTGGTATGGCTGGATCGGGCATAGAGGCTGCTTCTCGTGCTGCTATAGACAGAAGGTGGGGACAGCAGTTGGCTGATGCTCAACTACAGGCCAATGCTCTAAGGCAGCAGGCTATGCAGTCGTTGTCTGGGCAGGCTTTACAGGGTGGTATGCAATCTGGGCAGATGATTATGAGCCCGTTGCAACAGTGGAACCAATATAAGGTGCAAGCTAAGTTACAAGACCGGGCAGAGCACGCTGGGCAAAAGGCTGCTAACCAGGCCGCTTTAGGCCAGGCTGTTGGTGGTGGGTTGAGCTTGGCTATGGCTCCGATGACTGGCGGAATGAGTCTGGGGAACACGCTGGGTGGTACGTTGTTTAATGCGATAAGAAATAGATACAACCAGTATCGCCATCCGTATAGTGGAATGGAAGGGATATTAGACTACTAAGGAGCAATTATGCCACAGGTACCAACAGGATTAATGGCTGGATTTGGGATGTTCGCAGCCCGTCAGGCTGACTTAATGGAACAGCGCAGGCGAGAAGAGGATGCTTATCAGAGGCAGCGGGACTTCCTTGCTTATCAATTGGCTGAACAGGAAGCTGCCAAAAAAAGGGCGTTACAACAGGGTGGTTCTCAGTATTTGTGGGGTCAGCAACAGTTAGAACTAGACAAGGGAAGACTTGCCAATGTCAGGGAAGATGAGGATATTAGGATTCAGCCAGGGGGACTGGTTGAAAGGAAGGGCCAGCTTGGGAGAACAGAAAAGAGAAAAGATTATGAATATGCCTTTATAGACCCCGAAACTAAATATGCTCAAGATCTTATCTTGCAAAGAGCTTTAGCTGCCGAAGCTGCAAAGCAGGCTGTGTGGCCCACAGAAAGAAAAAGAGCGCAAGAAAGTCTGGCTGATAGTCGCAGGTATCGAGGCCGAGGAGGGCGAGGCAGTAAAGGGGTGGACAGAGGGGGTATAAACCCTAACTTTCCTAGAAGCTCTATAGAAGACGCAATGGAGCTTGAATATAACACTCTGACAGACATATATAATTACGCTGGACCCCAGTTTAAGAAGATAGGGTTTGCTTCCCCACAAGAGATATTGGCAGATCAGGAGTTAGTGAAAAACTTATCGCCCGAAGACGTACAAAAAATATCTAGCGGGGAATTATCTACCGTAGATAGAATAAATATAGCTGACAACTTAACTGACAGGATGGCAAGAGAGTACGCTGCTAATCCGGCTTATAGCTGGAGGGAAGGAGGTCATGAGGATATTCAGAGGGCTTTAATGGAAGAACGATATAAAAACCTCCCAATGGGGCACTATACGGTTCCGCCTCCGACAGAGCGTGAGGCTCCTAAGGCTGTGCCAGAAACTAAACAGGTCATGAAATATAAAGCAAAGGTCCAAGCACCACCTCTTTCGGTGGTTAAAGGAAAGAAATAATGCCTTTTGGCCCAAGAACATCATCGCCAGACGGAGGTCGAAGGTCTAGCACCTTTGGTCCAGGCGCGGTCTCCCCTGGTGGTACACGCAGGGGTAGTTCGTTTGGGCCGAGCGCGCCCACAACTCGACATGGACGTGTAGACTATGCAGCCCGTGAGGACGAAATTGCCCGGATATTAGCAGAACAAGATCCAGGCTGGACCTTTAGCGGCTATGCTGAAAACTTCGGCAAAGACTTGTGGGAAATGATTAAGGGCATTCCGGCACTGGCAAAAGCTGGACTCGAAAGCCAAAAAGACTTATATGTTGAAGCACCTTTAAGATTGGTAAGAGGACAACCGTTAAAACCCTTTAGCGAGAGCATACCTTATCAAATGGGTAAGGGTATGTACGAGTTTTACAAAGAAGCAGCGAGTGACCCTGCTAAATATTTTTATGAGCATCCTGCTAGTTTTTGGACAGACGTAGCTACAGTGGCATCTGGCGGTTCAGGCGCGGTGACGAAGGTGGGTCAGCTTGGCAAGGCAGCACAACTAAGTAAGGCTGCTCAAGCAGCAAAGGCTGCGAAGGCTGGGACACTTGGCGAGGTGGCACACTTGGCAGCAGCTACCGGAACCAAGCCATATAAAGCGTTTGATTGGATGTCTAAAGCCAAAGACCCTTTGCTGCCGAGAATAGCCAAGCCCTACCAAGATCTTCAAAAAGAACTGCAACTAGCAAAAGATACCAGATCTAATATAGTGAAGCAAAGGGAACAGGCTATTGATAAGGCAACACGGGATGTTGTGAAGGGGAAGGTCGATAAAGACCTAGCCGCCCATATACAGGATTCTATAGATCCGAAGTGGATCACCGAAGAAGCTAGGCTAAGTGAGAAAATAGACATGCTTGAGTTGCAGCTAGGGTCTTCCTCTATGGCTGTGAGAAGAGATCTTGCTAACTTTATAGACAAGCAAGATATTAAAAAGCTTAAACGTGATGTTGATGCCTGGATGTTCCGTGAGCGGGTGAAAGAAGGCAAGAAGATGGGCAAGGCTTTTGGGCTTGGCCGCAAACAAAAACCCCTTACTATGCCTGAAATGGAAAAGCTGGTCGATTTTATGAAAGACCAGAATGCCCTCATCAACCCTGAAAAGGTTGCGTGGTTCAACAGCGACCCTCGCTATAGAAAAGCCTGGGAATATATGGACCAGCGTGCCCGTGAAACTGCGAAATTTGATGTGGAGGCCGGGAGATATGGGCCAGAAACACCAGAGATAAGGAAGTGGTCTCCAGCTGTTTTTGAAAGACTAGAGAAAGAAGGGTTAACTAATCCTCAGTTTGTAAAGCTGGTAGATATGCAAGCCGAACGCTTAATGGCAAAGGGTGTGGTTGACGACATGACGTTGGCTAAACAAGCCATAGAAGGTGCTCTTCCTGCGCACATCACCACCCAACACCCTATAACCCACAGGATGTTCAAGTCAATATCAGACAGTGATCCCAAGTTAGGTTACGACATGATAAAGGTTGTAAAAGATACTCTTCAAAAAGAGATAAGGCATGACCCTGCTAACTTGGTCTACTTTCCTCATATAACCGGGGCTGGAGATCCTTTTAGGTTTACAAGATTTTTCACTCAAAGCAAGTTACCCAAAACACAGAAGGCAAAGTCTTCTTTAAAATATACTGGGGCAAAAGACTTTGATGTAAACCTGGAAAAGGCATGGGCAACCAGAAATGCAGAACACTTTAAAATGCAGGCTGATGCCAAGTTGATACAAGAACTCAAGAAAAAGGGAAAACCTTTTAATGGCGACCCTGCGACATTATTGCCGGGCCACGTTATATTTGCTCCAGATACAAGCACGATGATACGCAAGCTTCAGTTTCGGGTAAACGACAGGATGCTCAAAAAGGCCGCCAGCGCTGATGAGGCCGCAAAAAAATCTATGCTTGAAAAGGCCTTCCCAGACACAGAGACAGCAATGGCGATGTCGGAAGAGTTGTCCAGACTTTTAAAACAACAAAAGGACATATATCTTAAAGATCCGGCCCCCATGTATCAGTTGCCCATGCAGGTGAAGAGAGCATACGAAACAAGGATAGGAAGTATATTTGGCCCCAACTGGAAAGTGTTTTGGGACACACCAATGAATGCTTGGAGGGCTAGTGTGTTGGCACTATCTCCCCGCTGGATTATGTATAACATGTTGGGCAACACTGTCTTAAATATGCTGGGTGGTGTAACGCCTTTTAGCAAGGGTTACAGGATGGCTATTAAGGGCACTGCTCATGATATTAAGAACTTTATCACAGGTCGTGACAGACCCCGCAAAGAAGTCTGGAGAGACTTAGTCCCTGAAGAGGTTGGCATGGGGCAGGTGGCTATGGAGTCATATGTTGCAAAGCCCGGTGGCGCTTACTACGAAAGTTTTCCCGTAAAAGCATTAGAAGACTTTAAGCAGACTAAATTTTTCAAAACACTTAAAGCTCCAGTAGATTTCATGCTAGGGGTTAATGGTGCGCTGGAAACATTTTTCAGGCAGGCCCACTATCTCGACAAAGCAACCAAGATGGCGAGGGCAGAACTGCTTGCCGAAGGAATGATAAAAAAAGGTATTGCAGACAAGGCAACAGCCGGATTATATGGGACAAAAATATCAGACGATCTATTAAGAACAAAGCTCAAGTCTTTTCTTGATGACCCAGCCAAGTCTAAAAAAGCCGTGGATAGCGTTAATGAATTTCTGTTTGACTACTCTAACCTCGGCCCTATGGAAAGGGGTATAGTCCGAAGGTTTATCAGCCCGTTTTATGCTTGGCATAAGAACATAACCAGGCTCACACTATCTTTACCTGTTAAATATCCAGGGCGAGCACAACTATTAAAAAACCTTGGTATTATTGGGTATGATGAGTTAATGGATATGTATGAGGAATATGGGATAGACGTAAAGACAATGCCTGACTGGATGGTTGGGGCTGTGCCTATAGGAGTGGATGCCGAGAAGGGCGAGATAATCATGTGGAACCCCAGGGGTGCTAATCCGATGTCAACAGTGCCTGAGTTATTTGAAACTAAAGGCGTGTCAAGCATGGCTCCTCCCTGGAAGTTTCTAATTGAAAGATACATGGGTTACGATCTGTTTAGACAGAAGCCGTTTGATACACCGTCAGCCATTCAAGTTGGGTATAGGCAGATAAAGTACGACCCGAAGACCGGCGAATTTAAGCAGACGAAGGTTGTGCCTTCCATACCCAGACATCTTGCGTTACAATTTCCACAGTTTACGCTGGTAGAAGATTTGCTTAAGCCTTATCAGAAATATTCAACTGGCGAACCCAAGTTTGATTATAAGGGAAGGCTACGAGAAAAGAAGCGTGTCCCCACTGCGTTGAAGTATATTGGTATGCCTACACTAAGATACACTATACCAACAGAAGACACTTTAAAATATAGAGAACAAGCTAAAAAGGCCAGTATTACAAAAACCCTGAAACAGCTACAAAGACAGCAAGAGTTCAAAGAACAACAAAGATAAACAAGGAGTGAATTATGCCAGCTATTGAACAAAGATTGATGGATGAAATTAGGAGGAGGGCCGGTGGCGATGCTGCTGCGTTAGGGACTATGCAACAAATACTCGGCAGTCCTCAGTATGATGTGGGTTCGTACACTGCGCCCAGAGATTACGGGTACGAAACAGCAACGGCTGGCAGCCTAACTCCTGCCGAGGCTTGGGCCTTGAGATATAGAGATGCTATGAACCGGGCCAACATAGACCCTAGGACAGGTCTCCCTATCAATGAAGCTGCTGGTGGTGTGAGGAACCCTCCAGGGGGTGTGACTCCTTGGGCATCGATGGGGGCTTTTGCTGATTACGAAACACCAATTGGCCAATCTTACGGGGGTGTTCCTGTTCAGGCCGGAGCATCAACCACCCAACCAGCATCGGCTGCTGACTGGTTTGCAAACAGGGTTGTTGGGGGTCTTGAGGATAGATACAACAGATATTTCAACCCTGAAGAAAGGAATATCGGAACAACTGGAAGATAAGGAGGGCGTTATGCCGAGACTAAAAGTAGAAGACCTGAAAGGGATATTTAATTTAATATCCAACGAAGAAGCGTGGAAAGCCGTAAGAACTATTAATAAAATACTGAAAGACGGCAAGGTAGAGCCTGATGAAATTAAAGACCTACTCGAAGCGGCTGCTGTAATAGTTATGTCTATCTTCGGGCTGGTTGGAATGATCCAGGATCTTACCGACAAGGAGGACTAAATGGGCAGCAATTTATGTACGCCTCCCTATCCAAGGGATGAGAACAGTAACACTATAGGCACGCTGCCTATAATCTGGAGCGAGTTGATTAACGATACCGCTACAGCTACTACAAGCACTAATAATCCTGGCAAAAGAAGGATTGTTACTATCAAGGCTGAAGGCACTATGCGCTTTAAGGCTGGCGACAGTACGGTAACAGTGTCTACAAGTACGGGTATACCGTTGCAGTCTGGGCAATCAATGACGTTTGATATGGGAGAAAACACACATATAGCTGTAATCAGAGTTGGCGGCTCTGATGTTGATACTACAGTTATTGTCCATATGTCTTACGCATCTTAGGGGTTTAATATGATAAACAATCCTTTCTCAAATGTTAACAGCATCGAGATTGAAGATGAGGGTGTATCCCAAGGCTCTGTCTCAGGCATAGACGCGGTAGGTTCCGGCATCACCGCAACGGTATCTGGTGGAAAAGCCACTTTTACTGTGGCAGCCATCGGAGGGACTATAGACGCAGAGGACGACGGTGTTTCTGTTGGGTCTCCTGATACCCTAAACTATATAGGTAATGGAGTTAAACCTCCATCCATGACAGGAAGCACCCTTGATTTAACATTCCCAAGGTTATCAGTTAAAGAGATTAAGGTTGCTCCAAGCTTCACAGACGATGCCGACCTTGGTCAGTATAACGATATAAACACCGCGCTAACCAGGGCAGACGCTATAGTATCTGGTGATGCTACATCTTATGTTATAGTTAAGGTTTTAGCCGGTTTGCATCCCGTAACCTCTGTGCTGAACCTTAATCATCAGGTGGTCTTGCAGTTTGAAACAGGGGCCGTGCTAAACCTGTCTGGCTTTTCTGGCAGTACTCTCATAAGTGCCAAGGGGACTAATTTTATCAGGAACCTAGTCGTTGGAAACGCTGTCGGGGTTGGTGCTCCTGGAGCAGGTTTTCACTGGATTGATGTTGAAGATACTGGCACAGCACAGCTACCTGCAACATTTATTGAGAATTGCTGGCTTTGGGATGGTGCGGGTGGCACTCAGATAGGCATAGACGTAAAGCATGGAGCTACTAATAAAGTTACGTGTTTTGTAAGGGGAGGGGTCTGGACCCTAACCTCTACCGCGGCACTAGTAAAAGCAACTGGCAACAGCGAGATATACATTAATAAGAGTGCCGAGTTGTTGTGTAATGGTTCTCCCTGTCTAGACACTAATGATTCGGGTGCTTCTGGCCCTGGGGTTTCTGTTACCAATGCAGTCCTTAATAGGGTAGATGCCGGAGACATAATAACCAAAAGCACAAATGCTAGTGTTGTAGGTTCGGGGTTTTACAATGCCATCTTAGATATAAGCAAGTGTGCTTATAGGAGGGTTGACGGCCTAGACAGGATGATTAACGCCGGACAGATATACCAGGAAGAGCTTGTGCCCGGCAGCCCGACCGACCCAGATGACTACAGCATAGAGGCCGCTCTATCCATTCTCGCCGCTCACCAGGACAGACACAATAGCGGGGGTGCTGATGCTTTAAAGTTGGACGACCTTGCATCCCCTGATGATAACACAGACCTTGACGTTTCCACAAGCGCACATGGCCTTACGCCCAAAGCTCCTAACGACACTGACAAGTTTCTAAGGGGCGATGCTACGTGGGCGGTGCCCTTGTTGGGTGTGACCATTAATGCGCAAACAGGAACCACCTACTCCTTAGCCAACTCAGACAAGGGCAAACTTGTGACCCTGGACAATGCCAGCGCTATTACGTTAACGGTTCCCAGTGGGCTTGATAGTGATTTTAGCTGTGTTATTATGCAGAAGGGTGCTGGCCAGGTAACTATTAGCGCAAGTGGTACAACTGTAAATAATGCCGACTCTTTCACCAAGATAGAAAAACAATACTGTTATGCTAGTGTCACACATCTAGGCAGCAACGTCTATGTAACCGATGGAAGGTTGGTCCCGTGAGGGTTATTAACCCATATAAGTGCAGGGGTAAAAATTCCCTATGGAACGATATGTTGTTGTGGTGGAGGTTTGATTATAGCTCTGGCACAGCACGAGACAGCTCTGGCAACGGATATAATGGAACCGTGTTTGGGGCTACCAGGGGTGTCACCGGACATATAAAAGATGCCTTCGACTTTGATGGTGTTAACGACTATGTTATATCAACTGCTTCTGGTCTTTGTAGTAGCCTTCAAAACTCTAGTGAATATGCCATCTCCTTTTGGGCGAAAGCCCCTAATGGATATGCGAGCGACCACTGCGCACTTAGCATAGATATCTTTGCATTTAATGGTTTGTGTATTTATCCGTACCAGGACGGCGGTAAAAGTGGTGATCAAGTTGAAATTTGGTATAATGGAACTTCTGTTAATGCCAGTAATACCGCAGACGAAACCGTTTGGAATAATTTTATTTTCAATCAAGTAAGTTCTACTGACATTGAAATGTATGTTAATGGGACATCTGCTTTTACGCATAGCGGAGATTCTCTTGGGGCACTATGCCTTTCTGTCACCGTGGGTGCTTATGCTGGCGGTGTTAGTGAGGAGTATGATGGATCAATAGACCACGTACAAATATGGGACCGCTCTTTGACAGACGATGAAATAGACTGGATACAGGAATATTAACGATGGGTTATAACAACTACGTATATACAGTTATAAAAGCCGGTGCTACATCAGAGGCTTTTAAGACAGATAACGGATACCCCCCCAGCAGGAAGTCTACTGACGAAACCATTGAAATTGTTGACAAGCAGGACCAGGTAAAACTAACCCTAACAAAAGAATTAACACCGGAGAAACCATTATATGTTCTCGAAGATTTCCCAGAATGGCCCTATCTCAGCCATCAAGAAGCGCTTACGCTCGTCTCGTATCAGGCATCAGCGAAAGGCGAGAGTGACGGATTCCGCGAGGTTAAGGTTGCCCTCATATCTTGAGGATGCTTATAAGCGCACAAGTGATCTGGTAGAGACAGAAAGGTTTAAGCATGAGAAGGCCGGCAAACCGTTAGGCTGTGGGCGTGGGTGCTCTGCATGTTGTCATCAGTCAGTTAGGTGTTTACCTGCGGAAGTTGACTTATTACTGTCGCTGGACATGGATATAGACTATAATAAGCTGAGCAAACAGGTTAATGATAGACATCCAGACATGACTTGTGTATTTTTAACGGACAATGAGTGCTCGGTTTACGAACACAGGCCACTGGTTTGCCGTGCGTTTATTGGTATGCCTGGTAGTGAATTATGCCTAACCAAGAAGTCGCAGGCGTTCATCCCTAGTGCCGCAAAGAAACTAATAAACAAATTAATGGATACGCATGGGAAGGTTCTATTACATAGGTCGTTATATTACAAGGGACGGGAAGCGGTTGATAGAAACAGCTAAAATAGTAGGAGTAATTCTAGGTGCTGCGGCTGTTTTATTTAAGTTCTTTAACCTCACCAAGCAAATTGATGAGTTGAGAAAAGAGATGAGAGACTTGAAAGAAGACGTTGATGTCGAGCTTGATCAGAAGCAGCCAAGGGAATTGTGTCAGCAAATACACAAGACTACGGATGATCGGCTTGAAGAGCAGAACAAACTATGGAAATCTGTTAACGCAGAAATAACAGCCATTAAGGTTCATATGGCTGCTATTGCTGCAAAAATTTAATACCCCCCCCTTATATCTTATTGGCTTTCTGTCCCGACTCCCATACCAACCTGTTATATTCATTAAATATGAACCTGTCATAAATATCTGAACCTGGGGGTGGCTGAGGGAAGTCATATGCCCACATAAAGCTATCAGCATCTGTCACCCAAACAGGCATAAACCGGCCTCCATTTCTTCTCTCAATCCTATAAACCTCTGATTCTATTACAGAAGCATAGATTACTTCAGGTATCTTGCCCGCAGGAATCCCCGATTCTTCGGCCACAAAATCTAGTGTCATACCAAACATTAATGCCATTATCACCATTGCTGCTATTGCTGCTAGTTTAATTATCTTCTTCACTTCGCACCTCCTACATATATAGATGCACATTGCTTGTAAAAGGGTTCAAGAAAAATATTTTATTTTTTCCCTTGACAATATACAGGTTTGTGTTAATATAGGAATCAAGGAGGTGGCTTATGGGAGAACTAGAAAAGCAGATAGATAGCACAACAACGGCCTTTCACGATGTTATTAATGCGTTGGACGAATTAAAAGACTTGCTAGAAGATCTGTCTTATGCCTTAGACAACGCGGATTTTGACAATGGCAGCAGTATTGCCGATGCAACTGCTGATTTTGTAAAAGAAACTCGCGACACATGTGACCGCACACTAGGAATCTGGCAGCTTGTTGTGCAGGACATATTAAATCCCCCTGCACGGGAAGACATGCAGCCAGATCATAAGGAGTATTAATATGATTAAGCGTGACGATGGTAAATGGTCAAACAAAAAGATAAGTTTTCCTCGCTTAGGAATGATTAAGCTTGGCATCAAATCCAAGTCGCCAAAAGGCAAGGAATTTCCACAAGAGGTAGATTATTTTCGCTTTCCCGAAGATGAAGCAGGACAACGATGTGTAAGGGCATATGGCCGTGACCCTAAAGAGTTGGTGGTTTTTTTGCCTAGCATCATAGAGGCTGAAGTGTTTCCTCAGACATATATATGGTGGGGTGCGGGTTATCCCAAATGTTCGGGTGACGGACTGATAGCCCAAAGAATGATGGACGATAAATTACAGGACTACGAGTGCCTGGGCGAACCAGAGGAAGGGGATGATAGCCGAGGATGCAAAGAGTTTAAAAGTGGTCTGTGTAACAAGTCTGCCAGCTTGCTCGTTATTCTTCCAAAGGTGGCCTTGTCTGGAGTTTTTCAGATAGACACTAAATCAGACAATACCGTAATCAGTGTCTCTTCTGCTTTGCGTGACATTAAAAATGTTGC
>JAAUXU010084297.1_pt1 | contig 12119 bp, 9 predicted proteins | sample 7278151 | NCBI WGS metagenome assembly JAAUXU01 (sample SAMN14350113, study PRJNA611818) | marine sediment metagenome | isolation source: surface marine sediment (1.8m) | place: French Polynesia: Moorea | collected 2018-08 | reverse complement strand
CTGATTGGCGTTCTAATAGTTGTAGACGATGATTTCATTGCCCAAAACCATAAACGGGTAAGGCCGCGCCCGGGATCGATGAAGATCGACGACGGCAAAGCCGCTTACTTGCTCCCAACCTTCGGACAAAGACATGGCTTTCAGCAACTTGGATAGATCCTGCGAATATATTTGCAGGTTCAAATTGGAATGAAAAAAGCGGGCGGCGCTCCCTCCAGCCGCCGTTGGGCCCCGGCGGCCCAGAAGGGTTTCATAGGCATACACCAGTACATCATTCTCGCCATCACCATCATAGTCGTGGACCCCAACAACCCGTGATACCTGGTGCTTGGATGCGGTTTGCAACTGTATTTTTTGCTGCAACTTCAACCCTGCATCGAATTGGTACAGATTCATCTGATTGTCCGTAGCGAAAAGAAATCGGGGGCGGCGCGATGAGGAGGGCGATGCGACAACGCTCAGAATGGAGTTTTCGGTATCGAAGCGCTGGAGAATGCCACCCGATCGGGATATTTTGTAGATTCCCCCTTCATCGCGCAGCTTGGAGGACGCGAACTTGAAGGCATAGATAAACGGCGCATCCCCGTGAACCCAACTTTCCGGAACCACATGAACGCCCGTGTAATGGGCGCCCAGCTTGCGGACCCAGTTCGTTTGCCCCTCGCTGTTGACGCTGATGACCAAGGCCTGTCGGTCATCGGTTCTGTTGTGGACCTCCCGGTGGCCGTCGGCTGAAGCGTAAGTGCCGACAATGATATCCGGGCGCCCTGCCTTTCCGGGCCATATGAGGAGGTTTTGGGGCTTGGGTCCCATGGGGTAGCGCCATCGTTCCCGGGAACGGTGATCATAGACGACGATCCCGCGTGAACCCTTCACGTGATCGGACGTCATGATCGTGATGATCTCCTTGCGGCCGTCGCGGTCGATATCGGCCAGAGCGGCGATTCTTCCCCTACCATCGCGTTGGCGAAAGGGATCATGTTTGGTTCGGCGGACGTGATGCCACACCTCTTCTCCGTAACGATTCAAAAGCAATAGATGCATGTTGCCGCCATCGGCCCCTGAAACGGCGATGGCCGGTCCTGAATCCCATTGGTCCACCAGGTCGATCGTGATCGGAAACGCAAAGTTGCGTGTCCATAGCGTCGCCCCGTCGGCTTCGAGCGCGTAAATATTGCTGCCGGAGGCGGTGATAAATTCTTCATGGCCATCGGCATCCAGGTCATAGGCCTTGGAATTGGCGTAATCATCAAGATCTCGATGCGTTATGGTTGTCATCGCAAAGGGCGCGCGCGGGTTCGCCGCTGGCCGGGCGAACCCGATGCGGACGTGGAAAGGGCGACCGGCCTGCAGAAGGACATCTTCTAAATACAGCGTCTGGCCGCCTTTCTTTACCATGATGGCGGTGCGGCCGGCCCAGGCCGTCAGCCGGTGCTGCCCGGCATTGAGCCGATGCCCGATCTCCCGGTTGCCGGCCCAGACATCAATCCCGTCGGTCCTGGTATCGACCAGAATGGTGGCGCGATCCTTGTGGGTCGGCGAATGATCGAAAATCATATCGCCGTTGCCCTCGATGTAGCCGAACTGGGGTGTCTGCCGGCTGTGGGACTGTTGGGTAATGCTGGGGCGCACGGTAGCGTAGATTTCGGTTGCGGTGATATGGCCATCGGCATTGATGTCCGCCGCTCCGTTCAGTGCCGCCAGCAGGTGATCGGTAAACAAACCGTGGCCGTCGGATTCCATGGCCTGCTCCGACCGGCTGCCGGCAGTCAGGATTTGGATGCTTCGGGTCTGCATCATTTTGTGAACATAGGCGGCGTCATGGGGCGGGTGCCTTTTTATGGCCCGGGTCAGACCCAGTCCCGAATAGCACGAGTCAAAGGCCATCAGAATGTGCTTGGCCTGGTAACTTCGCATCTTGCGATTCAAACGGTCCATGGGCAGCATGGTGCCTTCCCAGTCATAGGCATCGGCATCGTAAGGCAGGATATACCCCCGTTCGCCTCCCCCGGGCCGATCCTCCGTCTGGCCGTGGCCGGCAAAAAAGAAGACAAACCTGGCGTTGGCATCAACTTTATTGCGGATCGTCTCCAGTTGGCGCCATATGTTTTCTCGCGTGGCGTTTTGATTGGTTAGGACGGTCACCTGGAAGTTTTTTTGCCTCAGAAAGGCCGCCATCGCGGCCGCATCCCGGGTGGCATATTCAAGGTGCGGCCAGTGGTCATAGCGATCAATACCGACCACCAGCGCGTGGGATGATGAATACCCGGTGTTAAGAACCGCGGCCAGCGACATCGATGGCCCCAGCAGGGCGATGATCATGCAAAGCAGCCCCAACCGCTTCATGCCACAACTCCTTTGCAACGCGTCCCGGTGCGACCTCATCGTTTACCAGGCGCGCGCGGGTAGCTGGTGAGATGGAGGGAGGCTTGCGCGGCATCCCGGCGCAGCAGGGCCCGCGCGGATCCAGCCCCCCTGGCCCCGACCAGCGTTTCCAGATCGTTGAACAGTGCCGATTCGGGATCAATATCTTCTTTACCGACCAGCCGTTCCATGATCGGCGGCCGATGCGTAAATGCAAACAATTTGACGGTCTCGGTCCCAAAGGGCCAGTGGGTCCGGAACCCTTCCGCCGGAATGCGGTGCTCTCCCGGCGCCACGGGGATCAGCTCGGACCTGTCGGATGGATACAGCACATGCACGGCGCCGGCCGGATCGATATCGATAAGCAGCAGATAGGCCGGCTTTTCGGTTCGGATTTCAAATCCAAAGGCGTCATCTTCGTAAATGATGTTGTTGGGGGCTCCCCCCTTGAGCACGAGTTCGACATTGAACGGCTGGTGCGGATAGACGAGGTTGACCAGGGGTTGAATCCGCAGATGCCGTCTGACGCGATCCAGCACCTGGTGAATATCGTAGGCGGTAAACCGGCAAAGCGGATGCTTGTCGGGCCGCGCCAGAATCACCGCATCGCCATCCTGGGTGATGGTGAGATCCGGTTCGGTGCCGACGACTTGCACCCCATCGATTTTCGCTAGATGCCCCGCTAAAAGGGACAGCTCATCGGCGACGTGAATCCGCAACCGGGGCTTGGTGGTGGCCGGTGTGCGGGCGCCGCTCGCCAGGCGGCCGCCCGTAGGCATGAAAAAAGCGCGGGCGTGGATGTTGGCGGCGTTTCCTCCTTGCTTCGGCAGCGCCTGCGGCGTTTGTTGGAACCGCTCCTGAACCAGCGACCGCACCGCGGTAAACATCTCCATCTGGCTCCACTGACCGTCGTGGTCGGCATCAACAGGTACCTGGCCGGAAAGAACCCGCAACAGCGCGTCGGTCAGGGCGCCGTGCGGTTTTCCATCGATGGTCGGGTAGATGTAGAGCAGGTCTTCCTGGATGTCTTTGGCGATTTCGTTTTCCGAAGATGCCGCAATATAGAAGATATTCTGATACGGATAGGGCTGGGCAGGGGGCAAATTGTCTTCAAAGCTTCCAATCGAACGCTCTTCGTCGAAAACGCTCCGCGAGGCCAGTTGCATGTAGCGGCCGGGATCCGGCATTTTTTTGCCGCCGCCGGCACGGACGGTGTTGCCCGCAAAACAGGTGTCGAACACCAGCAGGACTTGCCGGTCACGATCCAGCTGTTCGAGCATGGGGCGCAAGTCGCGCCGGCCGACGATCAGCTGCGCCATCATATCCTCAATCGACTGCCCGGGATCGGGGTTGAAATCAGCCGGTACCAGGGCCCCGGAGGTGTGCGGCAGCGGCAGCGCCATGAGATCGTCGCGCCGACTGGTCCCGTGGCCACTGAAGTAGATGAAGATACGGTCCCCTGGCCGGGATCCATGGATCAACTGCTTCATTGCGGAAAGGATGCGGCCCCTGACCGCTTCCTGATTGACCCGGGTGTGAATGTTTGCGGTTTTGAAATCATATCGGGATGCCAGGATGGCCTCCAGTGCGGCCACATCGTGCGGTGGGCCTTCCAGAACCCTGGTCTGATAGGTGCCGATACCGATCAAAAGGGCATGGTTGGCCGCGTTCGCCCCCGGCGCCGCCAGACCGACAATCAAGAGGGCGAGGGCCCCGATCGCTGCTGTTATTCTTAAGTTCAATGTTATCGCTTCTCCAGGACCGACTACAAGTTGGGCGCCTCCCTCAGCGCGGGAAACCTGCGGTAGCCCTTTGGAGGGGTGTATCAATCTGCTTGGGTTTCAGATTTTCCCCTTTGTCCCGCGCCGAGCATCGATACGGCGGGCGGGATAAGCGCGCGGACCTGTCTGAGCGAAGCGAGTTTCCGCGCGCGCCGTCTGTTGTAGCGACGCGCAGGATTAAGCGGGACACGGCGGTTTCTTTTGGTTCGTTTTCTTTCCCGTGAAAGAAAATGAACAAACAGATTAAAGTTACCATACTCCGGATCGATAGAATCTCTCCGGGTCCTCCACCAGTGGTGGCGGGTCACGATCAAAACTAATGGGAAATCAGGGTGATCTTCACTCTCCTGTTCAACATATGATCGGTTTCAGCATCCCCGTCATAAAGCAATTGCGTCTCGCCGCGTCCGGTGGCCGTCAATTTTCCGATCAGGACTGGAAACCGCCGCTCCAATTCCGTTTTCACGGCGTGGGCCCGCCTCTCGGAAAGCATCTGGTTATACGCCCGGGATCCGCGCTTATCGGTGTGGCCCACCAATACAAAAGTGGCCTGGCGCATCTGCGCCCCTGACAAGGCCCGGCCCAACTCCAGGACCTGCCGGCTGCCGCGCGCATTCAAATCCGCGCGATCAAATTCAAAATGCACCGGCAGATTCACCGCGGGACGCACGGCGAAGCGGCCGTTCTTCCCGTGGGCCGCACCCGGGTCGAGCCAAGCGGCAATGTCGGCGGCGGCCATGATCTCCGGATACGATTGAAGGCGTGCCTTGCGGAGAGCCTTCGCGAGCCAGTCCGGGGTGGGAGGCGGATGAAATTGGCAGGCCAATTCCAGCGCACGCAGCGCCTGGTGCCGCCGACCGGCTTGCGAAAGCACCTCGCCCTGGCGTCCCAGCGCCAGCGCTTCGGTTTGGGGAGTCCCAGCGGCGGCACGGGCCTGTGCAAAGGCCCGGGCCGCAGGGTCCAGCCGACCTTGTGCGGCATACAGCCGTCCCAGCATGTACCAGGCATTGAAATTCGGACAGGCGGCAATTGAGCGTTGCAACCATTCAATCGACTGGTGCCGGTCGCCCGCTGCTTTGGCGCGTTCGTAGTAGACGGCGCCACTCCGGCAATCCATTGCCGGCAACAGGGCGGGCCAGGCGGCCACCATCATCAACAGGCCTGAAAAGAGAAGACGTTGCATGCGCGATCTCCTCAAAAACGTCTCCGTGGTTGGTATCCCCGTCACGGTCATCGGGGTTTTAGCGTGTGGATTTACCGGCAGTGCCCATCCTGGCGTATCTGGGTGGTGACACGCCCGGCGGCCAGCCCTTCCTGCTTTTGACGCAAGGCCAGTGACCGTGACGCCAGCGGCGACAACCTGGCCAGGACATCCGTCGGGGCCCTAAAACCGTTTGCATAGGCATTCAGGGGTGAGCGGGTCAAAAACGCCGTGATCTGATGGGGGCCGGTTTTGCCCTCCGCCGTGAGCTCATAATGCCTGTGACCGCCGGGTATGGTTATCCGACCACGATTCACGGTGCTGCCGGGATGATATTGATTCGGGAACAACACCGTCCCCTGATCATCCGCATCGACGCTGATGATGTTCAGGTGTCCCGGTTCAGGAATCCAGAGGGAGATTTCCAGTGGGTCACCGATTTCAAAACAGTTTTTGTTCAATTCGATCCAGATCGTTTCATGGCTTTTACGGACCAGCGTTTCCATTTCCTGACGGACAAAACCGCCGCCTTCCCCCAGTGAAACCAGTTGCAGGGGGCGTTTCCGGAGGTCTGTATTCCCGGCGATCTGGGGGTGAAAGCGAACGGTGTCGGAGCTGATTTGCTCGCGGATGAATTCGGTGGCCTGGCGTCTTAACGTCTCGGGGGTAATCGGGTTTCCGGTCATGGCCGCGGTCCTGACAGCCTGCCGCAAGCCCAGCGTGAAAATGCTGCCCTGGGCCGTGGCCACCGTTTTCTCGTCATCACGACAGGCCGTAAGGACAACATAGTTGTCATCCGCCGCCCCCGGGTTCGGGGGTTCCATCACATCGAATCGACCCCGACCACCGGCGGCTGCAATGGACGCTGAATAGGAAAAAAACTTTACCTGCGCGTCATCGACACGAAAAGAGCGAGGATTCAGCTGCAGGCTTCGCGTGGCGCTTCCGCTGTGGCAGGCATCCAGAATGACGAGGATATTGCGGCTTCGCATTCGCGCCAGCATGGCGCTAAACGCGTCATCGACCAGCACGCCCGTCAGCGTCGGGTGGCGCGCCTGTTGGTCGATGGCGGCATCGTACAACAGCAGGACCTCATCGAATGCATCGTTTTCATCCTTGCTCGCATCCGGAATCTGGGAGCCGTGTCCACTGAAGTAAAACAGTACCCGGTCGTCCGGACCGACCCCCTCGATGAGCCAGTCTTCAACGGCCGCCACCACCTGCCGAGTTGAAGCCTCTTCATGCGCCAGGACCTTGATGGCGTTGCTTTCAAACCCCAACAGCCGAGCGAACTCCGTCATCATCTGGATATCCAGACTGACGCCGCTGAGTCTGGCATCCAGTTGGGCATAGCGGCCGACCCCGACCAGCAAGGCCCGATCCTCACCGTATGCACGGCCACCCATGGCGGGGATCACGATCGCCAGCCATAAAGCCAATGCCATGCATTTTCCTGTTGGGGGTATCCCTGGAGCCACCGTGTCCGCGCTCCTTCATCCACGCCCGGGGAAAGCGCGCCAATAGGATATCAACAAGTATTACCCTCTATTTAGGCGCGTTGCCCCGGTTCTTGTTTCCACAATAGGTCCCGTTTTGGGCGCTGTCACGCATTATTGGAGAGAGACGTTCAGCGATCCGGAAAAGTCTACACATCATTTGAGCGCCACCCCCAAACGCTTCAATTGGGCTTTGCCGACCTGCAGGGATTTTTGATCCGAATAGAGCAGCACCACCTGATAGCGGCGCTGGCCGGTGCGGTACCATTCGATATCCAGCTCAGGCGCCTGCTTGCGAAGGTGATCGTAGAACCCGGAGGCGCGAAAGGGCTGAGCAAAGGTCAGGATCAGGATATGATTTTGCGGTATGTAGGGTGACCGGCTGCTGGCGACGACGGTATCCGGCCCAGCGGTGGCGCCTTTCAGCAGTTTACCCAGATGATGGTAGATATAGCCGCTGTACCATTTCGCGCCCTTGGGAATGTCACCGGACCGCAGCGATCGGTCGATACGGTTGGGCCCGTAGTTGTAGGCGGCCAGGGCCAGATGCAGATTGTTGTCATAGCGATTCAGCAGTTCTCTTAAATATTTGGCGCCCGCATTGATGTTGGTGCATGGATGGTAAAGGGCCGCCAGGCGATAAATGCCCAGATGCTTGGCCGTACCCGGCCATTGGATTTGCATCAGGCCATGGCAGTTGCGATCGGATTGGGCATTGGGATTGAAGTTGGATTCCCCCCGCGCGACAGCCAGGACAAGCGTAAGGGGCAGATCGTGCTTCCGGGCCGCCGCCCTGAAACAGGGTCCATAAGGAAACGGCGTTGCCGGTATCTTGCGGGCATCCGCCGCCAGGTAGCGTTTCCAGATCGCATCCAGGTCCGTCGTCTGGTGCCTCACGGCGCCGAGGGCCGCCTGCCCATAGCCCAGCAGGAGGAGACTCGGGATCAGGATTGCCGTTTGCCACACAAGTTTCATTGTCGTCCAATACTTTCCCGGCCATTCGCTAGAGATGGCGCGCATGCCAGAAACGAAATTCACGCCACGCGAGTTTTTCAGGATAGCGGGTGGCGAGGTGTCCCAGGTATTGCTGCCATCGATCGACGCGTTCACGCGATGACCGACGGCTGCGGGCCGTGAGTTCCTCCGGAAAGCTGCGGCCGGGGGCACACAAGCCTTGAAGTTGATCGAGCTGGTATTCGAACCGGTCCGCCAGATCCGGTGCCGTCACCGCAACCGCATAGATGCGCTCCATGCCGGGCGTGCCCTGAAGTTCGAGCACCCTTTTCCCGGCGTCGGCAAGCGGTGGAAACCGAAACCGCCGGCCAGACGCCAGAACAGGCGCCAGCGTTTCAAGGTCCTGACAGCTGGACGGAAACAGCCGCGTGAGATCGCCGTTGGCATCCTGGGCAATCAGAAAAACATGGGCGGGGAATGCCAGACGTATTTCAACGGCCAGGCAGCTCCCCGTGGAAAGGCGCTCATCGGGGGCAAGACGACGGGTCCCGGCCTGCCAGGGGGTGGCGCTGAAACAGACCTGCGGGTCGGCGGCGGTGATTAAATTGAATGCTGCAATCAACGGCAAGGGGCGTTCGGCAGGTTGGTCAATCGGAACGGATTCCGGCACCGGGTCCGAATCGATGGCGGTCACCAGGCGCTGTTCAGGCGTAGGGATCAAAACATAGGCCTCGGTTTCCGCTCCGGGCAGGTACTTTTGCTGGCGCCGGTCTTTGGCCGCTATCCAGATTTGATACAGATCCTGATGGATGGCGTGGATGCTGGCAATCACCGACACATTGGCCCGGCCGGGATCGTCGGTCACGTCGACTTCCCGAAAGCGTGCCAGGTATTTACCCACCAGCTTCAGGGTGGTCCTGAAAAAGGCCGGCGATGCCGCTGAAGGTTCTTCCACATGGACCAGCAGGTCATCGGCGTCCCCCTGCTGAAACAGACAACTCAGATTGCGCGCCAGGTAGCTTGCCAGCAGGTCCGGCTGGTTGGCGGCAAAGGGCAGGGGGCGTAAACCGCGCAGGTAGGCGTCCGGATGCTCGCGCTTCAAGGCGGCCAATTGCCCGGCCGTCGGCCTTCCCTGCCAGGATCTTCCAAACCCGGATACCCATTGGTGCTCGGCAAGATTGAGGGCCCGCACCCGGACCTCGAGTTTCCGGTCGAGACGGGTCAGCCGGCAGTCGATGCCGATATAGTAATGCACCTTCCGGCGGTCGCCGCACGAGATGTCCGCAAGGCTCTGGTGGTGTCTATGCAGTTGGGTGGCCGGCCGCCAATAGAGATCGAGGCCGGGTTTCCGTACAAGCGCATCGACGATCTGGGTACGGATGTGCGCCGTCAGTTCATCGATATGCGGCTGGACATTGTCGCCGTGCATGCGAACCAGCAAAAGGGGCTGTCCCTTGAAGCGCGGATGTTGACCGAATTGCTGCACCAGGTAGGGAATAAGGGTTGCGTCCATCCATTCCGCGAGCGAAGGCCCCGCGGTTTTGCTTTCCGCCCTGCGTTTGAGGTGGTCTCCGGCACAGGCGGTAAACCCCATCAACCCGCAGATCATGGCCAGGAGGGCCCCCAGGGTCCGTATGCGGCCTGTCATATTCACTTCAATACCACCTCTCCGCTCGGCATGATGATCAAGTCGCCTCCTTCACGATTCTCGATGCGCTTAGCGATGGCGTTCGCTGTGTCTTCAGGCAACGTTACTCCCCAGGTTATCCTGCCCTGACCGAAGGCTGCGACCTGGCGGCTGAAACGGGCGGTATAACCGGCGGGAACCGTGCCGGCATCCATCTCATAGATTTCGGCGGGCATCGGCGCCGCGGTATAGACAGGCGGCCCATCGGCCGTGTTCAGTTTCCAGGCTTTCCGGCCGGCCAGGGCATAAAACGCTACAACCCCACGACGGATCAGGGTATCCAAAGCGGTCTCCGAGGCAAAGCGAAGCGTAAAACCTTTCCGGGGCGGAGGCGTCGGCACCGGGGCCGGCGGCATTTGGGTCGGCCCAGGCTGCCGGGGCTGGGAGGCACGATCGAGCCGGTCAGCCGCCCGATCGAGGCGCGCCTGTATTTCCTGATACTTCTGTTCTTCGATCGCGATTTGCGCACTCAGCGCCTCGCGGGCCCGTCGTTTCGCATCGATATCCCGCACAATCCCGGCCAGCACCCCCTCCCGTGCCTTGATGTCATGATGCGCCGCCGTCAGGGTTTGCGAGACCGCCGCCAGTTCCGCGCGGGTCCTCGACAGCCGTGAGCGGGTTTCCTGTTCACGCGCGGTGGCATCCGCCGCCTTCGCGTCCAGGTTTTTCACAGCCTCGGTTGCGTCCGCTACCCGACCCTGGAGCCCGGCCAGCTTTTCTTTCAGCGCCGCAATTTTATTTTGCAGGTCGGTCGCTTCGGGGCTTGAATCCGGGGGCGCGGCGATCGTGGGAGAAGCCACCGGTGGCGACATGGGCAGTGTTTTCACCAGCGCGAAGATCGCCATCAGGCACAAACACAGGATGGCGAAAAACCGCATGACATCCGTCTGCAGCATTTCGACATCGTTCGATGGCGGCGGGCTGTGGTGAAATCCAAATCGGGGCGATAACAGCAGGTGGTTCATCGGGGTCTCCACAGCGGTAGCTAAACGTTCAGGAACTATCCGGGGATTTCCTGATCGTCGTCGCTACCAGCTGGCTGAGGTGCGCATCGATGGATTGCAGCGTCGATTGGACCGTATCCGCCTGCTGCTCCGCCAGCCGGTTGTAGTAGGCCTGCACCTGCCGACCCACCGCCAATGACTTAACGAGCCGCAGGAGATAACCGCCCACCGCGCCGAATATGGTCGTGGACAGGGCCAGCAATATACCGCCGTCGACCAGACGCTGCAGGATCGAAAAGGCCCCCAGTTTGGCGGCGCTCTGGGCGTTCAAATCGCCGAGACCGTCCAGCAGGGCCCCCCGCATGCCGATCGCGGTCCAGATGACACCGATGCCGAAGAACAGATTGATCCAGATGTCGACCAGGTGGTCCGTCTGGGCGATTTTTTCCACCGCGCTGTGCGGATCGCGAAGAAGTCGTTTCAGGCGCAGGAGCGAAAAGATATAGAGTAAGAGGGTCGCGCCAAACGGGATGACGGACAGACGCAGGTTTTCATAGGTCCATGCCAGCATGCGTTGCACCGTGGGGACGTCCAATACGGATATGGCGATAACCTCCGACATGTTCAGGAGGTAGAGCAGTGTTGTCGCGATCAGGACAACGCCCAGCGACCCGGTGATCAATCCGGCCGAGAAAACAGCAACCGCGTGGGATTTCGCTTTCATGGCAAGCTTCCTGGATTACTTGTTCCGGCAGGCCGTACAAGTGGCGTCCAACAACAGCAGAATCGAATTGTACTGATCCGCCGCAGCATAATACGCCTGCTTGTCCTGGCAGGCTCGCAGCAGGCCCTCTTCTTTTTGACCGAGCTCTTTCTGCAGCTCCAATTCGAGATCTCTGCGGGGCGCTTCGGAGCATGATGAACAGACGTTGAAATCGTCCGGCAGCGACATGAAGGTGGTGTTGAAATAGCGATTGTAGTAATCGCGGGCCTGAATTTTATCGATGATGCCTTCGTCATTGGCCCACACCAGAAATTCACTGAAACGACGCCGGTTCTCGATATCGGGGTCGCGTTTGGCCACATCCAGAAGACGGTCATAGTAGCCGTCAAACATCTGCTCGCATTCCAGACGACCGAGATCGGCGCGCGAATGCTCCAGGGCCTCCTCGAGATTCACCCCGGATGGCAGGGTACAGGGGGGTTTGAAGTAGCGCTTGTTCGTGCAGGCACTCACCATTGCCGCCACGACACAGATGATCATGAGTCCGCTGAAGCTGGCGTTGAATAAAGGGTTTGATTTCTTCATGATGGGTTGTCCTCCGTTCGATTGCGGTGGCCCCCGTTACATTCCGAGGGGGCTCTGATACGCTGATTCCAGGGTGCCCTGGGGAGGATCGGGAATACCCTCCGGATCGCCGTCTTCCCCAAAGAGAATGGACTTTACCCGGCCGACCATCTCGAACATTTCAGGTGTAATGATGCCGTAAACCTGGTCGAGATCGATCATGAGCTTGGCCCGGCTGATTTCATCCCTCGTCAGGGCGATAAGGTCCTGCACCTCCTGCGTGTCAAGGTATATCTCGGCCGCTACAGCGGCGAGGGACCCTCCCGATCCCGTCCTGGGGGCCGTTGCCACCAGCCGGTAGTATTGCTTGAACTTTTCACTTAACCTTCCCGGCCGGCGTTTAT
>JAAUXU010054560.1_pt1 | contig 12120 bp, 13 predicted proteins | sample 7278151 | NCBI WGS metagenome assembly JAAUXU01 (sample SAMN14350113, study PRJNA611818) | marine sediment metagenome | isolation source: surface marine sediment (1.8m) | place: French Polynesia: Moorea | collected 2018-08 | reverse complement strand
TGTTTTTTTTTTTCACCTGGCGACACTTTTCTGCCCCCAAAAAAACCTTTACTAAATAAAAAAATATTTTTTTTTTTTTTTTTTTTTGGGGGGGTTTTCTGTGGTTAATTTGCGCTTTTTTTTTATATGGGTTTTGGGTTGGGGGTTGGGTTTGGGGATCGGGGTCGGGGTCGGGGGGGGAGCTTTGTTACACATGTCCGTACACGTAGGAGGAAATGATCAAGAAGGGGATGCTGGCCTCACCCTGCTTTCACTGCACTGACAACTGTATGCACGCACAATGCACGGTCGCATGAGCAGTACAAAGGAAAGTTTTAGAAATTAATTCGGTCCCTTCTTTTCACTCCTGGCTGCTCCGGTTGAGGTCGCCCAAGGCAAGGACACACAACATGACAAAGTGAAGAGGAGGAATGTTTGCCATCGATTTTTTACCCGTCCGATTTTTCTCCCTCTTCATCCATCCCCGCAGCGTGTGTCCTTTGAGACTTACTTGTTCGATTGGATTCGATTTCCCCCAATACGAGCACCCCCAAAATCGTAACGGATCCCTCTTTTTCACCCTGGCCAAGTCTATTATGCGACAGGGACAGTAAGTCTATTTTTAGTTGGGCGCCTCCGCCGGCAGCCGGCATATGTGGTTATGACAGGAAAGTCCCCAAACAGAGGAAAACACAGACGGGGGCAGGGGCAAAAAAAATGAGTAGGGAAAAAAAATAGAACCTGTTCTCCGCGCCGGCGGTTTCGGGGGCGAAGGGAGACAAGCTCGCGAACAGCGTGCGCCCGTAGTGGGGCTCATCCGAGATTAACCATCTGGAACTCAAATTTCTGTCCCAAAAAAGCAAAAGCCTCGCTAGTTTTCGACAGTCTGGATAAAGGAGTGCGCTGCACGTATGATCGACCACGTCATTCATGTGTGTGTGCGCTCAGATTTCCAAATGTCTCTCCTTCCGCAGAGAGAGGAAGAAGAGGACAATGGGCAGAGACTTTAAGAGTGCTTGATTAGCTCCAATCGTCAACGGACGCTGAATTATTTTTGCAGCTTTGACTCTCTCCATAACTCATCGGCGAGGACAAAGAGTTGGACACATGTCGTCATATTAGGAAGAGGTGGGTTGTTTTCAGAGGGGACCCCCAAAATATCCCTCCCCAAAGTTTGTATCGAAAGGGCTCGTTCGTCCATAAGTGCATAAATCAGAGACACTTGTTCTGTCATCACATAAAGGCTCATCTCAGCCTGCCCACCCAAATTTATGCCCCCACGGCCGTTACAATGCGTCGTCACCTTTTTTCAGCCAAGCAAGCGAGGTGTATCTGCTACTAACAGTATGCACAAAACCATTATCACGGCTGAGCGAGCTTCCAGTGGACCTGATTGCTCATAAATTCATGTTCGCGGTCTGGAGCCCCGGTCTGACACGCGCGCACCCGGGCTTAAAGCTGCGAAAGTTGAGAGGAGCTTGTGTTCGTCATAATAAAAGGCTGAGCATTTGTCGAGTTGAAAGATCTCGGACTTGCACTTCCCGCACGTGAACGCGTTACGCAAGTGCGCCAGCGCCCCGGACGACTCAGATATTCATCGCTAATATCTGCTAATGAAATCTCTCGCATCCGGACGCTAATCTGGAGAAAAGGCGATGCAAAAAAAAGCGAGCGCATCTAAAACGAATAAAAAATCCCGCGACCGTTTTGAATAGGCACTCCCCACCCCAAGTTGTAGGTATATGCGTGCGCACAACATAATGGAGTGCGTGGCAAGGGATGGACTGACTGACGGATGGGTGGACGCACCTGCTGAGGGGGGTGTTTCTGGCTGCCACCAGCCGCCAGCTTCACTCCTATTGGTAAATAAATAGTTTCACGTCCTTAGAGATGGCCTTTTCATGGCCTCCCGATCTAATCTGCATGTTGCTAGCACCGAAGTTACTCCGACAATGGGAAAAGCGTAGTTGGTGAAAAAAAAACCCTCCTCTGACATTTGACGTTGCAGACAGACGCCTCTTTGGCGAGAGAAATAAGAGAAGCGATGCCAAAAGTGATAGACAGCGTGACATCAAATCGACCGCCTAAGAGAGCGGAACTCATTTTTGAAATCTTCTCCCTGGAGAGACACAGAGAGAGCAGATGCAAAAGGTGCTTCTCTGCGCACTCGTGAATTCATTCACTTTGCTACCGTAAACAACGCCTGTTTTTTGCTCACCTCGCCTCCCCCTTTCTCTATTTTTTTTGCAGACACGCCCTTAAATCTTTTTTGCATCCTTCCTGCACTCCATTGAAGTGAATCGAAATCCTCCAACAGTGATTGAATGGACTGAATGCTTAGCATATACGTACCACTGAAGGGGGGAGGCGGAAGTGGCATTAGCGTTCGAATTTATTCGCCTGGATTTATTGCTCGCTCATTAGATTTATAACCCATTTTTTGCCAGCTGATTGGAAGTTTCAATGGCTGCTGCACTGACTGACCCGATTGGTATTCATAGCCTCACATCCGGATGTGATTGTGTTGGCCGTACACTTCTGTTGTTGTCACTGCTGCGTTTGATTTAGCGGCCAGCAATGAGATGCATTTATTATTCGCTCGCCAACCCTCCCTTGTGTGTGTGTGTGTGCGTGTGTATAAAGTTAGACTTGCAAAAAAAACCATCCCTTTCTTCTCTGGCCAAGCATTGTTTCCTCTCGGACAAAACCACTTTGTCCAGCATGAATGGACGAGCTGTAAATCAAGTGCGACGTTTTTGCGTCTTCCACCCCTTTTTTATCCAGCTTTTTGGCTGTCACGCACACCAGAAATCAGTCGAGCTTGTTTGTCTTTCATGATTTTCTCTCCCATTGCCTAATCCTGTTGTGGCAGAGGAAATTGTGCCCTGGCAGTCGGAGAATAAATTTCAGGGATTACGCTTGCCAATGCGCGTCCAGCAAGCGGCCCCCAAAGGCTGATCTTGGCCAGGACCTGCGTTGTGCAAAAGTACTTCATGAGTACTGCCCGAAGAGAGCCGAGCAGTCCTCGTTGGCGGGTTCTTATTCTTCCTCCTCCAGCAAGATTTATGTGTGCATTCCTCTTGTGGCGTCCAAAGAGTCGGAGTAGCCAGTAGCAGCAGGGTAAATTAAGATGTTAATGAAGACTCTGGGGGAAGAGAGCAGACGGCAAAAAGTGGCGAGACAAAAGGAAAACGAGGAAAACGTCAGCCCCTGGAGCAAAAGTTTTGCTAACGCTCCTCTTCCTTTGGGTCTTGATCCAACTGGTGCCATGTGCTGGCTTGGCACGGCGTCCTCGGCCGCCCGCCCGCTCGTCAGCCAGCATCTTTGGACTGACACAACGCGATGATGCCGTGAAACTCCGACAACATGCAAAGTCTTGAGGATATCGTCAACGGTCGCCTTCTTGGTAACCGGTAAAAAGAAGAAGGTGGCATTCGCAACACATTCTTACCAAGCTACAGCGATCGCAAATGTCAAACTTGAGCCCGGCGCCGGTGAGAAAAACGCTCCTCCACTTGGAATTATCGGCGCGCTTGGCAGGATATTTCCCTCCTCTGCGAGACGACACGAAAGGGTGATAAATAATATCCTGAGCCCATGAAGCGTCAGGCAATTATCCCAGCGAGTAGCATCTCATCATGCCTCTCCGCGGAGAGGATTGGGAGAATCTCTTCCTCTATGGCACAGACTTAATCCTTTTCAACAAGTATGAATTTCTGTCGCGTCGAGCCCATTATTTTCTCTGGCGCTGGCTGGCCAGTATTGCACTGGCGGTAATCCGAGGAGCGCCAGCCCTGGGATTGTTGTTGACCGTTTGTCGAGATGAAAAACAGGGAGAGTTATTTTTGGGGTAAAGCGACGATGACGCGACATGAAACAACGCCTAAGTGGTTGTTGCTCTCCCGGACTTTTGGAGGGCTCGCGCAGATCAAAGGATTTAGAAGAACCTCAACGGACGGCGCATTCTTCAGTCGGATTAAGGTGGCGGAGGAAGTCACACACGCACACATTGTGGAAGGCGCCGGAAGGATGAGTCTTAGGACGCTAAAACGAGAGAAAACAAAAGAATGCCAGAGGTTCTCATGGACTCATTTGGAGCACACAATCGTCTGGCTGCAGCAGCCACTTTGGCCCACGCTCGGGGTGATTTATGCAAGTGGCAAATGAGTTTTGCTAATGAAGGCCGGGGGCTTCTATTAAGATGCATCGTCTGGCGCTGTAATTTTGCTCGGGCGGCCCCGCCGATGTAATGTGACTTTGATGCCGGCGGGGTTAGATGGAGGAGGGAGGAGCGTTGGACGTCATATTCATGCATGCGTGGACGACTGTGCAGTAATTTATTGTCTCAATCTCACCCCATTATCAGTGTCTGGGGTTGGATTTCTTTTGTTCCAATGGTTTATTTGCTTCATCAGGAAGCCCTAATAAAGAAGAGAGTGAAGTGAAAGAAGATAGATGTGCTTATGCTGGAAAGGAAGCTCCGTTATTGTTCGATCGTCCGCATAAATCACCCACATGCACAAGATGAATCAGGCTGCGTGTGTGAAACAAAAAAAAAGTGGTAAGCGCACAGCAGCAGCGCCACCACCAGGGGCAGCGCCGGCAGCAGCATCCTTGTGACAGATTTATGTTCTCGGGGGTTGGTAAAAAATAAGACTGGCCCGACCCCCCTTGACACGACCGAGGGGGTTGAGTGGGGCAGGCTCGCTCATGCTCGCATGAGCCAGCCAAGGCAGGGGTAAAATTTTATCTGCAAGTCCGGGAAAGTGGGTGAGGGACGGACGGACGGACGGACAGACAGACAGACCTTCTACACTGGACTGCAGAAGTCAGTTCTGGAGGATGGAAGACTTGATTGAGCCAGGCTTTCCATGAGACGCCAACGGGAAGACATGCGACCTGGGCAGGGACGTGCCAGGACTGTCCTCAGAGGTCTCGCCGAAGTCAGCCCGGTGGCAGGTGAAGACAGAAATAGATCAAAGTCAATTCTCCACACTCGTTGCGGCGAGGGGCGAGCGATTTCAGTCCGTGACCAGAGAGATGCTTGACGCCAGCGAAGATGAATTATTGCCCCGCCAAGCAAATGCTTTATGCTCCTCCTCCCTTAGTGTGCGCACTAAAGGTCGGCTCATTGGAGGAGGAATTGCTGATTGCTGCTGTGCGCGATGCGCCACGAGCCCAACCTTGGGCCCTGTTGCCCGTCCAAGATCGGCGCGGCCGCCGTCGTGATCCTTGTGGAACAAGTTGACCCTAGTCACTCTAGGACTTGGCGAATGTAAAATGTCCTAAGTGAAAGGCGAGAATGCGTGGTAGTCACCACCGTCTGCCCGCCAACCGCCACTTTGATTGATTACTGGCGAGGAATGCCTCTTATTCATTCGTGCAAAAATGACTTACTTCCCCTCAAATTTTTGCCGAGTATTTTTTTCTCAAATTGTGCGCTCTCCCTCCCTCTTCAAGCCCGCCTTTGTCCCTGAAATTGGCACTTTGCGCGGAGCATCATCAATAATGGAGGAGGCGCACAATCGCGAATTCTGACATTTGGCAAACACGGACAGGCGGGCTTTTTTGCCACGATTGCAGAAGCAGATAAGATTTCAGTCATCACATCACGACGCTCGTACGTACAAATCACCTGCCATGTGAGCAGTGAGCACACTCTCTGCACACCCCTGTTGTCCTGTAGAGCTCAGTCACGCAAATGCAATAGATAGCGACCCTACCTAAGTGATGCCAGCTCGTTATTGTTCAAAATCATTGACGAACAATACGGAATTCAGTCGTTTCGCGTGATCCCTGAACTCAACTGTGCGGGTCTCAACTGTACTGTACAGTACAGAAGTGCAGCGAGCATAGTCTGTACTGAACGGAAAGGGTACAATACTATATAAGAACGGAGGGAAAATATTCAGAGACTGTTTTGTTACAAGTACCTATGTTACAGAGGCAAAATATAGCTGTCAGGCTAGACCAATTTTTTCAATCTCTTTCTGCATGCCAAATTTGGTGCCCGACTCCATTTGAATCCATTCTAGCCAAATGGAACAAAGAACTAATCAGTTTTTGGGTCTACCTTCAAAGTTACAGCGGGATGTTTGGTCAACCTTTCGATTAGACCTGCTTAGTTACTTGCGGGATGCTAAACAGCATCCCTACAGTCAAGTATAACTGACGACAAAGTGTGTTCAACTTCGCCACCTAAACTTCAATACCTGAACCTTCTGTTATGTACTGAACTTGTGTAGCAAGACGTTTCATTTTTTCAAACTATCATCTTCAAAGTCACATATTTTGTTTTTTTGCTGCGTAGGCCAAAAGGGATGCTCTACTACTCTAAGCATTTTGTACTGGAAATTTTGAGGTACATGGACAGCAACAACTAACAAATTGCATGGCCGTGAGTAATGAACACGATATTTCCCTCGCTTTCAGTGAGGATGATTTTTTTGCCCGTCCTCGGCCTTCTATTGGCCTCGGACCTCGGTCCCATGAGGCCTCGGCCAAAACTCGAAAAATACCACAGCTCCGCAGTGCGTCCGCAGTGTCTACTGAGCACTGCTGTCCCGTCCCCATGCACAGCGTCCATTGTGAAGTCTTGCATAATCCCATCATGAAATGATGAAGCGTACGTATATTCGTGTTCCTTTCAGTGTCGATATCTGCTCTCCGCATCTTGGCTCCCCCTTCAAACCCAATCGATGGGCTACCGATGAAAAATCGTGAATACAAATCCCGCTACTTATCGCATCGTTACTGCCCCGTGTGTGTCCTTTGAATGAATAAAAAATGTCATTGTTCGGTGTGGTGAGGCAGACTTTTTTTTATCAGCATCAGATTTGTCCTGGTTTATGCGATCGGATATATCGTAAAATCAGACATCTCTCTCTCCACTGGGCGAACAACTCAATCCAAGAGACTTTTTTATTGATGTGCGCATGCTGAGAGCGACTGTGTGATAGATTGGGGTTGAGAAGAGCTCTTGTAGAGTCGACAGTGGGTTTTTTGGGGGGTTGTTGTGGGCTACTTCTGAGAGAACGATTTCAAAGGTTTTTCAGAAGAATGAGTAATGCACATGCAGGTGCAGTTCTCCGGGGATGTGCAGCAGGTGCACTCACGGGCAGTTGCAATTTTTCGTCTCAAACAACAATTCGTTATCCTCAGGTCTCTCTGCTTTTTTATGGGCTGCCCAAAAGCCCCACACGTCTCTGATCATCCGGGTAAATTGCATGTGATTATGAGCACAACAATGGGGATGGGCAAAAAATCGGTCGGAGGAATGGAAAGATGACACAGACATTTATCATTCGCCCACGCACGCGTTTTGCACCATTAGCAGCCCATTCTTCTATGGATCTCTGTGCGCCCATAGCAAGCTGATTTTTTTTAACGGAGATGTTGTTATTAAGGAGACTTTCCGAGCTTTAGTCTGATCTCGAATGGAGTCTCTGCCCATTTCACCACAGTTGTCAGGGCAAGCATATCCTTATCCTCTATCTCTCCATGACTGCTACTCAAGACAATTAGCCCATTGTGACAAGTGAATTGTGTTTAGTACGTGCAGCACTTGGTTGTGACAGCTCTAATCCACTTTTTTTGTCCAGGTCCTTCCCCCCTCCTCGTATGCATGCCTTGTCAATCCAAATATGAGTACTCACTCTAGCGCGTGTGCGCGTGTGTGTGTTTGAGTTCGTCGGGCGAGTATGTATTCAGGTTTTTTTGCTACTTTTTTGCATAATACCAACAATCCGGGCCGATCAATATTAACGAGCCAGCGGCAACATTGACATGCATGCATACGGGCACATGCGTACATGCACACGTATAGACGTACATGCACGAACGTATGTTCCCGAGAGCACAGTTTCTACAACAAAAGGCATTCACATATTGCTGCAGATTTTTCTATGTCACATAGCAGAGGAGAAAGTGTGCGAAAAACAGAGAAGTTGGGAAACGCCTTGAAATATGGCAGGTGAAGCGGCAACTTTGGAATTTTAGAGTCTATTTACAAGTCAGCCTATCCATTATGGATACGCAAATGTTCGTCGGGGACTAGAAAAAAAAACACTGCAAAAACTAAGCTGCTACAGACATGTTTATCACACTTGAACTGAGTGAGTCAATCTCGTACGTCATGTTTCCGGCAGGAGAGCAGCATTAATATTCCACGAATCAGCCTCCTGACAGTTTTTTGGAGCCAGCCGGACTCTTTAGTCTTTGTGATCTCCGTCGTGATCCTCCAGGGGCGGGATGCTTTTCGGTGTGGTCCTTGGCCTGTCGGGCTTCTTCAAGACTCGGGAACTGGGGAAAACAGTCATTGATGACTGTCCTTTCCGCCTCTTCTACGGCTTCACTTCTGGCATTCTGTTCCTGTGTTCGGCCCTTGTGGGTCTGACAGATTTAGTTGGTAGAGAAGTTGCTTCTGCTGTTTTTTGTGCGTACCTGCTGCAGGAGAAGTCAAGCCAGCAGAGAAAAAGTCATGCTCTATTGACTCCCCTGGACTGTTTGTACATAAGTCATGACCTGTGTAGGTCCAGGGCTTGACTTGGACTTTTATACCATTTCAGGTAACAACATTGACTGCTACCCCGCAGACGACGCAGTGAAGCAGTACTGCTGGGTGACTGGTACTCACCTGCTGGTGAAGTCTGACGATGAACGGTATGCACAGCCTTGACAGAGCGAGGAGGAGTCAAAGGCTTGTTTCTTCAGGGAACGCTCATTCCAGTTTCTTGGGCGATATGACTTATGGCGAGGAGGAGTGCATCCTCGACACCTCCAGTGGCCGCTGGGTCGTTGAGTCTGACGGCACCGAGTGTATCAAGACACACAGCTACTATCAGTGGGTAGCCTACGTGCTGCTACTCAAGGTAACATTCAGGCAGTTTTCCTCTTATCCTCAATACAGTTACAACGCCTATCAGTAGCAACCTCTATGAAGTTACCTCATCACACCTAGTTTTTTAGTACTTTTGAGAGTTTCCAGTCCGAGAAGTTGCCTGAACACAATGGCGACTGACCCCCCCCCCCCCACCCCCCACCCCCCATCCCCAAGCATCCTGTTTTCACCCTCCCCGTCCCCGCTTGACTGTAGGGAAGGATTATGAAGGTGGAAAAACTGACAGGGCTTCATGCGCATGGCGCTGATGAGTAACTCGATGAGATGATTTTGCAGTACAGCGCTCAATTTTAACTGTTTGGTTCTTTTTGCTGAGGTCTGCGATGTTTATTGTATGACTTAGCAGAACTATCCGCAAAAGCTGACATATAGTGTAAAAATTGACTGCGACTGAGTGGTAGGGGAAGTCCATCAAAAAGGGCAGCACTCTTTGAATGAACTAGAATGGCAACCTCTTACAATGAATTTCTGGTGAAAAATTCTTAAACCTATCCAAACAACTTCTATTCACTTCATATCAGCTGACCTTTAAGGCAAGGTCCATCACAAGACTTAAATAGTGATGTTACGCAAGACCCCGCCACTTTTAAGTGAAGCTGGAGGGAATGATTGTGGAGAGGGACTAAAATCTTAATCAAAGAGAACATTTCAGGTTGTAAGCAATGTTGTCGAGGAGGATAAATGAATCTCCATTGATGATTTGTGTCAGTCATTCAGTTTGCACCACCAGAGGAGTAGGTTTCATTCTCTTTGAAGGCCTGAATTTGTCCTAGAAGTGTATATTTTCAAAAGTGGAGGGGTTTCACAGGACATTTCTCTTTGAGTGCATTTGGTTTGCCTTGCGTTTAAAAAATCAGGTCAGCTGACACGAAGTAAATAAAAGTTGGAAAAGTTTGAAAACCACTCGTAAAAAATCACTGCTAGAGGTTGTCATGAATGTTAATGAATAAAGAATAGTCCCGTTTTTTTGCTGGGTTGCCCCTTGCTACTGGTATGAATAATAGTCGTGACCTCAGCTGTAGCATTTTTCACACTTATCATTTAAATACTGTACAGTTTTGATTGATAATATGCTATGCGTCATGTCTTACTTTTGCTTGTCACCGCTTGGTATCATTTTAGTCGAAGGAACTGACACAGTGAAGAAAGAACATAAGTATTCCAGCATTCTGGGTGTATGAAAAATTTGGGCTGGACAGTTCGTCCATTGGCGGGCTTATCTATTCGATATCTCTTCTCTAAAGCATTTTAGTACAGCAGTGCTTGTCCCGGCATTGCTGAACTTAGTTACGTTTCTTGTACTGGAACTTTATTCGCACTGCCCAAAGTACCTCCAACCATCAAAGTAACGCAATTTCTTGGACTGGTACATTGTCAGGTAACAAAATGTGGCTCATGTCAACTTTGGTCGCTCCTCACCTTGAATTTCTTGAAACAACATGTAGAACTGACACTCTGAAGTACTGCAATAAAAGTACTGGTCGGAGGGGCTCAAACGGTACTCTTAGTACAGCAATGCAATATTTGCGGAATACCACAAGAATTAAAGAATTACAATTTTTTGCATGGTTGGACGCTCTGCTTTTTTGTCAGCGCAATGATACAGTGTTACCATGCGTAGAAGTACAGAATGTGCAAAAAGTAACGATCGAACACGAAATAATGTTCCGTACTTTTTATCGACTCATCAAACGTATTTAAAAGTGTTGTATAATTGTTTGACACGAACCCCTACGAGTTATTTCACTCCTCGTCACAGCTGTTCTTCGTCACCCATCATTTTGATATTTTTATCCAGCACTGAAGTTTTCACACAGCCGAATTTCATCATGACTCCGCTCATCACAGAAACTTCACTTTCTGATGATTGATGTTTGTCACAGTAAGACAAGTTGGTTCCTATCCGAAGGCGGACGCTTGCGTGGCGCAAAAGAGACAGAAAAGTCATGCGTCGCTTTTTTTCCTTCATGCTGTAGATGTAGAAAAAGGTGTCTGGCAAGGCTCGTAGATGACCATATTATAAAAGTGCGACAACTTTAGAGACTGATGAGTCTTCTCACGACACAGATGGAATTTTCTTCTTCTTAATCACGCAACCTTTCTTTTACGCTGGCCACCGCCAGGGGTTCCTCTTCTATCTCCCTCATCTTTTCTGGCTCCACTTCGAGGAGGGGAGGCTTTCCAGCGTGTCTGAGGGGGTCCGCCTGGGCTCCGTCACCACGGGTTCGCCGGCGGCCAGGACGGAGAAGATGAAAAATGTGGCAAAAAATGTGGCTAACTACATCGGACTCGAGGAAGCAGGACACGTGCTCTACGGATGGACTTTCTTCATTGCACAAGTCCGTGAACGCGTTCATTCCCACTCCATACTGATTAGCTGACTAAAAATTGCCATTTCCAGACACTAAACTTGGCCGCCGCTCTCTTCGCCGTCTACTTCACCAACTCGTTCCTGGACCACGAGTTCCTGTGGCTGGGTTTGCAATGGGCAAAAGCTTTGAGAGATCCATCCGGGGCTCCTGCGCAGGTGCTGTTCGTCCATCGTCAATGTCTGAACTCACACTGACATGTCGGACTCTCTCTTTGTGCGTAGCTTCTCTACAAGACTTTCCCTCGCTTGACCAAGTGCGAGTTTCAGACCTTCGGTAAAGGCTTCGCGTTGCAGACGGATGAGCACTTGTGCGTGCTGGCGCCCAACATCATCAACGAAAAGATCTTTACCTTTCTCTGGTTCTGGTATTAACCTGAGCAACACATGCGTACTTGGCACCTACTTGGCATTGCGTCATGTTTCAGGTACGCGTTTCTCGTCGTCGTGCAGACATTGAACTTGTTCACCCTGGTGGCTATGATAGTGAGGAATCCACGCGTTAGGGGCGCCTTCATGAGTAGGGCGGTCATGTCCAGAAAGGTAACTAGCAGTTCTACGCAGGCAAACGCAATATTTCACGTGAATTGGGATTCTGCCTCGACATTCAAACTTCCTTTGCCACATGTAATGTGAAGGGCTCGTCGTTGAAAAAAAGTTAGTTTTTATTTTGGTCATGCTAAACATCGGTGGAAGTTTATAACCGTACTCATCTTACTACGCTGTGTTGTGGTGACGTAAAACATGGCTTCTCCGAGGTATGCAGTGCCTGGCGTAAATAATGTCGCTTGGTACATATCGATGCAATACTCTTAGTGAGATAATTGTAAGGTTGACTTTTGCTGTGAAATGTGTGACTGAGAGTGTGGGACAT
>JAAUXU010142050.1_pt1 | contig 12130 bp, 8 predicted proteins | sample 7278151 | NCBI WGS metagenome assembly JAAUXU01 (sample SAMN14350113, study PRJNA611818) | marine sediment metagenome | isolation source: surface marine sediment (1.8m) | place: French Polynesia: Moorea | collected 2018-08 | reverse complement strand
TACTGGTGCCACACAGCTAAGTCACACAGGGCATTGGCATAGCTATCTATGACCGATGTAGTAAATGCAACATTCAATCTCAATGTTGGCCTCAAAACAGTCTTGTAATGCAACTTTGCATAGCCTACGTCCTTCTTGTTGACCCAAAGGTCTTCACGGATCTGACTCATTTTTGGCCAAAAATGAGTCAGATCCGTGAAGAACTGAGAGCGCCAGAGGGGCACAAACTTAGATACATACCCGAACAGCTTTATATCTAGAGATTTTCATATGATGACAATAGAACGGACCCATGTCCTTCAGGATGGTCCCCTGCTCCAGCACCTTGTCAGGCTTGGCTGACAAGGATGTGGATAAATGGCAGTCCAATGGATGAAATCAAAATTTTGTCATGAAATGTGACCCATCTGAGCAATAAAGTATAAAGATGCTATTTCCTAAGTTGAAGTAATAAGGTGCCTCATTTTTGGCCATGAATTTACTGCATAAAGTATGTTAAAATTAAATTTCTGAAACAAGAGCATGAGAACTTTTTTGACCAGAAGGATCACATGTTATAATAAAATTTTCATAAGGTGACAATTTGCACGGACCCATGTCATTCAGGAAGGTCCCCTGCTCCATCCCCTTGTTGTCAGCCTTGTTGCACCTTTTTGTGCGGACCCAAGTCAGTCTGATTGGGTGGGATCTGACTTTCTACATCAGTCGCAATAGCAGATAAGTGAGCATTTTGAAGAAAAAAAATCGGGCTCACTCAACTGACGCATGTACATCTTATGAGCCTGTGCAAACTTTCTTCAACTCTTCTACGTTGTATTATTATTCAAGAAAGAAATGGACTGTGTAAGACCGTCATAAATGACCCGCTTCACTTTTTGTTCGCACTTATTTTAACAGAGAGATTAAAAGTTGCAAACTTGAAGGCCCTTTTGTAGCACAGCTCGTGACTCTTGGAGTTGGAAGAAAAACTGTAGACATCGAGGCCGGCAAACTACTGACACCGAGGTCGGCAAACTGTAGACACCGAGGCCGGCAAACTACAGACATCGAGGCCGGCATTTGAGTCTTGGAGTATTTGTAAGGAGAATCACGTCCAGCTTTAATCTTTCTGTATTTATTAAGGACACATTGCTCAATGCTACTGAATTTGCAGAAGAAAATCAGAAATTTGGTCCTAATGAGCAACTGTATCTTCAAGCCGACGACGCATAATCCGGCTGCCATTGTACGTGATTAGGAAACATTGTAAGTACTTTCTCATTAACGGAAACACATGTGTTGAATTTTATATACCCTAGGCTATTTCCAAAAGGTTGTATTTTTGAACTTGACATTTTTCGGCGTGTGCTTTTGGCCTTTGCGTAAAATTTTACTCAACACACTTTGTTCTTTTTTTAAGGGCTACTTACTTTCGACACAAGGTTTTATAGAACAATGCATGCAATGAAAACTACTTTTTTTTAGACTGGATTGAACTACAGAAGAGGCTGATCCCTCCACGGAAAGCTAAGACTAAAGCTACATTAGTGTGTCTAGGATAACTCCTTTTCTTCATAATGCAGTCAAATTTTCATGTACTTAACTCTGCTACAGTACATAATTTTTATTTCATATCGTGGAACAACGAGTGGTCCTAGAGCAAAAGTGCACATCTGTTTGGTTTTAGAGCAGCTTCTTAGCTTTCCGTGGAGGGGTAACCCAATTCCGTTGCCCAGTTAACAGTAATGGCTAAAAAAAAAAGAAGTGCGCAGTACATACAGAGTGCTTTAAAGCTTGACTTTAAAGTGCAGGGAGAAAAACATTTTTTCCACAAAAAAACAAGACTACAGTTGGCAGTTGCCCAGCCTAAGCAACGAAAATTGCCTTTTTTTTTTAAAACTGACTTAATAAACATAGTCAATTTTCTGCTGCTCTCACTCCCTCCGCAGTTCCCAATGCTTTACCCTTGCTGCCAGCCATGGGTGTCAACCCCAGCAATGTCAAGCTGGGAGAAGACGCACACGCAACCTCTCGTGGCTCTCATTCAAGGGCGGCTCTTACTTTTGCATGACGTCTCTGACGTGCGGCTCTTTTTCACGGGAGGCGCTCTCCAAGGCGCGGCTCTTTATTACCACCATATACACTGTATATATATGCAGGGAAAACCTCGAAGTTATGATATTGTTTGGTCAGCGACAACTTTATCATAAGGTCGGGACCGGACTTTTGGGAGGAATAATGCTTGGTCTCCGACAAAATTATCATAACTTTGAGATTCGTAAATTTGACATAAGGGGGAGGGAGTCCAAATTGTACACTGTGGTGGTATTTTCGGTCCACATTGCACGGTTCTAAGGAGGCTTTGGATGATGTTAAGTGTTGCCATTCATAGTTTAACCGTCCCTGCTCGGTCTTTTGAGCATATCGACTCCTGTGTAAAATTGATGTGAACCCCCCTGTACCTTTTGTATAAGGAATCCCCAGAGAATGGTGTTTGCCACAACAACTGGGGCATCATTCGAGGGTTACAGTGTGAACACAATCTTGTCCAAGACATCTTCTCATTCGTCGATCAATTTGTCGTTTGAAAAAAAAAAATCAATATTATTCCGGATATTGATAACAACCTGGCCTAAAATGCTCTGCGTGAAGCTGTAAAATTTTCATTTTTTGACCTCCCCAACATATGCTTGTACGTGCATGGATACATATATGCGCACAGAGAAAGAGAAAGAAAAGAAGATAGAGGAGCTTTCACATTTAGTAGTTCGCTTTTCGGATAGTTTGTGAGTTCGTCCACAGCCTCCAGAGGAGGAGGAGGAGGCATTTTCAAACTATGCACTCATAAATTATCACCGCTCACCTTATGGGAGTCGAGTTTGTTCGCTGGTCATCTGTTCCAAACTGACCAAGCAGGTCTGCACGCAGTAGTTATAAGCATGCTCTTGCACAATGAGAAGGCAGAAGTTTTGTCATTCTGCGCGTACAAGCAGGGGGGGGGGGAAAGAGGGGGGGGGAAAGTGAAGGTCGAAAGTCTTCTGAAAAGCAGGGAGAGGAGGAGAAGGGCCCCAATTTCTGTTCATGGTATTAGGGAGGAAGCCACCACCTCTCCTTTCTCTGCACTGCACGTACTATGGCACTGAGCCTAGTCAGTACTGTGTCCACAGTCCTGTCAGTCCACGTAGTACGAATGTCTTCAAATGAGTACTCGCAGATAAACTTGCAGCGCTTTAATCAGCCTCTCCCACGTCTGCTGTACAATATATAGAGTACTTGCTATAAGCAGGAGGAGACTTGACTGACTCTTTTCCCATTTAGTCTTCTTTTTTTCTTAAGTTTGGCTTAGAGAAGGGGCATAAAGCTGTTGCTTCTCACCAGAACAGACTTTCTTGGGCAGTTGGGTCAAGCTGCGACGATGATGGGCACTTTTTTATCTCTCGTATGTAGTGTATACGCAGAAAAAAAGTGGGAGGGAGAAGAAGCAGAGCAAGAAAAGAGGAAAGCCTTCTTGTTTTTAGGGGGCAAAAAAAGGGTCAGGACTGTAGTCGACGAAAGCTGAGGAAGAAAAACCTTTGTTTGCTATTGCTTCGATTTGTCAACATCCGCTGATGTCACCTCCAATTTCTCCTAAAACCAACGTTTACATATATTCACACGCTACTTTGGGCCCAGGACGCTGTGCGCAGGCAGTGCAGCAATCACAGAAGCCAGGCCTAAGAGAACAAACAGCCAAGAAGCTTCTGGGGAAAAAAGATCCCAGAGCTGCTTTTAGTGTCAAATTGCAATGTGTGTGTGTGTGCAGCAGTCAGGAAAAGGGGGGAGGATGGTAAGGTGTAGTCCAACTGGCGCCAGCAGTGTTCACACTCTGCCTTCTCCTCCGCTGCCACAAGACAAATGCGACATCGTATGCTCTGGCGGGGAGCACAACAGTACGAGCAATATCGTCCGTACTCCCAGCTTAAGGAACTGCGTAGTCTTGTCACATATCCACAGGCACTCATTTGTCGGAATGTGACAGGAGCTTGCAATTAACATATTTGGCACGCGTATGTAGTAGGCGCAGCTGGTGCACGGCGTCAATTGGTGGAGAGCGTTTGGAACATCTCCTCCAGGGCTGAGACTTCTCTCAACGTCTCTTCCTTGTCGTTTTTGTGCTCTCACTGACTCACGGAGGCTTTGAGGAAGGCTTTGCCGGGGACAGAACTGCTCAAAGTGAAGTCACATAAGGAGAGCATCAGAAATGAAACTGCTGGCCATGGAGAAGAGACCCAAAGGGATCTTTGAAGCAGTTAAGAGTTTGAGGAGCTTGGACTTGACATGTCCAACTTGGGTCAACACTCGCGGGTCACCCAGAGAAGGTCATGACATATGCTGAAGATCTGTCTTTTTGGGAGGAGTCTCAACTACCTCGACTGTACATTAGGGTAGTTTGAAACTGTCAATTCTAGTCTTTTTGGGGTGGCAAATTGGCATTTGGCACTGATGTACAGTAGCTGGTGCAAGCCTCATTTTTTGAAGAAAGAAATTCTTCTCCTGTCGACACTTTTATCTCAAAGTTTAATAGCATGAAATTGATGTGCCGCACACTTCCCTTTTAGTCATAACTTTTGCCTGGATTTAGCAATAGAATTGGGTCTCCTCCATGGAGAGCTGAGAAGCTTCTCGAAGACCAAACAGATGTGCACTTTTGCTCTAGGACCACTCATTTGGTCATGAAATAGTCAAACTTTAATGAAGTAAACTCTGCTCCAGTGCATCACTTGGTCTTAAGAGCAACAGTGCACATCAGTTTAGTTTTAGAAGAGATTCTAAGCTTTCCATGGATGGTTCAGCCACTTCTGTAGTTCAATCCAGCGAAGAGTTATGGCTGAAAAAAGACATGTTCACTACAAACAGAAAGTGTGCTTTAAAGTTCGCCAAAAGAAGGCAGTCCTTAAAAAAATAAAATGCCTTTTTAATAGCATTTGACCAGAGACCAACAACATATGCCGAAAAATATCCTACCTATATGAGTAGCCTACTACTGTACTTGTTATTCTGGCTCACGTTGTATCGTACCTAATTATTAAAGGAGATAATGGGTGCCGTCCAGGAGCCCTTTGTTGCAGAAAAGGCACTTCCCGTCTCAATGATACTTCCCGCCAACGCATGATGATATACGAGAGCCACTACTTCTTCCGAGCTGTTGTCGGTTACATTTGTATGACTCATACTTCAGTGCCAAAACATGCCTTCAATCATCCTTTGTGGATCTTGCATGGAGACTCAATCAATGCAATCGTGTGTGGTATAATCACATAAGTATGAAGAATGATGACGAAAATGACTATGTTTCATCCCTGTCCAGGAGAGCACACAAGTGTGGGTGTGTGGACATAGGTATGTTTATTGCTGGCAAAAGCTTTTTGCATCACTTTGGGTGAGGGCCACGATCCATGTGAGAGAGGAATATTGGCTGGTGTCCTCATAGGCTGGCAGAATGCTACAGAGGCCATGGTGGTGATGGAAGTAAAGAGCGACCAAAAGAGTGAGTGGGCAATGAAAAAGCCCTCCACATCCTCTAAGAAAGTCATCTGTGAATCTCACTCAAGCTCGGATTTGGCAACCCTGAACGTGATGAGAGCGTTGTGCAAGATCATGCATTAAAGAGAATTTTCAAATACATGCAGTGCAACTATCGCAGTGAATGTGCTGACTCGTGCCATTGGATTTCGTTCAGCCCGCACACGCTCTTCCTTGCTGCAAACTGTTCCCTCTTGAGCCGGAACTTGAAGTTGTAGCACCAGCAATCTTGGCACTCTATTGAGGACTCAGCTAGCATTGTCTCCAGCAGGACCAGGAGGGGGTCAACTTGGTGGGAATTCTTAGGTCTTGTCCTCCTTGTCTCTCTGTGTGTCTTTCTCAAAGCTTTTTTTTTTTTTCAAAAAAAAAAAAAAAACTTGAGAGCCAACTTTTTTGTTTATGTTTTCTTGTCGGCTCCTTCCTCTTCTCGTGTCCTCTGTATGTACATGCAGTTGCAGTACATAAAAGGGGATGCCAAACCTTGCTTCTCCTTCATCTTCCACCTTTCTTCGCCCCTGCCATGAATACAATAAGGTCGAGAGTGCAAGGTGAATTAAGAAGTGCGTAAGTGTCCAGGAATTGGCCTAGTGTAACAGCACCCTCAACAGTGCTATTACTGAAGGAGGAGGGCAGAAGGACGAAAGGCATTGTCGCTTCAACACCCCCTCTTTCTCTCTGGTGTTGGGAAAGAAATATTGTCCTGACGACTTTGTCGTCGAGATGTGAGTTACAGAGAAAAGGCTAACACTGCTATGGCACGTGGAGAACTTTCCAGGCTGCATGTAAACTAATTACAGTCAACTTTGTTTGGGGAGGGAGCTTTAGGTGTCATTGACTGCAAGTATGGGCCGTTGCCAGGCAGGGCTGTTATCATCACAATCATTTTGTATGCTGTGCAAGACCGAAAATCCCCTGAGCAAGCACTTCAACGTAGGGGGAACAGTGTAAGTTATCCCTTACTCTTTCAGTGTGCAACGTCTGGGGAAACAACTTCCTACAGGTAGTTATATTCCCTATGTACACATGCAAGCACACACATTCCCTCCCCCCTCAGCGCCACCACCACCTTAATCCACTCCATCCCCCTCAGCATGAAGTATTGCTGCAAGCTGGAACCGAACAACGAGACCTTTGAGTCAACTCCCGGTGGGGCCTTCTCTACATTGTTGCTGGAGAAGTTTGCAGGGGGTAGAGAGAAAACGAAAGCTGTCAGAAAAGTAATTCCCTGACTCCCGCTCCTCTCTTAGTCATGGTATCAGTGCCATCACCTGCACTGTTTGCACTCCCACCACCACATAACTTATGCTTGCACAACCTCAGTACATCATGTGGGGCAAGAATGCTCATTCTTTCCCATCAAGGGGCGTTTTTATTCGCATTGTGTATGTGTGTGTGTGTCTGGGTGCACGCGCACGCGCCCGCGTGTGTGGGCACCACAAAGCCGGAGAGAGAGAATGGAAAGGAGGAAGAAGAGGTAGAACTACCATAGACTAGCTGCACACGCACGCATGAAGATTGCCTCGGAGAAATCTGCACAAAACTAAGTATTGCGGCCCATGCAACTGTGCAATTATAGCAGGAAAATTCCTCCTGATGAGCTGTAATTAGGCCGTTCCACTGGGCCCGTCCAAATCAGCCTCTTCCCTCCCCCCCCCACTCCAGGGCTTTCAAGTTTGCGCTTCATTTCCCCCTCTCATTCGCACGGGCTGAAAGTACACCCAGGTTTGACGACTGATATGCGTATCTAGTAGTGCTTTTAGTGATCTATGGTACTGGCACTACATAGAGGAGGTACTCACCACGAAGCTAAACTGCCGGGGCGTCAGTGAACCACCAAGGGAGGATCGGGAGAGAGCTCTTTCTCTCTCTCCTTCCGCTGTTGTCCCTCCTTCTTCCTCCTCTGAGACACGACAAAGGTGGGCGGCGGCGGCGGCGGCGACGGCGGCGGCGACGGCGGCGGCGACGGCGGCGGCGACGGCCGCGGTACCATATAGAAAGTGAACCTCTTCCTCCTCAGTAGTTGTTAGGCCTGCCAAGGGTGAAGACTGTTCTCCTCTTCCTCCGGAAACGTTGCGTGTTTTTGGGTGCTTTGCTCTTTCTCTCTCTCTGCGCGCGTGCACGCACGCACACACACACACACGCGTGTGCGCGCGCACCCATTGACTCACTCCAGGGGAATTCGTGTGCCCGAGCAACATGCACAAACGTGACGAGGATCAGCCTCGTCTGCATCTGTTGCATGCGTGCGCGCAGCCGCAGCCGCCGCCGCCGCCGCCGCTGCACCCATGACAGTTCTGCCCACGGCAGTGACGTGAACAAAGCCGTCGGCCAGCAGCACGTGCATGCGGAGGGCGAGGACAGGGAGGGAACCGACGGCCATTTGCTGTCATCACTGCCAATAGAAGGAGATAAAAGAAATAAGCCTGGCTGTGTAACAGGGTGTAAAATAAGTAGCTCCGCCAGGGTCACCGCACTACATCTTGAGGCTTCAGAGAAGGAAGAAGGGAAGGAGAATCGATTCAACTGACAAAAGTAGGTAGAAAATAATTATCGTCTTGTACCTGCGGAGCAAAAAAAAAAAGTTGCCCGCAAAACTTGGGGAAAGAGCTGATTGAAGGGAAAAGACTGGAGAAGAGGCTGTTTATTTTCCCCCTCTCTCTTGTCCGCCAAAAAATCTGCCGATGGGGAAATAGTGAGGAAATATACAGGAGAGTCAACAGCTGCTGCCTTTTGCGTCAGGGACGATCCGAGAGCTGGGAAGCAAAGGGGTTAAGAAAAAAAAGGCCAGCCAACAATTCTTATTTTCTCTTGGTTGCTCCAAAACTGCAACCACCGTTTGTTTGTTGCTCAACTGTATCAGTGACAGCCGGAGAGCTGGACACTCTGTACATAGGCAAGTTGCTGCAGCTCCAGGGTAATCCGTGGAAGTTTTCAGCGATCTGAAAGCACTTTGCCTAATAAAGTTTCTTATCGTGTTGCTTCCTTATATAGTGTTCCTTCTTGGACAATTATCCGCTCTGTTAATGGGCCATACATGGGCCTGCTGCTGTTGGCCTCAGAACCATTAAGGGAGGGGGGGATTCTTTAGAGAGTTATAGGTTGCATCCACATTGTCACCCTGTGTACTTGTATTTCCACCTACAGGGACCTTTCTGACACACATTGAAAAGCCACACACGTCATAAACAGTTGTCCCCAACTGAGCCCCCCCCCCAAAAAAAAACACAAGTATGACAGTGCGAATGCGCCTTAAGATCTATCTTGTAAATAGCATTAAAGCAATGTCGAATCTGGCCCTTCTTCAAGGCCACAGCTCTGGATGCCTCCATAAGTTGTTGTGGTTGTCTCGATAGAGACGTTCCGTGCAATAATAGCGTGCAGATTGAAGGCTACGTGCGACACAGGTAAGAAAAAATGATAGCTAATTTTTCGTCTGGAGTGGAAAAGTCTCGTTATTGGATTTCGGCAGGGTTTGCCACATGTTGCATCGTCCGAGGAAGAAAAAGCTCCCCCCGCCAGGCTGAAATTGGAGGCCAGGTTTGCCACGTGGCTCTTGTCCGCGCAGCTGATGCTGCCGGCACTTGCGAATCGATGCGGTAATAGCAGTCATGAGGTCAGCGGCGAAGCTGTCGACTCAGGTCACGTATACGGTAATGTCAGGGTTGCCCCCCCCCTCCCCCGAGTCCTAAAAGTGGGGGTTGGCACGAAAGGAAAACGGATCTTCTTCGTACCTCTTTGAGTCGGGGTCTTAGTGGGATCCTGTACAGGGTTTTGTACGCGACAAAGCCTAAGCTGTCAGTGACGTCGTCGTTTTAAATTTTTGGCTATAAAGATTTATACACAGCCCGGAGGAAAATGTCACAGTATTGTTTTCAGTGCTGCTTTCTTCCTTCCCTCGCCTGTTCACCCACACATGAGGTAGGATTTTCACTCTCACGCATTGTATCAGGACCCTTTAATACACCTGTTTAAAACACTGTTGGTCCAAAATCTGAAGATGACGCATTTTGCATCTTGAACTGTGATGGATGTGGAGCAGCTACTTTAAATATCAGAAGTATCGGCAATGGAGGCTTGGCTACAGTGTTGCTATTTACCAGTGCATATTTACGAGTGACTCTATGACTTAAGACCGATGTTTACATGTAAGCAGATCATCTCTTAACCACAAATGTTAAGCATTCTGGCGTCAGCTGGCTCGGCGTAAAACACGAGTGAGATAGCAGAGTTAAAAAAAAGTCAGACTTTTTTTTTGAACTTGAGATTTTCTTTTATAAGTCGACTTTTTTCTTTGACAGACTCATCCTACCCAATGCCCATGCTTGTGACTACATAGATGGATGAACGTGCGATGGCGAAATGAGTGGAAAAAGTAAAACTTGCGTGAAAAAAGTAAAACTTGGGGAAAAAAAAGCAAACCTTGTGGGAACAGAAGAGAAAAATGAGTGAAAAGGAGCAAAAATTGTGTGAAAAAAAGTGAAAAATGCGTGAAAAAAGTACTTTTTCACGTTTTTGTTCTACTGTTGTACTTTCTTCACCATTTTGAAGAGTTTTTTACGCACTTTTAATGGGAAAAAGTCGCCTTGTAATTGAACCAAGTTTTCCTGCCAGTGAAAAACAAGTTACCTGGCAATTATTACCAAAAATGTCTGGTTGAGAGCGTCAGCTGTTGTCCTCACAAGTAGCAGTGTGTTCGGATCTTGGTTCAACGGTGCTGCTTGGGCAATTGAAGAAGCGATGGTGCTTTGATAAATAACATTTACATGGCAAAGGAGGAGGAGGAGTCGTTGGTGGGATCCTCATCCAATCTTCACTCGCTGTCAAGCATGGAGAAAGAGCTGTCGGGTGCTTTACATTACTCAGCCAGGTATCATCTCACAGTAGGAAACAAACTTGAAATACACTTAATCCCTGAGTCAAAGCAGGCGACCATCGATTGTGGCAGCCACCTTTTCTGCTCCACTTCCAGTGGGAGAAATAAAAGTTGACAAGAAATGCTGAAGAAATCCTCAGGGCAGTGTCACAACGTCAAAAACTTGTGGCTGAAATAAGGGATTGCTTGGTTCAGAGCCAAATATTCTTTATATATAATGCGCTAGGACTTTATGTACTCTGTCTGTCTGTCTGTCTGTCTGCCTGCCTGCCTAAGCCAAGTCAAACTGTCTGGTACTTTTGACTTGGTCCAGCTTTTGGACCCGCTGCCATCTAAAGTGTGTGTGAGTGTCTGTCTGTCTGTCTGTCTGTCTGTCAGGCTATGGGGACTGCGTAGGCGGGGACTGCACAGGCGGGGACTACAGTACAGAGACACAGACTGAACAGGCATTGACTTTATAGTCAGATCTGCTAGCATATTGTATAGTTATAGAGCGCCAGGGTCGTTTGTGTATGTCTCTCCGTCCAGCTTTTGCGCGAGGGCTGCGAAGCACGAGGTGAGGGCTCTTCACTCTGCGCCCTACCCACTTCGCCAGGTACATATACAAGGCTTGAACAGCTGTTTTGATGTCTTGCAGCATGCTATATTTGGTGCAAGACCACATGAAGTCAGATGAAATGAAGAAATGGTCAGTTTTCCGTTCTGCCTTCAAAACGACGTCAAGTTAGACCTTCTTAGTTCATTTCTAGATGCTAAATTGTAGTCAAATGTGTGGTTAGCTTAGCCTTCCAAGTCTGAACACAATGTTGTGCACTCACTTATGTAATAAAGAAGGAAGGGTAAAAAAATGCACCATTTTGCGTCAGGTAATAACAAAGCTAACAAGATGCACTCAGCAACTTTTGTTGCTTGGTATATTGGTCTTAGTGCACAGTCTTAGTCTAATATGTGTACATGTAAACTGTCCTGCCGGCTGTTTTTCATTCCATACATTACAGCAGAACCCAGGTTTTCGCTCCCCCTCTCGTGAAAAACTCTAATAAACGTTGTCGCTGTTCTTTTTTGGCGAAGATCTTAACCAAGTTAGTTTTACTGCGGAAGGTACTTTTATCTCAGCACAGAATCTGAAATTAGCGAGAACTGGACTCAGCGGTGGTAATGGAGTTCCCCTGGCAAGTGGTGAAACTGGCCGATAAAAAAGGGGGTTATTATACCTGAGAATGATTGCGACCACGACTCAGTCAAAGGGTTTGACACCGGCTGCTGCAGTGGGGGACGGAGGCGATCGCGCTGACGTCGGACGTGTCATTCAACGCGCTAATAACATTAGACAAAGATCTAACGAGTCCCCTTCTCATTTCTTTTTTTTTTTTCCAGGTGGAGGATATAAAGTGTGTGCGAGCAAGTTGGACTTGGAGAGGAGGGCAGAATATTTATCGGCGAGCTGTGAGGACGAGAAGAAGGAGAGCAAAGTTTTCAAATCTCACGTATCCCTGGAGCAGTCAGTGGTAAGAAATAGGGCAGGCAGGAGGCAGAACGAGCTCTATCTCCAGCGGGGCGGGGGGGGGGGGGGGGGGCGGCGGGCCGCCGCCCGGGGGGGGGGGGGGGGGGGGGGTGGTGGGGGGGGGGGGGGGGGGGGCGGCGCCCGACGCGGGCAGGGGAAGAATGGGGAATACCTAGGCGAGGGGGGGCAACAGGACCACCCGGAGGCGGGGG
>JAAUXU010051380.1_pt1 | contig 12133 bp, 8 predicted proteins | sample 7278151 | NCBI WGS metagenome assembly JAAUXU01 (sample SAMN14350113, study PRJNA611818) | marine sediment metagenome | isolation source: surface marine sediment (1.8m) | place: French Polynesia: Moorea | collected 2018-08 | reverse complement strand
GATGCTGGGCGGGATCAGGATGCCCAGGGTCCCGGCCGAACAGATGATACCGCTGGTCATTTCTTTCTGGTAGCCTTTGTTCAGCAGGGCCGGTGTGGCCAGAAGGCCCATGGCCACCACGGAGGCGCCGATAATCCCGGTGGTCGCGGCAAACACCGTACAAACGACGACGACCGCCAGTCCAAGTCCGCCTTTGAGGCCACCCAGCACGATGTAGAGGGCGTCGAAGAGCTGCTCGGCCACCTTGGAGCGATCCAGCAGCTGGGCCATGAGGATGAACAGGGGAATCGCCACCAGGACGTAATTGTTCATCAACCCCCATGTGTTGTTGGCAAACATGTCGAACAGCGCGGCCACGTTCCAGCCATTGTCGATCAGTCCGAAAAGCACGGCAACGCCGCCCAGGCAGTAGGCCAGCGGCAGCCCCGTGACAATCGTGGCAATCAAAACCACGAACATGGCAATGGTCATAAATTCGAGACTCATAGGATGCTCCGTCTTTTTCGGCCTTGATCTAGGTCGCCGATTTATCGGTGAGGGTTTTCACGCTTTTGAGCATGGTGGCAAGCCCCTGGACGACCAGGAGCAGAAAACTAATGGCCATGACGATTTTATAGGGCCAGATCCGGGGCGCCCAACTCGTGGAGTTAAGCTCGTTGGTGATCGTGGCCGTATGGGCGAACTTGAACGCGCCCCAGGTCATCAGGCCGTAGACCGGCATGAAGATGAGCAGATAACCGGCGATCATGACGGCGACCTGGACCTTGACGGGAAGACGCGAGGTGACGATGTCCACCCGGACGTGCCCCTGGGCGTGCTCCATGTAGGACAGCCCCAGCATGTAGTGCATGCCGTAAACGAAGGCCGTGGCCTCGAATCCCCACACGGTGGGGGCGTTGAAGGCATAGCGCATGAGAACTTCGTACAGGACGATAAACAGCAGCGGCACGATCAGAAACGAGGTCAGCTGCCCCTGCTTTTCGACCAGGAAGTCAATGCCCTTGATGATCGTGTTCAGCATTTCCTTCGACTCCTGCAGCTTGTGGTTGGTGGATGGATGAGAGGCCCGGTGACACGGTCCTTGGTCCGGGCCTCTCTGGTGTCAGCTGTCAAGCAGCGGTCCGCGCGTTACTCGGTGGTGCGTCCTCCGACGAAGGTCTCATACGGCCAGGGCGTCACCCCGCTGCGGGCGTCGCGCCAGTCGGCAAAGTCTTTGATGAAGGCTTCCTGGGAATCCATCACCTTTTTCACATCGGGGTGTTTGGTTTTCAGTTCATCGATGTAGGCTTTGGTGGTCTTGCGGAATTCGATGATGGTGGCCTCGTCCATCTTGACGAGTTCCACCTTTTCCTTGAAGCGGCGGATGGCTTCGGCGTTGAGGGCGTTGATCCAGCTGTAGGACCACAGCTGGGTTTCCTTGGCGGCGATGTCCAGGATCCAGCGGTAGTGCTCGGGGAGTTTGTCGTAGGCGTCCTTGTTGAAGAACAGGGCGCACTGGATGCCGGGCTGATGGACGCCGGGCTGGATGGCATACTTTGTAATTTCATCAAACCCCATGGGGTAGTTGATGGCCGGTGAGGAGAACTCGGCCGCGTCGATGACGCCGCGTTCCAGGGCCAGGTAGACCTCTCCGCCGGGCAGGGGGCTCACCGAGGCGCCCAGGTTGTTCATGATGTCCATGTACCAGCCGGGGGTGCGCACGCGCATGCCCTTGAAGTCTTGCATCTTGGTGGCGCGCTTGTTGGAGAACAGGCCCATTTCCTGGCCGCACTGGCCGCCGGGCAGCGCCACCATGTTGAACTTGCCGTAGAGCTCGTTCATCATTTGGGCCCCGCCTTTTTCGTACAGCCAGATGTTGTAACCCTCGGCGTCCAGGCCGAAGGGCACGGAAGCAAAGGCCACGAAGGCTTCGTTCTTGCCCTTCCAATAGCCGGGCCAGTCGTGTCCGGCCTGGGCGGAACCCTTGCTCACCGCGTCGAAGCTCTGCATGGCCGGCACCAGTTCCCCGGCCGAGAACGGCTTGATATCGAACTGGCCGGCGGTGAGCAGGCGCACCGTATCGCAAAAATGGGTGGCAATGTCATAGAACAACAGACCCTTGGACCAGGGCATGACCATTTTCCAGCGGACCTTTTCGGTGGATGCGTCGAATTTCACGCGCTTGGCCATTTCATGCCGCGGGTCGCTTCCGAACTTTTCACGTTTGGCATGGGCGGCGCTGGTCAGAAGGCAAAAGGTCAGCAAAAGGCTTAAGATGACAATGAAAGATTTTTTCATGGCGGAAACTCCCTCCCTATAGGAATTGGGTTCAAGGTCTTTTAGCGGATTGCAAAAACAGTCCAAAAGCCGCGGCCGGCTCAGACGGTTGTCTCACCTCCTTTCATCGCGTGCCATCACCAAACAGGATTGAGCCGCAGGGTTATATCAATTGTTCTATGGTCCAACCAATTGAAGGTCATTTAGTCTAGTGATGAGCTAAAGTCAATAAAAAATTTTCAGGATCCAGACAATGAATCGCATTTAGTCTCGATAGATGGTTAGCCGGATGAGATGAGTATGCCGCTGTACGGAATTGACGACAGGGAAATTGCGCCTCTATCGGTGACGTCCGGAGTATCGTAAGATGTCGCGGCCCTAAGGCCAATGGCCGATGATCCGGGGGTGTCGCGCAATCGTTGACCGTCATGGTTTGTCATGGACGGGCCGGTCCAAGGAGGAAAGGTCATACCATTTCCGATTGGACCAAGGGTGTTTCAATCCACTCCTTTGCAATTACAGGACCAAGCCTTTCGAAGCGGGCAGGCTGCGGTTGCGCCCGATTAACCCAATAAAAGAGGTATTTTAAGCGGCGATCCTAATTTTGGGGTGGACAGATGCCCGGCTGATTATGTATCTACAGGGCTACATGTAGATTTCAGGAGACAGTTTCCGATGAGTGCGTTTCCCCGGCTTTCTTGAAAGGAGGTTGGTCCATGCCCAGGCCACAGGACAACCGCTGGCAGGAGACCCAGCACCAGCTGGAGCTGTTCCAGCTGATCTTCGACAGCATCCACAACGGTGCCATGGTGACCGACGCCGCAGGCCGGGTGACGCACCTCAACAAACCCTATGCCCGGTTTCTGGGGCTGAATGTTTCCAAGAGCATCGGCCGGCACTGCACCGAGGTGGTGGAAAACACCCGGATGCACATCGTGGCGCGCACGGGTGTCGCCGAGATCAATCAGATCCAGAAGATCCGCGGCCAGAACATCCTGGTGCACCGCATCCCGATCAAACGGGACGGCCGGGTCGTCGCCGTTCTGGGTCTGGTCATGTTCCAGGATGTGGGCGAAGTGGTTCGGCTGGCCAAAAAGCTGCGCCTATTGGAGTCACAGGTCAAACGTTACAAACAGGAGCTCATGGCCCTGCGTTCGACGCGTTATACCCTCGAGAGCATCATCGGCAACAGCCGCGCCATCGCCGAGCTGAAACAGGAAGCGCTGCTGGCGGCCGGCAATGCCTATCCGGTCCTGATCGTTGGTGAAAGCGGCACCGGCAAGGAGCTTTTTGCCCAGAGCATTCACCACGCCGGTTCACGCCGGGAGCGGCCTTTTGTCCAGATCAACTGTGCGGCCATCCCCAAAGATCTCCTGGAGTCCGAATTGTTCGGGTATGAGGGGGGCGCCTTCACGGGGGCGCGGTCCGCCGGAAAGCCGGGCAAGTTCGAACTGGCCCACGGGGGGAGCATATTGCTCGACGAAATCGGCGACCTGCCCCTGGAGATGCAGCCCAAGCTGCTGCGCGTGCTGGAGGAGAAGGTCTTCGAGCGCGTCGGCGGCAACGCCGTCATCCAGTCTGATTTCCGGCTGATGGCCGCCACGAACCAGAATCTCGAGGCACTCATCGCCAAGCGGCGCTTTCGCAAAGACCTCTACTACCGCCTGAACGTCATGTCGCTGGTCATTCCGCCCCTTGCCGCGCGTCCCGAGGACATCATCCCTATCGCGCGGCATCTGCTCCGCCAGGCGGCTGCGGCCTCGAGCGGCGACGAGATCAGGCTCAGCCCCAAGGCGATCAACGCCCTGCTGGCCCATGACTGGCCGGGCAACGTGCGGGAGCTCTCCAATGTGGTGGACCGGGCGCTGTCCACCATGCGGGGGGATGTCATCCGGCTTCGGGACCTGCCCATTCCCTTGAAGCGGGAAAGGGCCACCGTTGCGTACGGCCCCGTAACCCCCATCCGCGACGTCCAGGCCCGGGCCGAGAGAGACGCCATCGTCAACGCTTTGCGGCAGACCGGCAACAATAAAGCCCAGGCCGCTGCACTGCTCGGCATTCATCGCACCCTGCTCTACAAAAAGATGGGCCGATACGCCATTCCTCTCAAACCCTGATTGTCTCCGATTTGCTACACTTCCTCGGCCCATGCTGCTCAGGTCGGTGGTGCGCCGCCTTTGAGCGCGGCTTCGGCTTCCTCCCGGGTTTCGTAGATGTGGGCGGCCATCGCGCGTTCTTTGAGCGCTTCACCGATTTTCATCCGCAGGAAAGTGCTGGTGGTATAGCGGGTGACACCGGTGTAAAAGCGGTCCACGATCGTTTTGACCGTTGCGGTGTAGGCCTCCACGAGCTCCGGTGAAATACTGAAGTTGTCGTAGTTGACCACGGCATAGACCCGATGGCCAAGGGGCTCCAGGACCTTGACCACCGCTTTCCAGACCTCTTCGATGTCTTCCCGGGAGCGAATCGCCAGGCCTTCAAAATTGACGAAGAAGAGATTTTCCTGCGGGTCGTAGACGAGCCGTTTTTCGAGGGGTAAAGAGAATAGATCCTCCTTGATCCCCATCGGCGGCGCATGGAAAATCCTGGCGTCCATGAGCGCCGGCGTGCCGTTGATGACCGGTTCGAATTCCATCCGCTGCAGGATGTCCTCTTCGACGTCCACGCCCGGGGCGACCTCGATCAGTTCCATGCCCGCCGCGGTCAGTCGGAAGACACAGCGTTCGGTCACGTAAAGAACAGGCTGCTGCTTGGATACGGCGTAACCGCCCGAGAAGGTGACATGCTCCACCTGCTGAACGAACTTTTTCACCCGGCCTTCCTGATCGATGGAAAGGGCACCGTCGCTGACGGAGACCTTGAGACCGCCGGCGGTAAAGGTCCCCACAAAAATGACCTTCTTGGCCTTCTGGCTGATATTGATGAAACCGCCGGCCCCGGCCAGTTTGGGGCCGAACTTGCTGACGTTGAGATTGCCGCTGCCATCCGCCTGGGCCAGGCCGAGAAACGCCAGGTCGAGCCCGCCGCCGTCGTAGAAGTCGAACTGCGAGGGTTGATCGATCAAGGCCTCCGTATTGGTGGCCGCCCCGAAATTGAGGCCCCCGGCCGGCAGGCCCCCAATAACGCCGGGCTCCGCCGTGAGGGTCAGGTAATCGATGATTTTCTCCTCGTTGGCCACGCTGGAAACCCCTTCGGGCATCCCGATGCCCAGATTGACGACGCTGTTGGGCACCAGTTCGAAGGCCGCCCGCCGGGCGATGATCTTGCGGTCACCCATCGGCATGGGCGCCAGCGATTGCACCGGCACCTTGATTTCACCGCTGAACGCGGGGTCGTACGAGGTGCCGAAGGTCTGCCAGTGATGCTCCGGAGGCGATACCACGACACAGTCGACCATGATGCCGGGGATCTTCACCTGGCGGGCGTTCAGGGTCCCCGGGTTGGCCACCCGTTCCACCTGGACGATGACGAAGCCGCCGGAGTTGCGGGCGGCGGTGGCAATGGCCAGGGCCTCCAGGGTCAGGGCCTCCTTTTCCATCGTGATGTTGCCGTCGGTGTCGGCGGTCGTGCCGCGCAGAATCGCAACGTTGACGGGCATGGTCTTGTAGGCCAGATAATCCTGGCCGTCGAACTGGATCCGCTCGACGATGTCGCTGGTGGTGCGGGCGTTGATTTTGCCCCCGCCGTTCAGGGGGTCAACGAAGGTGCCCAGGCCCACCGAGGTGATCGTGCGCGGTTTGCCGGCCGCAATGTCCCGGAACATGTGGGAGATGACGCCCTGGGGGAGGTTGTAGGCTTCGATCTTGTTGTCGATGGCCAGCTTCTGGAGCTTGGGCACGAGGCCCCAGTGGCCGCCGATCACCCGGGACACGAGGCCCTCGCGGCCCAGGTGGTTCAGCCCCCGGTTCTGGCCATCGCCCTGACCGGCCGCGTACATCAGGGTCAGCCCCCGGGGACGGCCGGTTTCCTCAAAATACTGCTCCAGCGCGATCGCCACGTACTCGGGAAAACCGGTTCCCACGAATCCACCGGTGGCGATCGTGTCGCCGTCGCGGATGATCTGGACGGCCTCCTCGGCGCTGACGACCTTGTTCTTGCGCGTGCGGTCCGGGGGTAAATCGGAAAGTACCGGGTGTGTCCGGCGGGTTTCGGGACGGCTCGAATCGGTGGTCATGGATACCTCCCTGCGGATCATGAGGTTTGATCATACGTCCATCATCGTAAGCAAAAACGGTGCCCCCCGTGTCAGGTATTTTTGCGCGAGGGGGCCGTTGTGGGTTGGCTGACCACCGATGCGGCGGGTGGCGGCCCGATTCCCTTGACTTCTTTGCGGCGCACCGCACGCCGTCGTCTAGTGACCGGCCTGCCGACAGCACGCGCCAAATCGGGATGAAACCGATCGCAGGCGACCGAAGCCCCGGAACCCACGGGGGCGTGCTCAGCACGTGTGTAGCACCGTGGCGACACCCGGGCGTCATCCGCGCGGCCGATACTCTGAATCATTTACGGCACCGGGCTGCGCGTGACGCCGCCTGCAAAGCGTTCCGCCAGAACCGCGGTACAGATGACGGCGATGGCCAGCACCTGCCAGAGGGTTACCGACTGGCCGATGAAAAAATACGCCAGGCCGGTGGCGATGACCGGTTTGAGAAAGAAGAGATAACTGCCGCGGGTGATATCCGGAACGGCCGCCAGGCCGCCAAGCCACAGAAACTGGGTGATCGTCGTATTCCACACGGCGATGGTCACCAGGGCGGCCCATTGTTGCGGCGGGCGTGCAAAGAGCTTCAGGGGGTTGACCCACAGGGACCAGAGTATCCCCACCACGCACCACAGGCCGATGGCCCCCAGGAACATGGTGATCGCGGTGATGCGCAGAACACCGTAAGTGCTGATGAGCGGACGGAGCATGACCGTGTAGGCGGCGATTACCACCGTACACCCGAGGACCATCATAATGCCGATCAGGTTTTCGGGACCGCCCGTCAGGCGCGCCAGGTAGCCGTCCGTGATCAGGAGGGCGACGCCTGTCATGGCCCCCAGGGCACTGACCCGTTTGGCGGCGGAAAAGGGCTCGCGATTCAGCCAGCGGTTGGCCAGGCCGACACCGACGGGGATGGTGACCACCATGGTGGCCACCTGGGGCACGGTGGCGAAGTCGAGCGCCCGGTGGTAGAGCAGAAACCCCAGGGTCACGCCGAACAGCGCCAGGCCGACAAGCTGAAGGCTGTGGGTCCGGAAAGGGGCGGCCAGATCGCGAGAGGCTGGAAAAATCAGGCACAACACGACCAGCCCCAGCCCTCCCAGCAGGAAGCGCCATACAGAGAGCTCCGGCCCGGCAACCCCGGAGAGCACGGCCACGAATTCCGTCGAGGCGTGGCCGGCGACACCGATGAAGACGGCCAGATAAGCCGCTGCGGACGATCGGTGCCACAACCCCATCAGCGGCGCTCCGGCATCGGGGGACGGCCATGCGGGCGCATCGGTTTTGAATGCGGAATGGGCATGATGTAACGACCATTTGCCGGGTCGCGCAACGGACCGCCGCCAAAGGTCATTGCGGGCGGCGGAAAGGCGTGATCCCGGTACAGGGGAGAAGGCCTCCGGCCGGCTCAGGGCCCGGGCCGATGCGAGCGTTCATTTCTCCGCCGGGCCTTAAGGATCCTGGAGTTTGACCTGCATGGCCTTGACCAGCTCCTGGTGCCGGAAATTATCGGGATCGAGGTCCAACGCCCGCTGGCCCCACATGAGGGCGCTGGCATAGTCGGACTGCTGCCGGTAGTTTTCGGCAATGGCGTAGAGCAGATGCTGCGCGGGCGCCCGGCGGTGGGCGTCCGGAATGGCCAGGGCCTTGCGGAAATCGGCAATCGCCCGGTCGTGCGCTTTCTGCACGGTCAGGCAACTGCCGCGCCCGATCAGGCTCTCCTCGTCCCAGGCATCCAGCGCCAGGGCCCGCGTATACATGCCCACGGCCAGATCCAGATCGCCTTCGACTTCGTGGATTTTACCCATGTAGAAATAGGCGTTGTCGCCATCGTGGTGGCGATAGCCCGGATCCTGCTCGATGACCTGCCGAAAGGCGCGCACCGCGCCGACACCGTCGGGTTTCCGGAAGCAGCGAAGGCCTTCTTCGAACCATGCTTCGACCGATTCGGGTGTTTGTCGGTTTTCCATCAGCCTCCCCCTGATAAATTTGGCATGGGGCTACTCTGATCACGGTGGTGATGGAAAAGCAATAACGATATTGGACCGCCGCCAGGCCGGAGGGAATTCAAATCCGTCTGCTTACAGCGCTGAAGGACGGCCGGGCATTAAAGATAATGGTGGCTGCTGACGATAATCCCCCAAGAGTTCCGGCAGCATCGAATCTGGGCCCCCGGTTTGAAGGGGCGATGTGAATGAGCCGAATACGGGTAAAGGGTTTCATCCACCGTTCTGAGCGACAGCCATATGCCATTTGAAACCATCACGCTTTCATCCGCAGGATCGCTTTCGGTTGCGGCGCTGTGTCTGACATTTGCCCTTTTTCAGGGGTTCGTGGCTTACAAGCGGCCGGAATTCGGCTGGAACCGCTGGGGTGCGGCGATCTCCCTTCTAACGGCGGTCTATTCCGTGGCCGTCTTTTTCCAGTTCAACCTGTCGGCCGGCGCCCACACCCGTCTGTGCGAGAAAGTTCAGTTCTCGGTCTTCATCCTGCTGATCGAAGCCCTCTACCGTTTTACATTTGCGTTCATCGGCCGCAGCCATCGTTGGTTGCCGAAAGCCCTGCCGGTGCTGACCGTCGTCTGTCTGGCGCTGATCTGGTTTACGGAGTTGATTGTGGCCACGGCGTTTGTTCAGCGCGAATTCATCTGGAACCCGCGGCCCTATATCGAGCCGGACCTGGGCCCGCTGGGCGTGGTCTATTTGATTTTGACCTTTACTCTGGCCATGGCCGTCGTGCTCATCTGGTGGGGGCCGGCGCGGCGCAAGGTGACGGGCGCGCGTGAACTCGTGGCCTGCTTTTTCATCTGGGCCCTTCTGGGGCTGCACGACATCCTGGCCACCGTAGGCATGCCCACGGTGCAGTTCGTGATGGAGTTCGGTTTTCTGGGATTCTCCCTGTCGGTGATTTCGATTACGATCCGCAAATATATCGACCTGTTCACCATCGTCGAAGAAAACGAGCAGGCCCTGCAGCGAACCAAGGAAAGCCTGGAGCGGCGCGTGCGGGAGCGCACGGCCGCCATCGCGTCTTCCAACCAGGAACTCAAGGCCGAGATCTGCGACCGCAAGCGCGCCGCCAAGGAGCTGCGCGAAAGCGAGGAAAAATTCCGCACCCTGATTGCGAATATTTCCGACGTGATCATCATCCTGGACCGGGAGGGCACCATCCGCTACAGCAGCCCCAACCTGTCACGGCATTTCGGCTGGTCTCCCCGGGATCTGCAGGGGCAGAAATTCCATGAAACGGTTCATCCCGACGATCGCGAGCAAATCCAGCGCCAGGTGGCGAATCTGATGACCCGTCCGGGTCGGACCCTGACCCTGGCCTTTCGCTACCGAACCGCCGATCAATCCTACCTGCACATCGAGCTGACCCTGGTCAACCTGCTGACCACGCCCCGGATTCAGGGGCTGGTGGGCAATTTCCGTGATATTTCCGAACGGATCGCTTCGGAGCGAGCCCTCAAGCGGGCCCAGGCCATCGCCCACGTGGGCAACTGGGAACTTGACCTGACCACCCGGACCATCGAGGGCTCGGAGGAGTGGTGCCGGATTTTTGGGCTGGAAGACACCGGCTCCGGATTGGCCCTCGAGGCCGTGCAGGCCCTGATCGTGGAAGAAGACCGTCGCAGGGTGCGCCGCCGTCTCGATGCCCTCGTTTTCAAGGGCCGGGCCTACGATGTGACTTACCGGATACGGCGCGCCGACGACAATGAACAGGCCTGGATTCATTCCCGCGCCGAGCTGATCCGCAAGGCCGGCGGCGGCGTCAGGATTTCAGGTGTCATCCAGGACATCACGGCCGCCAAACAGGCGGCTGCCGAGAAGGCCCAACTGGAAAATCAGCTGCGGCAGGCACAGAAGATGGAGTCCATCGGGACCCTGGCGGGCGGCATCGCCCATGACTTCAACAACATCCTGTCGCCCATCATCGGCTTTGCCGAAATGACGGCCGAGGACCTGCCGGCCGACAGCCAGGCCCGCGCCAACATGGGTGAAATTCTCAAGGCCGGGCGGCGCGCCCAGGAAATGGTGCAGCAGATTCTGACCTTCAGCCGCCAGAACAGCCAGGAACGCAAACCCGTCAAGGTTGCCCCCATCATTCAGGAGTCGCTCAAGCTGATGCGCTCGTCCCTGCCGTCCACCATCGACATCCATCCCCATATCGAAGACGAATACGGTTTCGTCATGGGCGACACCACCCAGATTCACCAGATGATCGTCAACCTGTGCACCAACGCCTATCACGCCATGCGGGAATCGGGCGGCGCGCTGAACGTCTATCTGGATGAAACCCACTTTCAGGCGCCGGACGACGTTCCGCTGGCGGGCATGACGCCCGGGCGCTACACGCGCATCCGGGTCCAGGATTCGGGGTACGGGATTGCGCCTGATATGCTGGAGCGTATCTTTGAGCCCTACTTCACCACCAAGGCCCCCGGGGAGGGCACCGGCATGGGGCTCTCGATGGTGCACGGCATCGTCAGGAACCACAACGGCTTCATCGACGTCGCCAGCACCGTGGGCGAAGGCACGACCTTCGGCCTCTATCTGCCCCAGATTCTCCACACGGACGAAACTTCCATCACGGAAACCACGAATTTCATCCCGCTGGGCAACGAACGCCTGCTGCTGGTGGACGACGAAGAGCAGCTTCTGGACATGCAGAGCCAGATGCTGGAGCGCCTGGGCTACGAGGTCACGGCCACCAGCAGCAGCGTCGAGGCTTTGAGCCTGTTCTGCCAGAACCCGGAAGACTTCGATTTGATGATCACCGATCAGACCATGCCCAACCTCACCGGCGGGGAACTCGCCGCCCAGGTTTTGCACATCCGCGAGGACCTGCCCATTATTCTCTGCACCGGTTTCAGCGAGTCGCTCTCGCCGGAGGCCGCAGCGGAGATCGGCATCCGCCACTACCTGCACAAGCCCATTCCCCTCAAGTCGCTGGCCCGCACCGTGCGGATCGTTCTGAACGACAGTTTTCACGCCGATACCCCGCGCTCGCAGGCCGGCTGCGCCTGAGGCCAGCCCCGCGTGCCGGTTCGTCGACAGGCGTCTTCAGCCGGTGCCAGCCGGAGCGTGTCCCCCCGGACAGCCCCGGGCCACCCGGGAAAAATGCCCGCAGGCCGTTGACGAGATATATCTCACGATTATATTATGAACAAATGCTCATAAATGTGCGGTCGCATTCCACCGTGATCCGCGCATCAACACCCCATCACCGAAAGGAGGAGATCATGCCTGGTTTTGACGGAACCGGCCCGCAAGGCCGCGGCCCCATGCGCGGGAATGGACGAGGATGCCGCCGCACACGCGAGATGCGCCAACCTGCCGGCCGCGGACGGTGCGCATCCGGAGGTGGCTTCGGACGGCCGTCCGGACCGTTGGACGGGGATGCCGATCGGCTGTTCGAACCCGAGAATTCCGCGACACAAGCGGAACTAGAGGCGCAGGCCGCGACGCTGCGGGAGCGCCTGGCGGCCATTGAAGCCCGGCTTGCATCCGCGGAACCTTCTTAAACCCTTCCCGTGGCGGGAGGCGGTCGTACCCTTCCGCCACGGCAACGTTGGGCGCCCCTTTTCCCCCCCCGTCGCTGGGACATCCATCGACTTTTACTTGTAGTCTTTACATTGTATTTACATTTGTATTGACATTCGGTCTTCGGAGG
>JAAUXU010141494.1_pt1 | contig 12135 bp, 15 predicted proteins | sample 7278151 | NCBI WGS metagenome assembly JAAUXU01 (sample SAMN14350113, study PRJNA611818) | marine sediment metagenome | isolation source: surface marine sediment (1.8m) | place: French Polynesia: Moorea | collected 2018-08 | reverse complement strand
GAAGCGTGCAATTAAAGTCGAGAGATTTCTCGGAATCCCTTTTTTGTTGCTCTCATGCAGCAAGAGGCGTTGTTGCCACGTGCAGTGATTTGCACAGCACCAATCAGTGCACATTCAGACAGGTCAAACGTCAATCCGCCGCCGACGGAAACGTCTTAACTTTCAGTAAGAGAGCCATTAACAGTTCAGTTTTTTCCCCGTTCCTCTAGGACATTCCCTGCAGACTTGCCCGAGTGACTGGAGTTGCTGCACGCGGTCCATGGAGGCCAGGTTGGACGTGTGGGCCGAGGAGTCGTTCGAAGACGCGCTCACAAAGAGGATGGACGACATGTCGGGAGCTTGGCAAGCAAAGGCGAACAAAGTTGACGGTAAGAAAAAAGCGAAGAGTTTTGCAGTGGGAGTCACAAAAAGTGTCGAAAGAGACAAAACCAAGGAAGACTTGTACCGCGGTCGTCAAATGAGGGTTAGAACAGCGACATACAATTCTTTATAATAATTTCAATAAAGTTACTAGCGTTGACCAATGTTTTGACTCATAGGAGTCTGCAGTGCACATGCGATTAATGATTCACTTAGTGAATCGGTGCTTTAGATCCTGTAGAAAAAGTCTGCTGGATGTACTCGATTGGTGATTCCCAGTGAGTCAGATCCGGTGGAAAATGTCTGAAATGTCAGAGCATCGCATAGGTCTTTCTCGATTGGGGAATACTTGAGATTTAGATCCGGTAGAAAGAGTCTACATCAGGTCAGTGATTCACGTCAGATCAGTGAACCAGTGATTTCGCTCCCGTTTCCTACCCCCCTGACCGGTCAATCAGAACATGCCCAGAATGCCTGAACACTTTGCCCCTCAACCTTGCCCCTTAAACCCCTGCTGTGCTAAAACCAAAGTGTTATTGTGTCTCTCCTCTTTGCTCTCACGCATGCTGTGGCAATCTGACGCTAATGACGGACCATTCAAAGAAATAATATAACGCTCGGAACTCACGCGAGCATAAAGAAGGCGAAAAAAAAAGGTAGACTAGGTCGGGGCCCCCTACAATTCAGCCAACATTACTTATTTGAGAGAGGTGTTTTGCTCCAGACACACACAGATGGATGGATGGACAAGCGGTCGTCTCCTGGTATTCGATCTCAGCTGAACAGAGACGTGAATGTTTCTGATAATAGGATTCAGGCACCTCTTCTTTCCACCTCCTGCTTAGATATCAAACATGCACTATGAGCAACAAAAATGCACCGATATGAGTATGAGACCCCCTTCCTTCTGGAGTGAAAAACCATCTTGTTCCACTGACACTGACAAATCACGAAGTGCAGTGAGACTTTTGGCATGATGAAAAATTCCTGGTGCATCGGTCTCATGCTGTTACACACTTTAAGCATTTGGAGTGAAATACGAAAACTGATGTTTTTTTTAAGTCATGAATTTGTTTAGAAAACACGTGCAAAAAGTGAATTTTTGCAACCATCGAGCTCAAGGGATCCACAGGGGATCAGTAGAGACATTGAAGATTGCATGAAACGTCACACAAATACATGAGTCGGGCGGAATGAATAACACAAATAGTTACAAAAAGTCATTTCTGACTCTTTCAGTTATGTTTCGATCATACTCTACATTTATGAGAGTGTGCGAGAGAGAAAGTGCCTGGAAAGACATAGAAAAGATTTGTGCAAGCACCATCAAACACACTTTAGTTTATTTTGCAATGTTCTTCACATGTGATAAATAATACTAATGACAACAGTGATAGCGTGTGGGTTGAAAAAAAACCTCTTTATCCCCTCCATCATTCATTCTTGTGTTAACGTCACAAGTTTAGGTATTTTCAATGTCTCATTTTGCAGAGTTCATGCACGAGCTGATCTCCATGTCCCAGGGCCAACTGCACGACACCTTCACCAAGACCTACGGCGTCCTGTACAAGCGCAACGCCATGTTATTCGTCGAGTACTTCAGGGAACTGAGGAGCTTCTATCGCAAGGGCAATGTCAACCTGCAAGAGTTCACGTCAGCCTTCTTCGCCACGCTCTACCAGAAAATGTTCCAGGTAAACTCACTTACCCCACCGGTCGTGGTCATGAGCACCAGGTACGTGACTGACAGACTGATGTTGCAGGTGATGAATCCGCAATACACCTTGGACTCGTCCTATCTGTCGTGCGTGACCCGCCACATGCGCCAGCAGCAGCCATTCAAGGAGGTCCCGTCCAAAGTGGCAGCCTCCGTCAAGAGGTCCATGGTGGCCACTAGAGTGCTGGTGAAGGCGCTCAGGAGCGGATACAAGATAGCGGAGGAAATGAGAGCGGTAAGCGTTCCGTTGTGCTATTTCTTCACGAGGTTGGCACTTGCAAAGTTGCATTGAGTTATCACCTCCTATTGTAAAGTTGCACTCTAAAGTTTATATTTTTAAGTATCCTCGCTTAAGGCTCTGCTGTAACTATGATCCTGTCTTACCAGATCCCGCCTTCTCATGAGTGCACGTCCGCACTCAAGCGCATGCGCACCTGCGCCGCCTGCCACGGTGTCCCCCAACTCGGCCCCTGCCCTAACCTCTGCATCAACGTCGTCAAGGGCTGCCTCGTCAGGCAGATCGAGGCCCAAGAGCGCTGGGACAAGTTCATTGGTACGCTCGCCTTCAAAGTTTCTTTTAAGACTTCTTTGCTAACATGTCTCTGTATGTTTTCAGATGCCCTGCTTGGCTTGACCGACCGCCTGAGCGGCCCCCTCAACGTGGAGACCGTCATTTTGCCCCTGGATATCAACATCTCGGATGCCATCATGAATCTCCAGGATATGGGATACCAAGTTGCCCAGAAGGTAGGGAGGATTATCACGCCTACGCTCATACTTCAACACGTAGTTATACTTAATATGCTTCTATAAATATTAAATTTTGTGTACAGATCTTCTCGGCTTGCGGAGAGCCGAGAGTGACGAAGCGCGAGGCTTTGCCCAGAGCAGAGATTTCACTCAGAAGACCACAGGAGAGCCAAATTTCGACGCCTCCTTCGCCACCAAAGAAGTTGCCCCTGAGGGCGGCAGCCAACGAGAAGTCCACCTTCGAGAAGATGATCACCGACCTTAAGAAAATGGTACGCACTTGGTTCAGCAATGCTTGTGTCCCCTTAATACATAAATGATAATAGTGGAATGAAAATTATAAAATTGTCTTCTTTTTAGATTCGTGCCAGTCTAGGTTTCTGGCGTCAGCTTCCCTACCAGCTCTGTCTCATTCCGGACAGCGACAACGAGAGCGCGGACACCGTCAACCCCAACGCCTGCTTCAACGGCTCCGCGGCTGCCCCCTACCGCCACGCCATCGTAGAGGACGGCCTAACGAACCACGCGTATAACCCCGAAATGACTCCTTTGTCGACCGGTGACCCCAATCAGGACGCCACCGCCGAGCTCCTCATGAGGCTGAGGTCGATCACCAACCAGGTGAGGTTGGCTCAGAAAGGGCAGGATGTCGAGTGGTGGGACCAGGAACATTACCAGCAAGGCCACCTCCCGTCAAAGAATGCAAGAGCGTTTGTCCACGACCAGTATCACGGCAGCGGCGGCGAGTTCTTCAGCGACGACGAGGACTACCCGTACTACTACGGGAGCGGATACGACGACGAAATGGAAGAAGACATGTATGAAGGCAGCGGCGGCGAAGGCAGCGGCGACAGCGACTGCGATGACGCAGACGGCTGTGATCACAAATGGCCTTGGCAGCAGCCTGAGGGAGGTAGAAAAGTCACGGAGTCGCCTCCAGAAGAAGCCACAGCCGAGGACATTGAGGTTCTCGGCGAAGACGACGGAAAAGTGGTCGTCGTGGTGGTTGACGAAGAAGGATCAGGCAGCTCCAGGATTGGCGGGAGCTCTTCCATTCTCAAGGCAGTCATCGTCTACTTGCTCCCCCAGCTGGTGTGCGGATTGCCAAGGATCCTTCAGCTGTCATGATGGTGATCCTGGAGGCTATAATATCACTGTCGGCATCGTCAACTTCGTCATGAACCAAGGCAAGAAGATGACGCTTGAGTGATATTAGATGACTTCAATGCTCTGGCTGTGACGTTTACCATTACCATTTGCTCGCCTGCGTAGACGCTGTAGTTCATGAACATGCTATTAGAACAGTTGAAATAGCAAAATTTAGGTTTCCCAAGTCCTTGAGGAACTTGACAATGAAAAACTTGTGGTTTATCGAGCTTGTCACACCGGACAAAAGTAAGTGAATGACACATTTGTGAAGTGATGACGAGTGACATTTGCCGAGATCTCCGCATCGTCAACGATACCAGTGCTACACGCACACCCACACACACAACAGAGAGTGCCTCAAGTTCAAGGAAAAGAAGCCTTAAAATAAGACAAGCGTTCAAGGTTATTCATACAGATTTATGCCATGCACCAAGACTGTCAGATGCAAGGCATTCTTTAACACAATAAAAATGGAACTTGCATGCTCAAGTTCGTGATCATATTTTATAGTTTGTTATTTCAGCAGCTAGAGTTTGCGTAGGTGTATGGACAGGGTGTTGCGATTGCATTGAAGGGGCCTACAAACAAGGGTACCACACCTAAGAAGAGTCAAAAAAGTTTGCAGGACCTGCCGAAGTTGGACTTGCCAATTGCACTTTTGCACATTGGCTGGATTACTGACTACCTGACCGACATGAACAGGCTTGACCTTGAGAGTCTCAAGAGTGATGAATATGTACATGACGGCAAAAAGTTGACTCTTGATTCGTAAAGATATGCAACAAAGCTAAATAAATCAAGGTTTACACACGGTGTCTTAGTCCATTGTTTATCCTTTATCTCATGATTTTGTTCCAGACGCTTTCCAACTCTAGGTCATTGTCACAGGCGGGATTCCTGACGTGAGCAGTGTCTTTTTGACACCGAAATGCGCAGGACCTTTGGGGAGGCGTTCAGCGTCAAGGTGAATACCGAGTCCTGCGTGTTCGTCTAGTTCTCGGTCCTGTACCATAGATCTTGGAGGTCGTGCAACGTCTAGTATTGACTCTATTTAGTATTATTGGTGTTACCTTGATTCTTTGCCGCTGGAACAGACATTCTAATGGCTGGAAGCTTCATTCGGTCCTTCGTTGTTGCATACATAACCATAGTGTCTGATGCAAGTGCGATGGTAGCAAAATTTCCAATCCCATTGACTTAAGGAGGGAAATTGGACCTGTTCAAGTTGGAAAAGTCTCAACCACAGCAGAGGAATACATAGTAGAGGACTTTGATGATGTTGATCATGAAGACGTTTGTCCCATAAACTTTTTTGCGCTCTAAGTACATGATGTCGCGGTGTAGTTTGGAGTATTGTCTATATATTGCTAATATTGCGGATAATTGATATTGATACGTGAGTCTCTACTTGCGCTAAATAATTTTTGTTCCAGCACTTGTTATCCAGGACGACTCGAGTATGTTGGATGTGTCTATGTGTATTTCACTGGTTTGACTTTGCACCTTCCTTGATCATTTGGCTTGTGCGAATCCTGGCTTCTTCTTCCAACTGGCGATCAAGTCTCCTGTTGCAAGTTTCGACGGCCAGGGCGATGCTAGAAGGGGTTGGGGCAATCATTAAGACAATGCGATACGGATCTGTAACAAGCAGGGTAGCGCACAAGTCATTGTGCATATTTTTTGCCTCCCACGTAATGCGGTATTTTGGTCGAATGAATACAATATATATATATATATATATATATATATATATGGTATATATCAATATACCAATATTAATATTTGGTAATTATTTGGTAAATATTTGGTAAATGTCAATTGATCCTCAATCGATTTTCAAATTAAACAGCAAATTTGAGCGATGGCTCTTGACATAGCTCCCTATGATGACCAAGGCATTGTCCATGGCATCGTCCAGGCACCAGTGCTCTTGCTGGTGTGGCCAATCTTCAGGATGCTGTCATTTATCAGGTAGCTGTTAAAATATGCTGATTCCTTTTGGAAGGGTGTAAAGAGAGCAGATGTCAATTATGCGCACGTTTTGAGGTAAACAATGATCTCATTGGTGTTGATTTTCATCAACATCAGCAAGACGTTAGTGACAAAAGATTGCGCCAGAAACCTCTTCACACTTCGCAACCAGAGCTCAGGCATCTTGCTATAATTCTGTTCTTACTAACACTACAAAGCCATGCTATACCGCAAAGTAAAGCTTCTACTGGGCTCAATGTCGAGAATTTGCTGCCCTGCCCATACACGGAATTTCCCGCCCATGCAGAAGTATGCCCAAAATGGCCTCAATGATATGCACAGGACTTATGCGCCAATGAGTACAGGCGTCTCAAAGGCAGCTACCACACCTTACAGCAAGAACAAGCAAGGCTACGGCCACAAGAGTTGTCATGACAACCTGGGTCCCGGTCGGCTGGCTCGTCGTCGGTGCATAATCCATATTGTCCATGTCGATGGTGTGTTGTACAAAAAGCAGTTGGCGAAGACAACCACGTGTGGATTTCTTTTGATCTCCCAACTGACTGTCAGTTCTTCGTGATAAGTCTGTCGGTCATAGGACTTGACTTGCCATTTATGTCACTGGCACTTATGACAATCAATGCAAGCAAGTGATGGACTTTTACTTGCTTTTTCTAGGAAAGTGCGTCCGGCTAATAATAACTACATCCCGGCTACTGTGCCCATTCGGGGCAGCAGCAGTCACAAACACAGATGTAAGCTTACTTTTTTTCTCTGTGTAAGTGTCGTGTCACGACCAGATATATATAAGCACATATACACATACGGTTTTGTCTGCACAACGTATGCGTAGTCGTGATTTGTGCACCCACACATGTTTGAAGGCACTCTCATGTGTCTCCCTCCTCATACGTGCACGGTAGTAGCGCTGTCACGGTGAGACCTTTTTATGGCTCACATAGTTTACGTTGTGAGTTTCCCCTCGAGTCACTTTGCCAAGTCCACAGTGCACTGAATGCTCACATTTATACTGTAGGTAGATATGAAACAGTGACATAAGATGTAAAACATCCATATTACTAGAAAAGAACAGAAGTTCAGATCAAAGTGTGCGCTTAAAGGCAACGTATTGGAAGTCGATGCGATCAGGTACACGTCCAGCCCTTGTTGCTAGCCCACTCAGTCCCTCAAGCTGTCAAATTGCCTTCCATCTGCTGGTCAGGGACCCCTGGCTCTGCCACGTCAAGGGTCTGGTCTGCAAAGTCTATGCTCTCTCTGTCTCCCTATGACTTTAGAGTGTAATGTTTATGACATGTTAAGGTTGCTTTCCATGAAAACTCAAGGTTCTAAGAAGCGTGATGAGAGACATAATCTCCGGAAACAAAGAAAGGTGCCCCATACCGTACATTGCATGAGCAACACAGCTCTCTGAGCACAAGGACACAACAATCATGAACCTAAGTCCTGACCGACCACTGGTGCTTTTTCAGCGTTTGAAGCACCTCAAGAATGTCTCGAAAGTTTTTTCCTAAGTGTGCCTACGATTGATATATCAGTAGTGACTTAGAGAGGAAAATCGTGTAGATTGTTTGGTTGAGGAAGAGGCAATAGAAAAATCAAATAATTTCATTGTCTGCTGGTGAGCGTTTCTTTGCTTGCTTCTTGCGTTCCACTTCCTCAGCTGACGGCAGCTCTCTGTAGTCGCGCTAGAAAAAATTTGAATATGTAGTAATAATTTATACAGTATCAGTCATAGTGTGCGGGATTGTTAATGGAACAACCATGTCAGTTGATGCTGATATGTGTTTTCAAACAATCTGTATCAACTCCTGCAGAAGAACTATGTTGTGTTGCACATGTCACGATTATTTGTTTTGTGTTTATACATATGCAATGATAATTTACGTGTATTCTTATTACAAATTTGATTTCTGCGATTACCAGCTCCTCGTCGTCCGGCACCCTGGAGATGAAGTCTGCAAACTCATTGTTGTTAAGGGCGTTTGGCCTGAGGAGCTTCTTGGTGAACTTGTTGAGCCCCCAGGCCATGATCAAGTACCTGAGTGAAAGGCTTTGCCTTGCGTCAGTGATCCTCAAAGTCTCCAGAAGTCAAACCTGAGAGGCACGAAGTAGAGCAGGATGGTGGCAATGGCGAAGACGAACATGGCGAGACAAGACAAGAAGGGCACGCTGAAGTTGAACACGTTTCCCAGGCTCTCCAGAACGTGCGCCAGCGTGCCCAAGCCGTTCTGGACCATTAGTGTGATATCTTGCATGGCCTGCATCCTTTCCTTCAGGCTCTTTTTCTCCGAGTCTTTGTCAGTGCCGCCGCTGCCGTCGTCGTCGTCGTCGTCCTCGTAGTCGCCGCTGTCGTCTACGGGTCTCCAGCCGCCATTGACAGAGATAACCTAAAGATTGGATATCTCTCAATTGCCTTGGGATGAAAAAAATAGGAATAATAAAGGTTCTGACAATGATGTTTTTCAAGAAGGGAATCAACAAAGCCAGCGTGACCATCCACGGTTCGATGACGTACACGGTCAACATGAAGATGGCGAAGGCGATGGACGTGCGTGTCTTGTTCTCCCAATTCAGGATGTTTCTGAACGCGAATAAAGAAAATGTTTGGGCGATTTATTCTGGCTTGTTGAACGCTAAGCTCTTTACTTGATCTCCCGGACTATAACCTCCATATCGAAATGCGCCGTAGCCCTCTTGACCCTATGCACGTTCCTCATGAAGACGGAGTGCTTAAACTTGATGTCTGACTTGTCCTCGTACTTCAGCTGCTTTGGATTGATGGTGCGGATGCTCGCTCGGACCTTGAGAGAGATCGTTTGCCCTCCTACTTCCGGAAATTTCCTGGTCTGAAGACGAACTCACCTTGTTGTACACAAAGAACATCTCCAACATGATCTGCGGGTTTTCCCCCTTGGCGGACTTCCTCAGCTTCTTATCCTTTAGGGCAAACCACCTTCGCTCACCATTCTGGAAGGGAAATTTGTGTATTTCTTAAGAAAAATCTTAAGGAAGATCTTACCATCACCTTAATCTTTAGTAAGGGTATTTTGATCTTGCCGAGGAACTCGAATTTGTGGTCTTTGTCTTCGTCGTAGACGGTGACTTCCAGCACGTCGTGAATATCCTTCACGTCGCTGGAAATATCATGACCGCTCATTTGTGTGGGACAGATCTGGACACAATCTGACGCAAATACTCACAACTGAAAGACCTTTTGCCAGGTGGGCGCCAACGTCTTGTACTCCGTGTGAGTCTGCACGCGGTCGTTGCAGAGCTCGAGGACGGCGAAGGGGTCAGACTTGCCGCCAAAGTCGGCGACACAAAGGCCCTCGGCTTTCAGGACCTTCACAAGAAGGAGGCCGACGTCTTTGACTTTGGAGAACGTCTGTCTGATAGACTATGAAACAGGAGCGACTTATCATGTGTCACTGCCAACATCGTTTTAAGGGTTATCACTAAGATTTTTGAATGAAACAAAACAGCACGTTATGTCGGCCACTTTGGCTGCTTGTGTTAACTGACCGTTATTAGTCTTTAAAATGTTACGCTTAAGCACATTTCACTAATGAAGCGTCCGTAAAACTTGACTCACGTGCCATAAGTGTGACATGCCCTTTCCGTTTGACTTTTCAAGTTATCGGAAACTGTATACAGCATAAATAAGCAATAAAAACCAATGTTGGTCTCATCCACAATGTCTTGAACTGACTCTAAAAAAGTATAAAATGAATCTGCCAAAGTTTCATTCTTACGTATCTGTCCACCCAGTCCTGCTTCATCTTATCAAGGTCGTTCTCCCAGTTGTTGAGGTTCGATGGCGCATCTCCTCTGGTGGTCCCGCTGACGGTGACCAATATATTGATCTGGCCCTTGCCGTTCTCCACTGCCCGCCACAAGTTGTGGGTCCTTTCCGGGGCCAACGTGCGCAAGTCAACCGATATTCTGAGGAAGACGATTTACTTCAACACACATGTTATATTTTTTTAATATGAAGAATCATAAAATTCACTCACCTGCCCATGAAGTCATCTTTCCTTCCGATGTCCTTATCCCATATAGTGATCTCCAGTTTGTGTTCGTACTCTTCCTGGTCCTCCTCGTACCAGTAGAAGTCAAAACCCTCCCTCCATTTGGGGTTCACGGTGCAGTTGATGGTCTTGGTTCTGAGTGACGACACCCAAGTCAGCGTCCACGTACTGAGCACCGGTTATTAGTACAAATTCATTCACCTGGCCTTCTCCTTTCCCAGGCTGAGCTTGCAGTATGGGTCGCTCGAGTCTCCCGCGTCCATGGCCATAAGCCCGCGCGCCTGTACCAAGACCACATGGACCACGGAAGACCACGACGTCGCCAACTTCATCCCGCTCAGGCCGCTCTTGAGGACCTTCTCTGCTCGCAAAATCTGCGTAAGCATATGAATGGAGGAGTGCATTGAGCTCATAAGCAATATTTGTGGGTTAAGCATGGTAACAATGTGAAAAAAATGCACCTGCGCAGCCACAGCATAGAGAAAGTTAACTTTTATCCTCAGAACTATGCTGGTATCTCCCTATGTACAGGTTGTCTCACTTAGGTTGCAGCTTTTTCTTCCATTTTCATATTTGAATGCAGATAACTTAAAACTAGCTTTTAGTCTATTGGGCAAGGTGTCGAAGGTCACAGCATGGCGAAGCTTTCTAAAAAAGTTCAAAGCCAGAATTTTTGAAGTAGTTTAATGCCTGAAGCGTGAAGTCAGCAATTCAGATAGCACAGGATGAAGTAGAGTGAGATGTTGTCCTTGCCCACGTTCTACACCATGTACATGCAGTACAGGGTAGAAACTACAAAGAAGACATTATGGCCATGATCTGCAATGCTTCTTGTCACGCTTTTCCAACTTTTACGCATTGCCGAATGAACGAAAAGAGACCGAGTTGAACTGAGTCACCCTGTACATAATTGTCAGCACCGGAGTCAGAGTCGTGTGAGTCTTTCGTACTCTGAAGGGACGCGCAATTGGAGCATCTGTGACCTCTTGGGTGCCATCTTGGCCACCTAACAGAGCCCACCTGGATGTGGGTCGCGGAAGATCAACTCCAACATCAGCCAAAGGACAAAGACAGGTAAGGATCTTGTTCGCCAAGTTTGCCAAAAAGAGAAGAAAGAAACAAAAAGACTCCCTCATGAGTGCTTGAAGTACCTCATTCATTTCTTCCTTGGTCTTGGGTGACAGGGTGACGCGCAAGGTGATGCTGCCCAAGGGCTTTCTCTTCTTGTTCTTCTTGATCAAGTCCTCGTTGTCGCACTCCTTCAGGCTCAGGCAGATGTCCATGGTCCTTCAAGCGACTTAACGTTGTACACATATATGCAGGTTGAATACAAAGCCATCACCTGAGTCGGGGAAGTACGTATCTCAGCTACCTAAAAATCACCACGCAAGGAAGCTTTGTGGCGTTAGACAGCTCTTGGTCACTAGTTTTTTGTAGTACTGTGCTGGAAGTCATAACTAACGGGTGGAAGTTTGCACAAGTTTAAAATTGTTGCTGCTCCACTCATAGCCAGCAGAATTTTATTTGGCGCATGTCATATGAAAGCTATGGACATGCAGATTCAAAATTTGTCAATGGTTCACAGACAAAACACCATGACCAGCTGCTTTTCTCAAGTTAGACTTGACATTCCTCAAAAGTCTTTGGCAGTCTTCTGGTTTGGACTCTTCCAACTTCTTCCTGATTCTTTGCTTCAAAGCACGGACTGATTTTGCCTCCCACCCACATTCATAAACTTTTGCCTCCAATCACCCCCAAAAATCTTCAATTGGATGCAATTGAGGACAATTAGGAGGATTCACTGCTTCTGGAATAAAGGCAATGTGTTCCTCCTTGTAAAGCTGTACAGTACCTTTTGCATAATGGCTTCTTGCCATTAAGTGATAATCCCCATCTGCATGGTGGGTGTCAAGAAAGGGCACAAGTCTTCTTTTGATACATTCATTGCGATATCTGTTGCCATCAACTGATACTTTTCAAGGACAGAAGTAAGGAGCAGAAATTCCACATTCTGAAATGGACACCCAGACCATAACCTTTACAGGATACTTCTCCTGTGGCTGTATGCAGATGTGAGCTGGCACATCATTCAGGGGGGTGTTCTTGTAGACATAGTATCCATCATTGCCAGGGCAGCAG
>JAAUXU010051088.1_pt1 | contig 12135 bp, 12 predicted proteins | sample 7278151 | NCBI WGS metagenome assembly JAAUXU01 (sample SAMN14350113, study PRJNA611818) | marine sediment metagenome | isolation source: surface marine sediment (1.8m) | place: French Polynesia: Moorea | collected 2018-08 | reverse complement strand
GCTATGGTGCAGTGCAGGGCCGGTGCGCAGTGCGTGCAGGGCCGGTGCGCAGTGCAGAGCCGGTGTGCAGTGCAGAGCCGGTGTGCAGGGTGGAGCTATGGTGCAGTGCAGAGCCGGTGCGCAGTGCAGAGCCGGTGTGCAGTGCAGAGCCGGTGCGCAGTGCAGAGCCGGTGTGCAGTGCAGAGCCGGTGAGCAGCAGCGCAGACCTGTGTTCCATCTGCGGCAGGGGGAGCCAGAATAAGTGTGGCTTCTTTTTGGCTCAGAGTGCCGAAAAAAAAGTTCCCCCTTGGCAAGAAGGCGGCAAGTTAATGCCGCATAAAACGAAGGTGGAGAAACTTGATTTTAATGGAGGAGCCTTTGTTTCAAAGCAGAAGTCGGGTCATTTGATATTCCAAAGCTCCCGCCGGGCCTTTTTTTTTACTGCGCATTTTCCAATTTGGGAAGTGAGCAGATACTCCTTTTTGTTTGTTTGTTTGCAAAAACCGCCCAAAATGGTACTTTCTGCAGGCTCCATTTTCGACTTTTTTTTGTCTTAGTAAGCTTTTTCTCCCTCCCTCTCTGACGATGTGGCTTTTTTTTCCTTCTGTACTCGTCGTCCCTTGAGCGTTTGTGCCATAGAGATCAACAGTCCCCTCAAACGACTTTCGGAGAAAGTCTTCTTCCCTCCCCATCAAAGAAGCTCAGATTTTTGGCTGTGTGACAGCACTTTCCACTCCTTTACATACACTTCTCTTTCACGGAAAGGGGGAGGGGAAATGGAGGCAAAAAAAGCTGGAGATCCAGACCAGACTGGGGTCAATTTCCCCCCCTCTGTAGGACAGCAATGAGAGGAATTTGGACGGGGGAAAAAATGTTCTAATTGTCTCTCACTCTCTGTCGCGGCGCATTTTTGCCGGCTTTTTTCTCCTTTCCGGCAGAGGGAGACAAAGGTGAAGAAATGACTTCGTTTAAACACTCCTTCAGGTCCTTAATTGCGCTGATTGAGAGGATGAGAGCGAATTGAGAGGAGGAATCTTTTCAGTGTCCTCCTCTCTTTGGCCCAACCGTTTCTGCAGTGCGTGTGCGTCTTCAGACTGGAGAGACTCTTCAGTGTCAAGGAGGTCAACAAAAGATCTGGCAGAATCAGACAGACAAGGCCAGAGTTTGCAGCCTTCGTGGCTTGAAATGAGGATGAAAAAAACACCCCTGTCTTACGTTATAACATGGTCGAGTGATTCAGCAATCAGTGTTCGCTTCGCTCGCCTTAAACGTAATGTGTTCTTACACTACGTTCATACTTTAATATGTTCATTCAGCTGGAAACGATCTGATTGAGACGCATCGAGATGTCCGCTGCCGACCACGCCTGCAACTGCACCCTGGCCTCCAAGGACAGGGGCAGGTGGCCTCATCGCACGACGTTCATTTCATTCATTGAATTGCTCAGTTAGTTACTCTTAAGAACCCAGCATATGACAGTCGACACCACTTCTGATGCACACTGTCAATTTGATTGCCCAGCACTGCACTGGCAGTCGAGTTTGACACCAACCAGTGTCAAGGTTGACGTGGTCACCCTGTAGTCTCAAAGGGATGTCAACCCTGCAAGCTTCTTCCCAAAAGGCAGGCTTGTGCGCACATTGCACTCTGACGGATCTGAAGATCACTTGGACCCTAGTGAAAATGATCCCTCCAAATGTCGAGTGTCAACACTGCGAATTTGCACTGGTGCTGGAGCAAAATTATCCGTCAGAGCATAAAACGTGTGGAAACATTTTGACAGCCTCATTTTCGTTGTGTGAAGCAACACTTTTTGCAGGCAATCGCCCACTTTTGAAAGCCCCCCGTGCTGCATGCAAGTTTACCTTTCTCCCGGGATTCGCTCTTCTGCCGCCCTCTTTCTGGCCTCTTGGCACCGACACCTGGAGGTGCAGTAGTCAATTCGCCCCCATGGTTGGTGTGGAGCGAAGCTTCTTCTCTGCACCAGGACGCGTTCAGCGCCAAGGGGACTCCATTCGGTGTCCCCACGAACCTGGAACAAGCACAGTCACTCTCAGTCACAAAGCCGAACAGGGGCGACGGTCACACTTTCGACTGCTTCGGCACTTTGCTCACCCTGTGGAAGAGCAAATTTGATCTTTGCATTGAGTGCTCAGTGCTGCATCCACGTTTGGGAGGCCTGCTTTGCTGCTGCAGCTGAATAAGCTAATGCGGGCCGACAAAAACGTAATAAATGCACGTCGGTCGGCCTGCAGAACAACCAGGAGAGTCTGATGGATGATGAGGCTTTCTCGTTCAACTTTATTAGCGCTACTTATGGCAGATGCGGTTCATCCGAAGTCAACCAACAGGGTTGACAGCCGTAAAGATAATTATTGTAAGAACTCTAAATGTCGGACCAACTATGACGATTGTGCTAACGACAAACTGTAAATGTCGGACCAACTATGACGATTGTGCTAACTACAAACTCTAAATGTCGGACCAGCAAGGTCAACACACCGATAATACTTGTAAGAACTGTGAATGTCGGACAAACAAGGGTTAGCAAACTATGATAGTTCGGCTACAAACTGCAAAATGTGGGACCAACGAGGTTGACAACTGTGGTAGGAACACACTTCACGGCGGACTCCACCGTGTCCACCAGGCTCTGGCCCGAGGGAGGACTCCACTTGGCAGACGGACACCAGCTTGACCTCACAGCTCTTCCTTCTGGAGGCTTCTGGTGTGGCGTTGAGCGTTGACAATTATTATTGCCTCATGCAACATTGTTGGAGTGTGCAAAGTTCATGCTCAACCTCGCCCAGACTTGGACACGCGCGCGCAAAAAAAAGGGGAGAAATCTTGCGGACTCTCATTTCTTCCTTCATTTCCTCTCGTGTGCCAAAAAAAGTGGTGGTATCGCCAAACTTTTTTTTGTCCTCTTTTTGGTCAAAAAAGAACCCCCCAAAGAGCTTCAATTCTGCGCACCTTTTTGGCAACAGCTCAACCTCCCAGCCCAGACTTTTCTGGGAACTGTATTTAGAGGACTTGAAATAGAAAAAAAGGACACAGTCCAGGATCCCATTGAGGGCGAAGAAGAAGAAGAAGATGAAGATATTTCCTGGGGCTGTGACAACATTCGCAGGAGGCGAGGGAAGCCCCTGTTGTTGCGAAATTTTTCGCGCTTGTCAAGGTTGGGAATTTCGAGCTTTTACTTGTCAGAAAAATGTCATTTTATTCAGGCTGTCGTCGTCTGTGACACTTCTGCTTGACGTGACCTCGCACGCAAACACAGAAAATGAAAATGAAGGGGAAAAAAGGAGCCTCCGGAGAGGTTGAAATGCGGTCCAGATCGATGAGTGATCCATGTGTGCAGGAGGGACGCGATTTGGGCCAAACTTTGAGCTTTCATGACTGAAAAATCCGCAGGAAAAAAAAGTATCTGTCTTCTGTCTGAGTGTGCGCAAGGAAGAGGAGCCTTGAGAAAAAAAAAAAAAAAAAAGTCTGGCAAAATGTGTCTCCGAGGGACGATCTTCAAAATACCACTTTAGCACAAGAAGGATTCGACACCATCAATTCCGAAGAGATGCCCTTAGGAGACACGACCAAAGTTGATCCTTCAACAGCTTCTGGCCCAAAGCAATGAACTGGCAAGCCTGAGAGGATTTTGGCAACACGTGAATAAACACGACTTCAGCCAGTTGCAAAACTACAGCAACGAGTGAAGAGAGACGGAGCTCGGTCCAGCGCAACAGACACACTGTGTCTGTCTGTTTGTGCAACAATCGAAGAAGACGGAACCGATTGAGCCAAACTATTCGCTTGTGGCTGCTCTGTCGACTCTTAGTCGTGGCTGAAATGGCAAACCACAGACACAGCTGCTGAGCCAGACCCAGATCAGGTCAAAGTCGGACAGGGTCGAATTTTACGAATCAGATCCCAGGCAGGATTCAACTCTAGCTTTCAGGCTGGACGACCAAAGAAGTGTAATCTCCTTAGGCCGCCCTGTATGTCCAAGGCCAGCGAGAACTCGGACCAGTACAAGGTGTCCTAGGAAAACTTTGGTTTTTCCTTCAAAGGAGAGGCTGGCCAGAACTTGCTTGAAGAGAGGCCGTGCGGATCTAGCAGCTATGGTATCTGGGCACATGGAAAGAGATCCCCTCCCCCCCCCCTACCAGTCAACAATGGGCACCCCTCACCCCTCCCTTCACCCCCCGCCCCCTTCATGAAACTTGGTCTTTGGATTAAAAGGATCTCCTGCGGGGAGGGGGGAGGAGAGGTGACCCAGTAAGGCTAATTTCTTTTTAGCAGACACAACTGAACCAAAAGAGAGAGAAGGGGGTATTTCAAGGGAAGGGGTGGGTGGGGGGGTTCAGGCCAGGCACTAACCATGGTCGTCTGGTGACTACGTAGTGCAGTACAGTGGAATCTCGATATCACTCGATCGACTTTCTCAATATAATATACAGTGGAACACGCTTATAACGATCATCACCGGATATAACGGTCAAGAAGTCGTGTCCCAATCCCAATGAGCATTTTTGTACTGATTATGTTATGGATATAGCGATCACCTGAGGCCTGCAAAACGACTATAACGGTCATTTTGAAATTCAGTACATAAACAGGGATGTCTTGTGCGTGCAGCTGAGTTTGAAAGTGCTGCAAGTGATATCATGGGCAAGAGCTTGAGTCAGACCGACATCAAGTGTTATTTTTGCTTGTCCAACTGAAATTTTATGTTATTTCTCCATGTCTCCATTGATTAATAGAATGCGTGTCATTGAGCTATTGACTTTAATTCTGCCTTCCAAATTGGAAATAAGGGTGGGTGGTTGCTTTGAAAAGTGTCTGAAAAATTTAGTGATTTTGAGCCCTTGTCACCCTTATTATTATCCTTATTTGACTCATTTTCCTCTGCTATGCGGTTATATCGGTCAAATTCTCTGGTCCCAACGTGATCGTTATAAGCGTGTTCCACTGTATCACGTTACCAAGTACCATGACGTGAATTCAGCAAAACACAAAGAACTCATCTCTCTCTCTCTCTCTCTCTCTATATATATATATATATATATATGGGAATGCAGTTTTGAGGAGGAAGTGGCGCTGGAACCAATTTCCTGCTACTGCACAGTGGACTCCGCTTACAGCGACACCCCCCCCCCCGGCTCCGGTTTACAGTGGCACGTCCGCACAGCATGACGGCGTGGATCTGCCCGATGCTGTGAAGCGGAGTCCACTGTGAAGTGCCATCTGCATGCATCAGTTGAGCCACTGTGGTGGAACTCCGCATGCAGGGACACCGTGTGTGTGTGTGTGTGTGTGTGTGTGTTGTCCTGCCCGGCGGACGGACAAATGCGCATCCTTTGGCGACGTCGTGGCAACTCTGGATCTGCATTGGCCAAGCGCAGAGGACCAGAGGGGACTTTTTATTCCTTTCCGTCTCTTTGCAGTTAATTTCGATTTTTACTCGAGTCTTTTTTCTTCTATCCCCAATAACTCCGATATCAGCAGAAGAAGAAGGTGGAAAAGTTGTCAGAAAGACAATTCCCTCTTCTTCTTTTTCTCGTATTGATGAGTTTATGACCCTCTCTAGTTTCCCGCCTTTTTTTTCTTTCTTGTTTTTTTTTTTTTTTTTTTCGGGAAATGCGCTTTCATCCATCTCATAAAGGCACGCGAAGGGCAAGAACCGGAGGGCGCGGGTGCACGGGGACAATTTTCAGGTGCTGCAAAATGAGGGTGACTTTTGTGAGTCTCTCTCCTCTCGTTGTTTAGCACGCAGACTGGACTGCTGAACTAGAACTAGAACTAGAACGGGGGAAGGAAAGGCCTTCTGTGACAGGAGCTTCAGGGGAGGGGGGGAGGGGAAGAGAGGCCCTGAAAGGCCCCGTCTGTTTTCCGTGTCCAGAAACAATTCATTTTTCCTCCTCCTTGTTTGTCCGACCTTTTCTAATTATAGATTGGGTGGCTTTTTTGCTCCCTCACCCTGTATCCATTCATCTGGTGACTCACATTGCGTCGTGGCAGCTCTGACAGCACAGAGACAGTCTTGCCACCATGGCCATAGAGAAGGACGTCTTTGAGTGCAGTCGGGTCGGTCGCTTGGCACAGGACGTGGTAAGGCGTCACGATCCTCGTTGAGGTCACTGAGGTCGGTCGAGGACGAGTTCATGAGTCGCACCAGTCCGTAGGTGACTTCCGATCACGTCAGCTGTTGGCACGCTCCTCCACCTTGGCACTCGAGTCGTTGCAACCGTCTGGTTGGTGCCATTCAGTGCCGAGGGGATGGAGCACCCGGGCACGGCCTTGGCCACTCAGCCGAATTAGTCCAAGTGACGTTTTCAACGTCTGCTCAGCTTGTCTGCGGACTTCTTGTACTCGATGTTGAACGGGTGCCCCATTCAGTGTTGCCAACCCTGCCCTAAATGAGTCCCGCTGTTCCAACAAGTCTGGCGTTAGTCCAGGACGTCTGGACTCAATCGAAAGTCCTCGGCGGACCTCAGCTGCCGGCGGGTTGGAAGGACCAGCGAGGACCCCTCGGACCCGGACGCCCGGATGTCCCGTCCACACGGACAAATTGTCAAAGGTGGTGCGTCAAACCCGGCGGATTGACTGACAATTGACTGATTTCCGCCGCTTCAAGCGACGCTTTGGGCGCGACAAAAAGTGGGTCCAAGTTGCCACCTGACTGATCCTGGTCTGCAGTGCATTCAACGAGGCTTCATTCAGCGCTGATCAAATTTGTGCCAAGATCGGATCAGTATCGAAAGGTTGCTTAATCGGTTCGAGATCGACGGCAAAAGTGTGATCGATGACTTTGGAGGCTTCTTCGCTCTATCCAGTTACCAAATTTAATAAAGAGTGTTTTCAAACTCTGGCGTCACCAGTGTTGGCTGACAAAGGAGATTCGCACGCCACTGGAATGCACAACTCACTCTTTGAGAGCCTTGCCCAACTTGTGCCGGAAGCCCGGGCTGAACTCCATGCTGCTGCCCGCCTTCTCCTCAGTGGTCGTGAAGACAGATAAGATCAGCAAACCGGGCCAGAGTTGGTGTGCACAGTGTGCGAAACACCGCGTTTCTGGTCCCGGACGTTTTTGCCTTCACTTTTCGCCAAGGCTCGTGAAGCAAGCAAACAAACAAACAAAACCACTGCATAATAACAATAGTCACAAAAGATAACACTGTACTTTTGCCAGGGTTGGTCAACAGTGTGGCGGAGCAACAGATATGGTGACAATTGCGGCTCTTCCCAAGCTGTGGCACCGGACACCGGGTGTTTCAGGAGAACTCTGACAAGACCGTTGGCTTCAAGATGGAGAGAGAAGGACTATTTAAAGAAAAATTGAAGATGAGTCCTTAAGGAGGACAACTTCTGTTCAGTACTCTCATCATGGATGTCATTCCTCGCCTCGTTCAGGGCCAACGCACAACTGTGTTAAAAACAAGAACTCGAGTTAAAAACCAAAAAAGGGAGTCCTGAGACTCGTGTCAAGTCTGTGTGTGCGTCTCGCCGGTGGGTCCTGCCGGAGCTGCGCCTGGCGCCCATTCGAGTACCCGGGTACTCGAATCAGTTACGTGGCCCTAAAGGACCACAGAGTAAGTACTTCAGATGTGACTCTTTCCAGGTGCTTCCCAATGAGCAGCAGCTGCGTTTCATGCACCGAACGAACGCAGAAACAATGTAGCAAAAATGTTTTTCACAGTTGCTAATGAAGAGTTTTTCTCCGCGCTTTCTTACAATTAATCATAGCTCAGTGGGTAGGGAAAAAGTGAGTGTTTTTGTGCCGATTTCGCTGCTACCGACCTTGGCTGTTCCCTTGTTTATATGTACATGTTGTATACATATATATATATATATATATATATATACATATATATATATATATGTATATATGATATGTGTTTCTACGTATAAATAAGTAGAGAGATATATGCAAGCAATTGTTATTGCTTCCTCCACGGAAACAAACCCGAATCGGGCTCGATTCGACTCTTTGCTTAAGAACATGCGAAATCCGATGTTGATGACTCAGCTGAGTCTGCGCTAAGGAAAAAGTGGGAAGAAAAAAGCGCAACCAAAGTGTTTGTTCACCCTAGAACATTTCTTGGTTTAGGCACCTGATCGATCTCGAGTAGTGATGCAGCCCCAACCCGAGCCCTAACGTCAGTCCTCACCCCAGCCCTAACCCCAGCCCCCACTCGTCCGAGGCCGCACTGGCCGAATTGAGTCGAGCTGAAGTCCAACCTCAGGCTCAAGTCAAGGCCTACGATCGAGCAGTCTGTCTCGGACGCCGCCAGCTTCGCCTGCCAGAAGATCCACAAGATCTCCAGACAGAGAGAGAGAGAGAGAGAGAGAGTGATTCGCTCGAGCCACCCTGTGCAGATTTTCCGCAGCTCATACTTAAGCGCACCTGTTTGACTCAAGTTTACGTCAAGAAAGAGGAATGGCAAAGCCAGAAAAGTACCCACTTTACCCAAAGTTTATCTCTGCGCGTTTTTGTGCTATTTTTTTTCTTCTTTGGAGGAATCCCATTTGTAAAATAAAAGGGGGGGGGACCTTTTTGAGGCAGACCTCGCCTACATCCTCATCATCAAGATCACGACCAGGAGAAGGAAGAAGAGGAGCAACGTCAGAGAAAGAGTCAAATTCTACGAGCACAGACAGGTTTCCCTGCCAAAATGGAGGCTCATATTTTGGGGCACAGATAAAAGTTGGCAGAATGTGTGTTGCAATATTTGCGTCTGCCAGAGCTTGAGAGGGTCCGCGAGTCCACAGGTTGGACTATTAGAGTACAACCATGCCAGAAAGTGGCTTATGGGAAAGAGAGAGAATCGATTTGTGGCCAAAAGAAGCAGAGAAATGGCCAGGGGTCATCATATCCGCCTCCTCCGGCCCTCAATATTATGCTGGGGAAATAATGTGGGAATGCGTATGCAAATGCGCATTCGCTTTTCACCAGAGGAAGCAGCTTCAATAATGCAAGAAGCCTCCTCGTCTGTCTCGTTATAGAGATAAGTGCCTCTGCCTCACCAACAAACTTATTTTCCAATCGATCTCTCTCAAATACAGGGGTCTCAACAACAACGGCAGCAGCAGCAGCAGCAGCAACAACAACAACAACAGCCACAGCAACACCTGCGGGGAGGGCTTTCTCTTTGCCACCTTGAGCGAGGACACGCGCTTGACGACGCGAGCGTCGGGCCCCTTGGGGTGGCCTCCAGAGGGACGGGGACGGAGGGGGGGACGTACACCAGCCAAGGGGGAGTTACACACACACACACACACACACACACACACACACACACACACACACAAGAGTCAAGGGGGAGTGAGACGTGCGCACACACACACACACAGAGGCCCAATTGATGGGTAAAAACTGCAGAAAATATACTCTCTCTCTCTCTCTCTCTCTCTCCATGAATTCCTTCCCTCCTCCCCCCCCCCTACCGCGATCGATTTCTTTTTGGCTCGTACGTTTTCTTCTCTGCCAGACAAATTGGCGTTTAGGGAGAGAGACAGAAAGAGGCCTCCTCATGATGGATGCCTGGGGGTGAAAAAAGGCTGATGCAAAATGGGGTATCTTTCCTGGAAATGGGTATCGCCCCCCTTCTTGGCAAGAATTGTTTTTTTTTACACAAGGACCCCACCACATATGTACACGCAGGAGGGGGGAGGGGGGACCAGCATCTTACCCACTTAACATGCTGCCAAGATCGAAAGTGGCACAAGTTTTGTTTACCAACAACAACTGAGCGTAACTTAAAAGTCAACGAAGACAGTTGTCGATCAACGCAACCAACTTGAAACTGGGTGAACTTTTTGTCCACACCCTGTACAACAACTGTTCCTCGCCTCATTCTCGTTGTGTCCTATTGAGGGGAGAATCAGGGAAAAGTACCCGACTCCACCCAAAAAAAACTTCTCAAATACAGTAGATATTCAATTTTTCAATTGGTACAAAAAGCCCCATGTTTTTTTGCCACATTTCACTGCTGACCTGAGCGCTTTTTCTTTTCTCAGCAACGTCTTTCTCGAGAGAAAAAAAAAGTGTCTATTTCTTTTTTTTTGCCAGCTTCGACAGCTGTTTGACCCCTGGCAAAAATGTGTTCTTTAAGTCTGCAGTCGTTGCAGATCTTTGAAGAGTGGCTGAAGCGTCTGCTCGACTCAGCTGCTGCTGGACTTAAAACAATTTCATTATAGGATATCAATTCCAAGCAGCTGCAGCAAATGAGGAAGACGCAACAGGGGAAAAGACAAACACGAGAGGCAAAATATCCTTTCTGGCATCTTCTTCTGCTCTGGCAGATTGACACATTTCTGCCGAGCAGAGTTGAGCTCAAACTCAAACGACAACTTTGAGTCAAGACTTCACTAAACAAACAGGTTGTTGTGGGTCAAGGACAAGTTGTCGTCGCTTCCTCCACTCAGTTTCGGATCGCTGACACCTCAACTCTTCTTGGGTCACCCGGTGGAAGAATTTGGACAAAGTTGCCTCACAGATTCCACTTGTCTTCAAATTCCTACAGCTGACATCGCTGTCTCATTGTTATGTCAGAGGTAGAGAGAGAATCAGTGAACAGATTTAGTGACTTAGCTGCAAAACCCTTCTAAAGACTGAAAGTCACTCGCAAGTGGAAAAACGGCCCCCCCTTGCTGTGCAGTTGTAAAACTTTCTTTGTTTTGCTTCTTTTCTTCCTAGCAAAAATGAGTGAAACCAATCACTCAGCTGACTTTTTTTTTTTTATTCTCTGCCAAAAGTGACTCGTTTTTTGGCTCGCCATTAATATCCGATGTGTAATTTCTCGTTTTGCGCCTCCTCCAGACGTTCTGCTTGGGGGCCTCCAGCAGCTCCAAGGTGTTCTACGGCGTGAGGGAGGGGGACTGGTGTGTCCACTGCTTGTCCAGGTGAATGAGCCGCGTGTGACTGGCGAAGTGGCAACCCTGACCCGTGCCACGTGACTTCTCGATGACCAAAGGACCTCGACCTTCTCGGCCAAGTCGAACGACGCCAAATTGTCCGGCAGGAGCAGCGCAAAAACGGCGGATTGGGAGATCTGTTGTTCCTCTCAAACATTATTGTGCTACGAACTCGTCCAATTTGTCCATTCCATTATCGTCCGTCAAATGTTGGCCTGCAAACCTGGATCGACGTGAGTGGACTTGACGAAGTCCTGAGCAGCAGGATTGTGTTGCAGGCAAATGACAACTGGCACACACTGTACAACTACGTGATTGCGTCACTGCTTCACACGATCTGGCAGTGCATTCTTCTACTGTCATATTGTGCGGCTCCAGCAAAGGCTTTCTGACACTGCTGCGTTCAGCCCTTTGACGTTGGAGGATCTCTCCTCTTCTACGGCCTCGCCTACCTCGCGTCCACCTTCAGTCTCTCCCACACCGACCCCTCTGACTCGGCCGAGAACAACCAAATCGACTTCGTCGTCGTCCCAGATCAAGAAGGAGAGAGCGAGAGAGGATGAATCACGCAGACAAAGACATCTCTACAGGACGACTGACTCACGGAGCAGTCAAAATTTTAAAACAGGGCTTCTCAAATTGAAAAATCTCAGGTCAAATTGACAGGTACTTCACGCTCTCAGCACATGACTTCTCACCAGCTTTTCTTAGCCTAAACGTTATTTATATTCCCTCCGCCCACTTGAGCCCCCTCCCCCTCCCCCCCCCCAAAAAAAGCAACCCTAAAATAACCCCTTATTTCACGTACAAAAAATTTACAGAAGATACGGAGGGATGAGTTGACTTCCCCTGTAGCTGCTGCAGCAGCTGCTACTGATGGAATCGGAAGGAAAGATTCTGCTATTTCTCCGCGTGTGTGTGCGCGCGTACGCGCGCGTGCGCGTTCTCCGGTCCCCAAGAGGGGGGGAAATCGTGAGGGAAATGGCAAAATTCGGAAGAGAAGCAACGCTATAAAAAAAGGGAGGATGAGAAGAGTTTTTTTCGAATTGAAAAAAAAAAACTCAAATCCCAGCTGGAAAATATGGAGTTCTGGTCTCTAAATTCGCAGGTCTTTTGAAGCATCAGGAAGAAACAATAGTGAAATCAGTAGATCACAAAGTTAAAAGGCCACCAAAAGTTCATTTCCAAAATGTATTCTTCAAAAAAAAATGGGGGGGGGAAATGTGGAACCAGCAGGAGACCGTT
>JAAUXU010176988.1_pt1 | contig 12138 bp, 13 predicted proteins | sample 7278151 | NCBI WGS metagenome assembly JAAUXU01 (sample SAMN14350113, study PRJNA611818) | marine sediment metagenome | isolation source: surface marine sediment (1.8m) | place: French Polynesia: Moorea | collected 2018-08 | reverse complement strand
TCACTTACACAAGCAAGAATAAACAAACTTTGGGGCAGGATGAGTCATGCATTATTAGCCGCTTTTGAAAGATATTGAACATGACTGGTCATGCACATAAGCCAGATCCAAGCTAGCCTTCATAAGTCAATGTAAGTCACAGAAAAAGGTTGCCATCTAAATATAGATATCCGGCAGAAATGGGTTAAGGTACATTTATGCAATCAGCCCTTCAAGCTTTGCTACCTGCTGTGACTGGCGGACAACAAGTACTGGGCCCAGTTGGGCAACTTGGTGGAAGTGGACTCGGGGACGCAGAAAAAGTTTCGTCGCAGTCAAGCTGGAGCGGACAGTGCAGACACTGAAATTCACTAATATTAGCTTGATATCAGCATAAAAGCTGTCTTAAGCGAGTGCCCTCGGTCGAGAGGAAACGAACTGAGGGTGAAAAGCATCATCATATCTATGTGTTACGTGTATGACGAGACTACAATGATGTAAGGAATAACCAAAAAACAGGGAATAGTAGAAGCCCCACGTCTTGTACAGTACTAGGGACTAATGGGGTTTCCTCCACCCTCCTGGTGATTTTCTGACTCCTCCGACACTCTTGTCATGTCCCTCCCCGTGCGCTTCCTCCCGCCCCTGACCATCTCCACCGTCCCGCCTCTTCCCGCGTCGCCCGCGCAGACAACCACTCTGCGTGCAGACAATCCCGACGTGTCCGAAGTGAAAGATGTCAGCCGGGAGTCGCTTAAGGCTTTCCTTGCTCCGTTTTCTCTGACTCACACGATATCGCAGCTTCCACGCCACAGCTGGGCTCCAACACGACAGGTCTGTCGTCCCATTTGTAGCTGGGAATGTCCTGACGCTCCAATTACTGCACTTGCGATCCACAGACCTGCGTGAGTGGCTGCATAAAAGTCCTGCTGCCCGGCATCGCTCGAGCTGACGGGAAAGATGAGGCTCTGGAACGCGTCCATTATCGTACTCATCCTCCTGCCCTTGATCACGGTGACTATGATGCGTGCGTTGCAAACTCTCCAAGTAACTTTACATGCATTTATCCAAACCGTTAGGCTGGGGAAGGGGAGGAAGAGATCCTCTCCATTGTGAAAAAGACCAAAACCGGACTCATTCTTCTTAAGACCATCCTGACCAAGCTGGAGAATCACATCAACGACACCATCGACAAAGCGGAGGTCGACGTCAAACGAGTGAGTTACTCGATAGTTTACGTCCAGGTGCTTTCCTCTACAACGCTCCTCCGCACTTTCCTAGATAGGGAACGCGTACATAGAAGTGAAGGAGGCCAGCAACTTGGTCGTGCAGGCTCTGAACGAGGTCGCGGTGACGTTGGCCGCTATCAACGTAACGGGGGTGTCTCAGCAGGCAACGGACGTGCGATTGCAGTTTTTACAGCAAGTACAGGTACGTGCGGATTGCAGCACATGGCAAAAAATCGGCACACTTCTTGGTCACCGGGGCTAAACGGTGCTGCCCCTGGAAGAGAACCTATAGCACCGAAGGATTCTGCAGCTGCGATCGTGGGTCTAAGAGATCAGATCTTGCATCAGCACTTTTAGGGACATGCCAAAAACCCAAATCGGCCGAGATCTCAACGTGTGCAGTGTGCTTTGATATCATGGGCCTTGGATAGGTCGATACATGGACTATATGGTAAGTGTACGCTTTTCTGCTCTAGAACCTCGGTGGCAACTTGACGTTGGCGGAATTTGTCGACCGTTTCAATGAGACCTTGACCAATTTGAGCTCGTCCCTGGAGGACCTGGTTAGAGTCGAACTGGGTGGTTTGACGGAAGCGCTGCGTTTCCCGCTGAGAAACTTGAGGGGCGCTACCAAACAGGCCTTGGTCGCCCTCGTCGGATTGTTGGACTCCGTCTCGAACGTGTTTGGGACGAAAACCGTACAGGTCAGTGCACAAGCCCCAGTGATGAGCGAAATGGTACAAAAGTGGAGCAGTAAAAGAGATTTGTTGCATTCTGTTTGACTCACGCGGTTCGTTTCTCCGGACTGCCTGATCTGCCCACAGGGAAATGGCAAAGCCAGAAAATTAATCGAAATAACCTCAGCCAATTTCATTTGTTGAAAGAAACCACCGAAAAAAGTGAAAATGACGAATTTAGGATTGTTCAATGTATGGGTTGCCGCACTTGACGAGGGCTTTTACTCACTTCTACATTTTGGCCACTTTTCTGCAAAGCTGTGGTCCGAGACGTTAGCGGCGAAGGTGTTGACGCTGCTGCAGTCGTTCGAGAAACTTGAGCCTGCCGCGGTCAAGGTGCTTGACGGGGACGTCTCGGCTCTACAGCTTGAGTCCGAGTACTGGGTTCTCAACCGAAGTGGTGGATTGTTCAACCCCATCATCATCTCGATCGAGGAGACGATCACGGAGGACGGCAGACTGATGTAAGTCGTTGGTACGCCAAGTAGAGGTGGAAGAAGACGAGTTTGTTCTCGTCCTCAGGTACGACTTGCACAAGACCAAGTACTCGTTGATCGACGGGATCTCCGAAAGCGAGCGCTTCAAAATGGTCGAGGAAGTCAACTAGCACGGCACTCGGACACCGCCTCCTGCTTCCTCAGGAGGAAAGAGGAGAGGTCCGAGGACCACACCACCGGTCCTGATCCAGCAGCCTTTATGCAGAGCATCCACTCGTATGTACACTACCACAGATGCACATGTTGGCACTGGACATTCTGACCATAAAGCTACATCCAGGATCCTCCTCAGTGTTAGAGACAGAAAGTGGTGAACTTGAATCTAGAATTGTGAGCACAAAAAAGTCAGGACAAAAGTAAAAAGAGTTCTTAGTTGTCCTTGGAGCTCTGCTGCCACTACAGGATAGTTCACTTTAGCAAGGCTGCAGCGTAGGGATCACGTTCAACTGCAAAAGATCAGGCAGAGCAGGAAATTCGATCACATCTCTTCCGGGGATATTCCTGAACAACAAGTCTGCGCAGCTCTCGTGGCCATCCTGGCCATGGTGAGCATCATGGCCGCATTCTACAACTTCTTCTACGACGATCAGGTGGAAGGCTCATTTTAGGGACGATTCTGGCCATCTGCTGTTCTGTTTCATTGAGCACTGGACTCCGGAGTTTAGCTGTTACCTTCCATGTTGATCTGGCCCATCTTGCTGAAGTCGACCCGACTCCCCTTGCTCTGCGAGGTCGACGCTGCAACGCCGCGGAGGACATGTTCATACCTGGACAGCTGATAGGGCTGAGCGCGACACCCTTGCTCACGTCTTCATCGTCGCAGTACGAGTGTCACGGAGAGCACAGTGGGCCAGCATGATGACGTTGGTGAAAATGGCATTGGGGTGGTTTGGCACTTTCAATACCTGCATATATCCTAGATAACTTGTATGGAGCATAAGATAGATACCTTTTTTAATTTGTAACTTGTAGTCTAAACAAGCAGTTTACCATATTTGGCACTTCAAATGTGAAAGCTACATCATGCCCTTAAAAAGAGCCCATGAAGAGCTCTGTTGGGCAAGTAGAAGCCAAGAGATATGACCATTTATGTGCAGCTATTTGGCTCTATGCTGTGTCCACATCCAGTCTCCATGCCCAGGGAGAGAGGCAAGGCCTCAAGATGACAATGTGGTGTGCACGACCACAAGAGACATTGCAGGAAGTAGCCCCCCCCCCCAAATCTAGATTACTCATAAAAATGGTTTTTATTAATATAAGATAAAGTTATTAGTAAAATACTTCAATTACCCATTGTAGAATCGAGGAAAATAGTCCAGAGGAGCCTAGAACTTCTTCTACCTTCAGAAGACAACCGATCATTTCACGCTCTTGGAGGGGTTCAAAAGTGACGTCATCATGCCTGCTGCATAACGGTCCCTCTGTGGAGAGCTCAGAGCATGTCCGTGATAAGCCTTACCACTGAACCGTTTATGCATTGATTTTTACTTTTTCATGATTGAATTCACGATCTATTTCAATAGAGTTGACGTTACAATATCAAAGTATCATTTTCCTCCTCTTTGTGCTCTTGGGAGTCCCTCTTCTGGAAGTAGTCCCTCATCTGTTCCGCGCTCCTGCCCCTGGTTTCCGGCACTACGAATGCCACAAACCCGGTGGCGAGGGCGCAAACCCCCGCGAAGAGGAAGTAGAGTCCATCGGCGCCAATTCCGGTCTCAATGTCCTTGACGAACTTTGAGACGGCGAAGGCGCAGCACCAGTTGAAAGCTGTGACGATGGCCGAGGACGTCTCCTTGGCTTCTCGGGCAAAGAACTCGCAGTTGAGGATCCAAGGCAGCGGGCCGAAGCCCAGCGAGAAGGCAAACCGGTAAGCGATCAGTGAGGCCAGCGGGAGCCAAGAGGTGCTACCCTGCTTGTCGTTAGCGGTGGCGTCGCCGACTGACTTGACGTCCAGATAAAAGAACGTACCAAGAGCAATCAGCGAGATCATCATGCCAGTGCTTGAGAGGATCAACAGCAGCCTCCGGCCAACCCGGTCGGTGACAAAGAGCGAGAGAGAAGTAGCGGCAATCTGGCAAAATGAGTCAAAGCTACTTTGGCACGTGTGAGTTCTACGTTGCTCCAGCTACTCTTGACTCACCCTGTTGGTTACACACATTGGAAAGGCTGGATCAAGTTGCCTCATTGGTACTCACCTGAGTACAGGAGACTAATGCCGCAGCTGAAAGACTGTCATTCATGTCTAGGCCAGCCTTGAGGAAGATATCACTGAGGTAGAAGACGATCGCATTTATGCCGCAAAACTGCTGGATGAAGTGGATCGTTAGCATGATCAGCAAGGGCTTCAAGTAGACTAAGTCCGTGAAAGTAAAGGATCCCCAGATCCGTTGCTCCTTCTCGATTTGCTTCAACGTCTCGAACTCATCCTCGATGTCGCAGCCGCTGCCTCGAAGCCACTGGAGGCTCTGTCGGGCCTTGAGTTCTTCGCCCTTGGCCAGCAACGTCAATGGACTCTCCGGCATGAGCAGCATGAGCAGGAACATCAAAGCTACGGAGGTGCAGGATCAGTGATATGGGCGAGTGCCGCAGTTCGTGTACTACAGACACTCGTCCAGCGCGCCGGTAACGTGTGGCACTCCTACTTGGGCAAATGACGCACAGCATCGTGAGCTTGTCCCAGGAGATTAGGCGACCCACGCCATTGACGGAGACGATGCCCATGACGCCCATGAGCGGCATGAGGAGGCCGAGGGACCCCCTGATGGAAGGGTCGCAAATCTCCGTGACGTAGATGGGCACGGCCACCGCGGTAGACGTGGCTCCAAATCCTGATGGGGAAGCAGCTGGAGTTGGCGAATATTTCTAGTTATTCCACAGCACCTTGCTTTACGTAGTTACTAAGGTAGACCTAGTTTATGTTCGTCACCACAGATGAGTGAAAGACTGACCTGTGAGCAGCCTGCCAGCGTAGAACCATTTCGGGTGGCTCAAGTTCAGAGGCTTTGTGGCCGCCAAGATGACCCAACCACTGACGAAAGGAACAGCCATGGCCAAGATGGTTGGCTTGCGCCCAATGCTGGTCAGGAGGAAGCCGATGACAAAGGAGGAGATCTGGGGGAAGTCTGTTGTGTATCACTCGCTGGTGCATGTCTGGCCAGCACTTCCTCTTAAGTCACTCTGTTGGCTTCAGAAGCCAAGACAAGTGCTCTGACGACAGATGCGCGTACATCATCTCTCACCAAAGCTCCAACTGTATAGAGAGCTCCGATCCAGGTCCCCTCGTTTAGCGTGAACTCCCTCGAGAAGGAGCAACCCTCGGGCTTCTCCGGGTTGTTCTTGCACTCCACGAGATTGGGTAGCACGGGTGAGGTCCAACCTAGGCCGCAGCCGAGCCCCACAGCTCCGATTGTGGCTGGCAAGTTCAACAATCGTCACAACACGGACTCGTAGGCACAGCAGTTGCTGCAGTTGTCGTTGTACCTGAGAAAGCAGCCAGAAACTGTGGCCAGCGTGACGTACGAATGTCCTCCTCCTTCTCAGCCATGTCCATGACGCTGACTCGCTTTTATTTGACGGGGCCACGATCAAAACCTCTTGCCACCACTTTGCCGCAGGTCATGCTGAGCTTGTGGTTGGGCTTGTGCGTGTACTCTTATGCTGCCAACTGATATAAACTTTCATAGACAATCTTCAGAAGGAAAAACTCGCTTAAAATACGAGTTCTCACGACAAAGTGTCACCAACATAGATGATCAGTCAGCTTTAACAGAGATGCAGCTTATTATTCACGCAGGCGAAAGAAAGGACAACAGAGGTATTGAAAGTTCGTAGCTACTCAAACAAGTACGTTCAGGGTGCCTCAGATGTTCTGCGACTGGACTTGTATTAATTTGCAGTTGTTGTTTGTAGCGTCTGATGCGACTGACACTTTGTTTTTGGACAAAAGACTGTAATAACAACGTCAAACTCATGTATTTAGACGAAGTGGAAGATGACTGAAGGTCGTCGAAAAGGTCACTAGAGGGTGAAAGGCTGCTTTCAATAAGACACCTAAAGTCTAAAGTGTCTTGATTTTCAGAACTTGTCACTACATACTTTATTCCTCGTCATGGAGTGCATGACCTCTCTGCAGTTCATGCAGCACTCTCATGTCGCAGCTACTGCGTTGATTCCACTCATGCCGTAGCCTTCGTGATCTCTGTAGGTGGCACCGCCGAAGATCTGCTTCATTTCCTGCGGACTCTTCCCCGTGGTCTCCGGCAAGAAGAACGCCACGACTACTAAGCAGAAGACTGCGAGGCCGAAGTAGACGAAGAACATGCCGGAGACGCCAATGAGCGGAACCAGACTGGTGTGGATGTTGGCCATGGTGAAGGCGAGCAGAAAGTTGGTGAATATGCTAAATGATGAGGACACAGCCTTAGCTTCGAGGGAGAAGATCTCTCCATTGACGACAAAGGCCTGAGGGGCGTAACCGGAGAAGAAGGCGACCACGAAGCAGATCATGGAGGCGAGAGGCATCCAGCCTATGCCGTCGAGAAGCTCCGGGCTGAATCCTTCCTTGGGGCTGCACTCGGAAGCAGTGCTGTTGCCGCAGGTGACGGCCACGTTCTCGTCCAGGTAGAAAAAGGTGCCGAGAGCAGCGTTGGCCACTGACATGGCGCTTCCCGAGAAGATGAGCAGTGTCCTACGTCCCAGGCGTTCCACAGAGAAGATCGAAGCCACCACTGACAAGACCTGACAGCAAGAGCTGGAGTTGTGACCTAAACATATGGATCAGACAATGCTTACTGACACCACCGAGACCAGTGGCGCTAATCTTAGGCTGTCCTCAATGCTGAATCCGGCCTTGAGGAAGAAGGTGACCAAGTAGAACGTGACGGCATTGGCGCCAGTGATCTGCTGGCCAGCCATGACCACTACCATGAGAAGCAAAGGCTTGAGGTAGATCCAGTGCGTGACGACGGTCCACATCCCAACCGTGGCGTCTCTGTCCTCTCTTCCTCTCTCAGCCAAGCTCTCCTTAATGTCCTGGATCTCGGCATCGACGTTGAAGTCCTTGCCCCTCAGCCAGGAGATACTCTTCCGGGCCTCTTCATCCTTGCCTTTTCTGATGAGGTAGTAGGGGCTCTCAGGTATGAATGCCAACATGCCGGCATTCAGCACTGAAATTCGTGCACGAATTATCTGCACCTGGAGGCAATTGGTTCTTCACCTACCTGGTACAATGATGAGTAGGGCAGTTAAGACATCCCAGGGCAGAAGTGAGCCCAGGCCGTTGACGTAGAGCAATCCCACGGTGATCATTAAAGAAACCATGGACGAGAGCGGGCCCCTCCTGGATGTGGCAGCAGTCTCTGATATGTAGATTGGAGCAGACAAGGTGACTGAGGCGGTGCCAAAGCCTTAAGTGAAAAAAAGCGACTTCGTCAATCCATTTTCAAGTGTCAAAGAGCAGTTTTCACCCGTCAGAGCCCTGCCGAGGTAGAACACGGGTGCTTGGCTGAGACCAAGGGGCTTGGTGACGGCCAGAAGGGTCCATCCCAGCGTGGTGGGCACGGTCATGACCAGCATAGTGCCCTTGAGGCCGATCCTTTCGAATAGGACCTTGGAGAAGGAAAGATGAGCTGACACCGGGATGAATCCGTCCGCACGCAAGCATGAACAACACACCTTGGCGATTGGTCCAGCAAGAATGGCCCCAATGAAGAGAAACGATCCGGTCCATCCTTCTTCAGCAGGAGTGAATTCTACGCCTGGAAATGCGCAGCCCTCGGGCTTGGCGGGGTTGTCCACGCAGTCCACCAGGGTGGGCAACACTGGCGAGGGCCAGCCTAACCCTGCACCGAAGCCCACAACTCCAAATGTGACTGCATATCAAACAAATGTATCTCAGCCACTTCCTACAGATCTCAACCACCTCGCTGACCTGTCAACCCTGCAAACAGTTGCGACCACAACCTTCCCTCCATGGTGCTGGTGTCGGTGCTGGTGGCGCTGACGCCGCTATAGGTCTCCATTTTCATCCCGGGGATCTCCCGCCGCCCTCGAGTCCATAGGACGCACTCGAACCAGCACGTCCTATTACGTCATGTCCCGCAGTGTTTGGCGGTGGAAAAACAAGATCTCTTGCCATTGCCGCCCTTGGAGGACGTCAAGACACAGTGTGAAGAAAAACCTGTGTCTACATCGTGTCTCGCTAACCTAACCTCGGTCTAGATGTCCGTGGAAGAGCGTAGCAAGTGGGGTGACCGACCACCCCTTACGTCTCCGGGTCACCGTCCGGGTCGGCGTGCCTTTCTGCGAAGGGAGGGGTGGGGTACCTGCACGCACACACCTCCGGGCGAAACCCTCACAGCCCCATAAGCCAGTTTTACTGCACATACCCCTTTCGTTTCGGCATCGACCATTGTTGATGGGAGGAGGGGGGGGGCAGGGTGTATCCACCAACTAACACATGCCCATTGAGAGGCTCCTTCTCCATCCACCAGGTTTCTAAGATACTGATCTGTCGGGCAGGCGAACAGAGACTCGTCCTTTATCCCCACGTTCGCATACTTGTAGTCCCCCCTTTATGTACAACACGTTTGCATTGAATAAAAGCCTTTTTTTCTATTCTCTTCCTGTCCATGGAGTCCAAGTTGACCTGGCCCACGTGCAGGGCGACGTTGGCCTGGTGGGACACGTCCAAGTTGACTGGCCGTCCACCCGTGCTCACGGCCACACCGTCGTCGTCCCCTCCCCTGAAAGTTCCCGCGGCCCAAAAAAAGGAGACTTTATCATGAAAGAATATTTGGTTGACAGACGCTCCGTCCACGATCCGGCACACATAAAAACTTTCCGCGCGTGAGAGCAAGACATTATCTTAGGCCCAACTCTCATTTTCTCTACCTGCTTTTGTGCCAGAAAAAGAATTCCCGGCCATCTTCTGGCAAAGCTCATGGCACTTTTTACATGTCATGGAAACACTTATTATACCCTACTAATTCGTGGAGACTTGAAAGCTCCAGAAAAAGGTGCCAATCAAGCAGAGGTTGGCAAATATTTTGTTCTGGCGGGAACTTTTCCAAAAACAGTTTTCCTCCTGCCCTGTTTCAATGGCTAAAAACACAGCTGCATACCTACAACGGAAACAAAGCTCCATTCCTGCCCACAGAGGAGAGGGGGTGGCCTTACCCCTTTCTCTCGTATGCCAGCACTTTGAGAAAAAAAGGAGACCCTCCTGTGTGACGACTGCGCCGACGCTGTTTAGGACTTCTCTGTAGGGGTCCTTAAGTTTCTGACCTCACAGAGGCATGAAAAATATATGCACAGCCACTTTCTCCCGATTTCCCTTGACAACAGGTATGGCACAGAGGATCATTTCATTACGTGCGGCTGGTCTGGGCTGTCCCGGCGGCACCGGCGACTGCAGGGGGATGAATCATGGCCAAGACGTTGAGGGGGGAGATGGCGGAAACAGCTCTTGTCCCTCTCCTCCTGCGTTGTCAGCGCTCTACCCAGTGTGAGTCATGGAGAAGGTTCTTTGTCAGGAAACTCTTATAGTTCAATTGTGTCGAATCCTTATATTGTCCAGCATGCGTCAAGGGTGGGTGGAGAGAAAAGGTATTTGGAGTAGCGCAAAACTTCTCAAAGAAAGCTACGGGGAAAAAAAAACGTCTGTACCAAATTTGGCAGCAAAGTTACTTCTAAATGAGCTTTAGCCATGAGCTCCTGTTAAAGTTTCCCTACGGTCGAAGTCTCCAAGGCCCAACTTGAGGCCCACAGATTGAGAAGAGCAGGCCTAAAGGTCCAAGGTGTCTTTCTTTTCTCTTCTTCCTCAGTCTAGGCTGGTGGGCGGCTTGTCCGGGATGGGCTCCAACTTGGGCACGACGCACATCCTCCTGAACTCCCTGTAGCTGATGTGTCCGTTTCCGTCTCGGTCCGCCACGGCGAACATCATGTCCGCCTCCCTCGGGGAGACCGAGGACCCGTGCGGCAGCTGCGTCATCACGTCCCGAAACGCCTCCACCGACAGCGTCTGGCGCGCCAGGTCGAACGGCGGCCACGTGACCACGCCTCGGTAATCCACCGGACCGACGAGAGTGCGAAAAAGCTCCTGCACAGGAAGCTCAGTTGAAGGATGGTAACAAATAAAGGGTGAAACAGCGATATCTTTATTGCTTTTCATTATCTTTAAGAGTTGTTATTGCTATGACTCTGCCTTTGTTAAGGTTATTATTCCATTTTGTTCAATTTTTTCTCAGATTTGCCAGCAAAAAGTGTCCAGGAAAGTAAAGGTGACTCGGCTTCACCTCGCTCTATTTCCCATTGCTGCTGTCTTTCCTCTCGCTATCGTTCGCCCTCTGGCATCCGGCCTCGTTCTTCACGAGGCCGAAGAGCTTGTCGAAGGCCCAGATGACGTCAGAGCGGGAGGAGAAGCAGCCGGAGGCCGCAACATTAATCCACTTTGAGGACATTTTTGAACGTCTCGACTAAACAAATTTAGGGAGATGAAGTCGTCTCCAATGTACTCTGACTTAATAATAGTCATTTATATAAGGCCCTGAAGCTGAGAAGATTCGTGATGAAGAATGGCCATCATTTATACTGCACGCATCAGGACTGCGCCAAGCATCGAAAGCAGTGATGTTCGCGATGTCTAAAAATGTGTCACGATATCGTGCAATACTTTTTGCATGCCTATTGCGAAAAAAGCAGGGGAATGATAGATACCGCATCGGTATCGAGTATCGCTATCCGAGTATTTGGTCGGGTTCGCTCGAATATCGACAAAATGGAATTGGCACAATGTTGCTACATAGTACGCACTTGTACACTCTTTGACTTCCTTGCCTGGTAAAAGTTTTCTTCGTCGTCGTCCCTGAACTTCCTCATGACGACCCTGCAAAAGTCGGAGTAGGAAATGACCCCGTTGACCTCGACCTCGTTGATCAAGTCCTGTGTCTCCGTCTCCGTGGGGTTCAAGCCTAACTTCTTCATCGCCGGGCAAAGGTTCTAAATTTTTGGCAAGAAAAGGAGGAAAAGAGTTCAGGGCTGAGCTCGTCTTGGCAAGCAAGAAGTGAATTAGCCCCTGGTCCCCGGGGAGCCCTTGAACCACGCCAATTTCCCACTTTTTCTTGCCGTGGAGAACAAAAGAAAGCATGAAGATGAATAATGATGCGTGCGACGGCAACAGGGTGACGAGGGAAATTGGATCAATCCTTCATTTGAGCAGGCCTGAGTCCCTTGGACGCCCTCTCAAGCTGCACCTTGTCATGTCACAAGGTAGGGCGAGCCGGGCGGCCTCCGCACAAGCTGGAGGTGCATTAGGCCACGTTAAGGAGATAATGAGTGGGGTAATTAGCAAGGTCACCCAATCCAGGGATCTCCTCCTGCGGCGAGAACAACAACGGCTTCGTTGCAAATCAAGTTTTCGTTCAGCCACCAGCGCTCAAAGCGCAGTCGACGTCCCATTTTTGCTCATGTCACTGTCCCAATTGTGCCAAAATTGAGATTGCTCCCAAACCGAAGGTCGCTGGTGCAGTGCTTTGTTTCACCTCCACTTCAGAGTCAATGCAGTTGACAGCGCTTAAACTGTGGCCTTTTGAAGGCTGTTCCATCTGTGGCTGTTGAAGGCTGTTCCCTCTGTGGCTGTTGAAGGCTGTTCCCTCTGTGGCTGTTGAAGGCTGTTCCCTCTGTGGCTGTTGAAGGCTG
>JAAUXU010093552.1_pt1 | contig 12141 bp, 13 predicted proteins | sample 7278151 | NCBI WGS metagenome assembly JAAUXU01 (sample SAMN14350113, study PRJNA611818) | marine sediment metagenome | isolation source: surface marine sediment (1.8m) | place: French Polynesia: Moorea | collected 2018-08 | reverse complement strand
TGTTGTTTTGAGTTCTGTTAGTCATAACTTACTGCTGTTATTTTCTAGAGGTTTGAGTGTGTTGAGATAGTTGAGAGTGAGGTGAGAGATGAGAGAGAGGAGAGAGAGAGGAGAGAGAGGAGAGAGAGAAGAAAGAGAGAAGAGAGAGAGGAGAGAGAGAGGAGAGAGAGAGGAGAGAGAGAGGAGAGAGAGGAGAGAAAGACAGATTGACCGATAGGGAGCGAAACAGGCCATTGTTGGATTTTTTGTTTTCTCCGGCGTTTCACTGAGTCAATTTTGCCCCCGTCGGACGTTCCGTTGCTCTTCACAGCCCAGTAGTTTTGCTGGACCTCACAGGCTTGCTGATTTCACCTAAAATTCCAGCCCCCGTCCGGTAATTGGTCTGTTCGTAATTGCAGACGGAAACTACTGTTGGTGAGGGAGAGGAAGACGTTTAAATCCCCCCTGGACGCCTCATCCCTCCTCCGGCTGCCGCCGCTGGACTTTAAAACCACCCACCCTTGATGTGTTTTGGATGGGAAAACCGCTGCTGTCGCCGTCGCCGGCTACTACGACGGCGACGACGTTGACGATGACGACGCCGCCGTCGAGTCTTGCGCTTGGCGTCCCCTGTTGTGCCGTGAGAGGGGCGGAAGCAGCGTCGGGCAGGTGTTCAGGTTCCCTTCGTTTGTCGGAATATTTGACTGCTCAGAGAGAACGATTTAAAGCTCATCGCTCTCTTGTGTTTACCCCCAGCTTTATCGTTCTTTCCGGCCTTGATAAAGCACTTGAAGTGCCTAAAGCACTTGAAAACGCTCGAATGGAATCAAGTAGCTTCAAAGTGGCTCCAAGCAAAACTTTTCCTTTGTTTGATACTTCGTCGTCGTCATTTCTCCACTGTGTGCGTGTGTGCGCTTGGGTGCGCGTGCGTGTGTGCATCTGTGCGTGCGTGTGGGTGCGCGAGTGTCTGTTGTTTTGCGCCCCACAGCATAATGAATTTTCACACGCAATGGAGACTCCCTTAATCTTTCCCCTACCTTAATGCTCTTTCACCACCACCACCGAGGAGGCAGAGGAGGGCGTGGAGGAGGGAGAGGGTGGTAAACCACTGGCTGGGCGTGAATCAGCCTGGGCGTGAATCAGGTTGGGCGTGAATGAGGCTGGGCGTGAATGAGGCTGGGTCTGAGTCAGGCTGGGTGTTAATCAGACTGAGCATGAATCAGGTTGGGCGTGGATCAGGCTGGGCCTGAATCAGGCATAGCTTCAATCAGGCATATCTTAAATCAGGCTGGGCGTGAGTCAGGCTGGGTCTGAATCAGGCTGGGCGTGAGTCAGGCTGGGCCTGAATCAGGCGTACCTTGAATCAGGCTGGGCGTGAATCAGGCATAGCTTGAATCAGTCTGGGCCTGAATCAGGCAGAGCTTGAATCAAACAGAGCTTGAATCAGGCAGAGCTTGAATCAGTCTGGGCCTGAATCAGGCAGAGCTTGAATCAAACAGAGCTTGAATCAGGCAGAGCTTGAATCAGGGTGGGCGTGAGTCGGGCGGGGTGTGGCTGTGCAGTCGTGTTGCTGCAAACAAATGTGAAAAACTGAAATAACGATGTCATAAATGGACGACCTTGTATTGTGCGCTCGCTCATCATTGTAAGACATACATCTGTCTGAGGCTGACCCCGACAGCCCGGTGAAGTCTCGGTCGGGTCGGGCCTTGCAGTTTTTCCCCTGAGCCACCGGTTCGGGCCTTCTTGCGATCCATACAGAAGGTCGTGAAAACGGAGGCTGTGAGGGGAGTGCAGACGACGCCTCTGGCGACCTCAAAGAGTCTCCTTTTCCTTTTGGAAAAAAAAAATCGTGTCTGTCAGCCCGGAAGTCTAAAAATTTTCTTTTTCTCATGTGAGAACGCAAATTTTATTCCCTGTTTACCCGCCCAGACAGATCGAGAGAGTTTTGCAAGAGGCTGAGAAGCAGAGGGGGGAAAATGTATTATTTCGACCACAATATGTGTCATTTTCCAGCAATATTTTCAATGAATTTTATGTAACTGTGTGGCTGTAATGTTAACTGTGCAAGTATACGTGACCTTGGCCGAAAATAAGGGAGTTTGCGTTGCGCACATTTTGTGAGGAAACGCATTTTTCCTGCCTGGAAAGATCAAAGATCTGTTCTGCTCGTCACTGGCATGAATAAGTGAGCGTCGGGCGCCCTAAAAGACACGTTCATAAGTCACTGCCCAACTTTTGGGCACCGGAGGCCCGGACACCGTCCCCCCCCCCCCCTGCTCAAAAGAACCCTTTTGTCATCTGGCGACCGAGCGGATCAGTGAAAGCGACGCCTTCTTGAGAACGATCTTTTTTTAATTTGCCGGCCTTTCTTCGGCGTCGCCGTCAGAGAATTGGGCGACGTCGCCCTCGTCGTCGTCTGCGCCATCGCTTCCAACGTCGCGTCCGCGGCGAACGAGACAAATGGAGCGAAAACGTGTGAAATTGGAGCGCGTCGCCTACCTGACCAAGGTGGAGGAGGAGATAATTGCCGCATGTCATCTCACGCTCAATTTTCGCCACCTTCTTATTCTTGCAGCAGCTCCTTTTGAATTGCCGCTGCTGCCGCTGCCGCCGCTGCCGCCCAGGCCCAAGACGACGTAGGAGGGGGCAATTTCGGCCGTGCATGAGTACATGACTTAAAGTTCCCATCCTTTTCTTTGAGGCGGCTTCGGAGAGGGAAAAAAGGGCTTCCACGCAGTGAATCGGCGGAAGTGAAAAGTTTGGAAAATCGAATTTCACCGGAAGCAATGAAAAACCCATCTAAGCAGCGGGTTTATTGCAGACCTCGGCAACCTTTTAGCTATGTGGGCCGCATCACAGGATCTCAGGGCCTCTACATACAGGGTGTAAGGAAACATCTGTCAGGTTAAGTTTCTTCAAAGTGTGGCCTGCATTGTTGGAGTTCACAAAATTGCGAGTTCTGCATGTGCTACGTGATGGTGTCGCATTCTCAATGAAACATCGGATGAAAAGGGTGAACTTGTCAACCCTGGACAAGCAGTGCAGCTTTTTGTAGCAGTGGCAAAGCAGTAGCAGGATGTCTTGGAATGGCAAAGGCATCAAGAAGAAGCCGTCAGGAATGAAGCCATGGGACTAGATGAAGCCAAGGCGTCCAACACTTGACCTCTGAAGGCTTCTTCCAGGGCCATTTTGAGGCATCTAGCGGCTGCTTCAGAGTTGGTGTGAAAGAGGAGCTTCACTGTCAGTTCAGGGTTGACAAGTTCACACTTTTCACCAGATGTTTCATTGAGAATGTGACACCATCATGTAGCACATGCAGAACTCGCAATTTTCTGAACTCCAACATTTCAGGCCACACGTTGAAGAAAATATGTCCCAACAGATGTTTCTTCACACCCTGTACCTAAATTGAAGCCTTGTAATGAAAGAAAGAAGCCGCTCTTTAAGACGGTATTTTTTTATTTTTCAGGGAAAGGAGAGGCAAACAGTATGAGGATGTTATGAGCGTATGGTAATTAAAGAAGTCCACGTCTTCTGCGACTTTTTTATAAGAGCAATTTTTCCTTGGGTCTAAAGTCAACGTTGAGGGGTCAAAGGTGGGTAGACTTACTCCCCCCCCCCCTGTAACCAACCATGACGTGCAGATTATGTGACCCAAAGACCTCCAGACTGGAAAAATATTTTGGAGAGAAGAGACCCTTTTAATTGAGCTCTTCCGCCAATCGTGGATGTGAAAATGCGTCTCATACGTGACTTCTGTGAGCCGCGGGAGCTAAAAGAAGTAGCAATTTTCATTTGTTTATTCATGTCTTCTGACACGTCGTCGTCGTCGTTTCCGCCGCCGCCGCCGCCGCCGCCGCCGCCGCCGCCGTCGTCGTCGTCGTCGTCGTCGTCGTCTATTTTTATGCTAGCCAAGATCTGAAAGTTTCAAAGCACGATTTTGAGGTCAATCTTCCCCCCCTCCCCCGTCCCAAATCCAGGCCAACCTGGGTGAAATGGGTGGCCTCGATCCCTTTAACGTCCTTTACGCCTCCTTTTCTTCAAAGGAGAAAAAATATGGGGAAATGGGTAACAGAGGCAATTTCTTCTCTTGTCCCTTTCAATTCCTTCGTCGCGACCACTTCAAAGGAAGAACACGTTTTGTACTTAGGATATATATGTAATTTAGGCTAGTTCGAAAAGGTCCATTTTTTTTCGAAACTGATGTCAGGACATTCTGGGTTTTGGGCCTCTGGCCAAAACGTGAAGATTTTTCCAAAAAACCTTTTCTTTTTTTTTACTCATGACCGTTTACTATTTACTACGGGCTCTTTTGACTGTATAACATACTGTATGGAGAAGGTGTGGTGCGCACTTCTTTTTCTAGCTATAACTTTTGACGGAGTTGAGCTACAGAATTGCTTCAGCCCTCTATGGACAGCTAGGAAGCTCCTCTAAAACTAAACTATTATGCACTTTAGCTGTAGGACCCCTCATTTGTTGGCCATACAGTCCAAACCCGTGGTACAGTAGATGACTTTGATCCCATATTGTGAGGGGTCCCTACAGCAAAAGTGCTTAATAGTTTTAGAGGAGCTCCTCAGCCGTCCATAGAGGGCTGAAGCAATTCTGTAGCTCAATTCAGTCAAAAGTTGAGCTCAAGAAAGTCCTCACTATAACACACTGCATGCATTATGTTAGCAACTTTGAGCTCAAAGTGCGGATGGTGGAACACATTTTCCCAAAAACAGTGTAACTGTACGTACCAGTGGTAACTGTACAAAGGCCAATTTCCTAACATTGCACAATTGACATTTTCGACCTGGCCTATTATATACATTGTACACGGCACAGTAGAAACTCGATTTAGTCAGAAGGAACCTTTAACTTGGTCAGTTTTTCGAGGAGAACTGAATTCTTTCCTCAAATTTCAGTGACCTCAGATTTAGTTACTTTTTGGGTGCAAAAAAGACCATAACTGGTTGAGAGTAGTTACACAAAAAAGAAAGGTATAGTTTTGTTTTTTTAAAAAAATATGGAATTTGGGCATCGACAACATAAATAGGAAGAGCAAAAGAAGAGAAACTCCCGAATAGCATAAGAATCATTAAAGAGTCTGGATTTGGTCGAGTTGACATGAATCCATGGTCGTGGTTGGCAACGTGGCCAGGAGCAAGAAGGACTCTCCGGAGACCTGTGACAACACTGACCCATTTAAAAGAGTTCAGTGCAGTGCACAAGATATTTCCTGGATATGGGTAGTCCAGACTGAGCTGCCTAAACCAGAGTTTACTGTACTGAACTGCACTGCAATGTACTGTTCAGTCAGGGCCAAGGAAGAGATCCGGGAAAAGGGTAATTTCATTCTGTAGGACACAACCCTTCCACTTCTTCTCACTTCACGCGACACAATGAGAAATGTGCTCTCCAGGTGGGTACAACTAACATAACTTACACCCCTGGAGGGAAGGATGGGGGAGGGGACAAAGACAGAAAGAAAGATAGGGAGAGGAAGTTTCCAACTCCTTGGAGCCCTTGGATTACCTGTGTGGAGCTGCACAGGTGATCCAGGTTGCAGTCAACCTCTTTGTTCTGCGGGCACAGCAACAACATGTTGCAGACCTCGGTGACGAAGATTCTCTTCCACCCTGTTCGTTCTAGCGAATGTGAGCCGGATTTTTCTGCAATTTTCTCCTGCAGAGAGACAGATTAAAACATTGCGAAATTGCAAGAACAATTGCGAACTTCCTCTCTCTGTGTTTGTCTCACGCACGCACGCGCACGCACGCACGCACGCACGCACGTACACACGTACACAAGCACGCACGCACGCGCTCACGCAAGCACATAGAGACAAGGAGGAAAGAAGCGAAAGAATGAACAACACCAACACAATTTGATCGTCTCCCTCCCCCTCCTTCACATCTAGTTGCCTAACAGCAAAAGTTTCTCCTCCTGCCAGAGGAGAGATTAAGGCTTTGGCGGTGTGGGCCTGGGCCCTGAGCCTGGGCCCTGAGCCTGGGCCCTGGGTCTGGGCCCTGGGCCTGTCATCTGCAAAGGAGAAAAAGAAAAAAAACAAACAGAATCGCATAACGTGAGGGATACCTCACAGTCTGGGATCCAGTTCAGCATAGATCAGATGAAACCTCACCAGATAGTTGCAAATCCAATTTGGCAAACTTCTCGCCCATTTTTTTTTCAGCCGAAAAGAAAATTTTTGTGTGTAAGAGAAGTTTAACACAATTTGCTTCTTTCTTTTTAATCTCCATGGAGAGAACTTTGTTTCATTCCTGCTCCCAATGTAAACAAGGCTGAGGATGGTCTTGACAGATGAGCAAGAGTCACTGACTGCGAGTCCCTCCGGACTCAGGACGTCCCCGTCCCCATGAGTCCCGAATTCGGTCCCCAGCGTGCAGCATCTGACTGTTTTCACATACTCGAAACATAATCTGGGAAGATTCTCACGCAAATAGCCAATTTAGACGGAGAAAATGAATAATAGATCTTGGCAGAGACTAATGGTGTGGCCGGCTCTTGAGCCCCGGGCCTGAAGACCCGAGCCAGGGGATTTCGGGCTTGTCTTGCGAGTGCTAAAGATTGCTTCACCGAAACAGTTATTGGAGAAGTCGCTGTGCTGGCTACGTATCTGTTAAGCCCGGAGCTCAGGAGCCCGAACCCAAAACTCGGGCCTGCCACACCACTAACAGAGACTTCCCTCAAGGGCATCAGTGGAGAAGAAGGCTGGAAAAAAATGAACAAAAAAATTGGATCCAAATTTGGCGCGCCTTCCTTTAATTGTGACACTTTGATTGCAACGATTTCTTTCACTACGTTAATCATACTTAAATAAAAACTGCTTGAGACAATAAAGAAAAAGTCAGCCCAGGCAGGATTGTTGCGCAGCAGTGAATTTGCTGCTGGTTGGCGTGATCCAGACTCAACAAGCGTATTTGCAACAACTGCTTTTGCATGTCACTTGCAGAAAAGCTGCCAAATGACGAAAATTGGTCTGATGCAGCAAAAAATGGGAGGCGGCGGCCTCAGCACGAGGCCTTACGAGGCCTCAGAACGAGGCCTCCGGCGATCGAGATTGTATCTACGAGAGCTCTCAAGCTGTGCGGAAATAAAAGCTCGATTTAGACGGAGAAGAAGAGAATCGACTTGGACTTGACGAAGTTGTCATTGCTCTCTGTCTCTCTCGAGTGCAGTAAAGAAGCCTCCTTCAATCATACGTGAAAAAAAGAAAACGTGCGTTTTTAAGGTTTTTTTTTTAAAAAAACAAATATTTTTAATGTGTAACCTAATACAGTGGATTCTTGATTCCCCGATACTACTGGTCAGTGAATCAGCTTCACTTCTGCCTTACAAAGATCCAACGATAAATTTCTCCGTATTGTTATGTCGAGAATCCACCATATATATTAACCATATATTTGCTCGTGCCGCAGCACTATAGTTTCTTGGTTTTGATTTACTTCGAGTCCTCGAGGCCGGAGGACAATTCGAGGCCGAGGACAGGACACAGCCTCAGTCAACAATAATCGTGCCCAACAATTGGTGATTGTTCCAAGAACTTCTATTAGTTACGTCCAGTCTCATGGGGCGCCACACTCAACAAACTGAAATATATATCATAGGAAGTAGATACGAACAATTAAACTATGACCTAAAAATCCAGCCTCAAACGTGTTCTGGCCGCAGAGCTTTGACGCAGTTTCTCTCCTTGTCTCTTTTCTTTCTGTCTTTTTTACTTCTCGGCCAAGTTGGTGTGGACAGCGCAAGAAAAGAAATCGTTGGTTCGTTCCTTCCCTGACTTTTCTCATGATGGCATCATCTGTTTCTTTCTTCGAGTAGCTGAAGACTTCAAAAGCACCTTCGAACAAAGATTTTTGCGGCCAGATTGGACAATCTGAAAGGGTTTTTTTTTCTCCTCTATATATCTTAACTGCCCAAAGTAAGTAAATGCTGACGCATTTCTTGCGTTGTTTCTTCCAACATCTGTTGCTGCTGCTTCCCACATTTTTTAGGGGCTTAGGAGATTGCGTAGGCTTGGAGTCGGTAAGCCCACTAGGCCTAGGGCCTTGGCAGAAGAGGGGGGGGATGAAGGAAGGGCCTCTTTGTTACGGTTATCCCAGTCGTGTGGGCAGATGAAGAAGAGGAGGGGGAAGAGTTGAAGGCCAATTCCTGCAGACTATTCTGCTCCTCCACTTGGACGATGATGAGAATTGCGTGCACAAACATGAGAAGTCCTCGGAGGGACTATGCAAGTACTGCATTTTGTTTGGGGATGGAGGCCGTAACAGAAGGACCCCCGAGGACCTGGACCTGAAGGTACTCGACACCCACCACTCTATTTATTCGCCCTGCACGTGCTGATTGGGGACCCCGAGGACAAGTGTGCTTGTTGCTCAGACTTGCCTTTGGGTCCCCAATATCCAGATTGTTATCCAGAAGCTGTGGTGATCACGATCTCGAGAACAACTTTGACAAGGCTCAAGATGAAAGGCTGAGTCACATTGAACAACAGTATTGTATGGAAAATTGAAAATAAGCCAACAAAATCTTCTGTCGTTTTGTTCCTCCTAGGCCAGGCTAGATTTCTGATCTTGCTTATGTTATAGATGTTACCTATATTCAAATCAATGTCACCAGGTGCATGGCCGACGGTTACTGACCTTTTGCTGCTCATAAGCAAGTCCCACTGTTTATCACCAAGTCAATGCATTGGTTACATTATTATTGTCTGTTGTGCCTGGTCTGTAGTTTGGCCGACAGGTTTGCCACATGCTAATCACGCTTCTCTCAAGTTTCTCCTAATGCTCGTTTTGGTGGCAGATTCAAGCATTTTAGGACATGTGCGTAAAAAAAGGTCTGATAAAGCTGATTTCTGGCTGTGACGCGTGTCCATTTTGACAGAATCTCCAATGGTCACCTGGACTCCAGACCTTCAGCACTCGCGCAGTACTCAGACTCACTGAAACGAGCACTCCGTAGAGTCCCGCGCTGAGTCAGTGCTGTTGCTGGCAGGCAGTGCAGCAGCCACCGATGTCGAGCAAGTGATACAATCGGATTGGGAAAAAAAGGCGGGCTCGGCTCCCTTTGGGCTGACAAACAAAAATGTGAAGAACTTATGATGAAGAAACATTTCGAGGGAGAAGGATCACCTGGGCAAGTTGACTTGCATGCAGACGAATGCGTTTGGGCCTCTGGGAAGGCCTGGTCGGACTCAAAATTCGAAAACCGTTTTCAACCAAGCCTTCTATAATAGGCCTTTTCAGCTAGAATAGGCCTTGGTCCAGCCGTTGGGCCCTTCTGCTTCAAGCTCCAGCACGGCTCGACTTCTTTCCACATGCACTCAAGCATCCAAAGTTCAGATTTGAGGGAGGGAATCGAGATGAGAGGCCAAAGTTGAGAAATCTGATTCGGGTATCTTCGGGTCGGGCCACAAGAGGAGGGCTCGCCCTCCTCTTGGAGGGGCGCAGCCCCACCACATCACTACGTCGAACATCAGCTGGAGGGATCAAGTACAGCACTGTGCCAAAAATGCACTCGACGATTGATGGCTCACACATGGTGGTCGCAGAGAAGAATGGAGATCTTGCTCAGGCCAGGTTTCATGGCAAAACGCTGTTTGTTTCCATCACAACAGCAACTGCAGGGCAAAAACGCATCCATGCCCAACTTAGAGATGGACCCAGCTCGAGCTGGCAACAGCAGCCCGACGAAGCTCGAGGGAGGCGAAGCTCGGGTGGAAAAGAGTCACTGAAGCTGCTTTTTGGGTCAAAGAATAGCTCAGGTTGAGGACAAAGAGAAAGAAAATGTATTTGAGGCAACTGAAGATGGACTTGTAAATGCACTCTTTTTCTTGCTTTTCAGGCTCGAGCTCGGTACGAAAAAGCTTCAAGATACAGTCAAAATACTCAAAAGCTGGCGTCAAAGGGAGGGTCGAGCTTTTGAAATGTAACAAGGTTTTTGATGAATTACAAGCGTAACGTTGAGCGTTTCCTTTGGCCAGCCACAGTTTGCACTACATTGCATAATCATTGTACCACGCGTGGGGACAACAAAACATAGAGAATAAATTGAAATGTTCAGCCCGCTTTCTTCAAATACAAATAGTAATCACTGAAACTATTTCTCTGCTGCTTTTTGGAGCTGATCCTCCCATGTTTCACCAGATCGTGGTTTGTTCCTCAGCACAGGAAAAATTGTTGATTTGTCACAGGTTGCACATGCCAACACGTGAGAGGCAGTGCATTGTGTTCAGTGCAGTCAGTGTGGTTGCATAATCAGTATGTGACACAATCACATGTCATGCCTGCACCCTAATCTGATTGAGAAGCCAGTTCTGTGTCTCAGCTAGTTCAGACAGTTGCACAAAAATAGCGAGAGATTTGCTGAATAGGGAATGAAAAGTAAACAGAGTAAAAAGCAAACAAAACTGAGAGGTCACATCTACTCGAAAAACCTTCCCCTGGGTTGTGAACCTAATACAAGTATAAATATATCTACTATTTTGTTCACTCGTCACCCACCAGTGGCGAATGAAAAGTAAACAGAGTAAGAAGTCAGCAAAATTGAAACGCGGCAACCATGTGGCAAACCTTCCCCTGGGTTGTGAACCAGATACCTGTATAAATGATCTCTACTTGTCTCTGGCTCACACACCAGAGAAAGGTTTTCTCCAATAGTGATGGGTCGGGTCTTGACTCATGTTGACTCGGTTCGAGTCACTTTTTTTTTGCTGACTCGGTGGTGAGCCAGATTCGAAGGACCCGAACCCGACCCGGAGTCAGATTCGAAGGGCCTTGAACTTGGCTCAAAACGAGTTTGGTACTGCTGGAAAAAATCCCTACTGAAGTCAAAGACCAAGAAGAACAGTGATCTTGTCCAAAATGAAATAACTCTTGCTTCTTTGCTTGCAGGTGTGTGACCTCGTCATGGAGTTCCTTTTTCTCCTTGGACCACCTTGGCAGCCTGGCAGCACCACTAAAACAAGCAAGGATATCTGGATATGTACTATGCAGAGCTGAAGAACAATGGCGACCGCTGTTCTTGCTCTGAAAACAAGTTGTTGACTGTGGTATAGACTTTTTAGACTGGATGCAGAGCAGTAGACGAGAAAATGTTGGTTTTTGATTCCATTCGGATTTGACCGAGATTTTGGGTTGCCTGACCTGATCTGGATGCAAAAGCTCGCGACCCAGAAGTGGGCCAGCTTCGAAACTCCTCGACCCGACCCATCACTACCTTCCAAGTGACCTCTCTGTCACTTGTTACGGAACAGTACACTGATCTGTGTACTGTTCATTCCATATTAGTGGTGAAATTAATGAATATCAACGACTGGGACCAGGTGTAGCTGCTACAATAAATGCCACGCGCACAATTTTCCGTGACACGTGTGTAGGTGGAGTTCCTAACGTGAGGGTTTCGATCACTTTGAAAGTATCTTTTGGAGCCTTTACTTCTTCTCCAAAAGCAGTGAATGTCAGCTGAAAGAGCCTGTGACGCATCTCTCTGTGTGAGTCCTGTCAGCCCTGAAAAGTATAGTCACTTTCTGTGACTTTCAGGCTGTCACGAACTGCAGGCCTGATGTCCCACTTGGGTCTTGAAATGCTAGATGGTTGTGAGCCTCCTCCATCAAGGTGATGACGTCCGCGGTCGAGAGGATCATTGGTCTTGGACCCTCCTCTCGAGGCTCCATTTCTTGCTGCTGTGCCTTTCCCGAGGGAAAAAAAAACACACCACATTTTTCCTGTTCAGATCAGTAAGTGCGATGTTTCAGCGCCAAATTTTATTCCAGAAAAAGTGTTTCGAGTTGAGATTGGTCAATTTCAGATTTCTCATCCGGCAAAATCTTGGTCAGCTGCCAAGGAATAGTATACATTGACACTTTACATAAATTTGAGATTTGCTTGCATTTTCAATCTCTATTTCTCTTTGTGTCACCATTTAAGTCATTGGAATAGAGACGAACTTGAGAAGTGGAACAACCACCTGTTGAGCCAAAAAGCTAGAAAAATTCTCCAATTGCTGGTGCATATTGGCGAGTCTGAGTCCGAGTCAGACTCGAGTTCGATCAATGACTCGAATTTCGGATTCGTGTCATGACTCGAGTTCGATCAATGACTCGAATTTCGGATTCGTGTCATGACTCGAGTTCGATCAATGACTCGA
>JAAUXU010176929.1_pt1 | contig 12145 bp, 9 predicted proteins | sample 7278151 | NCBI WGS metagenome assembly JAAUXU01 (sample SAMN14350113, study PRJNA611818) | marine sediment metagenome | isolation source: surface marine sediment (1.8m) | place: French Polynesia: Moorea | collected 2018-08 | reverse complement strand
TCTTTGAGAAATATCCCAGTGCCCTTGTCTACCTCAGGGCTAGCAGCTGCTTAAGGGCTGCCACTTGTGCAGCTGTAGCTTTGGAGGATGTCTTTGCTTCTGACTTGGATTGCACGTTGGCAACTCCAGGCAGGGCCGAACTTTAGGGGCCGACCCCCACTGAGCTGGCTCAGTCAAAAAAGGCCGAGTGAGCCAAAAATTTTGCAAAAGAGCGGCCCTTTCGGCCCTTCGGCCCATGAGCTGTCCCACCACCAAAGTGTTGCTGAATGCGTTCCTGATTTTGAGGGATGAGGAATGGAAAGAGGAAGGTGAGGAATGGGAACGGCAATGACTTGTTCTTGGAAGTTGTTCCTCAGTCGCTCTAGTTGGAGTTGTACTGGTCTGTAGGGATGAGGAGAGAGAATGTGGACACCCTAGCCAAATATACTGAACTAGCGCTTCGCACTAGTTACCACTTGGGTTTTTTGCACCTGGATGACAATTGGTCACGTGCAAACAAAAAACACTGTTCAAATGACAAAACTCGGCTGCTGCTCGACCCATGGATGATGAAAATCGGCCCAGCTCTTCTTCGAGCTGTTCTTCAACAGCATGCTGTCCACCCCACACAAATCCGCAGGCCTTGCTGACTTGAGCTTTGGTGCTGCTAGGGGCTCCCATCTTCCGCGCCAGAGCACGTCCGGGTTCTAGGGAGATTCTAGACCTAGGGAAAAGATCTCAATGGTTCCGGGCTGTGCGGGCTGGGCACAAATAGGTTTCCGACTGCGGGCTCGCCGGTTCGGGCTCGACCCGAATCCATTCCCAGCGCACGGGCAGAGTGGAGCGTGTGATTGGTCAGTGCCGAGACGATCAGTCGAGAAGTGGGAGCAACATCCGAGCGACGGAGAACACACCCACCCACCCACCCACCCACCCACACGCACACACACATATGCACACACAAGTGGACAGTGAAGTATATAGCAGACGAAATGGCGCTTTATGGACTTTCCCGGGAACAACTTTGGCAGTAAATCCGTAAAAGACTGTAAAAATGACGGTGAATTTAGTGCACTTCGGATATTTGTGGGGGCAAATTGCCGTCATGCGAAGTTACAGGTTCAAAAGTTGCTACTCTTTGCTTGTGCTTGTACTAATGTGCACAAGGTGACCAGTGCTACCTTATCCGTTAATTTGCACCTAAAGTGAACAAAATAAGTTTAACTGCTGAGGCTTCAAGTTTTTCAAAGGTGTCAACAGAATATGAGTTTCTGGATGGACAAGACCATCAGCAGGGGCGGAAACACAACCCTGGGCGAAATCGGGTGGAAGTTCAACGTGTCCATCGAATGGCAGTGCAAAATTAGGGTCTACTCAGCGCCATTACCGACCATTACAACCAAGTCAATTTATTTCATAGCCTCGGCGTTCGCACTGCAGTGGAGAAGTAAGTTGAGGGCATTTGTTGACGTCTCCATTGACTCGAGAGTTTCGGACATGCATTCAAAAATGAATCAAAGACATCCACAATCGTCCTCAGATGCAGCTGCCAACTTTGTATTTGCAGCAGCTTCGATCAATGCATGTGTGCAGGTCATGAATCCCAAAGTGATTGCATCCGTACGATAGAGCTCTGAGCAGCAACGACTCTGGACAGACGTCATCCACAGCTGCTGGACAGGGCTAAGGCAGACTTGAAAGCCTCAGACTGAGGTTTGTGTCACTGGACTGCGTGTGCAGTAGTAGAGTGGCAGCCTAACTTGAAATTGACCCAGGAGAGTTCAAAGATGGTCATAGAAAAGGTCCTGGATACGAGAGTTTTTCTCCCACCTTCACCCAAAAGTGGCTGCCAAAGAGCCCAGAAAAGTTCTGCTTTGCAGAGGGGAATTTAACCAGGCAGAAGCAGATAGAAGTTTTTCTAACTTTTCAGTGCAGAAAAGATACATTGATCATTGACGATTCTTTTCATCACGGATCGGATTATATTCGATCCAGACAAGTGTTCATGTTCTTGATCAACGGAGACGAGCATCCGAGGCATGATCTTTCGAAGGGCCAAACCTCTCGACCACGAATGGCATTGAGGTCTCTGGCGTTTTGGTCTACCAGATGGGCGACACCGCCTCCAGCCGAGTCGTCATGGTGTCGCAGTTCATCGTGGTCAGGCTGTACTGGATAGGCAATCCAGCGGCGCGGCTGACCACTACCGCAGAATCTCGCGACAATTCACTTTGTCTACAGGGTCTTCGTGCAAAGCGCTGACATCTGCATTGGCGGGAAATTTAAATTTGCTGCGTAAGTAATCACCTATTCAAGTTGCCAGTGTGACGGTCGACGCTGGACTGGCCGTTAGCTAGCACTAGTGGAAGTCACACACCTCGCTTGGCTCGCGGGAAACCTAAAAAACTCTATTTCTGTCTGTCTGACGTTCCACGCTCTCCACGTGTGTGTGCATGCGCGTGTGTGGTGCAAGGGAATGACTGCAATGTTAAATTGGGTGTGTTAACATAAGTTAACAATGTAAGGTATGCCAAATGGTGTGTTCCGGGCTGAGTGGTGTCGCGGTCATAAGGTAGCCGAACAGCGTCATCTGGTTGCAATAGCCATTTAGAGACATGTTCTAGATTTTCGCCAATGAGTCACGCACAGCTCAGCTTGACTCAAGCCAAGAACTTGGGCTCACTGCCACCATTAATCGAGCTCTCGGAAAAAAGTAAACTAGCATCCACTGGAGACTAGTGATGGGGAAAATCCAAAAAATGTTTGGAGAACCGGCTCAGTTAGAATTCCCTTGTCATTTCAAAGAGCCCACTCAGACTTGACTCTGACTCCTAAACAGCATTTCAGAGAGACACAGTCATAGACTCCTTATGTGTGACAATCTACAGGGTCATTCAGATAAATCCGGACGATTTTTACATCAATGTAAAATAACAAAGGGGGCAAAAAAAGAGTTAGAGTTCATTTGAGAGGTTGGATGTTAATGTATGAAGGAATTGTGCAGCTGAATTCAAACAACAATAAATCACCATGGAACAATGCCCAAGGGACATTGGGGGTACGCCCCCAACATCATCAAGAACATGTTGGGGTACCCGAAGACTAACATTTACAACCAGTGGAAGTTGGAGGGTGAGACCACAAGGAAGTGCCACAAGCCCAAGAACGACAAGAAACAGACTCTCGACTTTTTGGCTGGCCTCAAATGCTCTGTCATGGCCTCCCCTGGGACCCCCATCAGCACCCTCGCCAAGAACCACAATGTGAGTCGTGCGACTGTGTCCTGGGCCATCAATGACAACCTGAAGATGAAGTCCTACACGCTCTACAAATGCCACATCCTTACTGAGAAGATGAAGACCACCAGGGTGGAGAATGGCAAGAAGTTGCTGAACAACTTGAAGTCCCAAGGGAACAGGATGGTGTTCTTCAGTGATGAAAAGAACTGGACCATGGACAGGACCCACAATGTCCAAAATGACAGGTGTGTGGCAACAGGGAGGGAGGATGTGCCCCATGTCTTCATGATGAAGTCTCTGGCCTCCATCATGTCCATGGGAGTCATCAGCAGCAACAGCAGCATCATGCCCCCCATCTTCTTTGAGCCCAAGGAGAGGGTTGGTACTGACAAGTACTGCGAGGTCCTCAGCAAAGAGGTCATTTCCCTGAATGAAGTCTGAGGTGGGAGGGACTAAACTCACCTTCCAGCAGGATTCTGCCCCCACCCATAAGGCCCAGAAGACGCAGGCCTTGTTGAAGGCCAACAACATGGACTTCTGGGATCCCCAGACCTGGCCCTCCAACTCACCTGACATGAACCCCTTGAACTATTTCTTTCAGGGCGAGTTAGAGAGGAAGGTGTGCGCCACCTCCTACAACAGCATCAACTCCTTGAAGGCCTCCATTCAAAAGCACTGGTCGTCAGTCTCCCCCATGGATGTGGTCAATGCCTGCAAGTCCTTCAGGCCTCATCTGGAGCATATGATGGAGTGTATGGAGGTGGGCACATTGAATAAAATTTGTTCCCTGATGAAAAAATCGCACATTTGATATTCATAAGGTTTCCTCTTACTTGCCCCTTTGTTATTTTACATTGATGTAAAAATCATCCGGATTTATCTGAACAACCCTGTAGAGCATACAGTGCACACAGTGCAATAGTTCAAATCAACAACCTTTTGTGTTATGCCAAGAATGGAAAGGAAATTATCATGGTGCAAGGCAATGGCACTGAGCCCTACCACCTGTACCATGCATGTGTGAAACACAAACCACAACTTTTACTTTGATACATTTCTCTGTATAAATTCTCATGTAAAAGGACACAAAACCATCAACCTTTCTTCTTCCACTCAAAAATTATCATGCAAAAGATAAGATTAGGTGCATTTGCACCTCTCAGACAATGTCTTTTCTTTGTAATTGTTCCAGCAGCTGTTGAAAGCACCCACTCTGAGGGCACTTGTGTTCCCATGACAGCCAGGCACTTCTTGGCCAGTTTGGTGATCTGCAGAAGTTGATCTTTCCCAATCTCATACCACCAAGTGAGTGGGTGAATGCTATGAGGGACATTTAGGACCTGCAATTTTTTTGACAATGAGTGCCTTTACCACTTTCTTGACTAACATCCAATTCCACATTGGAGTCTTCATCTAAGTCCTCACTTTAGCTGTCCATGGCAGGAAGAACATGGGCACCTCAAGGAAAAGCACATCTGAGCACCTCAAGGAAAAGCACTTGTATGTGCCACAGCTGATGTGCTGCCAAGGCTGAAGAGCCAAATGCCAGCAAATTTTCTTGAATGCCACCAAAAGGGGGAGATGGCATCACAGTTATTTGCATGCTCTGTTTCCTGTGAATCTACCTAGCAGTTGCCAGGGCAAGTGTATTTTATAGTTCCCAAATACTACTGGGTGACGCAAAAAAATCTTTACACTTTGGATCAGGAACTTCATCAAGGTTGATTTCGGCAACCAGTAGTACAAGTTGTACAAAAAATTCAAGGTAACTTGCCTATAGGGTCTGGGCTGTCCTAATTGTCAATGTAGCCACCATTGGTGGCGATGATGGCCTCCAGGTGGCTGTGAAAGGCCTTGCACCCGTTGCAGATGTACTCCCTAGACATGTTGTCCCAATGCTGGCTGATGGTGGCCTTGAGGGTGTTGATGTTCAAGTGGCAGAGAGTGCATGCCTTGGACTCCACGTGGACCCAGAATGTATAGTCCAACAGGTTGGCATCAGGCAGGAGGTAGGCGGGCTACAACTTCTTGGCCCAGAATGGGATGTTGTCTGCCAACCACTCCTGGGCTTTCTTGGATGTGTGCACTGGCACCCCATCCTGCTGGAACACTATGTTCCCGTCTGGGTAGTATGCCTGAACCCAAGGCAACAAGTTCTCCTCCAAGGCCTTCACATAGTTGGCCCCAGTAAGCTGACCTAGAACCAGACAAGGGGCACAGCCCTGCCGTCAGAAGCCATGAAGCCCAGGGACATGACAGATGCAGGGTTCTTCATGGTGGTGAGTGTCCAGACAGACTTGTTGGCATCCCTGAAGCTCAGGTTCCTGTCATTTGGGTGGTTGTGCACAGGGTTGACCATCCAGGTTTTCCTGTCGCTGAAGACAATGATCTGGTTTGCTCTGGCCTTCTTGAGATCATTCAGCAGAGCCTTGCAGCAGAGGAGATGGGTCTCTGTCATCAATGATGTCAAGAGGGGTCTTTCCACCTTCACAAGGCTCTTGCTGCCGACCTTCTTGACAGTCCTGCGGACAGTCCTGTCTGAGACCCTGAGGTCCCTGACATGGGCACACATGGACTTGAGGGGATCAGCCTGCACTGCTGTCTTGAACTCCTCTGGGTCCAGTTTTGCCTTCCGACCCAAGCCTTCCTTCCTATCCACCATCTCAGACCTGCTGACTGCATACATGGTGGACATGGAGATGCCCAACTGCTTCAAGATCTCTGTTGGTGTCTTTCTGGCATTCAAAAGTGCATGGATTGAAATTTGCTTGTCTTGTTCTGATGCCATTTTCTTGACTTGTATAACACCTAGAGAGCTCTGGTTTTTTTCTGGTTTCTTTTTACATATCTTGGAACTATTTGACTGCATTCACCCGACCTTGATTTATTTAGAGAAAACAGAGTGTAAAGATTTTTTCACCTCGCCCAGTACTTCAGAAGTGAATGACCAATTCCCAAATGACTCTTCCCTTTGAAGAGCCGACTCTTCATAATTATCTGCAAATGGCAAATTTTGGAATCAGAGCCAACTTACAACTTAGAGTCTACACATCACAACTGGAGACATGAAGCAGTGATGTAGTCCAGAAAGAGAAGACATGCAGTCAAATAGCTTCCAAAACGGTCCAGGAACACCATTTGTCAGGAGTCTGATGTGCCCGATACCCTATTAAAGGTGGGACTGTTTTTTCTGCCGAACATTGACTTCTTTCCTGCTTACCTTGATCATGCTCACTTGAGTGATGGTCTGCTTACCGTGCAGTTGATCAGTCAGCACCGGAACAGGCCTCCTCCTCTTCCATTCAGTACAAACAAGAGCATGTTCCTCAACCAGTTCCTTCTCCTCGTCAAGTGCCCTGTATAGCTCAACTCATCAATTAATTAGTTCTTAAAGAACTTCAGCAGCGTTCTTGGGAGCATCACAAGTGGCTTCCCCTAGCAGGACCGTACCCCACCCTTCAGATTCTGGGGGCTTTTCAAGTCAGCTGGACGGCTTTGCTTCCAGATGTCGTCTAGGCTGAAAAACCCTCTGCAGTCTGGGCGCAGCAGGAAACTTGCTGCTGGAATATGGTGATCTGGGAGCTGTACAACAATGAGGCTTCCCTCACCTGCACAAAGGACATCTACATTGTGTCCCCTCCATGCCTTAGTAGAGCAGTCTAATTGTTTTTTCCCTCCTTTTGCGAAGCTCTATCAGTTTTTTTAACTTGGTCTGGTGCTTCTCAAGCACATGCCTGATGAGCTGTTACTGGTCGTAGTCACACAAAGGGGGAAAGAAGTGTGTTCGGCCAAAAGTTTTCATTCCATTCTTGGCCCTCTTTTTCACTTCCACTGTCTCGACCACAAAGCCTCCTGCGTCCTCTTCGTAGATGCAACTGACATCACTGATGCTGTCACTCTCACTGTAATAAGGGCTCAAGGCTTGGGGAACCTTTTAGTTATCTTTAGGTTGCTTGAAATCTCCCTAAGATATCTAAGCAGATGCCATTGCCTCGGCAGTCTTCTCATTTCCCAAGCCGTGAGGAACATAATGTTACTTGCCTCCTACTCTGCCGATTCTGGTTGGTGGTGTTACTTACTCACTTCTCATCACCTCCACCCTCGGGGTCAATGGAGATGTCAGTAGCCTCAGAAAAATCATCCAGAGTTTTCTTTTTTGGCATCTGGTGGTCTTTCTCGTCTTCCTCCTGATTGCTATCTGTGCCTCCCTTCATGTCCTGCATCTCATGGCTGTCCAGTGAAACAGCAATCTCAGCTTTATTTATGGGGCCTTCCTCCTTGTCTTGAGTTAGCTGCGAGCCAGGGTCAGGGTCGTCCATAGAGGTAGTACAGTGGGGGCCAGTAGTGAGCGTACAGTGGCGGAAAAGACGGAAAAGTTGATTTTTAGGGCGTTTTTTAGTACTACAACATGACCCTTTTTTGTTTGTAAGCCCCCAGATTCCCCCTCCCAGTTCTGCTGGTTCAAAAGTCAGCGTACACCTCACATTTCGGTCCGGATCTGGGACCTGCACATGATGTACAATGCATGAGCGACAAATACAAGGTACTGAAGGAGGCACTGAGCAATGTACTGAAGCACAGATGGACAGTAGACACAGTCCTCAGTACTGTCAGTCCTCCTCCCAGGTCAGCAACGATGCCACCTCACGAGGAGCTCCCCACGGACCTGAAGGACACCAAAGAGCTCTCCACGCCATGATATTGGCTGAAAACCTCCATGTCTCGGCCCGTCAGCTGCATTTGGGGTGATGCCGGGGGTTTCAACATGACAACAACCTCAAGCACCCAGCAAAAAGGGTCAAGACGTGGCTCAGGCCGAAGTGTATCAATGTCCTCCAGTGGCCCAGCCAATCTCTGTACCTCAATCCCATCCAGAACCTTTGGCCCTTACTGAAAAGTCGGGTTCATGCATGGAGGCCTCAAAATGTGACAGAACTGGAGGCCTTCTGCTAGGAGGAGTGGGCTGGCATTCAGAGTGAAATGTGCAAGCAGTATGTGGCCACCTACTGTAGGAGGCTTGTGGAAGTGATAAAAAATAAGGGCCATGCTATGGACTATTAGTTCCATCTTATAATCTAACTTTTTACTTAGCCATTTTAAATACAAAGTCATGTCTTTTTACAGCTTCTGTTTGTTTTTAGGTCACTTATGTCACACTTGCTGTTGCTGTACACTGACTGTTGAACCAGCAGAACTGGGAGGGGGGGATTTGGGGGTCTGAGGGCTTTCCCCCAGTGAGGGTCCAGGGGGCAGCGCCCCTGGTGAGGGGACTTCCAAATCAAACTTAATTAAGGCTAATCATGAGGGAGAGTCTTCAGACGTTGGTGTGCCGCAGAAGTTCAGTTTAATTACCAAACCTCAGTGTTGAATCTCGAGTTAAGTTGAACCTTCCTTGGTTCACTGTGTGCATTGAGTACGTCCCGGTAATCCTTCCCGTAATAAACAGCTTCAGGGAATAGAAGGGTGCGTGCAAAAGGTAGCACCCTAAAAATTGATAGAAATTAACCCTTAATAGCATTGGTGAACCAACTAATTGGTTGTGGAAGTCCAGACTACAGCGAGAGCGAGCACAATCGACTGCTTCCAAATACTAACTTTTTTGCTCTGCTGATAGTGAGGGCCAAAGAGGCAAAAAGGCCAAAAGTCAAGCGCCTCCTGCTGTGACATTACAATTTTGACATGCCAACTTCTTGAAAAACTCTGCACTCATGCGCTGCCACTGCAGAAACCACTGCAGCCAGAGCATGAGAGGAGAGATGGAGATAACACATGAGGAGTCAGGCAGCTGAACATCGTGGGTCTGTGCATGAACCAGAACGCTCTGCCCATCTACCTGTCTCTCTGCGACTTGGCAACACTGGTGAAGAGAGAGGTGGGTGAAGAGTGCCTGCATCAACCGCTTTGAAAAGTGAAAAAGAAAAATTAACGGAACAACAGACCAGGGCGAGGAGCGCGCGGCCGATGCGGGGTGTCAGACGAACAGACAGACAGACAGACAGACAGACAGACAGACAGACAGACAGACAGACAGACAGACAGACAGGGTGCCAGGAATTCAATATGACGCTTGATGCGGGAAGCTTCACTGAGATCAAGAACAATATGTATAATCAAGCGTTATCAATTAGGTATACATTTTGTCTTAGCGCCAATTTATGCATTGGCCGTATTGTAGCACAGTTTTTTCCGAGTTTCGACTGAGGTGAGTTGACCCGTCCGAGGCCTTATATTGTCCGAGGGCAACAATACTGTCAGAAGGACTCGCATGCTGTCCACCTTCATGTGCAACAACCCATAGTGGCTCGAGAAAACAGGACCAGCGAGGTGCGTCCTCAGGGAGATGCTCAAAGAGGCGGACAACTGCAAGGACGAAAAGGTCACCCACTATGCAACCTTCATGAGACCTAGATGCGTAAGTGCAAGGTGAAATAAAATCAGTGAACAACTTGGAGAGCCAGTTCAAGAGCAATGGAGAGGGTGGAGATGTTTTGTACAACCTCGAAGTTGCACAGGGCAGCTTTCCTTTGCTTGAAAATTGACTCCCTGACAGATTCCTCCATGATGAGTTTGGTCAATGATCAATTTGTCTTACCTTGTAGAAGTACCTGACCCATGCCAACTTGTCCCATGGCAGTCCATCTTGGTCTAGTTGGCTAGACCAAGTCAAAAGTACCAGGAAGAGACAGTTTGACTTGGCTTATGCAGACAGACAGACACACAGAGTACATAAAGTCTATCTAATCTGTATACACTTTATATATACAGATTAGCACTAGGACTAAATGTGCTGTGTGTGTGCGTGTGTTGCTACTTCTCTTTAGGTCAGAGTCCAATGCTGTGGTCAAAAGTTGCATTCACTGCTCAAGTCATAAGATAGCCAAGCCAATAGGTGCGGCTAAGACTATGGGGAAGAGGTGTGTCAGTATTTATCAGTACATCAAGAGGAGGGGAGACAAGAAATCAGTTTGAGTGGGCAGCCAACCCATTGAGCCGGCCAAACCCATTGAGCCGGCCAAACCCATTGAGCCGGCCAAACCCATTGAGCCGGCCAAACCCATTGAGCCGGCCAAACCCATTGAACCAAAGTGTGACTCGACCTGCAGACAGTCAGTGAAAGTCATGATTATGAGCAATTGTCATTATTGGTCATTAGAGACGCTTCCTCCCACTCTGTGCCTTTTGTTTTGCATTATTTTCCTGGTGGGACATTCGCGGAAATGAGTTTTCGTCTCGGGCGTTGTTTCTTCCCCCTTCCCCTCCCTTCCGGCCGTGGTCACACTTCATGCCTTCTGGTCGCACTTCATGATGTCACGGGCCGTTGTGTCGGGCCAGACATACGGGCTCTTTCAGAACATTGCCGATTGATGGACCGCTGCCATCACCACAGTGCGAGCAGGAGGGCAGAGAGGAGGGTGAAAAGAGTTGCCACGCGCTGCGCACCAATGTCTCATACTGCGAGGGAGATTCAAAGCTGTCGTGGACAAAGCCTATGAAATTCCATAACGTGGCTTCTGACAGTGAAACACGCTTATCTAAATCGATGGCTACATGAATCAAAACCCGGCCAATTAGAATTCCTCGATCAAACAACCCTTTTATCCAGTAAATTTCCAGCTCTGATGCCAATTTCAATGAATATTTTGACCAAGACCACGGAAAGAGGGAGAGCAAATTCAGGCGCGCTTTTGCTTCTTATGAGATGCCTCTCAAGACACTCATAACAATACAGGAAGTCCCCAACACTTGGCCGTTCTGGTTTGGATGTCTTTTTTTCACCATTTGGGATCATTGGGCCTCTGGATCATTGGCCAGTTTGTGCCCGGGCCCGAGGTGGGCCAATAACGCGGTGCGCACTGTACATGGCTGATGATGCACACATTCATGCACAATGTCTGTAGTCGATAGATTGAGGGGTGGGCAAACAAATGGCAGACTTAAGCAGAGGATCGGCTTGTCGTGTTGCACGGGACTGCAAAAGTGCATGGTCAACTGCTCCTTCAACTGAGGACGAGGCAGAGCCGATGGACAAGAGCAGTACTGCTTCTAGCAGCAGTTCCATATCTTGCTCCTGAACATCAGCATGTCCTGCATTTGGTTGAAGGACCAGCAAAATACTGCTTTTTCCACCGGTTGACTGTGGATTGGCGAAGGACCCAGAGTACTCGCTCGATCTCGCTCCGCAAGCTTCTTCGTCTCCAGAGATGTATCGAGCCTTGCAATTTTCGAGTTCGAGTATTTGCGTGCATGTGCACTTCCAATATGGGCTTCTTCAAGTCGAGCTTTCGAGGAACATTAGAGGTCTAAATACAACAGTGCTTATTCTCAGGAGGCTCCATGGGCTCCAGGGAGTCTATGACAAAAAAGAACCAGAACTTGCTCTCAACGATTTCACGTTTTGAAGCGATAAAGAACGTCACTTCTAGGCCACTACATTTTTGTGTCCAATACGGTTATTTTGAATACGGCTACATATTCATAGCCCACTGTATCACAGTCACCCCAGCAACCCTCGCGTGCGCGGCTGGTCAAGCGCATTCGCGTGTAGGGCTGGGTCGAGCCGATTTTTTTCGAGCTCGCGTCGAGTTCGAGTTACCAGTTTCGAGCCTCAAGTTGGCTCGTTAGGGGCCCGAAATTTTGAGAGCTTTCAAGCCGACTTTCTATCCAATTGAGAGCTGCACCGGTCAAGTGAAGCTTGACTTGATCTGTGCATTATTAGGATGTCACAATGGAGTGAATATTGCATCTATGGACATTGCCAAGTTTGGAAAAAGGTGACTCAGGTCAGGGTGTCGGACAGGCTCGCAAAAGTTCGAAAGCTCGACGTAAAATTTCGAGCCGAGTCGAGTCGAGCCTCAAATCTCTCGGACCCCGAGTCGAGCTGAGCCGAGTCCAGGCCCGACCCTGCCCTAGTCGAGAGTAGGGGTGGA
>JAAUXU010024728.1_pt1 | contig 12146 bp, 11 predicted proteins | sample 7278151 | NCBI WGS metagenome assembly JAAUXU01 (sample SAMN14350113, study PRJNA611818) | marine sediment metagenome | isolation source: surface marine sediment (1.8m) | place: French Polynesia: Moorea | collected 2018-08 | reverse complement strand
TCTCTCTCCTCGTCTCTCTCCGTCCTCAGAAGACTCGCTCCAACGGCAAAATTTGTTCTTTTTCTTGTCGCTCTCAGTGGGAGGACAGGACGCAGAGGCAGAAACAAGATTCCTCCAGCAAGCATTCTTCCCTGGAGTGGAGCCCCGAGGGCAGAGAAAGGCCTCGCATTCTGTGCTGAGGCCGGCGAAAAGGCCAAAGGCCAGAAACTCCTCCGAGATTTAGGCCTGTCCATCATGCCCCTGGCGTGACCCCTCCCCTTCTTATCCTGCCCTTGCCATGTCGGGCAACCCTTCCTCCTCCTCCGGCGCAGGGTCCACCGCATTCTCCAGGCTCAGCAGGCCAGGTACGAAATTGGACAATAGTTTGGCCATGTCTTCCCAAGATAACCCTTTTCTCACCTTCTCAGGCTCTGGTCGCCTGTCGGGGAAGAGCGGCGGCAACTCGACGCCCGGATCAGGAGGGTCCCTCTCGCCCACCTCGCCCATGGGCCCGGGAGGAGGCGGTCTAGGGTCGTCCGGGTCTGGGCTGGTCCCCGAGCACAGGATCCGCCCCTTCCCCAACCTCGGGCCGCTGCCCTCGCCAGGCGGAGTGGTGGCCTCCTCCGAGCAGCAGGAGAAGCGACAGGGGCTCAAGATCAGCTTCTCTCAGCCCAACATGCGCCGCGCCGCCGCGCTCAACCTGGCGCCCGGCGCGCTCCCGTCGGCGCTGGCCGGTGCCGGGGCCACTGCCGGGGGAGGAGCTGCCGTTGCGGCATCACAGATCCCTCCTATTGGAGGAGGCGGCGGCGGCGCCCTGCCCCGTCTGTCCACCACCGGCATGTCCTCCTCCTCCTCGTCCAACCGCCTCTCCTCCATGACCTCCGAGGCCAAGAGCAAGCTTCTTATGCAGAAGAGCGCTCACTCCACCGGCCGCCTCGTCCTGGGCCCGCAGCACGAGTTCGACTTCAAGGCGGAAGACCTTGAGGACGAGGGGGAGATCGGTCGCGGCGCGTTCGGCACCGTCAACCGGATGACCTTCTCCCGCCCGGGCGGATTCAGCAAGACGATGGCGGTGAAGCGCATCCGTTCGACGGTTGACGAGCGAGAGCAGAAGGAGCTGCTGATGGACCTGGACGTCGTGATGCGCTCCAACGAGTGCCCCTTCATCGTCCTCTTCTTCGGCGCCATCTTCAAGGAGGGCGACTGCTGGATCTGCATGGAGATGATGGACACCTCCACAGACAAGTTCTACAAGTTCATCTACGAACAGCTGAGGGAGAACATCCCCGAGAAGGTTATCGGCAAGGTCACCGTGGCCACCGTTAGAGCGCTAAACTACCTGAAGGAGAAGCTCAAGATCATCCACAGGGACGTCAAGCCCTCAAACATCCTCCTCGACCGGGGCGGGAACATCAAGCTATGCGACTTTGGCATTTCCGGGCAGCTGGTGAGGACGTGGGGACCTTGACAAATGACACCTTCCTTTTTTTGCACAATTGCTACACTGCACATCCCATGGGATCATTCACCGAATACTATTATTTCAGTTCGTCTGCATTCCGGCATACTTTCTCTTGCTGAAGTGTGAATATATTTCCAAATTTCCGCCTAACTCACTGCGACATACTTTCGTCAAATTTAAATTTCCTGCTTTGCCGATTTCCCCCAAAACATATTAGTGCAATGAAGATCTGAAATTTTGAAATCAAATTTGTATTTTTCTTCCAGATCGACTCGATAGCCAAGACTCGAGACGCCGGCTGCCGTCCTTACATGGCCCCGGAGAGGATCGACCCTCAGCGGGCAAAGGGGTACGACGTGAGGTCGGACGTGTGGTCGCTAGGTGAGGGATTTCCCCATATAAAATTAGAAATTAGAAGGTGTTTTTAATTCGAATTTGTATCGTTTTTTAAAAAGTAAAAACTAAATTGGGAAATTTTTTTGCGTTTCTCAGGTATAACTCTGATCGAGCTAGCGACCGGCAGCTTCCCCTACCCCAAGTGGAACTCTGTGTTCGAGCAGCTCCAGCAGGTGGTGCACGGGGACCCGCCGCGACTAGACCCAAGGGGAAACGGAAAGGTGCAAAAACAAAAACATATCAAGCCTCAAATACGATTTCTAAATTTGTTTTTCACACTTTAGCTCTTCACCGTTGAGTTTGTCAACTTTGTCAACACCTGCCTAATAAAGGAGGAGTCCCAGCGCCCAAAGTACAACAGGCTACTGGAGCACCCATTCATTCAGCGGTCAGAGCCAGGTCAGTTCTTTTCGCCTACTTCCATGTACCATACACAAGTGAAATTATGATTTCAAATTTTTAAAACCAGAGCGCGTGGATGTGGCAGACTACGTTACGTGCGTGCTCGAGAGGTGGTGGGACGACATGGACACGGAGTGAAAATAAACGAGACAAAACGAAGAAGAGGAAGAAGACAGATCGATCGAAAGCGAAAACGATTTCCGCTCCCCTCCACAAACACACAATTTATTATTGTTGCATTACACCCCCCCGATTTCCCACAACTTTTTCCACGCAGGAGATGAAGATGATCATAGCTATTGTGATGTTTTTAACGCCGAAGAAGGTGGTGAGAAGAAGCAGAGCGAAAGAAGAAAGTTTTTCCTTTTTTATATACATATAATTTTATCCGTTTTCCCACTTCTTTTTATTAGAGTTTGACTGAGAAATCCATTCAAGTGTAGTGACACCGTACTTTCCCGCACACGCGCGAGAAAATATACCCTAGTGTCATTCCCGACAATTTTATGAACGCAATGGAAATTTTTGCGGGAAAAGTAAAATGCATGGCGAAAAAGCATACCTACCTACCACAATTTTTGTTCCTCTCCAACCGAGCATTTCTTTGCACTGTTTTTTGTCCCCGTCTAGGCCCTGCGAAAAAACTGAGAATGAAACGTACACTCCATTCCCGCAATAGGCGAAAAAAACATGGTTATTACGTGAAATGTCGGATTCACTAATGATGTGCACGCCACCACGCGCAGCTCCAAAGCGATTTAATATAGGCAGATGAAAAAGCAATTTCGTTTATGTCTGCGGCGAAGCCCAGACCATGGAACTGTCAATATTGTTGCTGTTGTTGTTGGGACGATTTTCATTTTCGATTTTTTCCAAGATATGGCAAAAATGATAAAATAAAATTTTTAGGTAATATTGATGTGATGAACTGTGGAAATTTTGGTCCATCTGTGACCAGCACTTTTTGCAAAAACCTCTAAAAAGATTTGACGATTTCTCAAAATTTTTAGTTTTTGGCTGTTTTGGCCCTCAAAAACGCCTCAAATTTCAAATTTGACCTGATCCGCCCACCATAATGTGGGGGTGCCCAAACTTTTAAACTTTATAAACTTTTTGATCTGGGCTCTCTTTCTGCCTCAAAAATAGCTTTTACTCTTTAAAAAATCCTCTATTTTCTGTGCAACTTTGTAAGAATATCAAAAGCTTGTCAAATGAACACAACTTTGTCAAATCCCGCCGCAGACCTTTTGAATAGAGTCTGTTCTTGTTTAATCATTCTGTAGTCCTGGACGCCAAAAAATGTTTTAAAAAAATCCGGTAATTGTTTTTGCCATTTTTTGACGAAAGTATTTGTCACCACACAAAGGCACGGTGTGTGGCTGCAAGGTGATGTGTGGCTGCAAAGGGGGGGGGAGTGATTTTTTGTATACAGGAAAGGGGAATTCCAACTTTCGTTCCAGGGATGTGTTTAATTCTCGAAACCGAAATTTCCATTTTAAGAAAATATGGTATATGACATAGAGGGGAAAACTTCAGTTTTGTACTGCAAGACGGAAGGAAATATCAATGTTTCTATGGAAAAACCTAAAGAAAAAAAGGCGTTTGTTGACAGCAAAGAGGGAGGTATAATAAAATCCTTTGCAAGACAGGATATTCCAGGTATTTGGCCCATGGGAATCCCACTCTTAGTCTACCCTCGTAAAGACCACGAGTAGGAATAGCGACTAATATTAACTTTATCAACACCACGTCTTTCGTCACCAGCATCGGGATAAACACCAGCGCAGAATGCTGGGCCAGCCCCGCTGCTTCTAGCCTCAGCTAGCTCACTGGACCACAGTTTGTTTTCCTTACTTTCCTTTTTTTGTTTGACCTGAGTTTCTTGGTGGATCTCTTCTTTTACACCTATTATTTCAGTTGTAGGGCATTTTTTCAGGTTTTTTATCGCTTTTTCCACTTTTTGCCTTATATTTTTTTTTGTGGTCAAATTCCTATGCTATCACTTTGATTCCACATAGAATCAACGATTGGACCACATTTGACCACACTTGAACTACATATTTTATGCAGTTGCACAACCGAGTGTTGTGTTATTTATTTTTTTCCTATTTTTTTTAGGTACAGAAGCTTTTGAAAGCATAGGTGGGCAAGGAAGAAATGGAGGGAAATACCACCACCCCCTCCGGACGTCCATGTCTTATGTAATAACGTACGCGCATTTTTTAGGCCTATTCACTGTTTACGAATTAAAAAGCGTCCGATTTAACTTTCATTCCATTTTCTCTGGATCCAAATATTATTATTCTCTGTATCTCTCTGACGCGGGTGAAAGTTTCTCCCTTTCCATTTTCCCGTGGGGAACTGAAGTGAAATGGGGAAAGGGTTTTAGAAAGGAGAGAGGTTATCAATCAGGCGAGAAAAGTGGGAAAGGAGACGGAGATCCAGATTATCCAAGCAAAAGGGAGGAAACAAAGGAGAGGGACTGAAGGCATGGTTACATATACAGTAGAGAGTCAGCAAGGAAAGAAATCTGTAAATATTTAAAAGAAGCTCGATTGTTCCCTTGTACTTTGTGTGAAAGAAATAGCACCACTATTATACTTAGGTTGTATGAAACTGAGCCACGTGAGTTAAGGAGGAAAAGGATCAGAGTGAGTGCCAAGAACTGAATCCTCCTCGTCCTGTCTCTCTCTCTCTCTCTCTCTCTCTCTCTCTCCCTCCTCTCCCAATTAAAACCCTTTCCTTCCGACTAACAACATGGATTTCTCGCCCCTCTTCCTTCCCCGCGGCACTGGACTGGAACAGGGAGCAGAAATGTTCCAATCAGTTTCCATCCCTCTACCGTAGGCGCGCCTCAATTCTGAGGGGGGCGGGCAAAGATGCACACTTCTTCTTTTCTATCGAGGAATGATGGCGCAACATGAAAAACAAATCCTGCTACAAACAAGAAAGAAAACAATACGATTTCGCGCGGCTCTTAATTAATGTCTCACTTATTTCGTCACGTACCAATTGTCCCCCCTTCGCCTCCTCCAAAAATTATATGTTGATCGGGGCCTCCTGTCACTCAGATTTCTTAAACTGAGTAACAAGGTGCTTTATGGTTCAGGCCAAGTAGATTTCTTCTCCTCACTTACTTGACCTTCCATTGCATGTTTGCAAGTGGCACTGTTGGCCTCTTCACCGATGAGCGGCTGCGAGATCCTATTCTGGGTGGCAGAGGGCAATCTCAAACCCGCTACTCCCAAGGAAGAAGACCAAGCCAAACAAGAGCATGAAAGGCCAGAAATAAAGTGCATGGAAAAAGGTTTTTATCGGTTGCCTGATTTTTTTCGCCAGCCAAAAAACATTCAACCGTACAGTAATTTCTTCGGGCCATTAGAACTTTTTTGCCACAATTTTTACACACGAAAAACTGGTTGAGAGAGCGAAATTATACTTTACCTAATTCCAGTTGAATATTGTTTTGCACGGCGCAATAACGGTTCCCGTTAAAACGAAGGCTGGAGATCGAATAATAAAACTATCTCAACTTTAGACATTTTGTAGAATCCGCCCTATTTTTTGGGAGAATCGTCGGCGTTGGATTCTGGAATCCCCCTCGAAATAGTGTCTGTTGGTAATGGTCCTCTTCTCTCTCGATAGAGGAGGAGGACATTTATATAAAAGGAGAAGGAAGAGGACAGGGCCACTAAATCACTTTCCGGTCTAGAGGGGAAGTCCACTTCCGATTTGGGAAAGGAAAGCGAGTGTAGGACATTTCACGGAACGATGGTCAAGGAAGTTACGGATATCTACTGACGGTCGACAGCACACATTTGCTAGGAAGTAAAAAAAATGCCGAAATTGAAAATAAAGGAGACGAACTTTTTAAATCTATCTACGTATCTACGATATTTTTACTTGCAGAATCTAACGGATTGAACACGCTAAATACACCGTTTCCTCTTGCGCAGGAAACAGCAATCACAGAATTACGCAGTAATTCATTTTCTTGTATGCATGTTGGGCAAGGACTCTGATGTCATTTCCCCATCTTCTCCTTCCTCCTTTTTCTTGGCAAGATGGAGGAGGAGGAGGAGGAGGAGGAGGAGGAGGAGGAGGAGGCCTTCTACCCCATCTCTCCTTTCCTCGTTTGGCCTCACTTTTTAGGGCGATGGCGGCTAGAGACGCTAGACCATGACATCTACCTACCTACCAAGACGATACATTCAACAATTTCCCACAAAAATCACCGTAAGAGCACTGTTTACCGCGACTTTTTTGTTTTATTTTTGTGGCAAAATGTGGCAAAGTGAGTTGGTATATAATTTTTGATATAAAGTTTTTAGAATTTTGTGCCACTCAGAAGGCCTACCTACGCGTTCATAAAAAAGTGTCCCCTTCTCTCCCTTTCCCCCTTTCCCCGCTATCATCATATCAACATCGTTTCACCCTTTTTCCTGGGGCCTTACATGACAGAATTTTCCTAAACTTATACTACGGTGGAGCCTTTCTCAGAAAAAAAGCGTGATCCTTCTTTGAGTTTAAAGAGTACCAAGATCTTGTTCTTTTCCCATGCAGACAAGATAGAAGTGGAGATTCTTCCTCTCTTTCTTTTTCTGAAATATTCCAGCCCTGTCAGCAGTTTCCCGTCCTTTTTTTCTTGGCAGCCTCCCTCGGTGGCCTAGAGATACGAAGAACATGTACATACTATACTAGTATGTAGGATTGAATTTTACCCAGGGGACGGTTTCCCCCATCCCCTTTCCTCCTCCTTTTCTCCATATCTTTATCTTTCTCTTCCCATGCATGCATATGCCCCACCGCCAACCCCGAATTCGAGAATACATACAGGGGAAAAATATTAGTTGACATTTTCCTTGAAACGTGAATTTAAATGCCACTTTACTACCATGACTGTGCATTATGAACTGTGTACATGTGTCCATGTCAGATGTTCATTTAAACACTTTTTGGGCGGTGGGAAGGGAGAATGCGCTCACGTACAATGATTTCCCTCCTCTTCTCTCTCAAGAGAGGGAGGAGGGTGAAGGGCTCTCACGGATACGGGCTCTCTTCTACCATATCGCCAGGCAGCCCCTTCAGTTGGGCAGGAGCGGTATCAGAGCAAAGAGGAGGGGAAGGGAAAGCGTGTGCGGTGGAAATATATTTTACAAAAAGTGTCCAGAAAAGTTTCACACAAAAACTAATGTGTTTGTTCGTGTACAATATGAAGCAAAGTGAAAAATCTACATAAGTGTGCAGTATATTTACACATCAAATTGTCACTATGGCTGACTTTGGAGCTTTGAGGACGCCGCTGGGCCTCCTCAAAATACTCATAACGGTGAGACGAATTCCCACATATGTTGGCAAAGTTCCGAAAACTACATTCAAATATACCTATTGCAAGTTATTGGGCTACAAAGGTGTCTCGCAGTCACAAGTGGGAGGGAATAAAAGTTCAAAGCAAAACTCGAACCAATAGAAAAGGGGGATCAATGAAAAAAAACTTTTCTTTCTTCCTCTGTACGGAATGTGTATTGAATTCTGGCAGGCACATGGCTCCTCCTCCTCCTCCTCACATTTTCCACAAAAGAAACATAAAAAGAAGGCTCCTCTTGAAAGCCCCCTTCTTCCTTTCTCCTCTTCCTACCTGTTCTGAATGCCAAAAGAGTGAGCTGGAAAGTTTCCCCTTTTATTCACGACGTCTGGTTTCCCGCCAACCGAATAGGGAAAAAAGGAATATTTTCCGTTTTCGAATTGTATGGGAGAGACTGTCGCGTGTTGACTCTCTTTCTCGTTGGTAGAATGTGTCAGGCCACGCTCAGTTTTTCAAGGACCCTCTTGACAACTCCTTCCCTCCTCCTCCTCCTACCACCGTCGAAATTTTTCCTCGAAGCACCAGCAGCTAGTGGTGTTGCAAAAGTTTCTTCTCTTTTTTTTCCGGGAAACGACTGCACTGTGCACCACCGCCGCTGCATTGCAACTCCCAGATATATAAAGCAGGAAAGTGCATTTTTGGAGGTCCCTTCTCTCTTTCCCTCCTATTTCCAACCTTGCTTTTCCCACAAAACGGAGAGTACGAAAAGTGAGACATTTTCGAAAATTCGAGAGAGAGAAACAGTTTCCCTTGGTCCCACCTGGCCACTTTATTCCACGAATATATGTATATGGGGAAACAACGGCCGTTGTTGCTTATTCCCTTTGATTTATGTTTCTGCTTCTGTTTGTGCCTCCGCCGCTTTGAAATGGAAAAGGAAAGGAGGGTAGATAGAGAAAGGGGGCCATACATAATATTGCGCATTCAAAACCAACCTGCTTTCGTTTCGTTTCCCACATGTGCCCCAGGGTTGAAATTTCCATTTCAACATTTAGCTGCATTACAATTTGTAGAAAATGGGAAAACATTTTTTTTGCCTTTGCTACTTTTCCCTCCTTTTTTGCGGGAAAGCAAGGTGAGTGCTCAATCATCTCTATCTCTTTCCTTCCCACCTGGTTTGTGTTTTTTGCACCTCTGGGTGGGAAACGGATTCCGATTCTGCCAAGGGAATTGACAGCAGCCACAAAAAATACAGTTTCGTTTCCCTAATCTATTTCCCGCTTTTTCTTGGTCATTTTTCGATTTTGCGGGAAAGAGCCTATTCTCTCCTCTTTTCCTCGGCAAAGCTAGGACCCTCAATTTGCCATACCTTGGCGTTCTTAAAAAACTGCTTTGAAATTTCTAAATTTTCAAAGCAGCTGAGAGCGTCATTTCCCTTAAAAGGGATTAAACCTAATCACCTTTATTCCTCTTTCCTTCATGGGGACACCGCAGCAGAAGACTCCGAAGCAGGTTCCCCCCTCTCCTGGAATTTAATTCTCTCTCTCGGCGGCGGAGGGAGGGGGGAGGATGAAAGTGGGATGGGGGAGACGGAGGCGGAGGCTTCTCCCTCCCTCCCTCCCTAGGAAAAGACCGTCCACCACCACCAGATCTCAAGAGGGGAAAAGGAGGAGGAGGAGAGGCTTCGTCTCTTGAATGGGAAATGCGGGCTGTGGGGAGGAGGGACCGCCTCTAAGTGGGGAGATGGTGGCAGAGAACGGAAAAGGTGGACTTGCGGTGGGAATTCTGAGTAAATAAGACAGGGTTGCCAGAATTTCTCTCTCATTCAAAGTCTTATTTGGTATTTTCGGTTGCCAAAAAATGCGTTTTGAGAAAAATAAGGAAAGATGGGAGATTGGTCTGTGGCAACCCTGCCCTGTTTTTCGGCCAGGCGTTGAAAAAGTGTCCCTCTGCTCCACTTCCTCCTCCTCTTTCCTCGTCTCTTAATTATCAGCGGGAGAAGGAGAAGAAGAGGAAAGCGGCAAAAAAGTGAAGGAGGAAAAAGAAAGAGAAAAGAAGAAAGGGAGGAGAGAGAATTAAATTACTCTCCTTCTCACTGCTTTTCTCTTCCTCCGCTTTTCCCAAGAGAGCGACAGAGAGTCGCCTAAAAGCTCTTCATTTCTTATCATGCTTCCTTTTACCTGGGAGAAGGAAATTGAAATTTCGAACGCAGCATACATTTAAAGAATTTTTTTTGTCCTGGGATTAAATAAGTATATTGAAGTGTGTGTACCGAATGTTGGCAAATGTGTTTCGCTTGATATTTCTTTCCAGGCTGTCCTCGTGGCCTCGGTGGTCCTCTCCCGCTATGGCAACGACGGCCTCCGCCTCTTCTTCGGATCTGGAGGGGACTTCTTCGGCGTCGGGGCCACCATCGGGCTAGCAATGTTCACGCCAATGCTGCTGGTCTCCTATGTGGCAGGGGGGAGCATACTGGCGCTGGTGAGTGCGGAAACAAGAACGGGTTTCACTTGTTTTGCTGCAGTATATTTGTTTGATTTTATATACATATTTCAAGTATAATGTATGGTTTCTTATGGAATAGTTGGGACAATACTTGTAACTTGTTTGAAATTCCTTTGCTTTGAACCTTTTTTTGTTTGAGTAATACTAAAACTATTTTGAAATATCTGTTTGGGAAACACTAAGTGGAGATCCGAAAAAAGAGTTGCTTTCACTTTTGACCGGCAAATAGGTGCCCTTGTTCTTCTTCCTTTTCAGTCGGCCATTCTCCTTGATCGTTTCCTGTTGAGCTGTTCATTCTTTTGTAAACAATAATTATTAGAAAGCACACTCAATCATTTCTTCCTAAAAGGGAAAAGTTCCCGAAAAGAAAAAAGAAAATAATAATTCTCTATGCGGGAAAAAGGCGCTACGCGCATAATTGAAAACGCAAATTCCTGCCACACATGTTGGTTTGCCGCAACAACAAAACTTTGCTAATTAAAAAGTTGAAGTGGTAGAGGAAGAGAGCGGGAAACAAAGGCGCGTCCGCCCGTCAAAATGGCAGACAAAACAAAAGGGGGAAGAAATGGGAATTCGAATTATGCGGGAAAACGTGGCTTTTTTCGAGAAAATGGAAATCCAATCCCGTCCCCTGTCATCTCCTTGACACAAGAAAGAGGGGGGACCACCATGTAATGGAATAAAGAAATCCCCTCTTCGTGATACGGCCTTGGAATTTTGAAAAGCAGATATGAGGGAAAGTTGGGTGAGGAGAGCGAAATATTTAAGAAATGATTCTCATCTGGAGAGGAGCAAATGTGTTTTTTGGTTCTAAAAATGTTATTTCATCGTTCTTCTTTAGGGAAACAAATAAAAAGATTCCTTCTCTGTCTCTCAATGCCTTTGCCCATCAGAGCAAGCAATGGATGCTCCCCCTCCTTTTCCTCTATCTGAGATATGAGATCCCCCTCTCCCCCTTCTCCCCCTTCCTTCCTTCCGTGTCAAGGGAAGAATGAGAGATGGCACGAGAGAGGGAAAAGAAGAAGAAGAAGGATCAGGATTTCCCACATTCGAGAAAAAGAGAGGGGAAAATTTTGTGAGGAAGAGGAGAAGGCTGTTGAAAGCATGAAGTGCTTGTAGGAAAGTTTGCGTAGCTTCGAAGAAAGGAGGAGGAAAACAAATTTTCGAAACAGCCTGCAGTTTCCCACATTACCGTTCCCTTTTTCACAAGCAAAAAAGCATTGAAACTACTTTCCTTCTTTTTACGGGAAAGCACCAGGGAAAAGTATGTATGTGCTTTTTCCCTATTTTTCCTCCGTTGCCGATATTTAATGCTGTCTGTCGGCAACACTTGCAACACTATACGAGAAAATAGGGGAAGGAGAGGCAAAAAAGAATCATATTTCCCTTCCTCCTGCCATTGCTACTATCCCTGCGCTGCTGAAAAGGTGTAGTAGGTGGGAGGATAGATAGCCATGGTGGCACAAAAAAAGTATGTGCCCTACTCTTCTTTTTTCTTCCTGTGGAAAGGAATTTAGATGGCCTCTTTAAAAAGAATGGCGGTGGTGGGAGAAGGTTGGATGGTCTGGAAATGGAAATAAGAGACCCGTTGGGACAAAAAAATAACAAAAACAGTGTATGTGCTGTTGGATTATTTTTGCAACATTTTCGAACATCGTGTTGCATGGGAAACGGTAGCTTGAGTTTGATAGGGGAAGGGGTATAAATTGCTTTTCCATTAGAGACCCACTGCCTGACATTTCACGCAAATCTACAAATCTTATATTCCCTTGTGTACGGTACGTGCTTAATTCGTTTTTTTCACCATTGATTTTTCTTCTTTCCCGGATCCTTTTTTTCTGGGAAAAGGGTTTCGTTCGCAATTTTCACCTGGCATCTCTTCTCCTTCTCCCCTTCCCCCATCTCTCAAGGGGAAGTGAAAAAAGTGGAGAAGAAGAGGAGAGAGAGAGAGGACCTAATTCTTTTTGCCTCCCAGCGAAAAGGAGGAGGGGGGGGGATCAAGGGAAGAGGAAAAGCAAGAACGTGTAAAAATCAAAATAATTACATTCCTTCCTCCAAGATCTTTGATTAGCATTTCATATTCTTGTTGAAGAAGAG